>Ga0209025_1000143_pt1 | contig 181917 bp, 196 predicted proteins | sample AraplaMF_Col_mLB_FD_184256 | JGI IMG/M metagenome (GOLD analysis project Ga0209025, IMG submission 184256) | Arabidopsis root microbial communities from the University of North Carolina, USA - plate scrape MF_Col_mLB (SPAdes) (version 2) | ecosystem: Host-associated > Plants > Roots >...
AACGCAGAGAGTTTTTTGCGATTGTAGCACATGAATTAAAGTCCCCTCTTACTGTAATGAAAGGATACTTAGAAGGAATGATATACAATATTGGCCCTTATCAAAATCGCGATCAATATTTAAAGAAGAATCATCAAATTATTGAAAGTATGGAACAATTAGTTCGTGAAATTTTAAGCGTATCGAAATTAGAACAACACACCTTTAAACTAAAAGTAGAAAAAGTTAATCTTTCAAAGTTAATAAATACAATTACAAAAGATCTCGAATTTTTCGCTTCACAAAAAAACATCCAAATAATAAAAGAAATTGATTCTGACCTTTCCGTTTATACAGATTATGTTCTTTTAGAAAAAGCATGTAAAAATATTATCCATAATGCGGTTATGTATTCACCACATAATGAAAAAGTTTATATACAGTTAAGTAAGGATCCTAAACAAGGTCAAATTAAAATGCAAATTATGAATACAGGTGTCAATATTAAAGAAGAAGATATACAACAAATTTTCAAACCGTTTTATCGAATTGAAAAATCAAGGAATCGAAATACTGGAGGAAGCGGTTTAGGACTATATATTGTGAAACAAATTCTTGAAACGCTAGATATAAAGTATTCTATAAAAAATATGGAACATAGTGTGCAATTTTGCATGAACATTCCATTATCTAAACAAAAAACAAACAAACTCCCCTCTTAGTAGGACGAGTTTATTTGTTTTTGTAGTAAGTATAAACTTATGATAAAATCATTATAGTGGAAATAGATTATGAAATTGATTCAAGTTTAGGATAGTTCATTTTATAATTTGATTTTGGAGTTAGCATAACAATTGTATATATAAAATTTTTAAATGGATTTGATCACTAGTTGGTTTTAGAAAACCTATAGTTATTACCGTTGATGTTGAGGTACAGACCGCAAATCAAAAAAACCACACTAAGAAAAATAAAAGCCTTGCTGCATTTGAAGTGTGGCAAAGCTTTTTTAAATTGCTCAATTGTTGTTCCACTAACGTCTTTGTTAGCTAACACTTTAATTGTTTTAATAGCCTTTTGTTTAATTCCCACAATGCTGTTTTGTTGCTATCCCATTTCAAAAGGGTTACTGCTTCCTCAAAGCATAACCATTTATAATTGAAGTGTTCCTTAGATAATGAAATATTTTTTGTAGGAACTTTAACTCCAAAAGAAAATTCTTTTATTACATAAACTTCTTCTCCCCAAAGGAATCCGTCAACTACATCCTCTACTGGTAATGACGACACAGAATCTAATGTTATATATGGGCATTCTCTTATAATACCAGCCTCTTCAAACTCTTCCCGTTTTGCTGATTCAATAGGAGTCTCACCATCTTCTCCACCACCAGCTATTCCTTGCCAATAACCATAATCACTTCGGTTAAAAATGGCATATTGAATGGAATCATCCGTTTTTATATAAGGAAAAATCAATACTTGATATGGTGCTCTCATTGTTTAAGCTCCTCCCGAAAATAAGCTTTAAATACATATGAACAATTTATTCACTAACTTGCCGTTTTAGTGAATAAAGAGCCGGCATCACAATTCTACATTAATAATGCAGGTTTATGGTCGCGGCTCTCCATTTTTAAAGAATTTTATTTTTCATAAACGGGGGTCACCATACATGTCCATCAACTCAAGAGGTTTTAATACCCTCAAATACTCAAAAGCGTCATCCTTTCTAATGAATCCCTCGATTCAAGATGAACTACTACCATTTGCAGAAGAATTAAAATGATATCACTCGTACGGTTTCCAAATCCATCATATTCATACGCATTGATCGTTCCATCTGCTATCGTATTCATAGGAAACAGTTCGTAAAGATTCGCCCTATATTTCTAACGCATCAAGATTTATAAAAGTTTTTTACAATTTTATATTTGATTTTTTAGTAACTCAACATATTATATCGTTAGAACTGAGTTACATATTTAAAAATCATAATCTGGAAAATCTGCAGATGTGCGGGTTCTTTTTTATAACATAACATCAGAAAGTAGAGGTGAAACGAATAGGAACTTTAAAGTCTTTAAAACGTGATGCATATCTTTTTATTGCGATGTTAATTTATTTTTATGGCATCTTCATCTCAATACTTATTATGGACAGTACATTTAACTGGTTAAGCTTTATACTTGCATTGCTATCCCTATGTGCCTTAGTTTTCACCATACAAGACATTAAAAATAAGAATTACAGAATAAAATAAAAAAGCATCTGATTCAGATGCTTAACTCTCAATTTTATAAAATATTGACGCCCATGACCATACAGCTACCAAATACAATACATAGTAAACCTAACAGGATTAAAAACTCTGGTAGATCAAAGTGGTCTAGTAGCGCACCTATTAATAATCCAAAGGGATAGAATACAATTTCGATCCAGGTTACGCCCCCTGCTTTTTTTATTTCTCGGTAAGATACAATGCTAACAATTAAAATGCCTAACACAATCAATCCTATCCCTAACATCATTCATCAATTCACCCTTTTTAAAATTTAAAAATCTAGCTTTTCACTTTCATATACTGCTCTTTTACACGTGCCAGTAAGTCCCGCAGCTTATTTTCTACAGGATGTTCTTGATTTTCTGGTACTTCTCTTCCATTTGATGAAAAGCTTTGTGAGCATGCACTTTGTGTAACTTCAAATTTTGCATATGGGAAAGTGTGCTCATTTTCTTCACCAACGTTTTCAGTAGTGCTTCCATTTGAACCAGCGCGTATGCAGTTCTCGTCAAGTTTTGTGCGCTTCCCTTCCTTGTTTACCGTGTAATAGGTATCGTTGACCGTACCATATTTCATATCGGCTGTAGATGTTACTGCGGTTCCGTCTGCGGTGAATGTAACTACACGAAAACCATCTTCTTCTGGCAACAATTCCGCTCCAGGTACATTGTATAGTACCACTAAATCTCCTTCGTACGCTTCAGGAATGAGATAAATCGTATTTGTGGTGTCTTTTCCAAATCGGATACAACCGCTTAATACAATCATAAAAAAGATTCCGAAATAAATTATTACGTTTCTCATAGAGTCTCTCCCGTTATTTGTAAGAATGGTATAGTATTTATTATATAATGCAATATATTTCCTTGGATAGAATAAGTTTCTGGTTTAAAGACAGCTTTCCTTAGCTTGATGGTGATGTGGTATTCCCTAAAAAGAAAGACTAAGGAAGGTCCCATAAACTAAAGCTCTCCTTTAGTTGAAAAAAAGGAATCCTCTCATTGTTTCTCACTTTGTAAATCTTATTGTTTACTAAAGATAAAGTGGTCTTCAGGCTTCCAAACGTGCAGATGGTCAGCAATGTATCTGCGTAGCCACAACATGACATTAATTCGTCTAGGATAAAAGCCATTTGAAAAATCATCGTCTTTAGATAATATTTCCGATGATATTGTGATGGAGCTTGTTGTTTTTGTGATTTTTATAAATAAAATTAATGGATATATTAAAAACCGTACTCATAAATGGAACAAATGTGTTACTTAGATTGTCTATTACGTATAAAAAGGTGTTCTTGGTAGTTCTCTCCTTTTGTAATGCAAGAAATACAAGATGAGTCCTATCCTGTACATTTGTTAATTGTATTGGTATGTAAAATACCAATACAAAATCCATAAATTCTTGAAAGAGGTTGAAAATGTATGATCGTTCCAAAGAAGTTTTTTCACATTTCGCATTATAAAAAGATGCTACCTGTAGTATTACTTTCATGTGTAACGCTTATAGGCTGTTCCAATAGTAATATTCAATCCGAACCTCCGAAACAAACAAAACAAGAAAATACAAGTAATCATTCTTTTGTTAAACTTGAAAAAGAATATGATGCTAAACTTGGTATTTATGCATTGGACACAAGTACGAATCAAACTGTTACTTATCGTTCAGATGAACGTTTTGCATACGCATCTACCCACAAAGCACTTGCTGTTGGAGCACTGTTACAAAAGAAATCAATAGAAGATTTAGAACAAAGAATTAAGTATACTAGCAAAGATCTTGTGAATTACAATCCAATTACTGAAAAATATATAGATACAGGTATGACTTTGAAAGAACTTGCGGATGCTTCCATTCGATATAGCGATAATACTGCACAAAATCTTATTCTTAAGCAATTAGGTGGGCCAAGTGAATTCAAAAAATCACTGAGAGAAATAGGAGATACTGTCACAAATCCTGAACGTTTTGAACCAGAATTAAACGAGGTGCAGCCAGGAGACACTCGTGACACTAGTACCCCAAAAGCATTAGCTACTAGTCTTCAAGACTACGCGCTAGGCGATATACTTTCAATTGAGAAACGAAACTTTTTAATAGATTTGATGAAAAGAAATACTACGGGGGACAACTTAATTCGTGCTGGAGTTCCAGGAGAATGGGAAGTAGCCGATAAGACTGGCTCTGGATCTTATGGAACAAGGAATGATATCGCAATCATTTGGCCACCAAATAAGAAGCCAATTATTCTTGCGATACTTTCTAATCATGCGAAAGAGGATGCGAAGTACGATGATAAGCTTATTGCAGATGCAACGAAAATAGTGTTAGATGTTTTAAAAGTAACGAATAAATAATAATAGTCATGAATGTAAGCTGCTCCTACTTTACGGTACATATCGTTTGAAAGACATTTACGTATATAAACGCTAAGAAGTATCATTGAATGTATTTAAATTATTCAATACCAAATAATAAGCATCTCTTGTTAAAAGGGTGATTATGTTTTAAATGAGCAAATACTTTATATATAGCTTTTGAGTAATCCAATTTTAGTTTTTTGAAATTTAGTATGCAGCACTGGAATACACGTTTATTCACTATAGTTGTCGAATATTCTGTGCTTAATTATCTCCAGACTGATATACTATAAACACAATTGTTCTTGAAGGGTGATGATATTATGTATGAACAACAAAATAATAGGGATAGAGATCAAAAAATGATGTTTTCTATGCAAGGAATTCCCACAAATAAAGTTAACATGAATCAATTACCTAAATGGATTAGAATTTTCGGCTATTGTGCGTTTGGTTGGATGATAGTATTTAGTTTCATTATGATTGTAGGTTTAATTCTTCAATAACTATACAGATAAACAATTAAACAGGACGGTATTTAGATCATATATCTAGGTAATGTCCTGTTTTTCATATATAATTCCTCATTGATATAGTTAACCGGTCATAACAAAAAGAACCTGTAGAATATTCTACAAGTTCTTTTTTTAATATTGTTAAAAAAGGAACAACAAACTATCTTAACATTCAATACAGGGAGACCATTTTGATTATGGCTTGGTTTTATTGTATATCAATTATTAATATTTGAAGAAATATTTTTTTAATATTATGTGAATTAAAAACCTAGAGTGTTTATTTTAAATTTCATTTACTACTAACTTCTTCTTACTTAAATAAACTGCACGATCAGATTTTTTAGCAACTTCCTGTGAGTGCGTCACAACAATAATACATTTATTTTCTTTATGTGCAAGTTCTTGAAACAGTTCTATTATATCCATTGCCGTTTCTTCGTCGAGGTTTCCTGTTGGCTCATCCGCAATCAGTAAATCAACATTACAAGATAATGCTCGAGCAATTGCTACACGCTGTTGTTGCCCGCCACTTAGTTGCAGAACGTTACGTTTCGCTTCTACTTCTGTGAGTCCTACCTTTTCTAATAATTCTAATGCCCTTGCAGTTTTATTTTGCACTTTAACACCTGTAATTTCCATTGCTGTTAGGACATTTTGAAGAGCAGTCATATAGGTAATCAAATTATAAGATTGGAAAATTACAGATACATGTTGATTGCGGTATCGATCCAAACCAATTTTTCGAATATCTTTTCCATTATACAGGACATAACCATTTTTAGGGACATCCAGTCCGCAACCTAAGCTCAGAGTTGTGGTTTTACCAGATCCAGATGGTCCTAAAATTGTGTAGAAATGCCCTTTTTGAAAAGAAAAATTAACATTATCTAGTATCGCTACATTTTTCCCATTACTTTCATAATAATAATCCAAATTTTTAAATTGTAAAATCGTTTCCATATCGATCCTCCTTATTCATCTTTTAAAAGAATTTGTTTTGGATTTAAACGTAGAATTGATAATGCTGGAAGAAGCGTTGCTAATATAGCAATAGCTAGTCCTATCCCTCCCATTTTGCCTACATCTTCTCCTGTTACACTTACATCAATTTTATCAATCGGATCCTCTTTTTGATTTTGTACAGTTCCACCAGGTCCAGACATCATTACAGTCCCATTTTGCGGGTTGTTTGTTTCTTCGCTTGCTGTAGCAACTTCACTTGAAAGTAAATTATCCCCTATATATTGAGAAACTTTAGCTCCTGTTGTTATGGATAATCCAAAAGCTAAAATAGCGATACATACTACTTCTACTACGAACTGCGCCATCAGCTTCCACTTTTTTTCTCCAATGGACAATAGAATCCCCATTTCTTTACGACGTCCTTTAATCGATAACATAATGATTAATCCTAATATAATCGCACCTGCAATTGATACAATATAAATAATCATTTGAGAAGTAGATGAGATATTTTCGATAGGCCCAATCATTTGTTTGTACAATGAATCATGTGCATCTAATTTATAGTAATTAAAATTAATTTTAGATTTTTTTGCTTCTTTTTTAAATGCTTCAATGTTTTGTGGGTCTTTCAAGAAATACACGACTTGAATGCTACTTATACCTTGATCTACTTCAAATTTTTTCATAGTTGAATGCGGCATATATAGTTTATTAGCTGGATCCATTATAGGAGGGGCCTGTTGACCCATTGCTTGCTCATTCGTTTCGTAAATACCGATAATTTCAACCTCGAGGGTTTCCTTCTTATCCCCTGATTGCACTTTAACTTTGTCTCCTACTTTCAAATTGTTTAATTCCGCTAATCGTTTTTCCATTAAAGCTACATTCTGATCTTTCATCTGTTCTGTAATTGGTTTCCCATCAATGATTTTACTTTTTCCGTTCTTAAAGCTTTCTTGTAATGCAGTCTTGCGAACTCCCTCAATCATAAAAGAAGCATTCATATCTATTTCTGTACCGGAGCTTGAACCGCCTCGTACAGCCGCCATTCCCGCTTTACCCTTTCCTTCTTCTTCTCCTTCTGAAGCTCCTACTAGTTTAAGTCTATCCGAGATTCCGAATGTATTGCTTATGTAATTATAGTCTTTTACATACTTTGACTTCGCTAACTGATCTGCTTCTTTCGTGTTGAGCTTCGGTGGATTAGGCATCTCTCCAGTTTCCTGAGCCTGTTGACCTAATTTGTCAAAATCAAGACTTAAAGTAACATCTGCACCTAGTTTTTTTCTTGCTGCATCCGCAGCTTTTTTTGATGCATTTTGGATTGTAAATCCTGCCAACACTAAATTTGTAACAATTAGGAAGACTGCCATCAAAATTAATGATGTTCCTACTCTTTTTTTCATACTGAGAATTGCTCTTTTCATAAAGTTCATTTTTTTCTTACCTCCTTGATAACTTATATTCTATATAGGTTATCTAGAGTCTATATGGAGCTAATCGGTAGTTTATCTAGAGATATAAGGAGTTTATGTGTAGTTATTCAATGACTTTGGTGAAGAATATTGGTAAGGAGCTAGTCCATATATATTAAGATTCATTGAATGAGAGCTTACAAATCTATGCTTATTATGTAATTTCTATAGAGCTAATTAAAAGCACCCTATTTGAATGGTTATATGTGGTTTGTTAAATATGAAAATCCATTAATGAATATGGCGTTTTATTGAAGTTGGTCGGATTTTTTAATAATAATATTGTGTTAAAAAGCCTAATATATCATTTTATAAGTTAGGCTTTTATGTTATCTATAAGAAAAAGTTATAGAGACTCATAATATTTTATAATTTAACCTATTGTATTTAAACAAGTAAAATAAAAGTAACAAGTGCATACATTAAGGAGGTTTTTTAATAGTGACAGAAACTATAACATTTAGGATTGCTACGGCAGATGATTTAGATGATATTGTAAAAATGCTTGCTGATGATGTTTTAGGCAATAAAAGAGAGCGCTATGAAACACCACTCCCTGATAGTTATATAAGAGCATTTCATGCTATTGATTGTGATCCAAATAATGAGTTGATTGTAGCGTGTGATGGGACGGAGATTGTTGGTCTTCAACAAATTACATTTACGCCTTACATTGCACGTCAAGGGGGTTGGAGAGCTACTATTGAGGGGGTACGGACAGTCTCATCAAAACGTGGTAAAGGTATAGGAACTAAACTTATTAAATGGGCTATTCAACGGGCTACATTGCGGGGATGTCATTTAGTACAGTTAACAACAGATAAAGAACGACAGGAAGCGTTGCAATTTTATAAGAAATTAGGATTTAAAGATTCTCATGAAGGATTAAAACTTTTTCTTTAATGAATATTGTTATTTATATACCCAAAAGATGCATATTGTAAGGTTCATTGACTACCGGCTTCGAAAACTATAGTAACTATCACTGAATAAAATATATTAATTGATACATTGTTCATCATTTAAATTACATTACTTCAAACGGTGTATCTTTTGATACGAAAATAAGCAAGTTAATGTTCTCTCATATAAATGAGAATATTAACTTGTCTTTTAAATTGTAGTATAAATTATTTATGGTTTTATTTTATTGTTAGTTTTATAATATAATATACAAATTTATCACCTGGCTTTATAATTCAAGCACGTACTATTAGACGAAAAAAATATTTTAAATTTAATTTACAGTATAAATAAAACATAAATTTTGTCCATGTTTTAAACAATATGTATTTTGGAGGAAGTTAATTTGATTTTTTCAAAACTCATTGATCGATACGCCTTGTATGATTTGCACAAAAAAAGAAGTGGAGAGTTTCAATATACTTCTCTTTCTAACACCGCACTAGATATAAAGGATATAGAATTTTTTTATAAAGTACAACCATCTAATATTCATTTTAACATTAAGCATGCAAAGCAAGAAAAGGAATACATGGTTGGACAGTTCAAATATAAAAGCTCGGTTCAATCTGGTGATTCACGCAACGATTCTGTAACTGGGGAATTATTTTTACATGAAAACGAAGATGCACCTCATGTCATCTTCGTTCACGGTTGGAGAATGGATTCTAACGAACGTGTAAAAAAAATATTTCACGACCATATGACTAACTTGAAGTGGAATATGTATTATTTTACTCTACCCTATCATTTTGAAAGAAAACCCAACCAATCCCTATTCAGTGGAGAGTACATGGTAAGTGCTAATATTGAACGAACTGTACAAGCCACTAGACAAGCGGTAGCTGATTTACGAACTTTGATTAAATGGATTAAAGCAAATAAAAATGGTCCCTTGATTTTAATAGGAATCAGTTTAGGTGGGGTTATTACAAACCTAACAGCTCTTGTTGAATCAGACATTGATGTATTGGCATCCATTTTCTACGCGAATCGACTTTCATATTCAATTTGGAAGACAAATCCAGGTAAATTCATTAGAAAAGATTTGGAACATCATGGTGTAACGTATAATGATTTAATAGATTATTGGAAAATCACTGAACCGAGTCAAGCATTACCAAAAGTGAAAAAAGAAAATATTTTATTAATTTCAGGCAAGCACGATCTATATGTGCACCGTGAGGATACGGACTACTTGTGGGCATCTTGGGAAAAACCTACTCGATATATTTATACATGTGGGCATGCTGGGATTGTTCTTAAACGTAAAAAAATTGCAACTGATACTATCAATTTTATTCAGAATCGATTGAACTCCCCACACTTTCCCAATGTCATGCTTTAATACAAGAGATTACTAAGTACAGGATTTTATACTTATAATGTTTTATTTTATACTGAGCTCATTTTTAAATCTTTCTATTGTCACCTCCCTTAACCTTGCATGATTGGAAAATGATATAGAATTTAAGAAGAAACTATGAAATAAACTCGCCATATGGAAAAGCGCTACTTATTCACCAGATATTATTGTTGTTTAGCTTGTTTATGCAATATTACATATAAAATGCTTTATTTGTTCTGTTATAATTTTAAGAGTAAGTTATTCATCCATTCATTTACACCATCCATATCTACAATTATGGAAACCCTAATTACACATAAAAAAAGAGAAGAACATTGGTGAGTTCTTCTCTTTTTTTATTTTTTTAAGATTCCTATCCAAAGTAATTATTGCAATTACTTCAAGCTGGCTTTTGAATTATAAATTCTGATTTTCATACTTCTTCATGATTCTATATAAGGAAAAAAGAATTTACTCCTTTTCTAACCAAATAAAAGGAATTTTTTTAAACAGTTATTTTAATTTGTACTGTTCTCCTATATTAATGCCGGCCCATGAGTATTTTCTTAAATTATATATTAAGGAATACAAATTTACTAATCCTTTCCGAATATGAATTCGAACATGTATCCGTTGCAATATGCCATTAAAATAAAACGGATCACCTCTTGGTTCAATTAGAAAACTACTTGTAAATAACTACAACGACATGAAAACACTTTACTCCTAAATTAATCACTTGTATTACTGGTTGCATGAAACTCCTTCTTGAGAAAGGTTCTAATTTCCGAATATTCTGTTGACTGCTAAGACATATTCAATTTACAATTTAATTGTGATGTTTTTTCACAATTAAACTACTTAGAATACACTTCATTTTTTTCGAAAACAATTACAAATAGAGGTGCTAAAATGAAAACAAGAGTAAATCCAGAGTTATTACAAGGGTTAGAGATGTTTCCAGATCTCGATTTACGCCCGGAAAACTTGCAATCAATCAGAGAAGGAATAGCTCAAATGAGACCACCTACCGTTGTTGATGAATCCCTTTCGTTAACTGATGAAATCATTATTGGACCTGATGATAATCCGTTACCATTAAGAATTTATCGTCCAAAATCAAATAATGAATTTTTACCTGTCTTATTATGGATACATGGTGGTGGTTATATCTTAGGTTCTATAGATGATAACGATGATACTTGTATGAGATTTGCAAAAGAAGCTGGCTGTGTGGTCGTATCTGTAGACTACCGCTTAGCACCTGAACACCCTTACCCAGCACCAATTGAGGATTGTTATTCAGCTTTAAAATGGATCGCTGATAATGCAAAGTCATTAAACATTGATTCGAATCGAATTGGGGTTGCAGGAGTAAGTGCTGGCGGTGGACTAACAGCAGCATTATCATTATTAGCGCGAGATCGAAAATATCCTTCAATTTGTTTACAAATGCCACTATATCCAATGATTGATGACCGAAATAATACACCTTCAGCGAATGAAATTAAAGAGGGATTTGTTTGGAACCAAAAAGCAAATGAAGCTGGGTGGAAAATGTATTTAGGAGAAATGTATGGAACGGATAAAATCCCTGCCTATGCAGCGCCTTCCCGAGCGGAGGATTATAGTGACTTACCATGTACTTACACATTTGTTGGCCAATTAGATCCATTCCGCAGTGAAACATTAACCTATGTAAGCAAACTAGCGCAAGCTGGTGTTGATGTCGAGTTTCATTTATATCCAAATGCCTATCACTGGTTTGAAGGGTTAAATCAAAATGCCGATGTATCTATTTACGCTGTAAACGAAATGGTACAAGCAGTAAAGACCGGTTTCAAAAGAGTCTCTAAGGTTGAGGCTTAATCCCTATACAAGAAAAACACTCGTAAATAGTATAATAGCCGATTCTCATTTAGAATCGGCTATTAATGTGTAAAATTCACCTAATATATCAAGGTTGAGAAACGGATATAAGATGTTTAGGCGATGTGTTTATTTCCTCTGCCAATGCTTTTATGTTCATCATGATTTGAATTATTTCTTCTTTTGTTGTCCTTGGGTTGATAGAGCAAAGTCGAATTACTACTTTTCCTTTTAATTTAGTCGTACTTAGCATAGCAAATCCTCTTTGATTAATTTCTTCCACCAGTTTTTTGTTTATTTCATGAATTGTATCTGTAGATGTTAGCTCACATGGAATATAACGAAAAGTAACAATTCCTAACTGTGCAGGTGTTACCACTTCCCAATCTTTTTCTTTCCTTAAAAACTCTTCAACTTGTTCAGCCAACATAATGCCATGATCAATTGCCTCGCGAAAAGCTGTGACTCCAAATACTTTAAAAGAAAGCCATACCTTTAATGCCCTAAATCTACGAGAAAGTTCAATTCCACGCTCCCCAAAATTCACTTTTTCTTCTATATTAGTTTCTGTATCCTTAATATACTCTGGGATCATACGGAATGTTTCACTTAAATATTGGCTATTTCGAATGAGTACACAACCGACATCATAAGGCTGAAAAAGCCATTTGTGCGGGTCTAACGTCAAAGAATCGGCACGATGAATTCCACTTAACAACTCCCTTCCTTTTTCGCTAAGAATTGCTGCAGCCCCATAAGCCCCATCCGCATGCAGCCATACATCTTCATCACTACAGAGATCAGCCAATTCATTAAGAGCATCAACTGCTCCGCAATTCGTTGTCCCTGCATTAGCAATAACACAAAATGGTTTTTTTCCTTTTAATCGATCTTCTTTTATTTGCCTTCTTAAAGTACTAACTGAAATTTTTAAATCTTCATCTGTTTCAATTCGGCAAATTTGAGAATTTTTAAAACCTAATACTTTAAGTGCTCGATCTACAGAAAAATGAGTTTGGTTAGAAAAATACACAACCGCATTTTCTATGTCATTATTCAACTTGACCTGTCTCGCTACAGTAAGTGCAGTCAAATTAGCCATGGAACCGCCACTGACAAATAGCCCTTCAGCTGAATCAGGGAATCCTAGCATTGATTTTAACCAGTTGATTGTCGTTAATTCAATTTGTTCCGCACCTGCACCTACTATCCAAGCTGTAGGGAATACATTAAACCCACTTGCTAAAAAATCTGCTACTACACCAACATAATTATTCGGACCTGGCACAAAAGCCATAAAATGAGGATGGTCCACATGAGTAATTTGATTAAACACATTGTTATTAAGAAAATGAAGTAACTCTTTTGGGTTGGATCCGTTTTCTGGAATTGTTTCAATTAGCTTGTCTCTAAAAATATTACTATCAATTGTTTCCGAAACTGGTTTACTTTTTAAATGATTCATATGATCAACAATCAAGTCCACAGCTTGATATCCTAACTGACGCATCTCTTCGGCTGATAACTGCAAGTTTTTTGTCATTTGGTTTACTCCTATTCTATTTAAAAAGGCGAGTTCTTGCTCGCCTTTTTATTTTTTATAATTTGTAATCACCGATTGCCTGTATTGGATTTTGAAGAATTGTGTTGATTAACTGATGGATGTGATTCAATATTTCCTGTATTTTTTCCGCTTCATATACGGTTTGATCATATCCAAACTTTATTGTAAGTTTCTCTTCAGGGAAGCACATAATTCCAAACTTTACATGCGGCTCATCAACAACTTCATAATCTGTGATGGCAAAATTTCTGTTTTCATTTGAAGAAAAGATAGCTGGGTTAGTCGGATAGTTTTCAAAAACCCAAAGATGGTCAGTCAACTGATTTTTTAATTCACTTTGTTTTTGTATATCAACAAATGAATAGTATGCATACGCATTACATTTCAATGTTTCTAGTTGTACTTTTTGCAGGAAGTCCACAAAAGATTGCGTTTCTGTCCATGCTAGTCGGATAGGCAAAACATTTGTGAACAGACCGAACATATTTTCAATCCCTTCTACTTCGGGAGGTCTGACTGATACTAGATTAGGTAATACTACTTCTCTCACTCCGTTGTATTTGCCAAGCAATATTCCCCATACAGCCAGTAATGCCGAATTCATAGTTATATTGTTTTTAGTTACAAATGTCTGTAACTGATTAGTCAAATCCTTATCTAATGTTAAATCCTTAAATGTGAAATTTAACCCTTCACTTTGAGTTGGTACTTTCTTTTTAGGAATGCTAATTTTCCGATTGTATCCTGATAAATAATCCCGCCAAAAATGACGTGCTTTTTCATGATCACGTGTTACAGTCCAATCTATGAATGTCTCAAAAGGTTTCACCATAGGTAACTCTGCCGTAGTTCCCGCATTTATTGTTTCATAGAGCTGGAATAATTCGTCTATCAAAATGCTGACGCTCCAACCATCACATAATAGATGATGGGAACTCCAAACCACCTTATGCTCATTATTACCTAGTTGGAATATACAGAGACGGGTCATGAGTTCATCATTTTTGAATCCTTGACTTAAATTTTCATTCATCCACTGGTCTAGGAATTCTTGCTGTTCTTGTTTCGTCATCTCAATCAAGTTTTTTATCTCTGAAATCATTTGAACATCTTGTAGAACAGCTTGCCAAGGTTGTGCTTGTTCATCTTGCACAATTATGGTTCTTAGAGAATCATGACGAGCAACTAATTGTTGGAAACACTGAATAAAGAGATTAATATCCAGCTCCCCCTCAAGTGCCCAAATTGTTTGTTCGAAATATGCATTTGTATCAGGTTCAGTCGCAGCATGCTCATAAATAACTTCCTGGAAAGGTGCCAATGGGTAAATACGTTCTATTTTTATTTCGGGCATTTTTTCTTGTATTTTGATGAGTGTATGTTGATTAAGCTGTTTATCTTTAACATCTAGTGATGTAACTTTATTATCGTTCATTTTGTTTACATCACTTGTTTGCGAATTTGGAAGATATTCTAGCTTTTTAACAAATTGAACCATGTCTCCTAATATAGGAAATGAAAATAAATTTTTTGGTTCTAGCTCAAATCCTTGTCTATACAGTCTGACGGAAACTTGAATAGCTTTTATCGAATCTCCACCTAAGGCAAAGAAATGATCATTTATTCCAATCCGATCTACTTTGAGTACTTCTTGCCAAACACTAGTTAATATTTTTTCCATTTCAGTTTTTGGAGCAATAAATACTTCACTTTTTTGTTTCGCCGGAGTAGGGAGTGCTTTTCTATCTAATTTCCCGTTTGGAGTCAAGGGCAATTGTTCCAAATAAACAAAATAAGAAGGAATCATGTAATCTGGCAAGTGATCTCGCAAATGCTTTCGTAGTTCTGTTGTGCTAATATTTTGCTCAGTTACCACATATGCGACTAAAAATTTTATTCCATACTCATCTGTCTGATCAATCACTACTGCATGTTCGACTTGTTTGTAAGTGAGAAGACAATGGGCGATTTCTTCTAACTCTACTCGATATCCTTGAATTTTGACTTGATAATCTTGTCGGCCTAAAAATTCAATATATCCCTCAGGATGCATTTTTCCACAGTCTCCTGTCTTGTATATAAGACCAAAATCAGGATGTGATACAAATGCTTCATTTGTTTTTTGTTCATCATTTAAATATCCTTTAGCAAGGCCCACTCCCCCGATATATAAATCCCCAATTACACCAACAGGGCACATTTTCTTTTCATAGTTCAACACATAATACGTTTGGTTTGCCAAAGGCATCCCGTATGGAATACTATTCCAATGTGATGCCACCTGATTGACCGGATAATAAATTGACCAAATCGATGCTTCTGTTGCTCCTCCTAGTGAAATTACTTCTGCAATTGGAAAATGTCGTTTTATTTTTTCTGGTAAAGAAAGTGGAATCCAATCTCCACTATGTAAAACTAAACGCAAGGAAGAATGTTCAAAATGAGAACCTACTTGCTCCAATGCCAAATCCATGATTGCAGGCACTGTATTCCAAATTGTAATTCCTCTACGTTCGACAGTACGGATTAATTCTTGCATGTCTCTTGGATCACGAATCATTACCAACATTGCACCTGTGCTCAAAGTTCCGAAAATATCGTATACAGATAGATCAAAACACATGGAAGAAATACCAATAGTACGATCATCTTCATTTACCTGATATTTTTGATTAATATCTTGAATTGTATTTGAAACCGCTTGATGAGTAATAATTACTCCTTTCGGTTTTCCAGTACTTCCTGAAGTGTAGATAATATAGGCAAGATCTTCCGGACCAGCAATGGCAGGCATATCTTCTGTTGTATATAATGACAAATGCCTTTCTTCATAAAGACTAGCTTCTAATAAAAGTTTGCATGTGCTATTTTCTAAAATATATGTTTGACGATCTAAAGGATGGTCAGGATCAATCGGTACATACGCGGCACCCGCTTTTAGAATACCTATCATATTAACAATTGTCTCAACTCGTCTTTGTGCTAAAAGACCAACTTTGTCACCTAGACCAATTCCTTGTTCTTTTAAAAAGTGCGCAACTTGATTGGAACGCTTATGAAGCTCCGAGTATGTTAACCAATCTTGTTCAAAAACCACTGCTACTTCATCCGGTGTGCGTTTTACTTGGTCTGTAAATAATTGATACAGAGTAGTTGAAGGTATTTTTTCTGTTGTCTCATTGTATTGCTCAGTTAAAGTTTGATCCGATTCTTTCATCTGCAAAGATGTTACGTCGCTTTGTTTCACCAATTGTTCCAATAAGTCAACAAATTGGGCGAACATTGCTTCTATCACATCAACATCAAACAATTCTTCAACATAGTTCCAGCTAATTAATAACTCTCCATTTTTTTCAATTACCACATTATCCAAATACACTTGTGGAGTCCGAGCATGAATATGGCGAAGTGAACCAAGCTGTTCCCAAGCAAAAGCACCCGCACCTGCTAGCATCGAGGTGAAAACAATTGGCATAACTGCTTTTGGCGTCATTTGATGATATCGAGTAAAATCTCGAATGAAATTAACTCCATCGTAATGGCGATGTTCAAGGCCATCTAATAAAGTAGATTGCGTTTCTTTTACTCTAGTAAAGAAAGATTGCTCTGGTTTTACATCAATATCCAACAAGATGAGTGAAGTGAAATCTCCCACAATTTTCTCTACTTCTTCATGAACAGGATAACGGTTAAATACAGTCAAATTAATTGCCAATCGATGTTGATTACTCCAATATGCCAACACATCACCATATATTGTACAAAGCAGAGCAGAAGGAGTTACTTCTTTCTCTTGTGCTAACTTTCGTAGCTTTGTCCATTTTTCATTGTCTAGGATTTTAGTAAGTGATTGGAATTTAGGAATAGCAATCTCTATCGGGTCCTTTTTTAACAGCAAGGAAGGCGCAAATGGAAAATCAGGAAGCTTACTTGTCCAATAATCTTTTGCTGTTTTATATTCTGTGCTTTGTTCCATTTCATTATAAATAAACATGTAATCTTGAAAATCAAAAGATAGAGGTCCTAATCTTTGCTCTGGTTTATAATAATAATGAAACAAATCCTGTCCAACAATGTTCATACTAGCTCCATCCATTAATAAAGCATCGTATCGAAAACATAATAAATACGTGTCTTCTTTTACAAGAAAGGCTTTTAATTCAAACAAAGGCCATTGCCCCAAAGGGAATACATGGTTAGTCATTCGAGAACGTTCTTCTCGCAAGCGAGCATTTTGTTTCCCATCATCTAAATCTATGAGGCTCACTATTTCAATCTCGTAATCAGGAACACTTTCTAATATTTGCTGTTTTCCCTCTGATAAAATTACAGCTCGCAACATTGGATGACGATGAATTACCTTTTGAAGACTTTTTGAAAGACGATTGATATCCAATTCTGTTTCATATTCAAAATATGTTTGAGGTGAAATACCACTTAATTCAAACTGTGAATTCCTTCCTAACATATACGCTGTCTGAACTTCTGTTAAGGGAAATGGCTTAGACAAATTTTTAACATGAGTTGGTCTATTTTCAAACCTTTCCTCTTTATGCTCTACCTCTATACAAGAACTAAGTTGAGCAATCGTAGGGTGCTTAAAAAAATCTGTTGTACTTATTTTCAAACAGTCTTTTCTTAATAAATTTATTACCTGTAATGCTTTAATCGATTCTCCTTTTAGTGCGAAAAAATTATCATGAATACCAATTCCCTCAATCTCCATAACTTTTTCCCATGCATGCACCAATTTTTGTTCAATTTCATTGCGCGGGGCAACGTATGGAATTGATACATAATCAGTTTGTGTTATATCCAATAACCTTTTCCTATCTACTTTCCCATTTGGATTCAACGGAATCTCTTCCACCTGAATCATTTTTTCAGGAATCATGAACTCAGGTAATTTATCACTTAAATATTTTCTGATTTCACCAAAAGGGACCTTATTATCCGATACATAGTAAGCAGCTAATAATTTCCTATTTCCATATACTTGATCAACAACAATAGCTTGGTTTATTTCTGGATACTCCCTTAACTGACTTTCGATTTCTCTTAATTCAATCCGATACCCCCGAATTTTCACTTGATGATCCATTCGACCTAGATATTCAAGCTCCCCATTAGGCAACCAACGAACAAGATCACCCGTATGATACATCATTTCTCCTACCATAAATGGACTCTGTACAAACTTTTCATCTGTCAGTTTAGGTTTACCAAGATACCCTCGTGCTACCGCCACGCCAGCAATGCAGAGTTCACCCGGAATTCCAAATGGTTTTAATTGACCATACTTATTCAATATATAGGAATGATAATTCGGATTGGGATTTCCAATCGTAACTTCTTTGGCAGTGCTTAAATCCTTTACTGTTGCACAAATAGTTGTTTCTGTAGGACCATAAATATTTAAAATCGTTGCTTCACTAATACATCGAATCTTTTCAACCAAATCAATGGAAAATGCTTCTCCTGCTAACAAAATAGATTTTAAATCTTTTAGAAAATTTGCCCCTTCTGGATCACTCAAAATAACTTCCATTCGCGATGGCGTTGACTCCCATAGATCCACATTATGCTCTTTGACCAAATGAGCCAATTCTTTTGTTGCAAACTGGTCCTCTGTAGCAATAACTACTTTCGAACCTTGAGTTAAAGGAAGACATATTTCTAACAGGGAAATATCAAAAGATACACTAGCAAGAAACAAGAATGAATGATTATCTTTTACTTTTTCTCTCATTACACTTAAAAAATGGACAAGAGATTTCTGTTCCACCATTACTCCTTTTGGATTTCCTGTCGATCCTGATGTGTAAATAACATAAGCCAAATCATTAGGATGACTTTCTCGAACTAAATTACTTTCTTCACCTTGGAAGAAATGCCCCTCATCAAGATACAGCACTTCACCCGCAAATTGTGGCAATTCTACTTCTGTTCGCTTGCTCAGTAAACATTTTGCTTGACTATCTTGTAACATATATTCAATTCGTTCATTTGGATAATTAGGATCGATTGGTAAATATGCTGCTCCGGCTTTCAATATCCCCACCATACCAATGATCATTTCTAATGACCGATCCACCATAACCCCAATAATACTTTCTGTCGAAACATCTTTACTTTGAAGAATAGAAGCCAATTGATTTGCTTTCTTATTCAATTCTCTATATGTCAAAGATTGATCATTACAAACAACAGCAATTTGATCTGGGGTTTTTGATACTTGCTTCTCAAACAAATCTTGAAATGATTGAGACAATTCTATGTCCGCCTGACCTTGATTCAATTCTTTTAGCAACTCTTTCTCTTCTTCTGAAATGATACAAATATCTTTCACAGCCAAATTCGAATTTGTTGACACTTGCTTTAAAACATAAAGATATGAATTTGCAAACTGTTGCAAAGAAGAGAATGAATGAGACTTGAAAGAAATTTGAAATTCAAATTCATTATGTATTTCATTCCATTTTCTTCGTATCCATATGGCTAAATTATTCTCTGCGTATTCTTCTATCGAATTTTTATTATGTAATCCTTCCATCCCAATAACAATTTGAAAAGGAGTTAAATGGTGTTTCGCTAATAATTCAGAAAGTGGATAACTCTGATTGTCATACCCGAATAAAGTCGCTTGTTCAATCTGATTTACTACTTCTTTAAAGCTGTGATGAGGATGGATTTCACTTCCTAAAGGAATCAATTTATTAAGATTCTCGCTTTGTTCAAGATTTTTTTCAATTACAGGAATACCAATAGTAATTTTTTCTTGATCTGTATAGTGTGCCAAACAAATCCTTAACGTGGCCTGTAACCAACTAAATAATAATAAATCTTGAGACTTACTTACTTTTTGTATACTTTTACTAAACTCTACATTCATTATGACTTGAACGTGCTCGCAAGGATTTTCTTTATTTAGTTGGTAACCGCTATTAAATACAGAAAAATCGAGAACCTCGGAAGATAACTGCTCCTTCCAAAACGCCTCTACCCCTTTATTTTCATGAATCGAACTTCGATCTTTAATGTGCATTTTTATCTTTATCCCCCTAATATTCATTTCATCTATTCGTTAATTTTCAAGCCAACTTCAAGCCCATGGAGAAATACTTGATGGCTATCCAAACATAAAAATTGCTCAATCTCTTCAAATTTCATATGACCAACTGAACAAACGCCTAAATTCAAAGTCTCAGCCACCATATTTAAGGTAGCAGTGATAATACCAGACTCAATACAAGCAAATAAATATCCATCTGAACCGTATTTTGGGATGGAAGCGTTCGCATTATAAACCAAATAAACTGAAAAGGCAGACTGAGTAAATAAATCTTGGTTAATTAACTCATGATCACTTTTGATTACTTGATCAATATTATTTACAATCACAAGACAGTTTTTTGATGGGTTATAATAATAAAATCCAGCTTTCATACCTTCTATACGTTTTGGTTTTATATAAATAAAGATATCAATAGGGTAGAGCCCGCCTGCACTTGCGTAATGATAGTATATATTTTCTTTCCTAACCTGTTTTAGAGTTGATATGAATTGGGAAAATTCTAAAAAACTAATATGTTTTTTCATATCGAATTGGCGACAAGACCTACGCTCCTTGATTATAGTTGGTAGCTCATTTGTTGTTTCAAGTTGAATTTCGGCTGGTCGCGCAGAAACGTGCGTTCGATTCAATTGTTCACTCATATACATATCTAAATATTCTTTAGAAAAGCGAATCTGGTCGCTATATGGATTTGGAAAAATCTTTTCTTGTGTGGAAAATACTTCTCTTGGGTGTAATATGTTACTTACTAACACACGATTTTTTATCATAAACTCTATTGTTTTTTGTGTCTCTTCTACATTTCCTAAAGAAAAGCGTTCTACTAGTTCACTAATTTTCACACCTTTTTGAGTCAAAAAATAAAACTCAGGAAACCACTCAGACAGAATACCTGTAAATCTCATTTCCCCTATCAAAACTTCATTATGCAACTTCTCCCAATGTTTAATAGGAGACCAATAATAAATTTTCTCGCTCATATAACCCTCCATAAACTTTTAACTTAATTTTCAAATACACTTTTCTAATCTACAAAAATAATTTTTAGATTCTTCCTCTTGTCTCGAAGTGATTATAAATACATGTACTTCAATAAAGCTTGAGAATAATAAAATAACTTTTTCTTCATTAAAATTTTTTATTTCATCATAAAAAATATTTTTTTATTAGACATTTCACATCCTTTCCCATAGTAATCCTATAAGGTATAAACCATTTAGAACATTGAGAATATTCGTGTATTTCCAATGTGAAATTATTGTAATGGATTGGAAAGCAGATGGATATAGTTATTAAACACAATAATATTGAGAAAGTTTTATTTGTTATAGCAATAAAATTTTCTAATGAGATTTATTACATATAGATTAAGAAAAGAATTTAATATTTTTCTTTTGAAGTTAGTGTGAAAATGCAACTTACTTTTACATACAAGTTATTTACTAACATATCGTATTTAAAATAGAGAAAAGACACCTTAAATGGTGTCTTTTCTCTATTTTAATTCCATATACTTTTTCATCTTTGCTATTTTTTAAACGATTTGTAGGAATTAATACAAAGATATCTTCTCCTCCTACTGTTACAATAGAAATAATTTCTTGTCTATTTCCTTTATTAAATTGTAATATAATTACAGTATGTGAAATTATATTAATTTAATTTTAAAAGCGAAGTGAAAATAACCGTCACTTCGCTTTTTGCATGTACAATCCTTATTACATGTACTCAATTCAGTATATACTTCCACATGACTTGCTTTTATTTAATCGGTTTCGCTGTTTTTAAAACGAATGAACTTAATGCAGGAACTTTAATTTTATTATTATGGACAACATAAAGTGTTTTACTACCTGCCTGCTTACCATCTACTAGTACTTTCCAAGGACCTTTCGATGGCAAAGTTATGTCAACGGATTCTCTATTTGCATTGTGAGCCACCATAAAGTTTTCATTTTTATTCCCATTGCCCTTTCCATCTATTGAATAAGCTATAACATTTTTGGGAGCATCTATAAATGATATATGCTTTTTAATTTGCTCAGTAGATGTCATTCGAAAAGCTGGGTACTTTTTGCGTAAATCTATTAAGCCCTTCATATAATCTACTTCATTATTATATGCTGCACGGCGTAACCAATCCATCTGGTTAATTGAATCAGGAGATTTGTAACTGTTATGATCACCATATTTCGTGCGCATAAACTCTTGCCCTGCATGTAAAAATGGAATTCCTTGTGATGTTAATAAAATTGAAGAAGACAATTTGTGCATTTGTTTTCGCACTTCTGCACTGTCACCTGGATTAGTTAACTCAAGTTTATCCCATAATGTATGATTGTCATGAGCTTCCACATAAGTTAATACCTGTTCCGGATCTTGATAGGTAGACGAATTTGTATCATAGTCAATGCCTGCTGTAATGCCTTTTTTAATACGGTCTTCCATGTTTTGCTTTCCATTTACAAAACCATTTTCTTTCTCTTCAAATACACTACCTTTCAATCCATCACGTATATTATCGTTAAAATGAGCAATCCCTTTCATTTTCTCCGCGTTTTTTTGATTTGCTTTCAACTCAGCTGCAAGAGGTGTATTTAAATCCCAGCCTTCTCCATGCAGTATAATGGAAGGGTCAATTTGATCAACAGCTTTACGTATCTCATTCATTGTTTCATAATCATGAATGCCCATTAAATCAAAACGGAATCCATCTAAATTGTATTCTTTTGCCCAATATGTGACAGAATCAACCATAAACTTCCTCATCATTTTTCGTTCTGAAGCAGTATCATTTCCTACTCCAGTTCCATTTGCAAATGTTCCATCTTCATTGTATCGGTAATAATAACCTGGAACTAACTTATGAAAATTAGATTCAGCCGCATTATACATATGGTTATATACTACGTCCATTACAATACGAAGATTATTATCATGTAGCACTTGAATCATTTGCTTTAATTCAGTTATTCGAACAGTCGGCTCATATGGATTTGTAGAATAGGAGCCCTCTGGGACGTTGAAGTTTTTCGGGTCATATCCCCAGTTGTAGTGTGGTTCATTTAAAGTTTCTTCATTGACTGATGCATAATCAAATATCGGTAAAAACTGAACGTGCGTAACACCAAGATCTTTCATATGATCAAGTCCTGTTTTTACACCTTCAGGCCCTTTTGTTCCTTTTTCTGTTACCCCTAAATATTTTCCTTTCTGTTTAATGCCACTTTCAGGTTGGATGGAAAGATCGCGTACATGCAATTCATAAATAATAGCATCTTCCGGTTTTTTAAATTCCGGTTTTTTATTTGCTTTCCATTTTTTCGGATTTGTTTCGTTTAAATCAATGACTACACCTTTATCTCCATTTACAGAAGCAGCACGCACATATGGATCAACTGCTTCAGTCCATTTATCCCCAATTTTCACCTTATACGTATAAAAGAGACCTTTTTGGTTCCCTTTAATTTCTGCTTTCCAAGTTCCCTTTTCACCTTGTTGCATGTTTATTTCAGTACCTATTTTATCGTTCCATTTTTTATATGTAACTAACTTTGCTTCACTCGCAGTAGGAGCCCATACACGGAATTTTGTATGTTGCGGGGAATATATATTCCCTAGATCGTTACCACTATAATAAAATAATTTATCAAACTCTTCGCTACGAATGACTTTACCGATTTCAGTATTCATATAAGCTAAGTTTTCTATTTTAACTTTGTATGTCTGTTTTAAATCAATTTTCTGTTCTGTAATTATTTTCACCTTATTAGTAATATCTCCACCATTTTTATCAAAAGGATTAATTTCCTTAATTTTAATGCCCTCAATTTCAATTTTCTGTTCCTTACTATTAAAAGGAACATTAGTCGTTACAGTGATTTCATTAAAACTATCAATAGTAGCTTTTTGAATTGTGAGATCTGAAGAAGGCTTAGAGTTATATACTTTTTCATCACCCGAAAGAATCCATACTTCAGCACGACCGTCCTTTATATTTTCAATCCAACGATCGCCACCATCTTTTTCCCACTCATTCGTACGAATAATAAATCCTACACGATTATAGTCACCATCTATTTTAATCTTTGCGTACTTTCCAAATTCATCTTCACCAGTAAATTCATATGATTTACCATTTGCATTTTCTCCCCACATCCAAAGATTCCAGTCTTTTGTGTTTCCAGACTGCTCTTTGTAATGAACGATAATTTCAGTTGTTTTTGAATTTGAAACTGCCTTCACATTCTGAAAAGAGAAAACAGATGATAACATAACGATTATAGTAAGTAATAAAACTGATTTGTTAATTAATCTTTTTGTTATTCGCACCACATACACCCTTTCTTTAAATAGTACGAGCGATTTATTATGCTCGTATAAATTACACTGCTTAAATTAAACTAGAAATCTCTTTTACTTCACCTCCATATTGGCTATTTTCACATATGTATTTCAATGACCTTTTAATACGAAAGCGTTTGCATTAAAACTTAAAAAAATAGATTTTTTATGCCTTTATATACTTATAAATACTAAAAGATCAGGGAAATCATTTTAAAGCAATCGTTTGTTATCGTTTTCATTCTATAGCACTTTCTATCAAGAGGTCAATATATTATTAATTTTCTGTTTTTATATACATTTAACCTTATATATTATTCGCAACGTATTGAAGATAGACAGCCTAATTATCGCTTAGTAAGTTTATTATCAATAATGCATTGCTGTGTAAAAAAACAGCTAATATCCTTAAAGTGACATTAGCTGTTTTTCATAATGTATTAATATAAGAATGAAAATAATACTTCTAACTTACTTAATTTTTGCTGCATCAAATGCCTTTTGAACTGCTTGAACTTCAGCTGTATTCGCTCCATATTTATTAGTTGCCACTCGAATACATGCAGACTTCAATTCTTTGAAATTAGAAGTCATGTTTAACTCATCTGTATTTGCATAATAGAAAATATCAAACATTTTATCTTCACCAATTCCTTTAACAGTTACTCCGTTATGAGTTCCACCTTTTGCAATGAGATACGCAACTTTATTAATAATGCTTGAATTAAAATGAACGCCGCCTTGATCCCAGCCATTAAAATCGTTAAATTCACTGTAATCATCTGGATAAGGTACTCCAAGTGAAGATGGCACAGAAGCTGGGTTTTCCATATCACGGAAAACAGATCCGGTTTGTTCACCCATTGTCCAGTTAAATGTTCCGTTATTTACGTATTTCTCAATAGATGTTCCCATAATATCAGATAGTGCCTCATTGATTGCACCAGATTCACCGTAATATTCAAGATTAGATTCGCTAGAAGTAACAGCATGTGTAAATTCATGTCCAGCTACGTCATATGCTTTAACGATAGGATCGCCATATACAAGCATACTTCCATTATTAGCACTTAATGCATTCTGCCAATTTTTCGGATCGTTCGTATCTTCAGAATCCCAAGCATGTACAACTGAAACTACCTTTTGTCCCTTATTATCAAAACTATTACGCTTGTATTTATCTTTGTAAAAATCAAATACCTTTGTTGCTAAGTAATGAGCACTTACTGCTTTTGGATCGTTAAATGTTGTTGAAGTACTAGTTGCTAATGTACCAGGATAATAGCTTTCTTCTTTAGTAATATCTTTGTAATTCACATCATAAGTTTCAATTCCTTGCCCTCTTGTATAATCAGCAAGCGCATATTTGCCATTACTTTGTTTAGAAATACCAAATGAACGAGAAATACCTAAATCATCTTTTCCTGTTCCAGTTAATGATGTAAGACTGCTTTTTTTACTTTCCTTTAAGGCCCCAACTAGTTTTTCACTTGCTTTTAAGTTAGATTCTTGTACCATATTTTTTAACATATTGCCATTTTGCGCATTTACTAAATAAGTTCCAGAAACATAGTTTGGTGTTGCAGCTTCAAATGTAACTTGGTATGCATTGCTAGCTTGTCCATTATTTTCATCAACAAAAATAACTTCCTTAATTTCTGGCTCAGAAATAAACTTGATATCGTTCCCGTACTTCGTAAAAATATATTGTTTTGCTTCATCTTTTGATAGATTAATAGTTTTTTTCAATTCTTCTTGTTTTAAATTTTGCGCGCTATCACCTGAAACACTTTTAATAACCCCCTTATTATCTACGTGTGCGGTTAATTGATGGCCATATACTTCTTTTCCTTCATATGTTTGCTGGATACGTACGAGTGTAGTCCCATCATACGAATCACGTTTTTGAAGAACTTTATAATCTACTCCTGTTTCTCCATTGACTTGTTTTTGGGACAGAGCTTGTTCTGTTTTCTCCTTAAGTGCATCCTTTACTACATTTTCTGGTGCCTTTTGTGACGGTTGTGTAAGTTCACCCGAACGGAACGATTCCTCCTGAATTTGAACTTGTAGTTGATCTGTTTCCTCTGCATGACCTATTCCGTATGGTGCCACAGCTGTTAAAGCTAATCCTGTTGTTAATGCTACCTTAGTTAATGTCTTTGTGTTTTTCATTTTTTCACCTCGTATAATTTTTGAAATAGAAAGCTTGTACAAAGTATACTGTCTATTTATGTCGAAAAAAAGAGAAAATACAAAATTTATGTAATATTATGCAAAATTACATAAATTGTGGTCAATATTGTAAATAATTAACGGAACACATAAGTACATTAATTTGAATAAAAAAAGAATCCTTTTTGGCAGCGCTCATCCAATTGGTTAGTTATTAATTACCTATATTTATTCTAATAAAAGTACACTTACATCTAAATAACAACATAAAAACCCACTCTTTACTATTGTAAGAGTGGGTTTAATGCTATTAAAATAACAATTACTATAAGAAACCTTATAATTTATATTTTTTTAGTAATCCTACTAAGTTTTTTATAAAATTCACCTTTTGTCTTTGTATGATTAAACTGATTTGGATTAATATTAGCTTTTTGCGAGAGTGCTACAATCTCTTCTTTTGTAATTGAATCTTTAGTATTTATAGATGCTATATTTGTATATTTTCCATCTTCTGTTTTTGGAATTTCTAAAATCCCTTTATTTACAAGATCAACTACAGCTTTATGCTCTGAAGAATGTGTATCTACACCAGTAATTTTCCAATTACGCATAACTTTTGGCGTATATACACCGTTCTTTACCTCTTTTAAATACGTAATAGCAAGGTTACGAATGGTTCCACCTGTTTCTCCGAATGCATTCTCTTGTTTAGATGACCAAGTTTGTTCAAATTTACGTCCCTCTAAAGCTCCCCCTTTTGCCTGTAGAGCCTCCATTCTATACGCATTCATTCCTAGCGTCATAACATCGCTCATTTTAATCGGTTTATTTGTACGAATAGAGCGTAAATTTGTAATTCTACTACCATATGGCTTTGTTAAATCAATTTCGTATTTTACGCCTCCAAAGAAATCATTCGTACTGTATTTAGACGCGCGACGGTTTTTATCAAAACTAACTGTTACATCTCCGGCACGAGATGAGTTAAAATATCCTGCTGCCCATTCCATATAGTCTTTTAAATCTTTTCCAGTTATCTTGTAAACTGTAATTTCTCCCAAAGCATATTGATAATTATACGCAATATCTTTCTTCTTTATAGGCCCTATATCCAAACGGGCAGAATCATTATCAATTTGATGGGCTACTACATCCGCTTTACTGTAATGGAGCATAACTTCATGAAAGAAATCTGATAAAGGTGTCTCTTGAATCTGCACACTTGGAATACCCTTTATTTCATTTTCAGGAACAAGGTTTCTCCCTTTTAATTGAGCAACTACAACATTTGCATCTCCTCTTGCATACTCATGAAAAGGTGTTAATGTTTCTTCAAGTGCAGAATCAGATAATACTGTTGTTCCATCAGCATTTTTTACAGGTATAGCGGTAGCTGTTTTATCTTTTAAAACAAGCTTTCCATCTTGCTTTGTAAAAGTAAGGTCAATACGTGAAATATGCGTTCCATATTTATCTGGTTCTGTAATAATTACGCCATTTACAACTTCTTTTTTTACAAGTTTATGCATATGAGCCGCAAAAATAGCGCTTAGTTCCGGACAAGCATTCGCAATATCTTGAACACCAGTACCTGGGATTCCATTCTCATTTTCTAGTCCCATATGCATAACCCCTACCATTACATCTACTTTACCTTCTAATTCTTTAATTGCCTTTTTTGTCTCTTCTACTGGATTTTTCACTACTAAACCATCCAAATGATCTGTCCCTTTTTCAAAATCACTAATCATTGGTGTATTCATACCAATAATCCCGACTTTAATTCCACCTTTTTCAACAATCGTATATGCAGGAAGAAAACGCTCTCCATTTTCCTTATAAATATTTCCTGCTAACGTCTTTCCTTTATATTGCTCACTAACTTTTTTCAATGTATCTAATCCAAAGTTGAATTCATGATTTCCAAATGCCCAGGCGTCATATCCCATTGTATTCATCGCTACCATCATTGGCGATTGTGGCTTATCGTTGAATAATTCTACTGAGTTTCCTTGAATTGTATCCCCGGCATCTACTAATATGGTATTTGGATTTTCTTGACGTACCTTCTTTATAACCGTATAAAGCTGCGTCAAACTTCCACTCATATTTGCTCCATCAAGCGCATAATCCCAAGGCATAAATCTACCATGAATATCTGCAGTACCTAACAATGTAATGTTAACATCAGATTCCTCAGCCTTAGAAATAGCTGGTTTGACTGTTACTGCTGTTACAAGAAGCATAAGAATAATAAAATAGCATACATAGTTCTTCCATTTCATTTTTTGCATAATAACAATATTTCTCCCCTTTTTGTACTGGCATAAAGTTGCTTGAACTTTAAAAATGTAACTTATTATTCGGAAAAATTCAACTACAAAAGATAATTTTGGAGGTGGTTTTACTGTGAAAATATAGAGAATCAAATGCATATTTCCCCTAACAGAATAGTATGTTATCGTTTTCTAACAAAATACTTCTTCCTCCAACGTGTGAAGAGCGCTAAACCAACGGTAGATGTATATGTGCTTTCAAAATTTTGGACATATAACTCATTTTCGGATTTCATTACCAATTTACTTCCTTCTATATGAAAATACTGAGATCACTTCCAAAAATAATAACCCCGCTCTTCATTTAAGACGGGGTTCCACTTATACAGCAAATCGGATTCAGTTTTTTTTCGAATGTTCGTTTCCTCTTCAGGAGTAAGATCTGCTAGTTTCGTATTTTCTTCTGCTTATTAGTTGCGTTCAACTACATTCATCATAATTTTAATCAGGATTTGAATTTTATCACTCGAACCCTTGATACTATCCCAAATCGCCCAATAAAAAGATAATGATTTTTACTTTTCAACTTCACAAAGCAATTTTATCTCTTTAATTTGTTCTATATGACGCTGTTCATGCAAATAGATCAGTTCTATCCACTGATCTAGAAGTAATTCTCCAAGAGCTGGATGCATCACTGATTTTTTCGCTAATATAGATTCATCTTCTATTGTACGCAGGAAACGCATCAATTCTTTTCTAGCGTTGTTTAACAAATCAATCATTTGCTGTACTTCAAATGTTTCTATACTTGGTTCAATCATTTCTGGAGCTATAAATTTTATCGATCTATCTAATACAATAGCGTGAATTTCTTTACGCTCATTTTGGATACTATCCATCTTTTTTAATCCTGACGAAATAACTGTTATAACTCTCTCGTCTAATAAAACTAAGTGATGACAAACTTGTGCTATACTCCATTTATCCTGATCTGGTTTTCTATTAAATTGAGCATCACTTAACAAAGTAATTTCCTCAAATAATTGCTTTCTCGTTTCATCAAACTTGTCATTTACAAATGTATTCATGTGAATTCTCCTTTCATTAGAACCTACATACTTAGATTCCTACGTTAGAAATATTCTCTATAGAAAAAAGATTTTCCTTCACTACTATTTCAATCAAATCTTTTCTTGCTTTAATAGTTTCTCTAATTCACGACGAAATATATGCGTTTTCTCAAAATCCTTGAGGTTTTCATGTGCTACAGTTACACCATAATACTTTCCACTGAATCCTTTCGATACAACTACGTAAAACGTTCCTAATTATCAATCTAGCATTAAGTAAATGTAAAAAATCACCCTATTTATTCATTTTTCATGCGTATGTATGTACATTTGTTAATTTATTCGATATATTATGGGTATTGAATGATTACGAAAAGATAATAGGTCGCTCGTATAACACCTTATATTTTTATATCCGTGAAAACTGCAAAATGTATGAAATTCCATTTGTCAAATGAATTTAATGCGGAAGGAGGTTTGTGGTTACTTCATCGGGATATAATAATCAGTTTTGAACTGATAAAAATATAGGAGGCGACATAATGTTTCGTACGATTTCAAATTTCATGAGAGTAGCTGAGATAAGAAACAAAATTCTTTTTACACTAGCGATGCTAATTGTTTTTCGAATTGGCACATTTATTCCAGTTCCTCATACTAACGCAGAGGTATTAAAGGTACAAGATCAAGCCAACGTTTTAGGTATGCTAAACGTATTTGGTGGAGGAGCATTGCAACACTTCTCGATCTTCGCTGTAGGTATTACACCATATATTACAGCTTCCATCATAGTACAATTACTACAAATGGACGTTATACCTAAATTTTCGGAATGGGCAAAGCAAGGTGAAATGGGCCGTAAGAAGTCAGCTCAATTTACTCGATACTTTACAATCATTCTTGCATTCATACAATCCATTGGGATGTCTTATGGTTTTAATAATATAGCAGGTGGACAATTAATAACAGATCAAAGCTGGACTACATACTTATTTATTGCGACAGTTTTAACTGCAGGTACTGCATTTTTACTTTGGTTAGGTGAACAAATTACCGCTAATGGTGTTGGTAATGGGATTTCAATGATTATCTTCGCAGGACTTGTTGCGGCAATTCCGAATGTTGCTAATCAAATTTACTTGCAACAATTTCAAAATGCAGGCGATCAATTATTCATGCACATAATAAAAATGGTTTTAATTGGACTCGTAATTTTAGCGATTGTTGTTGGTGTCATTTACATTCAACAAGCTGTTCGTAAAATACCCATTCAATACGCTAAAGCTGTATCAGGAAACAATCCATATCAAGGAGCAAAAAACACTCATTTACCACTTAAAGTAAATAGTGCTGGTGTAATTCCAGTAATCTTTGCTTCAGCCTTTTTAATGACGCCGCGTACAATTGCGCAGCTCTTCCCTGATTCAGGCGTATCCAAATGGTTAGTCGCAAACCTTGATTTTGCACACCCAATTGGAATGACGCTTTATGTCGGTCTTATCGTTGCTTTCACATACTTCTACGCATTTATTCAAGTAAATCCTGAACAAATGGCTGAGAATTTGAAAAAGCAAAACGGTTATGTTCCTGGTATTCGTCCTGGTAAAGCGACAGAGCAATATGTAACCAAAATTTTATACCGTTTAACATTTATCGGTGCAATTTTCTTAGGTGCAATTTCAATATTACCACTCGTATTTACGAAAATTGCTACGTTACCACCTTCTGCTCAAATTGGTGGTACAAGCTTACTTATTATCGTCGGTGTAGCACTAGAAACAATGAAGACGTTAGAAAGTCAACTTGTGAAACGTCATTACAAAGGGTTTATTAAAAAAGTGAATTAATTATAAAAACACAGTTGGTTATTTTCCCAGCTGTGTTTTTGATTTTACTAGCCCGATAATATACAGGGCCGTTACATTATCCAACTACATTTCCTTCTCTAATAACCGTCCTTGTTTGAAATAAGTCCGTAGTGTTGAACGATTGGCCAAAAATACACCTATCAATATGAAACAAGCACCTATACCCATTGCAGGATTTAATGGTTCTCCTAATACAATATATCCTACAATAATTGCTATTAATGGTGATACATATAACCACGTCGATGGGAATACAGGATTTGTTTTTGATAAAAGCCAGTAATATAATCCGTGCCCACCAATTGATCCGATAAATATGAGGTATAAAATAGGCCACTGTACGCTCCATGAGGTTAATACAGTTACATTCGGCTGCTCTACTATGAATGATACGATTAGTAGCAAAATCCCTCCATAAAACATTTGAATACCATTAATAAGAAATGGTGATACACTTCGTAAATCCGAAAGTATTTCTTTTGAGCGAATAGAACCTATTCCGTAAAATAACTCCCCTACTACTAAAATAATACAAGCAATACTCCATATGAAACTTACTTCTTGATGCATTCCTGGTAAAGAAACAAAAACAACGCCTATTAACGCAATAATTAAAGCGAAAAATTGCTCCTTTTGCAATTGTTTCTTATTTCTTCTTGCTTGTAATAATAAAATCATCATAGGACCTGTTGCAGAAAGTACAGCAGCTAACCCAGAAGAAATATATTGTTCAGCCCAGTACAAAGATGCGAATGTCATGAACGTTAAACAAAAGCCAGCATACATAATACGTTTTGAAAATACATGCGGCATAATTTCTTTTCGCTTCAACTTAAATATAAACATCAAGATTACTCCTGCTAAAAAGAAACGAATTCCTGCTGAAAATAATGGAGGCGCTCCTGCTTCAATTCCGATTTTTATCGTTAAAAATGTTGTGCCGAAAATAATACATACTAAAATATAATTGAAAATGACCATTTTTCTTCCTCCTTTTTACTCTTAACATGAGTATAGAGGGTTTCGTGTATAACAGTGTATCTATGCTTATAACAGTTACATCAAATTGTAGTTGATTCTCTTTCTTTTTTTCGCTTTAATTAAATAAAAAAGAAACAAGGTGAAGCCATGAAGATTGTAATACGGAAAGAATCCAACATACCGTATTATCAACAAATATATATGCAAATTGTTGAAAGAGTACAAAGTGGCATGCTTTCATATGGTGACTCCCTTCCATCATTACGTTATATGGCCGAAGATTTACAAATTAGCTTATTGACTGTTCGTAAGGCGTATAAGCAGCTAGAAACGAAAGGATATATACGCATCGAGCAAGGAAAAGGCGCTTATATATATAAACGTGTAAAGAAAGAGTTCAAAACTATTCCTTATAAATGGCAACAAACGAAAACTATTAATGTTATGCGTTCTCAATATGCAATGAATCAACACCGAAAATATTATGATTTTTCACAAGCGATTTTATATCCACGTCTATTACCAAATCCATTTCTAGCAGACGAAATGCACAAATTGCTGGATAAAAATCCGATGTTACTAGCAACTTATGGACCTATTCAAGGCGATTATGAACTTCGAGTTGAAATAGTTAATTATCTAAAAGAACATCAGAAATTAGTGACAGACCCCTCTCAATTATTAATTACAAGTGGTGCCCAGCAAGGAATTGATTTGATCGCTCAAACATTATTAAAACCTGGAGATATAGTATTAGTAGAAAGCCCTTGTTATGGCGCAGCACTTGATGTTTTTCTCAACAAAGGAGTGCAGATTATACCTATTAGTCTTGATAAAAACGGCATTCGCTCAGACTTAATAGATGACCTTTGTCAAAGAAAGAATCCTGTTTTGTTATATGTGAATCCTACTTTTCAAAACCCAACAGGTACAGTAATGAGTAAAGAACGGAGATTGGAACTTATAGAACTAGCGGAGTTATATGAGTTTTTTATAATTGAAGATGATTCTTTCGGAGAAATATATTTTGAGGATGCTATAGTTCCTCCTCCAATCAAAAGTTTTGATACGAATGGTCATGTAATATATTTAAAAGGTTTTAGTAAAACGTTAGCACCTGGACTACGTATCGCTGCACTTATAGCCGATGGGCCTATTTTTGAATGGTTATATGCTGTGAAGGGTTCGATGGATATCGGTAGCCCGTTATTAACGCAAAAAGCACTACTTCCTTTCTTACGTGCAGAACGTATGAAAAATCATTTAGAAAAATTACGCACCGCTTTACAAATTAGACGCGATTTAACAATCGCTATATTATCGCCACTAAAAGAAATACACTTTAAAATACCAAATGGCGGCTTTAATTTATGGATTACACTTCCTAATACAATTGATCCTTTTAACTTATTACAAAAAGCAAATGAAGCAGATGTCTCTTTTTTACCTGGAACAGCTTGTCTATTAAATAACGATACAAATAATAACCAATTAAGAATTAGCTATTCCATGTTAAATGAAAAAGATATGGCGATTGGATTAGAGAAATTACATGATACAATACGAAACTTTAATTTTTAAAAGTATGTTCACTAGCCCATCAAACTAAGAAAAGCTAATACCCCAAAATAAAAGTACTTTGGGGTATTATAAAATTATGGAGTACTCCAATTTATCTTTATTCACTACAAGTCAATATACAGCGGCTATCATCATTCCACTTTAATTACAATCTTACCTCTAACATGTTGCCCTTCACTCAAAATATGAGCTTCTCTAACCCCTTCTTCATTAAGTGACACAACTTTACTTATGATCGGTTTGATTTTTCCATGTACAATTAAATTTGATAACTCTTCTAATTGTTTTCCACTTGGTTTTAGCCATAAAAATCCTGATTTTATCCCTTTCATTTTATAATTTGGTTCATGAACAATCGAAACTAGAACACCGCCAGGTTTAATAATTTGAAAACTTTTTTCTTGTACTTCGCCACCGATTGTATCTAATACAATATCAAAATCTGATAGTAGCTCTTCAAATTTATCTTTTTTATAATCAATAACGAGATCCGCTCCTAAATCCTTTAAAAATTCTTCATTTTTACCACTTGCAGTAGTTGCAACAAAAGCTCCAAATGATTTTGCAATTTGGATTGCCAAACTTCCGACACCACCAGCTCCAGCGTGAATAAATACTCGGTCATTTTCTTTTATTTTTGCGTAATCTACAAGACTTTGCCAAGCAGTAAGTCCTGCGAGTGGAATAGAAGCTGCCTCTTCAAAACTTAGGTTAGTAGGCATATAAGTTACTAAATCTGATTTTACCGCAATGAATTCAGCATAAGATCCCTTCCCTATATTTTCAGGTTTCGTAAACACTTTATCTCCTATTTTGAAACCTTCTACCTCTTCTCCAACCTCTTCGATAACTCCAGCTACATCTAACCCTAAAGTAATTGGAAATGAAAATTGCAATTGTTGTTGTAAGTCTCCTTTTCTAGTTTTCCAATCAACTGGATTAACAGATGTTGCGAGAATGCGTATTAATACCTCGTTATATGTAACAACTGGTTTTAAAATTTGTCTTTCTTTTAGTTCTTCAACACTACCATATTCATCAATAACAATTGCTTTCATTTCCTCTCCTCCTTGCTGTTTATTTTAATAACTTACAATTATTTTTCAAATTTTTTTGCTTTGAATGACAATAAACATGTTTAGAGGTGGTATTTATGCTACGCTATTAATTAATGTGAGTTCCAAATTCAATTTTGTGTACATCTTAGAATCATACAGAATTTTATTTTCTATGTTTGTAATAAAATCCAAAAGAAATGGAGATAACACTATGACCGAAAAGATGATTAAAACAAACGGGACTGATATTTGTACAGAAAGCTTTGGAAATCCTAATAATCCAGCAATTTTATTAATTATGGGAGCTACGTGTTCAATGGTTTATTGGGATGAAGAATTTTGTGAACAGTTAGCTAGCACAGGGAAATTTGTCATTCGCTTTGATAACCGTGATGTAGGACGCTCTGTTACATACGAACCTGGAACTTCCAATTATACGGTAACAACTATGGCTGAAGATGCAATTGGGGTGCTGGATGCCTATCATATTGATAAAGCGCACTTATTTGGTATGTCATTAGGTGGCATGATTGCTCAAATTGCCGCTGTAAAACATCCTGAAAGAATTTTAACGTTAACTTTACTAGCAACAAGTGTTATAGGCTCAGATAACAACACTCGCGATTTACCTCCGATGGATGAAAGAATTTTAATACATCACGCAAATGGTGCAAATTTAGATTGGTCAAATCAAAACGCTGTGACAGAGTATTTAGTTACAGGCTCTCGTCTATTGTGCGGCTCAAAACGTTCATTTGATGAAAACAGAGTTTATACACAAGTAAAACTCGAAATAGAAAGGGCTAACAATCTATTAAGTATGTTTAATCACGCTTTACTTCAAGGTGATGATGCTTATGAAGGTGTACTTAGCTCCATACAAGCACCCACATTAGTAATTCACGGAACTGACGATACAGCACTACCATTTGAACATGGTCTCGCACTTATTGATGAAATTCCAAACTCAGCACTTTTAACTCTTGAAGGAGCAGGACATGAAAATCATCCTGATGACTGGAAAAACATTATTCAAGCAGTAACAGAACATACATCTAAAATATAGATAAATAATAAATAGAAGGGGCACAAATTTGTATTGTGCCCCTTCTATTTATTGGACTAGTGGTACACTAACAAAAACCCATCACTGTATCCATATGTATAGTGATGGGCTTACCTATATTTTTCTATGTTTAAAAAAATGGACAATCTAATTGATCAACAGATTCCCATGATTTTTTTTTTACACTTTCGGTGGATTTATTCGCTTCTAGTGGTACGTTTTTAAAAGGATTTACTTCGACTTTTAATAAGGATGAGGGCTCCATATATAATGAGAAAACATGGCTATTTGGTAAAGTTTTTGACACATCAATATCTCCTACTTGTTTAAATAATTGCTGTGCTGCAAAGAAAAAGAAATTAGTTGGGTTTGATTGTTTATTAAGCCATGCAAGCATTTCAGGTGATACTGATTTATGAATATTGATTTTCACTCGATCACCACGTTTATATCGCCTAGATCGCATGTTGCCACCAACTAACTTATCGTTAAGTTTGTAAACCCTAACTCTTTTTGTTTATGTTCTCTATACTTTGGCGAACAAGTGTAGACCAATAATCCTCTTGCATTTGTAAATAATGGATTATCGACAAAGATTACATTTGTTAAACGCCCTTTTTGTTTTAAAATCATTTTCAAGCTATTTTTAATGATAACTGCGCCCCCGCCATAAATAAACACGTATGGATCGTCTTTCATATCATCAATTTTGTTAATAATATCTGTTGCGACACGCGCCGCTAATCCTAATAGTGCTGGTTGTGATTCCTCAACTAATAATGCATTCCTAGGATGTTTATCATTTAAATAAATTTGATTGAATTCTGTAATACTGTCAATCGTTTTTGTTGGATACTTCCGGTTCCATCTCGTAATAATTTGTAGTAACGTTTCTTTTACACCGTACGATAATCCTTTACTTAATTGCGGACGGAAATTTACCCCTAACGAAACAACTTCTTCTGTTGTCCCCGCTCCAATATCAAAAGACAATAAAGTTTTATCAACAAAATCTATTTCTGAAATTTGATTTTGTTCACATTCTATTTTATGTTTCACAACATTTCCTTCTTCATCATATACAATGCCCCACGTCCCAGAAGCGCCCTCAGGCAGACATTTACAAAACTCAATAGAAACATTAATAGTAACATCACGACCGTTCGGATAATGGAAAACAACTTTATGATTTCCCATATAACGTTTTGCATTTTCGGCAGCTATTTCTTGTGTAATAAGCTGCATAGGAAGAGCGACAGATAAATCATATCGAATGTTAATATGACTAGAAGTTGGACTTTGACGCATAGCACTTACTGCTAAACCCGATAGTATTGTAATAACCATTAGCTCATCCGTCGACTTATTCGATTTCTTCTCCACTTCAGTACCTTTTAATTGATCTTGAATGACTTTTTCTCCAACGATGTACCGTACATTATTTAACATTAGCGATGGAGAACTAATGGTCACATCGATATGATTTTCTAATTCAGATAATGACACATCCCCCTCATCTAACAATCCTGTAGGCTCACCTATATATAAAGAATAAATACTCGGAATAAAAATAGGGTCTTGCCCTTTCACCATTAACTTCAAACCGTTATTTCCTGCATCTGCACCAGCTTTTAAAAGTATAGACATAACTACCCCCTAAATTAATCTGACATCCCTTCCAAATATATGCGAGCCTATTCTTTTACATTCAAATGTAATGTAATTTTTTATTAATCGTAAAAACAAAATATCATATTATTGCACCCTTTATGTAAAAAGTATTTGACATTAATCTTTTCCAATTTTATACTATGTATGTAAAGAGTTTTTTACACTATAGGAGGTGTCATTTCTAAATTGAATCATAAAAAATATATTTTCATAATTATCGTTTTATCATTAATCGGAGTCCTCATACATAGTGCATATAAATATGTAACAGAAGGTTCTATTTTTGGAGGCACAATATTCGCTTTTTCACTAATACTCGGTAATTTAATTAATCAAATTACTTGGGGAGATCCAGACGGAATAACGGTAGAAAGCCAAGATGAAATGGGACAGCAAATCAAATATAAAAGCTTTAAAATTGCTTATTTTGTACTTATATGTTTTATGTTTCTAATTTTAATATTTTCAGAAGGATTTGCATTCCTATTACTCGATGAAATAAAGAATCTTCCTCTTTTTATCGCACTTTGTTCTTCATTCTTTATTTATCCTATTGTCGAAATCATAGTTGCAAAACAATATAAATAAAAGATGAGGTTTTCTATATATGGAAAACCTCATCTTTTTATATTTACATACCCTCTACAATTGCTTTTAATTTATTAACAGTTCGCCAATTCCTTACTGTAGCTGGTGTATGTAACTTCTGAAATTGGTTCATTAATTTAGAATTCCGAATGCTATTTTTGAAATACAAATATACAACCTTCTCATCTATATAGCAATCTTCAAGTTCACTTTTGTACATAAGTAACTGCTTCCTCTCATCTTCAGAAAATGGATGAGCTAAAAAGGCAACGTGTATACTTTCTCCTTCTAACAAAGCATCCGCCTTATAAGGGGAATATTTTATAGTATTTATTAATTCTTCATTTGTTTTTAGGATGACTTGAACATCAAAATTAAATTCCTTTTTAATTTCAGATTCAATTTTTACTTTTAGAGCGTTTATATCTTCCTCAGATTCAAACACGATATTACCGCTTTGAATATATGTTTTCACTTGTTTTAATCCTATTGATTCAAACAATCGTTTTAAATCTGCCATTTTGATTATTTTATGTCCACCTACATTGATTCCCCTTAGTAACGCAATATAAATTGTCATATCATTACTCCTCGCATATTCATTGACCTTTCAATTATATATGTTGAAACCTTTATCTTTTTTGGATACCTACTTTCGTTTTTACTAACATAACACAAAATAAAAAAAACTTACTACATGAATGTTCAAGAGTAAGTTTTCTATCCCGTTATTTTATTATAGGTAAATGCATTATTATTTGTTGACCAATCGGTCCCATTCTTCTAAAGCCTCTATCTTCGAAGCCAACTTTTTCATATAACTTTTGTGCTGGCATATTTTTTTCATTTACAGCAAGTACAACTTCATTTTTTATTGGAAAATAAAGTTTTACAAAATCTTGTAATAATGCCAATGATTTTTTAGCGTATCCTCTTCTTTGTTTATTATAATTTATAGAAAATGATGTTAAAAGTAAAGCATCTTCATTCTCTGTGAACTCTTGTACTCTTTCGCCTGTTTGTAATGCGAAAAGACCAACAGGTACCCCGTTGTAATCTAAAATAACAATTACATTTTTTGTGCGATCGCTTTTTGCTTTTTTCAATAATTCGCCTGGATCTGATGTGAATTGAACTTGTTCACTTGGTAAAGTAAATGATTGTATAATTTCTTTATACGTCTCCTTATACGGAACTAATTGTATTTCCCCAGTATGTATGTTCATGCTATACTCTCCCATTTTTATCAAATTAACTTAAACCTTGCTGTGATTTAGAATGCACTTTTCCATCCAAAAATGTAATTTCAACAAATGAATTTGGATTATTCCCCTTCCAAGCAAAAATTTGTTTAATTTGTGTAGAATGTTCTACCCCTTCTTCTATAAGTAAATTCCCTTCAAAACCGATTAAATCTTTCACTTCTGTATAAGTCATTCCTTCATCTATTTTTGAGAAATGATTTATATTGATAAATTCTTTCTTCTGACTTTCCATCACAGTAGAAGAAGTCGCTGTTTGCTTTTTCACTTCTTTCTTTTGTTCACACGCTGTCATACTGAAACTTAGGCAGAAACCACATAAAATAAATGCACTTTTTTTCATCATAACAGTTGTCCCTCCCACAATAATTAAACCATATATTCCCTTAAAAATAAACTGAATATTTAATATTATATTTAAAAAGCCTCGTACAATTTAGTACGAGGCTCATTTTACTTATTCAAATGATTATTAGATTGGTCATTCTGTTCTTTTCTTAGTTCTTGTTCTTCATCTTTTGGTAATTGCTTGTCATTATCTTTAATTGGATTCGTTTCTCTATTTTCAATCATATCATTCGGAACTTGTGGCATCACGCGGCCAACAATTGCTGCTAATTCATCCAGTATACCTTCGCCAGTTTTCCCTTTTTTAATTTGCTTTCCAATTTGTTTCAGCCGTTCATACGTATCAACATCAGCTACAACGACTGCATTCGCACCATCCGGATCGTTTTTTAAACTTTCTGCAACAGAGTACTTAATTGACTCAACACGAGTTCGGTCTAGTTTCGCTTTTACATCAATACCTACAATAGCATATTTTCCAACAACTACTGCTGTTGCATCATTCACACCTGGCACACTTGCCGCTAAAGATGCTAAATGATCCGCTGCTTTTTCATTTGGCTTATTTGATTTGTTTGTATAATTAACATTTTTCATTGAGACATTTTTTTGTTCTGGCTTTTCATTTGGATTGTCTTTTTTTCCAATACTGCATCCAGTTATAAAAAAGCAAAGCATCAACACATATATTAGAATTTTCATTCTTTTCACCACTTTACTATTAAGGTTTAATCATAAATTTTTTCAACAGCTTGCATTTTTTTCACTTTTTCTTCTGCTCCGCTATTCGCATTGATGAAAATTTGATACGTATCTTTCCCTAACGTTCCAACAAATTCATAGCAAAGTACTTCATTATGCAAATCATTTACTACGACTGCTTTTCGCTCTTCCATCACTTTCACATCAGGGTTAATTTTCTTCCTTGCTTCTGCTGCAGTTAGCTTGGCAGACGGAATTGTTCGTTTTTGATGTGATGCTAAATATTCTTTTGCAGAAAATCCAACGATAGATCCGTCGTCTAAAGCAATTTTCATTTGGATTGCTTCCGGATAGATCCGTACGCCATTCTCATTTACTACATAAGTAAACACGCCGATAGTATCATATTGGGAACTATCATAAAGCTCCATATTATTAAACTTATGATCCTTTAAAAACGTCAATCCTTTACTTCCTGCATCGTTTAAACTAATTTTCTGTTCTTTAATTTCTCGATTATTCATTACCCAAATTGGATATCCGCCTTTTCCGGTAATATCCATGTAAAACTCATTATTCGTTGCAGAGTCTTTAATCTTCACACTATAGAATGATTCTTTCGCACCTTTTCCACTTTTCTCTACATCGACTTTTTCATTTCCTTTTAAATTTAAAAATGATTTTGCGATTTTTGCTGCTTCATCTTTAGAAATTGCCTTTCCTTCTGCTTCAAATCCACCTTTTTTATTTTTTTGTGCACTTGTAAAGGTCGGTCCGAAGTTTGTAGAAGAGTATGATGTTACGTTTTTCTCTACAGTTTTTAATCCATCAATAATTGTGTTATCTGCTGGATCGCGATTTGATGCAAGTGCCATTTCAACATCCATCCAGCGTAAATTATTTTTCAAAACAAGATGTTGTACTTTCCTTAGTTCATCTTGTATATTTCCCGCATTTGAATATAAAGTTTGCAACGTTTTATATTCTTGTTCATTTAACGGCTCTTTTTCTAAATCACGAATGGCTGCACGGTAACTAAAATCACCGATATTTGCTAAAAACTCTTCCGTTTTATTAAACGGCATTAATGTTAACGGGAGTTGTCCTACATCTGAACGAGCTTCAGATGTTAAACGCCATACATCTGCTAATGCAGGTGATAAAGATGAGCGTGAATTCATCGCAAGTGTTGTACCAATTTTATCGTGTAATAAATCAACTTCGTATGCTAAATCATGGAATGCTCGTTGATAACTATTTTCCGCTCGAATTAAAACCGCATTTTTCTCTTGGTGCTCTTTATAGCCCCAATATCCTGTTCCAACTACACCAACTGTTAATAATACAATGATAATACCTCTTAACATTGTCCCACCTCCGCTCTATTTACAGAAAATATGTTTACCAATTTTTTTAATTTGTGGACGAGTCCAAATCCATTTACTTGTCGCAGTATCTGGGTTGAAATAATATAAAGCATTTCCTGTTGGATCCCAGCCGTTTATCGCATCTAAAACCGCTTTTTTCGCTGTTTCATTTGGCGTTAAATATATTTGTCCATCAGCCACCGCTGTAAACGCTCTCGGCTCAAAGATTACACCTGAAACGGTATTTGGGAATGATGCGCTTGTAACACGGTTCAAAATAACTGCAGCTACTGCAACTTGTCCTAAATACGGCTCACCACGTGATTCTCCATATACTGCATTTGCCATGAGCTGAATGTCATTTTGAGAATAACCGTTCGGAACATTTGTCCCTTTATTTTGAGGTGGTTTATTCTCTTGTGCAGAGCCACCACTATTTCCTTTATTCGTTGTCGTCCCTTTATTAGCAGTTGACTTGTCATACTTCGTTGCCTTCACGAGCATTTGCTTCGTTTTAGCTCCAGCTAAACCATCAACGGGTAATCCGAATTTCTCTTGAAAATTCCGAAGTGCCCAGTATGTACCCCATCCGAAAACACCATCCACTTTTCCCGTATAAAACCCGTTATATTTCAAACGAGATTGCAGTTCAATGACATCTTGGCCAGATGCTCCTCTTTGAATGACTTGATTAGAAAAAGCTTCTACATTCTTTAGTTGTATACTACTGACCATTAAAGACAGTCCTATGAACGCAAGTAAAACTGCTATTTTAAAAATAGCTTTTTGGCGCATAATTTTCCCTCCTTAATTACAGAAATGATTTCTTGGTTATGTTTTGTAAAAGCCTCGCTTTTATGTAAAGAAGACAAAAAAATCCAAACTTATATCGTTGAAAGAATATGTAAACAATATACAAAAAGGAGAAAAGGAGTTCATTATGAAGCAATTGTTAAAGCGTATCGCATTCGTCATTCTTTTATTAACAACATGTTTAAATATATATACCGGGTCATCGATTGTTCATGCACAACCGCCTTATGCAAAATGGGGTAAACTTGCTGTAGAAAAGACGAAAGAACAATATCCGAAAGCAGAGATTGTTGATTATCTTCATATAGGTAGAAAACCAAAAACGGTTCAAATAACTGTTGAAAAGTTTAAATTGTGGCTACGTGAAGATGGAAAAGAATATGGTGTTTTTGTTGATGTAGAATTTGAAACGAAGACAGAGAAATTTATAAAGTTGTCGTTTCAGAAGACGAGTAGATAAAGTAAAACTTTAATCAGTGGGGGGTTTGTTCATCTCCCACTGATTATTAGTTGAACCAATCGGGCTTTTACGGGCAGTTGATCCCCCATCTAACTTCTTTGCTTTCGCTGAATTTTGAGGTGGGGGTCTTACTGCCCCGTTAATGCGGGATAAAATGAAACCCCACTGTTAAAAACGGAAACAGTGGGGCTCCTTGCATTTCTAAAATTCTTTCCTAAATTTTCGATTCCCTAAAAACCTTACCAATATACAAATAGCGCCAATTACAACCGCTATCCCTATACTGTATAAAAGTACTTTACCATACCCACCTATTCTTGGATCTAAAAACGGATATGGATACCAATTCACGATTGGGCCACGTATTAAGCTATATACAACGTAAAAAAACGGGAATAAGAGCCAACTTGCAGATTGTTTCCAAGTGATTTTCTTAATAGGTGGATTTAAAATCCAATCTAAAAGCATTGCAATCGGCATGATATAATGTAGCACTGTATTTACCCATGGTATTGCCGTTTGAAGTGACTCTTCTAATCCTCTTAATAGCAAAAAATAAATGAGTCCTGTCGTAAGTATATATACCGTTGCCGCACCTCGAAGTATACTAAATTGTTCTGAGCGACCAAATGTAGCTGTTCCGATACTGCTTAAAAGGAGAATACATACAACTAAAATGCTACTTTCAATCGTAAAGAAACTAAAAAAATTAACTGGATTGAACGGTTTCAATTGTGCCCTGATTATGAATTGCGTAATAATGGCACTACATGCTAGAAGACTTAAACATAGTCTAAATAAAGATAAAGTTTTTTCATCCCTCATACATTCCCTCCTTTTCTTATATATAATTGGAATTTCCCTGTACATGCTCAATAAATAATTTTAATGGAACGAGCCCACGTTTTGGCATATGACTACTTATAATAGCTACTACTTCTAACTGAGGAATGATAACGATGTATTGTCCGCCGTATCCCATAGCGAAATATATACAATACGGTATGTGAAATCTTTCGTTATGTAATACCCACCAGTGATATCCATATGCGCCGACATGTTCATATGTTTCAAATTGCGCCCTACTTGACTCTTCTAACCATTTCGCTGATACAATTTCTTTCTCATTCCAATATCCACTTTGCAAACATAATTTTCCTACCTTTAATAAATCTATTGATTTCATTTTCATACCGAAGCCGCCGACATATATACCTTGCGGATCTTGTTGCCACTCATATTCGCTAATTTCTAATGGCTCAAATAAATATCTTTTCGCAAACTGCTCTGTCGACATCCCAGTAGCTTCTTGAATAATATAGCTAAGTAAATGTGAAGAACCTGAATTATAATTCATTTTTGTAGCAGGTTCTTCAATTATTGGCTTTTCTAATATGTACTGTACCCAGTTCTCTGATTCTACAAAGTCATTTGGGAATACTACTCCATTCCCAAACTCTTTCCAATCCTCACCAGTAGTCATTGTTAATAAGTGATACAGCGTTAAATCATGTTTTTCCCCAGGTACATTTTCAATCCACTCTGTAATCGGTGTATGTATATCATTTATATAGCCCTTATCAATTGCAATACCAATTAATAAAGACACGATACTTTTTGTAATCGAATTTATTTTATATAAGTTATTTGCACATTCGGGTGTTTTATAATACTCAGTTGTTAATTCCCCTTTTTGATAAACAAGAAATGTATTCACTTTTTTCTTTTCAAATTTATTTTGTAGTTGCTTAAAATCCAAAAATCTTACCTCCATTAAAATAGTTACTTCATTTATTATATCTTGTTCCTTTTATTAAAACATAATTGTGCTCAAATAAAAAAATAAGCTTATCAGCCATAATTAGCTGACAAGCTTATTCCTATAATTTCGTACGAACATTCCAAAGTTCAGGGAAGAACTGTTGATCAAGTACTCGTTTTAAATAAGATACACCTGAAGATCCGCCAGTTCCCATTTTATTTCCGATAATGCGTTCTACCGTTTTCATATGACGGAAACGCCATTGTTGTAGCCAATCTTCGATATCAATTAATTTTTCAGCAAGCTGATATAAATCCCAATATTTCTTCACGTCCGCATACACTTCTATCCAAGCCGCTTCTACAGTTGCATCTTCTTCGTAAGGCTGCGTAATATCACGATTTAACACATCTTTATGAATTGGGAAGCCTTCTTTAACAAGCGCCTGTATCGCAACATCATACAAACTTGGTGCGTGTAGCGCTTTATGAAGTCGAGCGTGTAATTCTGGATCTTTTTCATAAATCTTTAATGCATGTGGTGTTTTATAACCAAGTGCGTACTCAATCATTCGATATTGATACGATTGAAAGCCTGAAGCTTGACCGAGTGAATCACGGAATTCAATATACTCAGATGGCGTTAATGTCGCAAGAATATCCCAAGATTGAATAATTTGCGATTGAATTTTTGATACACGTGCTAACATTTTAAATGCCGGTGCTAATTTATCGTTTTTAATCGATTCAATTGCTGCATTTAGTTCATGTAAAATAAGCTTCATCCAAAGCTCACTAGCTTGGTGAATAACGATAAATAACATTTCATCATGATGGTCTGATAATCTCTTTTGAGAAGATAGTAAACTATCTAATTGTAAATACTCACCATACGTCATATTTTCCTTAAAATCCGTGTGAATCCCTTTTTCCATAATTACCTTTTCGTTTTCTTTCATATTAGTCAAACACCCCTTTTATATGTTTCTACTTATATTGGTCTAATGACAGCTCGAACTGGACTTCCATCTGCATCTGTTAACGCAAGTGGTAATGCAATTAATTCGTAATCGCCATCTGCTACATGATCTAGTACGACATTTTCTAAAATGTGAATTCCATATTTAAACAATTGATGATGTGCTGCTAGTTCTTTATCATCTAACGGATCAACTGATGGTACATCCACTCCGATTAAACGAATTCCCTTATCAGAAAGAAACGGTGCAATATCAGCACGTAAATGCGGGATCACATCTGGGAATTCTTCTGCTTTACCATGTGAAGATGTACGTAATAATAGTCGTTCTACACCTTCTAAATGAAAACTTTCTAATTCTTTTTTTCCGATGCTTTCAAGGTTAGAAACGTCAATGATTCGCGTAGGTCCGACATAAACTTGAACATCTAAATCTATTACTTTCTTTCCGTCATTATCAAAATGAAAAGGCGCATCAATATGAGTACCTGTATGAATACTCATCGTTAACTTTCCGACGTTTACTGAACCGCTCTCTTCTTTTGACCATGAAACTTCATACGAGAACGGTGTATCTCCTGGCCAAGTTGCAATATCATTATTTAATGGCTGTGAAATATCAATCCACTTTGATGTTTTCATTCTTATGCCACAACCTCTCGTTTATTTTCAAATTGTTTATATTCTTCCTCTTTCATAACTTTCTTTAAAATTTGAACAGACTTCCATACTTCTTCATACGTATTGTATAAAGCTACTGGCGCAAGTCTTATCCCATTTGGTGCTCTGAAATCTGGAATTACTCCATTTGCCTTTAGTGCTTTACAGATACGCGCTGCTTCCGCATGCTCTAAATAAATATGTCCACCTCGTTTTTCATCCTCTAACGGGTTTCCAATTGTAAATCCGAAATCTTTTAATTCATGATCAATTAAATCCAGCATGTATCTCGTAATATGTAAAGACTTTTTACGTAAACGTTCCATACCAGCATCTTTAAAAATTTCAAGAGAACCGATTAACGGTGCTGTACTTAATACGTGAGGTGTACCAATTTGATAAGCACCTGCATGATCAGCTGCAGTTAATGTATGCTCCATATCAAACTGTTTATCTTTTCTAGAACTAAACCATCCAGACAATCCTGGCAGTCTATTAAAATGTTTACTATTTACATAAAGACCTGCAACACCACCCGGCCCTGCATTTAAATATTTATAATTGCACCATACAGCGAAATCAACATCCCACTCTTTAAAATGATGTGGAATAGAACCAATTGAATGACATAAATCAAATCCGATATGAATGCCACGTTTATGAGCTTCCACTGTTAAACGTTTCATATCAAGAATTTGACCACTTCTATATAAGACTGAAGGTAATAAAATTAAAGCGATATCATCTTCCATTGCCTGAATAATATCTTCTTCAGAAAGTGTTCGACCATCTTGGCTTTTCACCCTTACTAAATGCTCATCTGGCTCTAAGCCTTTTAAACGAATTTGACTTTGAAGTGCATAAATATCTGACGGGAAAGTTAATTCATCCGCAAGAATTTTTGTACGTATTCCTTTCGGCTCATAAAACGTCGCAATAACTTGGTGTATATTCGCAGTCGTGGAACCGGTTACAATAGTTTCTTCTGGTAAAGCTCCAATAAGAGGTGCCGTCAGTTCACCTAATTTCTCCGAAAGGAAAAACCATGGATGTTCGCCTTCTGTCCAGCCATCAATGCCATACTCTTTCCATGAATCTAGTAAAGTAAGTAACGATTTTTCTGCTCTTTTCGAAAGTAGTCCTAATGAGTTTCCATCTAAATATATAGTTCCTTCTTTTTTATAGAATTCAGTTTGAAAATCTTTCAGTTCATCATGTTTATCACACTCAAGCGCATACTCATAAGTTGGTTGAAATGGTTCTTTATACATGGTGTCACCTTCTCTTAATTTTCTTTTTATTCCAACTAATTGAAATATATCACCTTAGTTGATATAACGTCAATGATATTATGTCAGTTGACTTTACATACTATCTTCTTTTACAATACAATTATATTTTCAGATATTTCAGTATAAAGAGGTGATTCTTTGAAAAACACTACTCTTTCAACAAGAAAACACCGCTCCTTAGAAACAAAAAAGAAACTATTACATTCGGGTTACACTATTTTTATTACTAATGGATTTCAGAAAACGACAATCACGCAAATTATTAAACATGCAGAAACTGGTTATGGAACAGCATATGTATACTTTAAAAACAAAGATGATCTCCTTATCGTGTTAATGGAAGATGTTATGAATCGTTTTTATAATATTGCTGGGCGCTCTTTCTTCCCTCAAACGAAAGCAGCAGCACGTGACTTGATTCAAAATCACGTTAGAGCATTCCTACAATTAGCAGAAGAAGAACGAGCTATTTTGCAAGTTGTCGAAGAAGCAATCGGATTATCAAAAGAGATACGTCAAAAATGGGGTGAGATTCGCGAACGCTTTATAAAAAGTATTTCGCAGGATATTACTTACTCTCAAGAAAGTGGATTAGCGCATCCTGAATTAAATAAAGAGCTCGTGGCACGCGGTTGGTTCGCAATGAATGAAATGTTTCTTTGGACTATTGTACAAAATAACAAAGAAGTAAAACTAGAAGAAATAGTGTATACATTAACGGAGATGTATACAACGGGATTATATAAATAGCGCACTTCACATATTTAAAGTGTGCTATTTTTTCTTAAAATCATCATTCTAACTATAAATGGAATAGCCTATTATAATAATTGCGAGTATGTATGTGATTATTATAATCATAAAAATACAACCTGTTTTATTTTATTGTTTTAACCTACTCACAATTCCAATAATAAACTTATACTCAGCTCTACTTTTCCTTACTTTCTTAAAGCCCTCTTTCGTATCAAAAATAAAACACGTTTTCCGAAACCAAACACGGACATAAAATGATTCAAAATAAATAGGTCTCACAATTCCTTTTTCCTCAAATTCAGTACCGTCTGTATTTTCGGTCTCTGTTCGAACGAACCATCTATTCCCGATACCAATTTCAATATACTTCACATACTAACCTCCTTTAGGGAATTTCCCGTCTAACTACTTTATTATTTCCCTGGGAAGCGCACATTCCGACAGAACATGAGCTCAAAAAGAAAAAGCAGATTACAAAAATCTACTTTTATAGATTAAATTTTTGCATTCGTTTATAAAATGTACTACGGGGTACATCTAATAGTTTTACAGCTAACGAAACATTTCCGTTTGTCTTTTGTAATGCTTCAATCATGCTATCACGCTGTATTTTTTCGCGAAAATTCAATGTATGTTCTGTTTTATTTTCAACTTGTAACTCAAGTTGTTGTTGATTTCCCATCATTGTTTGTAACAAAAAAGCGACTTGTTTTTCGCATATTTCCCGCCCTTGCGACAAAATGTAAATGCGTTCTAATACATTTACTAGTTCTCGAATATTTCCGGGCCATGTATGTTGTAAAAATTGATTGCAAATACTCTTTGGAAATACAACATTCCAATTCTTCCGTTCGCAAAAGTGTTGTATAAAATATGGAATATCCTCTTTTCTTTCTAGTAACGATGGAACATATAACGGATAAACGTGCAAACGATAATATAAATCTTGACGGAATTTCCCTTCTTCTACTAACCGTAGTAAATCTTTATGTGTGGCAGTAATAATACGAATATTTACTGGTACCTCTTTTGAACTTCCTATTGGAGTTATTGTGCGTTCTTGTAAAACACGCAATAAGGCTACTTGCATCTCTGATGGTACTTCACCAATTTCATCTAAAAACAATGTTCCTCCATTCGCTTGTTCAAATTTCCCTTTATATCCTTGACGTCGCGCACCTGTAAACGCACCTTCAGCATAACCGAACAATTCACTTTCCATTAATTCTTTAGGCAAAGAACCGCAGTTAACAGCTATAAAGGGCCCGTCTTTTCTTGGACTATTTTCATGAATTGCTCTCGCAACATATTCCTTTCCTACTCCTGTCTCACCACATACATACACACTAGCATCAGTCGGTGAAACAAGCTTAATTTCTTCTAGTGTGTGTTGAAATGCTTTGCTTGTCCCGGTAACTCCTGAAAAAGTAATTCCTTTTATAAATGTGAAAGCAGAATATGTATTCATTTGTTTGTTTTCCTTTAAATACATACATTTCCCGATCATTCTTTCATTACTATATACTGGTATATCTAATTTAGTTTCCAATCCATAGCGCATTAAATCTTCAAGTTTCATTCTTGACCAATTAGTTACTCGTTCCCGAACGCTCTTACTCGCAGAAACGATAACATCACGATGATTACAAATAACTACTTGTTCATCACTATCAATGACATCTAAAAAACGATGAATTAAGTGTAATTCATTTTGATGAACTCTTATGCTACATTCACGTTCTATCGCATGTGCAATTGAAGTTACCATACCGAGCATATATGGATGCGAAAATTCAATTGGACAGGAGAAATCTAGAACACCAATTAATTTCCCGTCATCGTTATGAATGGGAGCAGCCGCACAACTCCAGCTATGAGATGCCACGGAGTAATGTTCAGTACCACTTATCATAATAGCTTCTTCAATTTCTAATGCTGTTCCTATTGCGTTTGTCCCCACAGCTGCTTCCGTCCATTTTACACCTTCAATAAAATTAATATGTTTCGCTCGCTTTAACGTTTGTTTATTTCCACTTAAGGATAGAACATAACCATCTGGATCGATTAATAATGCCATCATTTGTAGTTCATCAATGGTTTTTCTCATATTTTGTATTTGAGGTAATGCTATATCAAGGAAAATTTCACTCTTTTTCTTTTGTTCTTGAAAAATATTAGAAGACAAAATTTTCTGACCTTTATTCATATGAGGATTCACATTTGCTTGTTTACATCGATGCCATGACTCTGAAATTCTTTCGTTTATACGGTTCGAATCAAGGACTCCTTTATCAATAAACTTTTTCCATGTGTGTAAGTAAAACGGTGAAGCTAACATTGTATCATCTCCCTTTTAATTGTTTTGGAGATTTATTCCGCATTAACGGGCAGTAAGACCCCCACCTCAAAATTCAGCTAGAGCAAAGAAGTTAGGTGGGGGTCAGGCTGCCCGTAAAAGCCTGATTGGTTTAACTAATAATTAGTGAGGGATGAATAACACCTCCACTGATTAAAGTTTCACTTTATAAAACATACTTTTATTATAAAACTGAATAAAAGCGTTTTCAATACAACTAGAAAGACGACACAAATATGTTAATAATTTGAATATCTTAATGCATTTCTTTATTCTTTTTTAGTAGCACTATATTTTGTATAATGGACGCAAAGAAAATACATAACCAAAACCATTTTTGTGGATTACCATTTATAAAGAAAACAATCACGGCTGCAAATAAAATAGTGGATGCTAAACTAAAATATAATTTTGTTTTAATTTCAATTATCCCTCACCCCTCTGTTACTTTACAGTACATACTAACTCTTCATTTTTCATCTCTACTATGTACTCCTGTAAAACATATTCTTTCCCGCCATGGTTTTCATACCATTCATGTATTCTTCTAACATGCCTCTCGTCACTTCTAATTTTCGATTCTATTTCTTTATACTGTTCATAACTATCATATTCCCATATGGCAAATACTTCAGACGTACCATTCTTATTATCTTTCATCCAGCGTCCTATTAGCCTAGAACCATGCTTTAATTGATTAGGTAAGTTTGTGTTATTGAAATGATCATTAAATACTTCTATGAATTCATTTTTCACTACATAGTACTTCCTTCTGTAAAACATACTTCTTCACCTCTTTTATGAAAAGTATCAGTAAACCTTCCCATCACTACCGTATTATAATACTTTCCATCCGATAGTCTTTTGTCATTTTTCAAAATGCCTTCTACTTCAAAACCTAATTTTTTATAAAGATGAATAGCTTTCTCGTTTGTCTCTAATACTTGTAAAGATATTTTATTTACTGCATTTTCGTCAGCCCATTTAATAGATTGTTGTAATAGGCTCTTACCCATTTTATATCCCCAAAACTCTTTTAAAATGCAAACGCCAAACTCCACTTTATGAGATAATCTCTTAAAATTTGATCCTTCACACCTTGAAAATCCAACGATTCGATTGTGCACTTCTGCAACTAAAAAGAGATTCTTAGTCTCTTCACTATCTGTTTTTATTATTTTTTGAAATCCTAGATTATCTATAAATCCCTCTCCAGCATCTCTATCCATATTTTCAGTTTCTCCATCAATCTGAACTCTAATTTTCGATAACTGCTCAGCATCTTTCTCAGCTGCAGAACGAATTGTATAAGTTAATCCATTTATATGAAACTCTTGCTCTTTTACAATCATGTCAAACTCCTTTCAAATGAATATAATGGCGCTATTACAACTTGTTTACCTTGTTTCTCAAATTCCTGAACAGTTTCTTTACTAGCCTCTTCGTCAGTTATAATAAGGTCAATTTCTTTTAGAGACTCTCCTCTTATAAAACAATCTATTCCAAGTTTATTATGCGGAGCTAAACAAATATTTCTTCTAGCAATTTCACTTACTCTTTTACTAAAATAAGCAACTTCAGGTGTTGCAGTACTAATACCTTGTAATGAAATGCCTCCACCTGTAGAGAAATAAAGATCAATAGAAAATCTACTTATCAATTCAGAGGCAAGTGTATCAGTAATATTCCCTGAAGGTTTTACTTTTCCGCCAATTAAATACGTATCAATATTCTTATATTCTCGTAGATAACCAGCTATTTCTATAGAATTCGTAATAACCGTAAATGATACTTCCGGTAAATATTTCAGCATCGCATTATGAACGGAAGCCCCACCAATAAAAATTGAATCACCTTCTTTTATATAAGATACCGCAACTCTTGCAATTGTGTCCTCATATATTGAGCTATCACTATAACGTTTAGCTGGTTCCGCAGCTAAGTTTCTCACTCGCGTAAGTTCAATTGCACCTCCGTGCGTTCTTTTTAATAAACCATCCTTTTCCATAATAGACAAATCTCTTCTTATAGAATCAATAGACATATCAAATCTTTCCGCAAGATCTTTTACGATTACTCTTCCATCTGTACTAAGTAGTTCTAAAATTTTCTCCCGACGTTCTTCAGTAAACATGTTATCACCACCGTTATTGAAGATTCAGAAATTTGAACTTTATGTTAATTATATGCACGTTTCTTCCGTTTCACAATATTTTCAATCCTTTTTCTTCCGTCTTTATGCAGGTTTTCTCTCTTTTTCTATTTTGTTAACTTTACATAAAATAAATGCACATTTGTATATTCTACTAAAAGACTTCTATTTATTTCCTTATTCATGTAAAATTATTCCTATGTTTTACTTTTTAATACAGAAAGGAATTACTATGAAATCATTAATCAAAACGACATGTACAGCATTATTATTTACAGGAATATTAACAGGATGTAATAGCAATACTACACCAAAACAAGAAAAGAGCGCTCTCGAAAAGAATGCAATGCACTATGGAGAAATAGTTAAAAACGAATACTATAGAGCAACAGTTGAAAATGCAAAATTTGAAAAAATAGACAAAGAGTGGCGCCTTACTACTCGTGTTATGATTAATAATGTTCGAGACGATGGACAAACTATTGATCTTTCGAAAATAAAATATTTCATACAAGATGAAAAAACTGGTCAGAAATATGAAGGTGAAGCTCATCCGATAGATGACGAGCACTATAAAAATGTTCCACACAAATTTTCTTTAACTACTGACGTTGTATTTGAAATGAAAACTTCTCCTAAAGACTTAAATAACATGTATTTGTATATTGATAGTAAAGTTGCTCCATTAACAAATACATATTGGAAGCTTGGGAATCTAGCATCAAAATAAAAAAACAGTCTTTATTGACTGTTTTTTTATTGTTGAACTTGTAAATACCATCTAAAGGAACTCTCTTTATTATTAGTTAATATACATGTAACTTAATCATTTTTTCTCAAGGAATACATCTGCTGCCCAAATCGTCACTTCTCTAAATGGACAGTCAAATAAAACACCTAGTTCAAAACCATCTTCAGTAAGAGCTATTTCATGATATAGCCACCAAGCACTTTCAAAGTTTTCTGGCATAGAACACTTGGTTACTCCTATAAAAGTTACTTCAAGTTTATCAAATTCACTAAAAGTACCACTGCAATCTAATACGATAGACAAAGTATCTTCTGATTTTCTCTTTACTACTTTAATCACACTATCATGTAGTGACATCTCATGTAGCTGAGCAACATGAGACGGAAGTTTTTTCTTAATGGAATTAAAATGTTTTAAGTATGATTGATCTAATTGTGCCATTCTTGCCTCATAATCTGCTGTCCACTCTAACAAAAGTTTCTTTAATTCATTAGGTAGATATACTGAATCAAACATGTTGTTATGAATGTATGGATGTAGTGTTTCAGGAAGATAGTGTAATAAATCTTCTTTCCTTTCTTCTACTTCGTCTTTCAAACTTTGTATATAATCGGGATCTATGTCTTTCCATTCTTCTATTGACTCTATGAAATGCACAAATCCTGAAATTTGCATTTCTTTATACCAATCTTTTGTGAAATATTTCAATTACATCTCTCCTAAAACATTTTATCATCCAAGAAAAGCAATGTATCCGCTTATTATATCATTCCAATAATCATTTTTTCTAAAAAAAAAATGTAAAAATGTAAATATTCCGCCTATTTTTTCTAAAACTTCAGAATATTTACAAAAATAATAAATTAGAATACATTTTAGTTGTACAAGATTCACCTGTACAAAAATCTAAACAAAAAGGGATGGTTATATGTTGAAGAAATTAGTAGCAGGAACATTAGTAGCGGGTTTTGCATTAACTGGCGGACTAGGCGTAGCAAGTGCTGAAGAAAAAGGTAACACAATTAAGTCATTTGATTATTTAAAAGTGGATGAACAGAATGTTACTTCATTTGCAAAATTAAGTGATCAGGATAAGAAAGACATCCAAATTACTATGGTATTACCAGAGCAAAATGAAAATGGAGATTGGCTAGCTTATGGTTTTACTAGTAGAGAAACATTGGATGCTTATATTGAAAAGGATAAAAAAGTACTTAAAAATAAAATTAATCCTTTAGGTAGTGGTGCTGGTAGTACTGATTTTTATGAACATAAAGATAAAGGTGGCCAATATATTTACTGGAGTAGCGGCTTTAAAAACTTACCATCTAGCTGGAACGACAGAATTTCTTCTGTAAGTACAGCGTCACCTTCTGCAAGTTATTCAACGACACTTTGGGAGCATACTTCTACACAAGGATATGGAAAAGGTGTTTTATTTAAACACGCTGATTGGTATGGTAAAACTGCTAATTTAGCTCCTGATTGGAACGATATAACTTCAGCTATTGAAATTAAATAGTAAAAATTCAAACCACTATTCTCTCATTCATTTAGAGAATAGTGGTTTATTATATTTTCATTTAAGCATGTACAGCATGTCCTATCGCCTGCAATAAAGCTTCATGAATTGCCTCAGATAAAGTTGGATGTGCTGCAATATAACCTCTCATAATATCAGCGGTAACTTCTGTATGAATCATTACGGTGCCTTGACCAATTAGTTCAGTTGCACGAGGACCGATAATAGAAATCCCTACAATTTCTTGATATTTAGGTTCCACAATGACTTTTACTTTCCCCATTTGTTCTCCTAAAATAAGAGCTTTTCCATTCGCTGTAAAAGGAAATTCTCCGATAATAATATCACCATATTGTTCTCTTGCACCTTTTTCACTTAAACCGACGCTAGCTATTTCTGGAGCTGTGTATATACAACGAGGCACAGCACGATAGTTTACTTTCACATCTTCTCCGCTCGCATGTAATGTCGCTGTCGTTCCTTCATGAAAGGCTACGTGAGCAAGCTGTATTCCTCCAATAATATCACCGGCTGCGTAAATATGTGATACGTTCGTTTGCATATGCTCATTTACAGTAATCCCTTTATTTGAAAATTGAACTCCTGCTTTTTCTAATCCTAAATCTTGCACACGAGGTTTTCTACCAACAGAAACGAGAACAAATTCTGGAGTTACTTCGTGCATACTTCCTTCGTATTCAAACGAAGCCTGTTTCTTATAATTGTTTAATCCTTTTAAAGCTGCTCCTGTGAAAATTTCTACACCATCTTTTTCTAGTTTCTCTCTTAAAATGCTTGCGATATCTTCATCCTCACCAGGTAGTAATTGCGGTGCCATTTCAACAATCATTACTTTCGTTCCAAGACGACTATATATACTGGCAAATTCGCAACCTATTACGCCACCGCCAACAATAAGTAATGAAGCTGGTATGTTTTCAAGAGACATCGCATGACTACTATTTAAAATCCATTTCCTGTCGAATGGAGCAAAAGGTAATTCAGTAGGTTCTGAACCTGCCGCAATAATGAATTGTTCTCCAACCACTATCGCTTCCTTATTCCCCTGCATAACTCGCAGACGATGATCCGTTTCAAATTTCCCTTTCCCCTTTATAACTTTAATTTTATTTTTCTTCATTAAATATTGTATTCCTTGTACGAGCTGCACAACAATTTGTGATTTTTTGGTCTGTATTTGATTCCAATCAATTGATATACTTTGCTTATCTACTAATACACCAAAACGTTGCGCATGATTAACAATATTGTATACTTCAGCACTTTCTAACAAAGATTTCGTAGGCATGCACCCGACATTTAAACAAGTTCCACCAAGATCAGCTTCATCAATAAGAGTAACATCTTTCCCAGTTTGAGCTGCGGTAATTGCCGCCACATATCCAGCGGGTCCGCCTCCAATAACTACTAATTTATTCATTCTCCCACCTTCTCTTTATAAAAGAATTGTTACCGGTTCTTCTAAGTATTGTTTAATTGTGCGTAAAAATGCAGCTGCTGGTACACCGTCTAGTACACGATGATCAAATGTTAAACTTAAAGGTAACATACTACCTTTTTTTATTTTCTTTCCTTTATATACTGGAACATGTTCAATTGCACCTACACCTAAAATACCAGTTTCAGGTGTATTTAATACTGGCGTAAAATATTCGATACCAAAGCTTCCTAAATTACTAATTGTAAATGTCGTTCCTTGCATATTATCACTATTTAAACTACCTGCTCGTGCCTTTTGTGCCACATTTTTAATCTCTTTAGATAACTCTACTAAAGATAGATTATTTGCAAAGCGAATAGCCGGAACGACTAAGCCGTTTTCTAACGCTACTGCCATACCTAAATGAACATGTTCAAATTGATGGATTGCATCATCTATATAAGCACTGTTCATTTCCTTATGCTCCTGAAGCGCTAATACAACAGCACGAGAAACCAAATCAGTAATGGTTAGTTTGTTATCGTACCGTTTTTGTACAACTTCCGCTATTTCTTTATGTAAAGCAACTAAATCCGTAACATCTACTTTCATCGTTAATGTCAATTGTGCGGTATTTTGGAGGCTTGCTTGCATCCGATTTGCGATCTCTTTCCGCATACCGGTAACAGGAATTACTTTACTTTCTTCTTTTACAAACGTTTCTGGGGTAGCAACTTTTTCTTCAAGTACTTTTAATACATCTACCTTTGTAATTCTCCCACCAGGACCTGTTCCTATTAATGTGGAAATTCCAATATTTTCAACTGTTGCCATTTTCTTTGCTACAGGAGATATTTTTATTCTTTGTTTCTTTGATCTTTCTTCCGCGTACGGTTCAGGATGTTGTACATTTTGAGGTTCTACTTTCGGTATTGATTCTTCTGTAGCATTTACGGTTTCATTTACCGATACCTGTTCATTTGGTTTTCCGATGTAACATATTACAGTACCAGGTGGAACTCCTTCATCTTCACTTACAGTTATATCCAGTACCGTTCCATCAGCGGGTGCTTCTATTTCTGTTTCGATTTTTTCAGAATTAATACTAGCAATTAATTCACCTTTTGCTACATTATCACCAGCTTTAATATTCCAACTCGTAATAATACCTTCTTTCATCGCCATTCCTAATTTCGGCATTACAACTTCTACAGCCATATTTCTCTCTCCCTTCTCATCGTTTCATTACACATTCAATAAAGAACGGTCCCCAATCATTTCTGATACAGTTTCAATTACTTTCTCTGGCGTTGGTAAATATAGTTTTTCAAGTGGTGGTGAGAACGGAACTGGTGTATGTGGTGCTGTAATTCGTTTAATAGGTGCATCTAATAAATCGAACCCTTTATCCGCTACAATTGCTGCAATGTCTGTTGCGATACTACATCTTGGGTTTGCTTCATCAATAACGATAAGACGATTTGTTTTTTCAACAGATGCTAAAATTGTATCTTCGTCAAGCGGTGATAAAGAGCGTGGATCAATAACTTCTACCTCAAGTCCTTTTTTCGATAATTGCTCCGCAGCCGCAAGCGCAGTATGAACTTGCTTCCCAATTGCGACAATCGTTATATGAGAGCCTTCCCGTTTAATATCTGCTTTTCCTAAAGGAATTGTATAATATCCTTCTGGCACTTCACCTTTCATATTGTAAAGTGTTTTATCTTCAAAGAAGATTACTGGATCATCATCTTCAATTGCCGCTAATAATAAGCCTTTTGCATCATACGGGGTGGACGGAACGATAACTTTAATACCTGGAATGCTCGTAAATAACGCGTATAAACTTTGAGAATGCTGAGCTGCTGCGCTAAATCCAGCACCATGCATCGTTCGAATTGTAACTGGTACTTTTGCTTTTCCACCAAACATGTAACGGAATTTTGCACCTTGGTTTAAAACTTGATCAAGACAACTACCGATAAAATCATTAAACATTAATTCAGCGATCGGACGTAATCCCGTTGCCGCCGCTGCCATCGCAGCTCCCATATAACCAGCTTCAGAAATTGGTGTATCTAAAATACGATTTCGGCCAAATTCTTGTACAAGCCCTTTCGTAACGCCAAGAACACCGCCCCACGCTTCATCATCTTGCAAATGATCAACTTGTGCACCACCCGCAACGTCTTCACCTATTAAAATTACATTTTCATCACGGTGCATTGATATTTTCATCGCTTCATTGATAGCAGTTGACATACTTACTGTTCTAGTCATTATTTTTCCCCCTCCTCTTATTTGTAAGAAACGTATACATCTTTTAATAATTCTTCATCCTCTGGATATGGACTATTTTCACTAAAATCAATTGATCGTTGCACTGCTTCGTCTACTGCTTTTTCCATATCAACAAGTTCAGATTCCGTTAATAAACCTTCATGAATTAAATGCTTACGGAAATTCACAATCGCATCTTTTTCATTTAAATGTTCTTCTTTTTCTTCTGAGGTTTTATACGTTTGTGCTTCCCCTTCGAAATGGCCGTAATTACGATATGTCATACATTCAATTAAAGTTGGGCCACCGCCATTACGTGCACGTTCAACAGCCTCTTCCGCTGCTTTATATACCGCTAGTAAATCTTTTCCATCTACTTGAACTCCCGGAATGTTATATGCTTTTGCACGATCAGCAATAGAATCACAACTTGAAGCATATTCAAATGTAGTTGCTTCACCGTAACCATTATTTTCAGCGATAAAAATAACTGGTAACTTCCAAATCGCCGCTAAATTAACCCCTTCATGGAATGTTCCTTCATTATTTGCTCCGTCACCGAAGAAGCAAACACTTACATCTTTCGTTCCTTTATATTTAGCTGTTAATGCTGAACCGCAAGCAAGTGGGAAACCCCCGCCTACAATGCCATTCGCACCAAGCATTCCTTTATCTAAATCGGCAATATGCATGGAACCGCCTTTACCTTTACATAATCCTGTCGCTTTCCCGAAAAGTTCAGCCATCATACCATTTAAATCACAACCTTTTGCAATACAATGTCCGTGACCTCTATGTGTACTTGTAATACTGTCACTATCCGTTAAGTGGGCACATACACCAACTGCTACCGCTTCTTCTCCAGCATATAAATGAACGAAACCTGGTAAAACACCTTGCGCGAACAATTCATGTACCTTATCTTCAAATTTACGAATCTCTAACATTTTTTCATACATCCAGCGAGCTTGTTCTTTCGTAATTTCATTCCCTTTACTTTCAGTTGTTTTTAACATGTCCAGCCCTCCTATTTTCTTGTTCATCTATTATATTGCAAGAAGCGTGCCAAATTCTAACCTTGATTTAATAGACTTTCTCTTCTTTTTAAAAATAAAAAAGTGGACAAAGCGAGACAGCTGTCTCGTTTTGTCCACTCTTGTTCACCTTACTAGAGAATCATTCGCTTATTCACTATCAAAACTTTTTTGTAGTTTCCGGATGTAAATAATTTGACCAATATGATACGCATTATGAGTAGTTACATTACCTAGCACTTCCCACCACTTCGCGGATACAGGAAATCCAACTACATCACTTTCAACCTTGTCTTCATTAATGAGATTTTGCCATTGTAACAATTTCTCTAATAATTTTCCCCTTAACTCTTCGAATGTTTGATTATCTGATAGCATAAAGCTTTTGTTATTGTCACCAATAGCGGGTACCGCATTAACATTTGATTCTTTATACCTAGTTTGCCACGTTGAGTTCCAATACAGTAAATGTTGTACAATTTCTGCTATACTATTACTCTCTTCATTCGGTTTCCAGAAAGCTTCTCTCTCTGATAAATCCTTCACTGCATCTGAAAATGGCATATACCAACTAGGATCATTCGCATTTGCTAACAACTGATCTGCTAATACGTCTTTCACATGGACCATTTTTTTCCCCTCATTTCATTGGCTTATATAATACTTACTTCTCTATATACGCTGAGTCTACACAATTCCCTTTTTAAATCATTCCAATACATATATAAATGAAGAAACTAAAGCACTTTATCATATAATCTTATTAAAACAACATGTATCATTAATAGATTTTATTCCTATAACTCGTTATGATAAAAGAAAAAGAAAGCGAGCGACCAATGAATAAAAAAATCGCGGTTATTACAGGAGCATCAAGTGGATTCGGACTATTAACGACACTTGAACTAGCAAAAAAAGACTATATTGTCATTGCTACAATGCGAAACCTTGAAAAACAAGTAAACTTACTATCTCAAGCTACTAAACTAAACTTACAACAAAACATAAAAATTCAACAATTAGATGTAACAAATCAAAACTCTATACATAACTTCCAAGTGTTTTTAAAAGAAATTAATAGAGTAGACCTCCTTATAAACAATGCAGGATATGCAAATGGAGGATTTGTAGAAGAAATTCTAGTAGAGGAATATCGTAAACAATTTGAAACGAATCTTTTTGGCGCTATATCAATCACTCAGCTTGTTTTACCATATATGAGAGAACAAAAAAGTGGAAAAATCATTAATATAAGCAGCATTAGCGGCCAAGTTGGATTCCCTGGTTTATCTCCTTATGTATCTTCAAAATATGCATTAGAAGGCTGGAGTGAATCCCTTCGCTTAGAAGTAAAACCTTTCGGAATTGATGTTGCTTTACTTGAACCAGGTTCTTATAACACAAACATATGGGAGGTTGGTAAACAACTAGCTGAAAACCAATCTGGTACAACATCTCCTTACAAAGAATATATGGATAAAATACAAAAACATATTAATAGCGGTAGTGATACATTTGGTAATCCGATAGATGTTGCTAATAAAATCGTTGAAATTGCTGAAGCAAAGCGTACTAAATTACGATATCCAATTGGAAAAGGTGTAAAATTTATGATTTTTGCGAAGAAGATTCTTCCTTGGAGATTGTGGGAATTTCTTGTTTTGAGGAGTTTTAGGAAGATGTAAATAAAAAGAGTAACTATCAAGATAAATAATGGTAGCTACTCTTATTAAATATTCATCATTAAAAACCCAAACGATATCAATATGTAGAAAGAGGATCAAAATAAAACAACATTGAAACCATAAAAACAAATGCAAAGAATCCAATTATAGAAAGAATATATTCCTTTGTCTCTCTGTTATACTTCCATTCCATCCATACGCGTAATAAGGAAATTGCTCCAAAATAAATAAGTACAACAATTCCTATATTAGCATTTTCTGCTTTGAACAGATAAATAAAACTTAATATAAGATATACGATAAAAAGACCTATTTCTAATTTTACATGTAAACTATTTACATGCTTATATATCCAAACATTGCCCTTTGGCATATTTAATTTTCTTCTTAAAAACTTTTCTAAAAAATATCCTCCAATTATCATACTAATAACTATAATCCAAATAGTAGAGTTGCCCATTGCATTCCCTCCTATTAAATTAATTATATTTTTAATAAAGTAGACTATATAATTTTTCCATGTTTCGATAATGTTTTCATTTTCTTTATGCTTAAGTAGTAGTTTTATCAAGACATGTTTTATGTATTGTACAACAACAATCTATTTCTCATCCTTTTTGTTTCAGGATGTTTAACTTTTTTCTTGCTATTCTTTCATAAGCGAATATGGATAGTACCTATAAAATTAATAGAGCCATTTTTATAATTGACGGACCCCCCTCCTTTTATTTTCTTACTTTCATTTTCTCCGGCTGATCACTCGGATACGTAGCATTCTTTTTATTTTCAACATCCCAACTAATAATTGTTGCACTATCTCTCCCCAATTGATGATGCACGTGTTCTAAAACATTGTGAACATTCTCTTTAAGCTCTATCTTATTTTCATTCATATCGTTATACAGATTTAATGGCGTTTCATAACGACGTTCCCCACATTCTAATACCCCATCTGTCACCATTACAATTCGATTGTTGCCAGTACGTAATTCACGAATTCCTGATGAATAGCAAGGTACAGGTAATTCAAATGTATTTACATTGCCAATCCATTCGTAAAAATGACGTTGATTTAGTGCGTATTGCCCTAATTTATGTAATTCATCATGAAATACATAAACGAGACAGTCTCCAATAGATAGCCACCATATATAGTTTTCTTTTCTTACACATAGTAAAAAAGCTGTTTCACCTTTAACTCTTTTGCACTTTTCTTTAAATGAGGAGGATTGAAAAATTGTAAGTATATGATTTGCAACTGATTGAAAAACTGTTTCAATTCGTTCATTCATCATTATTTTTATATTTTCATATTCTTTTTCGATTGTATGTATAACTAAATCAACACTTTCTGCGCTATTATGCCCGTCTAAAATAGCTGCAAATTCCCAATCATCATTTGACCAAACTAACGCACCGTCTTCATTCTTTTTTGCTCCGGCACTTATATTCCCACCGTATTTACCAAGTACAATGTCATCATATTGCTTAACTGAGATTTCCCCTAAACACATTTCCGTATTTCCAACCCATGAATATTGGTTATTATTTGTTGTATGCATACTCATTTACCATATACTTTCGTATTCTTTCACATAGTTTTTTAATTTCTTCAGAACCTCCATATGGTGCACCAGTCCAATTTGCTACTTCAGTAGGCGACCAAAATTCTCTTGGTGTATCCGGATAACGGGGAATAATATGCATATGTAAATGCGGTACACCATTACCCGAAACAAACGTGTAAATATGTTCTGCACCTTCGTTTTCTGTTAGCGCTTTACTTATTCTACTTGTTATAAGTCCAAATGCTTTCGCCTCATCTTCATTTAATTCAGCAAGACCAGGTACATGTCTTTTTATATCAATCATTACGTAACCGAGATATGTTTCTTCTGTATCCCAATGGACATGTCCAACGTATATAAGATCGTCTTCATAAATAGCGTCACCTGGAACTATAATGTTTCCTTTATGTTTTTCACAAATGAAGCAGTTTTGTTCTGCTGGATTGTATATTGACATATCCATCACCATCCTTTTTATATATAATATCATAAAAAAAGGAAAAAACAGGTTTTTTATTCCGAAAATTCAATCTTTTTAATTAGGAATTTTTACATTATTTCATTTTAATAATTTGCACCTCATTCCTTCTTCAAAACCGCAATCCCCATTCCAATTACAATCCCAATCGCAATTCCAATTACTACATTATCAGTAAATAAGCCAGGTACTACGCCGATTACAACGCCTATAGCGACACCAATTGTCATTGCATTATTTCTTTTTTTATTATTAGCCAAAATAGCATCTCCTCTCATCATTTCTCCCAATATAATATTTACATGAATGTTGCTATTTCCTAATATATTTTCTATCCCACTTGAAAATTTCCAAAAAATGTACTTTATTACTTTTCCATTCCCCCTATTTAATCCTCTTTATATGAAAGAATTTTCAAGTCACCATTACATCTACATAGGCATTTACTATAAGAAAGATCAGTTATTCATTGAAGGAGGAACGATTCAAATGTATCCTCATTGGAATCCAAATATAAATCAACAATATGCTTACTCCCCCCATCCCGTAAGAAATACACTGCATCACGATTCACAATATATGATGCAGCGCATCGCAAGTCTTGAAAGCCAATTAGCGAAATTAATCTCATTAATCGAAGAAAATAATCAATTAATAAAATCAATGGAACAAGAAAAAAATCAAGTTTGTGCACCAGCTGGCGGTTCTGTTATTGTTCGTATGTAATCTTTTCGAACAAAAAACACACTTTGTATAATAAAGTGTGTTTTTTTTTGTTATTTTCTTTTTTGGTGAAATCCTTGTGTAATGCGGTCTAATATAATCGCGATGACAACAATGGCTAGTCCCGCTTCAAATCCCATTCCGATATTAACTTGTGTTACAGAACGGTACACATCTACTCCTAGTCCTGGTGCTCCTACAAGTGACGCTGTTACAACCATCGATAACGAAAGCATAATACTTTGATTCACTCCGGCCATGATCGTCCCAGTTGCGAGTGGTAATTGTACTTTAAATAGTTTTTGTGATGCTGTGGATCCAAATGCATTCGCTGCTTCAATTAAATCTTCCGGAACTTGTCTAATTCCTAAGTCTGTAAATCTGATTGTTGGTGGCATCGCAAAGATTACTGATGCAATTATGCCAGGTACTACACCTACTCCGAAAAATGTAATCGCTGGTATGAGATATACGAATGCGGGCATTGTTTGCATAAAATCTAATGTTGGTTTTAAAAACTTTGAGAAACGCTCATTTTGAGATGCTAAAATACCGATTGGAATTCCGACAATAATCGAAATAATAACAGACGTAAGTACGAGCGCTAATGTTTGCATCGTTTGTGCCCAATAGTTAATATTTAAAATAAATAACAATCCGATGAGTGTAAAAATAACTAAAGATAATTTTCTCGTTGTGTACCAAATGAGGAAACATAGTATAATAATCATCAATATAGCTGGTATTATTGTTAAAAAATTAGTGAGTAAATCAACGAATCCACCGATAATATAAGAGAATCCTCGGAACAAGCCTTCAAAGTTCTCATATAAACTTGCAACAAACGAGTCGACCCATTCCCCTAATGGAATACGCGGTATACTATTCATCGTCTTTCACCTCTTCCTCAATGTTACCTGCAAGAGCTTGAATGACACTTTCACGTTTAATAATTCCTCTTAACCTTTTCTTCTCATCAATAACGGGTAACGGATATTTCATCTCTGCCATTTTTGCATACGTCTCTTCAAGTAAAGTATCTAAATAAACGTGCGGAATATCGTTAAGTAATAAATCAGCAATCGGCCACTGTTTTTGTACTGCTTTACTTGCATCATCTGCGGTTAATATACCTAAAAACTCATACTTTTTGTTTACAACATATACTGTAGAAACGCCCGCATTTCTCATAATTTGCAGTGCCACACGAGGTCCACGGTCAATTAATAAAGTCTCCGGTCGTTTTAATATAGACTCCGCCGTAATTACTTTTCCTAAATTCACATCCGCAACAAATTTCTCTACAAATTCATTAGCAGGGCTCATCATAATTTCTTCAGGCGTTCCAATTTGAACAATTTCTCCATCTTTCATTAATGCAATACGATCTCCAATTCGAAGTGCTTCATCTAAATCATGAGTAATAAATATTATTGTTTTCTCCATTTTATCTTGTAGCTCTAACAATTCATCTTGCATTTCTTTTCGAATAAGCGGATCTAATGCACTAAATGATTCATCCATAAGTAAAACATCCGGATCATTCGTAAGCGCTCTCGCAATACCAACTCGCTGTTGCATCCCACCACTAAGTTGACTTGGATAATTGTCTTTATGATGATCGAGTCCCACTAACTTAAGTGACTCTAACGCTTTTTTCTCTCGTTCCTCTACTGGAACTCCTTGTATTTCTAATCCGTATGCAACATTTTGTAAAACAGTACGATGCGGAAATAGAGCAAACTTCTGAAACACCATACTCATTTTCGTTCTTCTTACTCTTCGTAATTCTTCTTTTCCCATCGTTGCGATGTCTTCACCATCTATGTATATATGCCCCGCTGTCGGTTTGATTAATTGATTTAGCATTCGAACTAGCGTTGATTTCCCGCTACCGGATAAACCCATAATAACGAAAATTTCTCCGGTGTATACTTCAAACGTTGCCTTTTTCACACCAACATTCATTCCGGTCTCTTTTAAAATTTCGGATTTGCTTTTTCCTTCTTTTAATAAAGAAAGGGCTCTTTGCGGGTGTTTCCCAAATACTTTTGTTACGTTTTCAACACGCACCTTTGTATTATCCATGTCACTACTCCTTTTCTACCCATCTATTTACATAGTGTTGCGATTTTACAAAGAAATATTACATAAAAATGACATTCATAAGATTTCTTTAAAATTCTCGTTTCCGTTCATAATAAGAATGCTTACTTATACATTTATTTAAAAAGGCAAACGTTTCTTAGGAGGTTTTCAATGAGAAAGAAAATATGGCTTATATGCCTTGCATTATTTATTACTATGATTTTCACCTCATGTAATGCAACAAATGCAAATTCGAAAGGGAAAATTAAACTTGGTGTAACAAGTTGGAAAGAAAATATTGCAACTGCAAACATGTGGAAAGTGTTATTAGAACAAAAAGGCTACAAAGTTGAACTCATGTATTTAGAAAAAGCGGCAATTTGGACTGGTGTCGCTCGTGGTGATGTTGATGCAAATTTAGAAGTATGGCTGCCTGTTACGGATAAACCATTAAATGATCGATATAAAAATGACATTGTCTTAAAATCAAAATGGTATGAAGGTACAGGGCTTGGCCTTGTCGTTCCTTCTTATTTGAAAAACATAAACAGTATCGAGGATTTAAATGCACATAAAGATGAACTAGATAACAAAATTGTCGGAATCGAACCTGGCAGCAGCCTAATGAATTTAACAAATAAGGCGATGAAGGAATATGATATTAAACTAAAACTTGTCCAATCTTCAGAAGCTGCGATGATGAGTGAATTAAAAAAGGCATATACGAAAAAGAAACCAATCGCTGTTACGCTTTGGAATCCTCATTGGGGTTTTTCAGAATTTGATTTAAAATATTTAAAAGACCCTAAGAAAGTATATGGTGAAAAAGATGACATTTATTACTCCGTTCGTAAAGGTTTCGAAAAAGATCATCCGGATATTGTGAAATACTTTGATAAATGGAAAATGAACGATGAGCAGCTTGGTACATTAATGGTCATGCTAAATAAAACGAAAGATCCAGAAGAAGCAGCACGAAAATGGATTGAAAAGAATCAATCGTTAGTTGATGAATGGATAAAAGATTAATAAAACAGGCTAGAGAATTCGCATATTCTCTAGCCTGTTTTATCTTATTTTTTCGTAACAACATCATCTACAATCCCATATTCCTTCGCTTCTTCTGCAGTCATAAAATAATCTCTTTCTGTATCATGTGCTACCCTTTCAATCGGTTGCCCTGTTTTTTCTGCAATCATTTTATTAATATCATGCTTTAGCTTTAAAATTCTTTTTGCTGTTATTTCGATTTCAGTTGCCTGCCCTTGCGCACCACCAAGCGGTTGATGAATCATAATTTCACTGTTAGGCAATGCAAATCGTTTTCCTTTTGCACCTGATAAGAGTAACAACGCACCAAATGATGCTGCAAATCCCATACAAAGTGTTTGCACGTCTGGTTTAATTAAGTTCATTGTATCTAATATTGCAAAACCTGCTGTCGTTGATCCGCCTGGGCTATTAATGTATAAATATATATCTTTCTCTGCATCTTCCGCTTCTAGAAATAATAATTGAGCTACAACACTACTCGCTACTTGATCGTTAATTTCTGAACCGATAATAATAATTCGGTCTTTTAATAACCTTGAATATATATCATAGGAACGTTCTCCTAATTTCGTTTGCTCTACTACATATGGAATTGCATTCATTTTAAATCCCTCCAATAATTGTTATGCCGCACAAAGCATACAACTGTAGGAAGAAGAGTTTTTCGCACTGAATAATAAGACAGGTTGTTTAGTTGGTAACTTCGTAAAATCTATTGTTGGAAGAAGCTTAGTTAACAATTCCGGCCTTTCTTCACGAATAGACGTTACAACAATATCAATATCTTCTGTGAATTCAACGATTTCAAGCCCTTCTTCACTTACAGTTTTCAGCCTATTTCTACTCCGAAATAAAGAAGCTTTCACTGCTCCTTCCGATACAGAACATACTTTAGCGATATCAGCGATACTATATTGAAAAACATCCTTTAATAATAAAATTGTGGATTGTTGTACATTTAATGAAGATAATACTTTCCCTACCATTTCATGCAAATCTGCAATTTTTTCATGTGGTTCTTCGAAAGTAACTTGTTCCCTTATTTTTTCATGAACTGATTTTGACTTTATCTGGTCTAACCAACGATTTCTAGCTATTTTATATACAAGTGTCATGCAAATATCTTTATTACTATATTTTTGAAGAACTTTACAAACTGTTTCTTGGGCGAGATCTTCCCCATCCCATCTGTTTTTCGTTAAAAACGTACAATACCTTTTTAACTCTGCATAATTTTCAATCAAAAAATTTATATTTGAATGATTCATATCGATATGTTTCTTAAACAATTGCGTTACTTTTGTGCACAAAATAACCACTCCTTTTCAGCGCTTACTTAATAAACGATTGATGAAACGAAAAAGTTACGGGACTTATAAAAAAATAATGTTTATGTTCAATAATTCGCGGTCATAAATATGTTATGTACAATTTTACGTGAGGAGGAACAAATTTGCCAAAATTAACAATTGAAGGTGCTGGCACTTTTGATGTGAAAGAAGGAACAAAGTTAGTATTAGCAATTGAAGATAACGGTGTAAACATTCTTCATCGTTGTGGTGGAAATGCACGTTGCACAACTTGTAGAGTAGAAATTATAGCGGGTGATTTCTGTGAAGCGAGTGCGAATGAAAAAAATGCGATGACAGAAAAAGGGATTGAAGATCATTTACGATTATCTTGTCAAATGCGTGTACATAAAGATATAGTCGTTCGTCCGGTACTTACAGTTGAAAATTCAGGATTAGCTGCCGGTCCACGCCCAGCGGAGTAAAATGATGAATTTAAAACAACTTGTTGGCGAATATGCTGCTAACTTTGTAAAAGATGGAATGAACATTGGACTAGGTACAGGATCTACCGTATATTGGACGATACAAAAATTAGGTCAACTTGTACAAGAAGGACTATACTTTCAAGCTGTTCCAACATCAAAGGAAACTGAAGCTTTAGCAAAGCAACTAAACATCCCCCTGATTTCTTTAAACGACGTACAAAGTCTTGATCTTACAATTGATGGAGCGGATGAAATTGATTCCGATTTACAGCTCATAAAAGGCGGCGGTGGCGCATTACTTCGTGAGAAAATTGTTGCCTCCTCCTCTAAAGAACTCATTATTATTGCTGATGAATCAAAACTTGTGGCTCGTTTAGGTAATTTCCCATTGCCTGTTGAAATTATCCCTTTTTCATGGAAACAAACCGAAAGTAAAGTTCAATCTTTAGGGTGTCAAACAACGTTACGTATAAAAAATAATGAAACCTTTATTACCGATAATAATAACATGATTATCGATTGTATATTTCCTAATCATATATCTAACCCTGCTAATTTACACGAACAATTAAAAATGATTACTGGTGTAGTTGATTCAGGATTGTTTATAAATATGACAAGGAAAGCGATTATCGGTACTAAAAACGGGATAAAGGAACTATAATGAAAGCTGACTTTTTAAAGTCGGCTTTTTATTATTTTCTTCTTATCTTTATAGCTATTTATTATGATATACTATGAAAACAAAAACTGATTACACTAGAAAGGACTGAACAATTTGCAATCCAAACTCATAACAAATCTTACAGATTTAGAAACTGCCTTTCACATTCGAAAAGAAGTATTTGTAAAAGAACAAGGTGTTCCTCTTGAAGATGAATTCGATACATTTGATGAAATCGGTGAAGAATGTAAACATATTTTAGTTTATTATAATGAGCTTCCTGTAGGTACAGGTCGTATACGATTTGTTGATGGTGCCGGAAAATTAGAACGCATTTGTATTTTAAAAGATTATCGTACATACGGATTAGGTAAAGTAATTATTCAAACGTTAGAAGAAATTGCCCGTAGTAAAAAAGCTACAAAAGTGAAACTACACGGGCAAACACAAGCTGAAGGATTTTATAAAAAATTAGACTATCAAACTTCTTCCAATGTATTTATGGAAGATAGCATTCCACATATACTTATGACGAAAGTATTATCATAATAGAAAGGTTACTATATGAATTTACATGAAGTATTCTTATAGTAACCTTTTTTGTATCTTATTCGTTTTGAATTATTTTTGGTGGATATTCTAATATCATATCTATAAACTTTCAATTTGCTGGCAGTATAATGTTCCTACCGCTTTCGAGTTATTAAAAACAACGACCCGCAAGATGAAATTCTTGTACAAAAAATTTAATCCCCATGTATTGAGAGTCATACATTCATGTACCTAATAGTGACTTCTATATAAAATTTAAAATTGATACTATTACACCTACCCCTGTATTGCTAGCCAATTTCAACATTTTTCAAGAGGACTATTTATATAGATTTTATAATATATAACCTTTACAATTATTTAGATTGCATGATTTGGAATGCGGTATGCTATATTTTTTCTTTAATGGTATTTGAACCCTCTGAATAAAGATCTATATCCCGTCAATATTCTCCTGTTTTCTCTTTAAAAACCTACCAAGTAGTTTGCTAATTCGGCTAGCTGCTTTTTTCTATATAAAATTAAAAATTATCCGTAATAGTAACACTTCTGCACTTTGTACTATAAATTTTCATATATTGTATTATGCTTGTCCAAAACGTGAGATTATTACTTACGTTATCTAAATGAAAGAAAGGAGTGAAAATATGCTCTCATCTAGTCGTAAATTCACGCACTTTAATTGTGGTGCACAAGCCCCTAGTACACTACCTGCCCTTGGTTTTGCTTTCAATGCTACTTCACCTCAATTTGCAACATTATTCACCCCACTACTATTACCTAGTACAGGGCCAAATCCTAATATTACCGTTCCCGTAATAAATGATACAATTAGTATTGGAACTGGTATTAGAATTCAAATAGCTGGTATATATCAAATTAGTTATACACTAACAATTAGCCTTGATAATGTTCCCGTAGCACCGGAAGCAGCACGATTTTTCTTGACACTAAACTCATCAACTAATATTATTGCAGGATCTGGAACCGCAGTCCGTTCTAATATTTTTGGCACTGGTGAAGTTGATGTATCCAGTGGTGTCATTCTCATTAACTTAAACCCTGGTGATTTAATTCAAATTGTACCCGTTGAAGTAATTGGTACTGTAGACATTCGTTCGGCAGCGTTAACGGTTGCACAAATTCGGTAATAAAAACGCAATGTGAGCCGAAATATATTATTATAGATTCGACACACATTTATATTAAATAAGCATATTTTATTGTATGGTGACTATTTAGTCATACAAATTTAAAGCTTTCATAGGAGCACACTTTAATGTGTGCTTTATTTTTACTTAAAAACTAAAACATTCTCAAATTATATACATATCAAATAGCGTTTTCAATTATTTACGATAGCGGATGTTAACCTTTTGTACAAGCACTTTTTCCTTTTGTTTAATAATATATATTGATATCTCAAAGAAAGGAGAGTAACATAAGTATGGCAAATTATTTTTATAAAGATGGTAAAAAATATTATAAAAAACAATCACATTCGGACGATCAAAAAAATAACTGTTTTATTGAAACCCATACAATTGCTGGTTCTGCAGAAAATGCAAATGGAAATATACCTGTATCTGTTTTCCTTGAAACCACTGCTCCACAAACTGTATTCGAGGATTTTACAAACAATCATAATAAAACATTAATTCAGTTATTCGTCGTCGGCATGAGTGCACCCGTTCAAGTAACTATTCTCACAAGAAAATCTAGCCGCCCAATTACTACAACATTACAACCTGTTCAAACAAAAATATTTCAAGTTGAAGATTTTCAAAGTCTTACTCTTACAAAACAGGAAGGTTCTACTAGTATAGTTAGTTTATTTGCCAAAAAAACATTTTGTATTTGCTGTAACGAGAATAACGATTCATGTGATGAATATTATCAAGATTGCAATTAATAGATTCACTCACCAGAAGAACCCCTTTTATAAAGGGTTCTTTTTTTCACTCACCACATTTTTAAAAACATTTTAGAATCATACTCAACGATTTTTCTATACATTTCTCATTTCTCCTTTTTTATTATATTAACGCTTTTGTTTAATTACGGGACTTATCATCATTTAATGGAGGAAAGTAAAATTTATAAAAAAGACGACGCTGAATACGTCGTCTTTTTTATAAGCAGAAAAGTGAATTCTCAAGCTTCCTTTTTTTGCATCAAAGCCCATTATCTTTTATTTCATTTTGAGGTAAAACTTACACTGCTCTCCATAAGGATAAAGCATAAATCCAGTTTGGATCCCCATTTCCTTGATGATTTTGTACGGCTTCATACACTTTTCCTTCGTATAGGACTCTATCACCCTTTTTATACGCTTTCTTTGCATCCCACTCTCCATATGAAACGCTTTCAGTTTTTGTAGTAATTGTGAATATATCACTTTGTACGGATTCATTTCCAGCTACATCAACAGCTTTCACTACATATTTATAAGTCTTATTAGCGAGTAAATTATTATCCATATAAGAAGTCGTATTAGATGTTGCGATTTTTTTCATTGTTCCTTCTATTTCTCTATAAATATCGTAGTGGTCTACACCAACATTATCGTCAGATGGACTCCACATTAGGTCCACACTTGACGCTGTCGTTCCCATACTATGTAATCCTTTTGGTTGTGTTGGTGCTTCTGTATCAGGAGCCTCAACTGTTGTTTTTGCTGTAAGCGCTGTACTTTCTTTCGATACATTGCCAGCTGCGTCAATTGCTTTTACAGTATAAGAGTATTCTGTACTTGGTTGTAATTTCTTATCAATAAAATGAGTGCCTGGTACGGTGTCAATCATCTCTCCGTTACGGAAGATTTGATACCCTTTTACTCCTACATTATCCGTAGAAGTGTTCCATGTTAGTTCTATACTATTCGCTGTTACTTTTTGTGTCTGAATTCCATTTGGAATACTTGGCGCTTCTGTGTCTGGTTTCACATTATTGATGAGATTTACATCAATTACATTATAGAACGCATTTGCTGTATCAGCTACATCCCATACAGCTAAAATCACATGGTAGCCACTACGATCCGTAGGTACATTGATTTTGTGTGCTACATTATTTGAAGCTGCGGAACCATCATGTTGTACAGTTCCAATTGGCTCAAAGTCTGCTCTTGTTAGTGCTTTATTTGGATTCCAGCCTATTTTAGTAATGTAGTAGTGCCATTTGCTTGTTAAATGTGGCGCTGTAAACTTCCAAGTAAACGTATTTTCTCCGCCAGTGATTGTATTTTTAAACCAACGATCCGCTGTTTGTTGATCCAAAATACCACCAAATTTTCCGCCTGCAGAAGCGATTTGTCCATCAACTGGACCAGCTTGCGGGAATCCTTTTGGTGCTTCTAAGCTTTGTGGTTCATACATAACACTTCCGCAGTTTACATTTAGTGCACCATAAGTTGGACTACATAAAGCGGAACGGCTGCCAGGCTTTTCAACAAAACCATGCGCGTAAGCATTTTGAGGAATAAGTGTCGTGCCGATAATTCCCGCTGTTAATGCAACAGCTCCTAGACTTTTTTTGTTCATTTTCATGTTCTGTAGATGTTTTAAAATTCGATTATTCATGTTCATGTCCCCTTCTTGTTATACTTCGTAGTGTAATGTGGGCTTTGATGTAAAAGAATAACACGAGACAATATTGTAGTGATGTATGCATAAGTTATGCATACACCGTAGTAAAGAAATATTTCATTCCATGTGATATATTTCACTTACTGAATATATCATGACATAGAAATTACCTAAACACGTGCAGAAGTTGTGCAGAAACAGTGAAATTATTACTAACACATAAAACTACATCTTAAAATTATAAAGTAAAAGTTCGCAATAGCAATTATAAATCTTGTAAAAAAAGGCCATATAAAAGCATTTTGTATAAGCGGATGGATTGCACCAAGTCTTCTCGAAATATTTCTTAATCAACTTGATATGCATAGTAATGTGAGATTAAATTTTTTGAAACACCCTTCCATTTCCATATTCAATATATATATCTATTGGGTACGTGAAATTACTTATGTATTGCGAATAATCCTTAATGTTTCAAAATAGTCTCATAAAACTTGTCATACTCTTCATAGTATTGGATTTTTAATTTTTCTATTAAACTTGTATCTGGTGAAATAATGTCAATTACGTCTGTACTTATATACAGCAAATAAGTATCGTTATAAAAAGAAATATACGCTTGCTGACCACCACTAACGACATACTTGCAATATTTATATACTTCATCTTCATTGACACCTTTAATCGTAGTAAATATGATTGTACTTTCAAGATCATCAACGTCTACTTGCGTTTCGGTCCAATTTTTAATCTTCATGAACCTTCCAATTTTTGTTTTCTCATTTACTCTCTTACTTTTACCATATGTTATATAACCGGAAGTAAATGAAACGTCAATTGTATCGGGGCTTTTAAAAAGTTCAGTCAGTAGTCCTCTTAATTTTCTCAAATTCCCCTCAAATAATTCTATATCGAATCTAATTCTATTTTTTGCCTCCACTTGAAAAAATGGTGTAGCTGTCATATCTTCAAAATTCACATTTAATACTTTCATTCTTTCCATATAATTAATTCCTCGCTTCATATAACATAAAAGTGTCTACATCATTTAATATAGACACCCTTTCACATATATAGTTTTAATACCGGCCAGTAAATTTAAAAACTTCATCAACTGCTTGCGTATACCCACCTGATTTTCGGAGAGACTCCTTCAAATTCAAAGCAGCTTCTTTATATGATGGATTACTTAATACTATTTCTACACTTTTACTAAGTTTATCCGCAGTTAATCCTTGCATTTGCAATTTAACTCCTGCTCCGAGACTCTCTACTCGCTTTGCGATTACTGGCTGATCTGCATTTTGCGGAATTACAACGAGTGGAACTCCGTTATATAGTCCTTCATGCGTACTGTTCATCCCGCCATGTGTAATAAATAATTTTGTATATGTAAGTAGTTCAGTTTGCGGTACATAGTTTTTCACAATGAAGTTTTTAGGAATATCACCTAAATCACTTATTTTCGTTTTACTACCAATAGACATAACAATTGTATGTTTACTATTTTCGAATGCCTTCATACAAAGTTTATAAAAATTAATTGCTTCATTAAAAACAGTACCTAGTGAAATGTAAATCAGGCTTTGTTCTTCAATTGAAGTATAATCAAAATCTTCATTTTCCCCTTGTGCAGAAATAGATGGACCTACAAATTTAAATGTTTCATTAAACGTATTACCAAAAGGTTGGAACTCCTTAATCGTATACACAATAGTAAGCGGTGCTGGATTACAGAAAACTTCATACGGTGAATTTATTTCAACACCATATTTCCCTGCAATTTCTCTAGTTAAGTTTTGAAAATCATTATATATTCTATTCTGCACTTCCACTGGGATATTTTTAGAAAGATGGTCTAACATTTGTTTAAATGATTTTTCATCCTGCGCAAAAGATGTACAGGAATTTATGGCCGGAAGATTAAGAATTTGGGCAATTAAATGACCACAGCCAAACATAGAATCGTGGATCATGTAATCAAAATATTCTCCTTCAATTTGCTCTAAAACACTAGGTATTACAATATCTGCTGTATGTAGAAGGCCGTTTATTCTTTCCTGTAAATAATTTCGACCACCGGAAAGAAATGCTTGTATAAATTTTTGATCATCTATTGTTCGTACAGTAGCACCTGTCTTCTCAATACGCTCCCTGAAAGCCTCTATTGAAAAATAAACGACCTCTTCACCGCGAGAAATCAGTTCTTCTACAACTTGTAATGTTGGATTTATATGTCCTTCTGATCCAGCGTTAATGAATAAAATACGTGCCATTCAAAATACTCCTTACATTTTAAAATTTCTATGTTGTAAAGAGTATGGATATTTTCCATACTCTTCACGGTATTTTATGTATCATTTTCCTGCTCAATTGACCTAGCAAGCCTAAAACCGAGATCGTCTATATGAAATGTAGGATGGCTACGACGGCGACAAGTCGCACCGCAACCTCTAGCTGCTTCAGCCCAACTACCACCACGAAAAATTCGGTACGATCCGTACACTTTTTCATCATACAAATCATAGCACCATTCCCAAACGTTTCCTAACATATCATAAAGTCCCCATGCATTCGGCTCTTTTTTACCGACGTCATGAATTTGTCCAATTGAATTTTCATTATACCACGCTATTTTCTGAAGTTCCCCATATGTATATCCCGTCGTACCTGCTTTACATGCGTATTGCCACTCTGCCTCATATGGCAATCGGTAGCCGTCAGATTCTATATTACAACTAACCTTTTTTCCATCATCACTAATAGAATAATACGCTGTTAATCCCGCTTGTTTAGAAAGTAAATTACAAAAAGCAATTGTATCATTCCATGAAATATTTACAATTGGTTTATTACTATCTTTATCATTATTTAATGTAGGATTTGTAATGGCATTATATATTTCCATTGTTACAGCATACTTTGCAAGAAGGAATGGTTTTATTTGAACTTGCCATTCTTTTTTTATTCGATCATCTCTTAATACTACCTCTCCTGCTGGAATTTCCATCATATTAGAATCAATCGAGCGAATGAATGTATTCAATAGTATCCCCCCATATTACTTCTTTTTAAAATCTAACTACTTATCGTACTTCTTCAAAAACCGTTTCACTTCATTTGGAGATTTTAAAATAATCACTTCTTTTCCTTTACTTAATTGATCTAGTCTTTTTAAAATGGCAGGTTTTTTCTTATTCGGATACTCCCATATCCATTTAAAGAATTGTAAATCTAGTCTTTCTTCACATCCGGCACCCATATCCGGTCTTGTTTTATTTCGATATTGTACAATTCTTTTAAAAGCACGATAAACACAAATCGTTCTATGAATATCAAGAAAGATAATTGTATCCGCTGCATTCAGTCTTAAATCCATCGTCCCGCCATAATTCCCATCAATAATCCACTCTTCTTCTTTAATTAAGTTTTTTTGAACTTTTCTTTGTTCTTCTCGAGGAACACCTTCCCAGTTCGCTTTCCAAAACAATGCATCAAGATGATGCACCTTAATATTTAGTTTATTTCCTAACTGCTTTGCTAATGTAGATTTTCCTGAACCACCAGAACCAATTAATATGATTTTTTTCATATTCATACGGTCCTTACTATAGATTCTTCAATATCTTCCTTATTTGCAAAAATCCAGAAGAACATCTCTTCATTCAACTTTAATAAATTTGGTAACTGAACAAAATAAGTAATAAAGATAACTTGAATAGAAAGCATGACATACCAAATAGATTGTAGTTCTTCTCTCGTTAAAATGCTTTGTTTATAATATCCTTCAAAGATTTTGCTGACAATATGTAACCATTTCCCTCTTCCTGTTTCATCACTAAATAGCTCACTTAATATACTTGTACAGCAGTAGCATAAATCGAATACTCTTACATTGCTTTCTAAAAGTTCAAAATCTATAAATCCTTGAAATTCATTGTCATGAAAAATCACATTCGATAAGTGCATATCACGATGAATAATTTGTTTTGGTAGTGGGTGAACCGTTTCCTTCAAAACTGTACGTATTTGATCCATTTTTCGAACGACATTCCGATGGACAGATGCATTCTTTTCTAAAATTGGTAAGGCCCATTTGTATACCACTTTATACAATTCTCTTTTTATTAACTCGTTAGCACTATTCATTGAATATAGTGCTTGATGTAAATTAGCTATCTTCTCTCCAATTGTACTTCCTAGCTCTTTTAGCTTTTCTGTATCTTTTATTTCTAGTACACTTCCACCAATATATTCGTACAAACAATAATACTTCTCTTTATAAAATACGTACCTTTCATCATTTCTCATTTTTACTAGTTTTTGTACTTTAACTCCTTTTTCATCAAGCTGTTCTAATACATTTAGTTCAACTAGAAAATGTTTTATCGATCCCTTTTCCTTTAAAATATACGCTTTATTATTACAGTAAATCTTCGTTACGTTTGGTTGAACTTCAATAGTTGTGATATCTTCATCTTCAAACCAAAACTTTGCAATTTCTAATATATCCTCCATATACAAATACCCCTTTTAAAATTCACTTATTTCTTCCGTAACATAAATTCACAAAGCATTCCTATCCCAACACCAATTGTATAAGCAACTACATCACTCCACAAAAATCCGTAACCTAAAACGAGTCCCCCTATAGTCGTTGCACGAATATTATCAATCCAAGGTGCATGGTACAATTGGCTAATTTCAATCCCGTAGCAAAATATTAAACTCATAAAAGCTAATTTCTTCGTTTCTATTTTAGGAAACAAAAATCCGAATCCAACGAAAATCATTAATGCCCATAAAGCATCACCTAAGTAATCATTTAATAAATGAGGTAACGCAAAAGCAAATTTTCTAGAACTAAGACCTAACATAATAACGACTATAGTAAACATTACATATAGTAATTGATTTCGTTTTATATTCATTTCAAAAGCTCCTAATTCATCATGTAAAACTGCAAATAGCTAGTAAAATACAATCATTTTACTAGCTATTTATTACTTGCTTTCATAATAAGAAAATGTGGATTTGTACTTAAATAATGATATGATTTTCTGTCTACTTCTCTCATCTTTTCAATCGGCTTCGGTTCCACTATTTTTTCTAATACAAAATAGTTTGTTGTTTCATTGATTATGTCTTGGAGCGACCTCCTAAAAAAACTAACTTCTATTGTAATATTTGGTTTAACCCAAGTATCTACTAATAATTGTTTTTCAAAATAATCTTCACATGTAAACTTTGTGAAATCCATAAAAGGATGATGAACGGAATATATAAGTTCTCCACCCGGCTTCAATACGCGCTGAAACTCTTGAAATACTTGCGTCCAATTTTCTAAGTAATGAAGAGTTAACGAACTTACAATGATATCATACGTATTATTTTCAAATGGCAATGTTTCTTGCAAATCGTGACAAAGGAACGTTGCTTTTTCTCCCATACTTTCTTTTACGGCTTTTACCATTTCAGGACTTATGTCAATTGCTGTAACGTTAGCCCCTCTTCCTACGAATTGAGAAGTATACCATCCAGCGGCACATCCAGCATCTAGTATTCTCTTCCCTTCTAGTTCCCTTGGAATAATCTCCATCATCGCAGGTCTTTCATAATAACTATTATATGGATTTGCCAAATCTATATTTTCTTTATATGTACTCGCTAATTTATCATACGTATCTTTGACTGCGTCTTTCATTATATCCACCCCTAATACATATTAATCCATTAACTCTTGCTGCTTTTTCTTTGAAAATGATTGTAGTACTAACTCATACGACCAATCGATCATTTTATTAATTTGCTCCTGTTCTACTCCCTTATGTATATACACTGTATTCCAATGTTTCTTATTCATATGATACCCTGGAATTATTGTGTCTGGATAATCTTCTCTTATTCGTAAAGCGAACTCAGGATCACATTTTAATGTAATCGCAGCTTTTTCACCTTCTTCATGGTTCACTATCGCAAATATTTTATTATTGAGTCTCATACATGTTGCACTCCAGCCATTTGGAGAATCCTCTGTCGCTTTTCTTTTTGATAGACAATATGCTCTCGTTGCATTCATTTTAAATGGCACCTCTTATTCTTTCACTATTTGATTACGATGCATCACAATTTGCTTCGTCGCTTTAAATTGCTGTTCCCCATAAAACTTTATGAGTTTCTCTCCGCAAAATAGACTAACAATATCAATATGAGATATCTCTTCCAGTAACATTGTAAGCATATTCTCTCCAATGCCTTTATTTCTTACACTTGCATGTACGACAACATCTTCTATGTACGCTCGAAAAACACCATCTGAAACGACTCTAGCAAACCCAATTAACTCATTTTCTTTCCATACCCCAATTGCTATGCTATTCTTTAACATTTTTTCAATATCGATTTCTTTTCTTTCTGGCCACCAACCGACAGAGTCGTAAGCTTCTTTATTTTCTCTGCACAAATTGGTCGTTCATGTTGTAATTTATACGTGTACATATTCTTTCTCCCATCAACTAGTATACATAATATTATTATAATCTCTTTTCTAAAAAGTGTTGACTATACCCTTTCGGATGATCTTCAACGACACCATATTCTCGGTAGCCGTGCTTTTTATAAAATTCCGGTGCTTGGAAACTAAATGAATCTAGTAATATGAGTCTACATCCTTTTTCCTTCGCAATGTCTTCGATTTTATGTATCAGTTGACTTCCATAACCATCATGACGAACGGATTCATCAACCCATAAAAAATCGATATGAAGATGATAAAAATACATCGTTCCTGTTACGCCGCCAAAGATTTTTCCTTCCTCATCTTTCACTACAAGGCTTACTTGTTCCATCGGCTGCTTTACTTCATCTGTTAAGATGGACATATTATATTGAATGACTTTATTTCTAATGTATTCTCCTTCATTACGAGTACCATTCTCTATGTGTTTCATATATATTTCTTCCTTTCAACTTAGTAAATTACATCTAATTTTTATTTCGCCTTTTTAAAATACTAATGAATACAAATCCACCATATGTAACAAAACACGAAAAACCAATTATCCCAGGTACAGAGACATAGCCTGTTCGTACATAACTTATAACTGCAAAACTAATAATTAACATTATTATAGATGGCCAAAATATTAGAGCCGTTTTTCTTCGTCTCTGTTTCGATGTACGTTCTTTCTCTTCAGAAACACGTGTACCAAAAAGCAATACAATACAAATAAGAATCGCTGCAAAGTAAATGGTATCTAATGACAAATTGTGATCATATAGTGCGATTCCAACTTCAAGAGCAATAATCGTTACAATTAAAATAATAATTGTTGAAGTCTTTAAGTTTCGTTTCAATCGCTCACTCCTAGCATGCTTTCACTATATGCTTTGTAAATGTATTTCAAAGCTGTTGCAATAGTTTCATCAACCTCTATATTATAAACTCGCTCGGGTAAATCTTTTCCCCCAATTACATAAAGAAACGGGAATTCGTTAAACATTCCCATTATACCAATATTTATTGTAGCTGTGGGCAATCCACCTGTCATATGAGCTAAATGAAAATACGGTATACTTTCATAATCCCCTTGTTGTCTTACCATTCCATTGATAATTGGTTCCCATACTGCTGCTTCTACTTTATAGCCTTGAAAAATATGTACTAAAAGCGAAAGAACTTGATTTAATTCTCCAACATTTTTCTCATCTCTAGCATTCTCTTGTATATAAATTTTTGAAAAATACGTTTGAGCATTTATTTTCACAGCATCCCATCCACCGCAGTGCTTTACAACCGAGTGAGCAATATAACTGTCGTGACAAGCTATCATCACTTCTACTGCTTTACTAAGTGTTAAAGTACTTCTTCCTTGTAGATGCGGATATAACTGTGCACTATCTTCATGTGGATGAAATTTAATGTGATGAAGTATATCATTCCAATTACGTTTATTTTCCTTCACCATTTGTGCTGCTACAAATCCAATTACTACTTTTGCTGCCGATGCTAATGGAATATATAATTCACTATTATATGAAATAATTATACATTCGTTTTTTGTAGAATAAATAGCTACTCCTACATGACCAACTTGTATCTCTTTCATTTTTTGAATGACAGTTTCCATTTCCATTCCTCTTTTCACATCGTTATATCACCTTCTAATAATTCAATATGGAATATAAAAAACCTTTTTTGACAGGTTATATTTGTAATGACAATTAGAAAAAGGTAGCATGAATTACTCCTTGCTACCTAAAACATTCATTTTCACGAAAAACTTCTAATCTTCTATAGGATTTTCAGGCCCGTTAAGCTCCAATTGATAAAAGGCTAAATCTAGCCATCTATTAAACTTATAACCAGCTTTTTGTATTGTTCCGGCATGAACAAATCCATAATTTTGATGCAAGGCTATACTTTTCTCGTTTTCCGCATCGATTCCAGCAATTAAGGTCATATATTCTCTTTCTTTTGCGGTTGCGATTAATTTTTCCATCAAAGAGGAGCCAATTCCATTTTTTCTATATTCCTTATCAACATACACAGAATGTTCAATTGAATATTTGTAAGCAGGCCACGCTCTAAATGAGCCGAATGTCGCAAATCCTACTACTTTATTATCTAGTTCGTATACGAAAATTGGATAGCCATCAGCCTTTTTTTGTTCATACCAATCTATTCTATTTTCAAGGGTTACAGGTTTATATGCATATACAGCTGTTGTATAAAGTATCGCATCGTTATAAATGTCTAAAATATATGCTACATCTCTTTTCGTTGCTTCCCTGATCATCGTTTTCTTCCTTTCCTAATGTTAATCTTCTTTCGCTATCTTTTTAATAATTTTATTTTACCGAAATTTCTGTTTTATTTCCACATACGAATACTTGCTTTTCGGAAACCATCAAATATATTAATCGCAGCGGACAACGTATAAATGATAATTCCACCGCCAACTAACCACGTTTTAAATCCTTCTGGGGAAATAGTAAACACATTTGCCAAATACGTAATAAATCCTTCGTTAAATATATGTGGATTTACTACAATTACAATGAATACTATCGTTCCGACTACTTGAAGAATACCATTTCCGATTGCCAATCTTTTCGTCCATTGTCCTTGTACTAACTTATAAAGAGATATAGCTACTTCAAAAACGATCATAACCAAAATAATTGGCCAATATTGAAGTAAAACATCTTGATTAAACGTTGGCGCGATAAACTTCAGTCCGTTTTCCGTACCATTATATACGCCTACAAGATGGTTCGCATAAAAGTAAAGGGTAGCCCATATTGCTGTCCACATTAAACCTCCAAAAACTTCAAACTTTGAGATTGCCTTTTTCTTCGGGATATACGAGATATTTTTCAAATCATCTGGCGTCCATTTTTTTAAACTTGTTGTTAATGGGTGTGGATCCTTTTCTTTATCAGTTCTTTCTAAAACAGCAAATACAAGTGTCAACCAGAAAAACACATGGAGGCCTACTTCAACAATTTCCCCAATGCCTTTACCTATCAATTTTAAAATAACATCTAATACTACTTGATTACCAGTATAGCCTATAAAACTTTCTGCAACCATTGCAATGAGTGCGATAACAGCTGCAATTGGTATAATCATTTTTAATAACGTCGTATATACATCAAAATAACGTGGTCCAATTAAATGCATCGGTCTATCCAAATACCCATTAGCCAATGAAACCGGACTTCCCAATTTTTCGAGAACGCTCTTCACATCATCTTCATTATAATCGTCTGGTAACATATCCTCTATTGTCGACCGTAGCTCAAGCGTAATATCTTCACGATTTTTTTCAGGTAATCTCTTCGCCACTTCTTGGACGTACATATCAATCAAACTCATTCTCGTCCTCCTCCTTTAATAGGTTATAAAGTTCTTTCGAATCCTTTATCCACTCCTTTTTCAATTGTAAAAATATCTCTAGTCCATATTCACTTAAAACATAATACTTACGAGGTCTACTCTCCGTTTTATCCCAACTACTCGTAACTAGTTTCTGCTTTTCTAATCGACGAAGTAGTGGATATAAAGTACTTTGATCAATTGTAATCCCTGATTGCTCCAATAATTGGACAAGTGAATATCCATACTGCGGCGTTCTTAATTGACTTAAAACCGCTAATGTCAATGTCCCTCTTCTTAACTCAGTAATTAATGAATTTAATAAAGTATCCATTCACCCACCTCATTTTTATTACTATATGTCATACAGTATGTGTTTTATACTATGTATCGTACAGTATTCGTGTGACAAAAACAATTATCATTTACCAAAAAACGGATAAAAAAAGCACAAACTATACGATTTGTGCTTTTCTAGCTAACTTATATATTTATAACACGCTTAACTTTGTACCTCTGGTAATATAAACTCTCCTTTTTCTTTAGGAAATGGGATAACCCCTACAATCGACTCAACATTGATTACTCCATATACATGCGGGTATTCTTGACCATTTGAAGCAAGTTCATATTTTATTTCTGCTTTTACCAAGGATGGATTTATTGTAAGTAATAAAACCTCTTCTTCATGAAAGAAATGTTTTTCTGCAACCTTTAAAGCTTGTTCAAATAATGAACAATGAATAAACCCCTCTTTTATAAGTGACTCTTCATGAATTTCTCCAGTTGTTTTTGCGATTTCCCATTTTCTTTTTGTTATTACTTTTGTAATCATAGCTTTTCCCCTTTTTTAATATATGTAATGATATAATAACACTAAAATTTCCAACAAATGATTAGTTGATTGAAGAATCTTAATGGATAAAAAATTAGAAGAGATCATTGTAAAATCATTTTTTACTAAGCGCCTTCAAAATAGAGTACTATTTGAGCTTTCTTCTTCAAAAAAACGTAAAGATGCGATCGGTCGACTTTGCCATAATTACAGAACTACGTTACGTGAAGAATATATGATTGAAATTCCTAAGCCTAATTATTGTCCAATTGATATAGGAGATCTGTTAAAAAAACATGGGGCTGTTGATTCTTGTTACGCCATATCATGGGACACAAAAATCGATGGAAAAACACTCCCTTTGCTGGACGCATTAGAGGCTGCTGTTGGAATGGGAATGCCTTCTATTCTATACTCAATTACAAATCAAGTTGCGTATTTTGAAGCAGAACAAGAAATACTTCCACCACCAAGATTTATACTTAAACGCACATATTAATGCATATAACTCCATTGCACTTTTTTTACTTTATTATATTATTTAAATAACCGCTCAGGTCGTTAATTCATCTAGCTTTTAAATATAAAAAAGAGGATTTTCATACCCTACTAGAAAATCCTCTTTTTACATTTATTTTAATCCTTTAATTAAAGGCGACGCTTCACCGCTATGGAAAATCCATAAATCATGCAGTGATCTCGTACATGCGACATACAGTAATTTCGCATCATGCTTTGTATTTTTATAATGGTCTTCATCAACATCCATTAGAATTACAGCGTCAAATTCTAAACCTTTCGCTAAATATACAGGTACTACTGAAATACCACCTTCATATTTACTTTGATTTGCTTCAATGACATTTACCGTCAATCCTGCATTCGTTAATTTCTCATACATATCGTGGCATTCATCATCTGTTCTACCTATTACTGCAATTGTTTTTACATCTTCATTTTGCAAATGCTTTATTGTCTTCAAAACTTCAGTGAATTGATCTTCTGCATGGATTACTTTTACGTCTTCACCGCTACGGAAAACTGGTGTTGCGAGCCCCACTGGTATTTCTGCATTTTTAATTATTTCATTTGCGAATTCAATAATTTCTTTTGTAGAACGATAACTTCTAGTCAATTCAAAATAACCTGTTTCTTGGAATACTTCCTTAAATGCGTTCCAATCTTCAATTCCTTGGTAATCATAAATCGCTTGCGATAAATCACCTAATATAGTGAAAGAATTACCTAGTGTAATTTCTTTTAATACATACACTTGAAATGGCGAAAAATCTTGCGCTTCATCAATAACGACATGATGAAACTTCTGACCGATTTCAATACCTGTTATGCGATGATGGATGTAAATTAAGGCAGGTAAATCTTCTACATACACTTCTTTTTTACGACAACTCTTTTCTGTTTCTTTAACAAGTTCTTCAGGTAAAACTTCGAGTATTTCTTTACTTTTCAATATTGAACTATACAGTGAAAGAGCACTCATTTTTGGCCAAAACTTCATATATGTGTTCAATCTCTTAGTCGCTTCTTTTTTGAGCAATTTTTTCTCGTTCGTTTCCCCAAACTTTTTAAGTTCAATTTCAATCCAGCGCTTCATGCGGCCTACTAAACGTTCTCTTCTTTTCTTTAGTGGATAATGTTTATATTCAACTTGCATCCATTTTTTAATGTCTTCTACTGGAATAATCGCTTTATCCCACGCCTCAAAATCCTTTGTCGGAACTAAGTCATTTTCAAATTGAATCATTCTCTCTTCAATAAACGCCTTAAATTCCAGTGTACCCTTTAATTTACCGAGCATTACCTTACTTTCATCACGATTAATTGAAAATGCTTCTTTCAATTTCTCTTCTGTTTGCTTTAGTTTCACTGAATCATCTAACGTACGCAATGCCCAATCTGGAAACGTTGTTTGACTAATATTCCCTACCCCTAATTCAGGCAGTACACTCGAAATATAATCTAAAAACAAGCTGTTCGGAGCAAATACAATCATTCTTTCTGCCTCTAACTGTTCACGGTATTCATAAATTAAAAAAGCAAGGCGATGTAAAGCGATTGTTGTCTTTCCGCTCCCTGCAACCCCTTGAATAAGTAATGGTAAATTTCTTTCCGCTCGAATAATATCATTTTGTTCCGATTGAATCGTTGAAACAATATCCTTTAGTTTATTATCTTTATTCTCACCTAATCGATATAGAAGAAAATCATCGGCATGCGATACATCTTCATTTCCTTTCACATATGTATCAACAACACGTTCAAGTTCTCTTTTACGAATGGAAATGTTTCGTTTTAAATACACATCACCTTCAACTAACCCATCTGGTGATTGATAAAACGCTAGTTCTTCTCCACCGGTAAATGAATAAAACATACTTGCGACAGGCGCTCGCCAATCGATAACAATTGGTTTCATCGTGTCCTTATCTGAAACACCTACTTTACCGATATAAATCGGCATAACTTGTTCTTTTCCATCCTCTTGAAAGTCTAGTCTTCCAAAATACGGCTCTTCCACACCGATACGTAAGTTCTGTCTATTTGACTCCCTCATGCTTTCAAGAATTTGCTCTTTAAAATCTTCTCCATAATAAACCGGGATTTTTTCAAGCTGTTCTAATTGATCATCCATCGTATGTAAAGTATCCCTCATTTTTTGTAACTCATCTTCAAATATGTTGCTCATTTCGACGATTCCCTCCTGTCCGTTCTAATTTTTCAGTCGAAATACAATTGTATTAAAAATCCATTCGCAAAGTCAATAGTTCTAGTGAGAATTTTCTAAAATATAAAAGAGTAACCATTAATCCCTACTCTGCTTTGCTTTAATTCGATATAACATATTTAAAACATTCTTTATTAATTTGAGAAGTTCAATTAAAAGAAACAATAAAAAGCAGATAATGAAATATTTCATTATCTGCTTTCCAATTTTATATAGTTACTTATATTATACTTTTTGATATAAAAGCCAATCCCCAGAATCAATCACTTTCTTTAACATCTTTTTATCCTGAGCAATATACACATACGCATGTATTTCCGTATCAGCAACATACACTGTTTGCGTTATTCGGTCATATAAATCAGTCTCTGCATTACCTGTATATTCTTCTAGTTCATCTAACTTATGCAAAACATCATCATTTACTTCATAAACTTCCCCATATACCTTTACTTCATTAGAACAAATCATGGCCGGATATCCTTCGTTTGTATCAAATAATTCCCCATACGTCCATGCTCCGTCTGCGATGCATGTTGCACCTTGCATATAATGAGCATTCGTTTGCCCTCTTCTTAACGTGCCATAAACGAAAACATGATACATAAATCCCTATCCCCTTTATATGTCTCTACTTTCTTATTTGTAAATAAGCACGGATCATAAAGTAACTCACTTCATTTGGAAGCTGTTCTTTAATAGATTTCAAACCACCTTCTGCATTTTGTACAGCAGTTTCTATAAGAGATTCATACTCTTTTGGTACAAAACTTTGCCAATCTACTTCCATCCCATCCTCAAAAGAGCGAATTAAATGGTTTTCAATTGTTTGTCTTGATAGATCACGTTCTTTTGCAATCTCATTTAGGTCAATTCCTTGTTTATACATTTCATACGTTTCCAAATGAGAATTCGCTGAAGCTTTTCCTGATTTTTTACGCTCAGAAACAACTTCTGTCTTAATTGTTTCTACATAGTTTGGATTTTCATCAATAAAATGCTGAACTGCTTGTAAGAAGTGCGAGCCATACTTCACAAGTTTGTGTTCTCCAATACCTTTTACTGTTAACAGTTCGGAATCATTTCGCGGCATTTTGGCACACATATCTTTTAATGTTTGGTCAGAGAAAATAACGAACGGAGGTACACCTTCTCCTTGTGCGATTTCTTTACGTACTTCACGCAACACTTCAAATAAAGGATGATCTTGGACGATTTGTCTCGTCTCTACTCGTTCTTTTCGTAGAACATTCTCATTACCAAGTAATACTTCTTTCCCTTTTCCCGTTACTTTTAATGTCGGATACGTACCATGTTCAACTGCAATTAACTCATCTGAAATTAAAAACTCTATAAAGTCACTCACTTCTTTTACACTACGGTTTGATAAAAGGCCATACGTTGGTAAAGTATGAAAATTAAATTCAATAACTTTCTTATTTTTCGATCCAGTTAATACTTGTGCAATCATTTGTTTTCCAAATCGTTGGTTCGTTCTAATCATACAGGATAAAACCATTTGTGATTCTCTCGTCACATCGATGCTCTCACGGTCATCCGTACAATTACCGCAGCGTCCACAATCTTCTTTCGGTTCTTCTCCAAAGTATTGCAAAATGAATGATTGTAAACATTGTTCTGTATGACAGTAATCAGTCATATTTTGCAATTTTTCAAGTTCATTCGAAAAACGTGATTCTCCTGTTGATTGATCAATTAAAAAGCGTTGTACTTGCACATCTTGAGAAGAATATAACAAAATACATTCACTATCTAATCCGTCACGACCAGCACGTCCTGCTTCTTGATAGTAACTTTCCATATTTTTTGGCAGCTGATAATGAATAACGTAACGAATATTCGATTTATCAATACCCATTCCGAATGCAGATGTCGCTATCATTACACTTACTTCATCTCGTAAAAAGAGTTCTTGTTGCTCATTTCGATCATGATCACTCATACCAGCGTGATATTTTGATACCGAAACTTCCGCTTTCATTAAATCTTCATACAACTGATCAACTACTTTTCTAGTAGCTGCATATATAATCCCTGATTCCTTTTGATTTTGACGAATATAATCCGCTAAATAAGCATTACGATCCTGTCCTTTAATGACAGAAAATGATAAGTTCTCACGCTCAAAAGTTGTCATAATTGTATTTTCTTGATTAATTTCAAGCGTTTTGCAAATATCATCACGTACTTGCGGAGTTGCTGTCGCTGTTAACGCTAATACGAGCGGTTTTTCTGGGAGATAATCTAGTATACGATGTATATGTAAATAACTTGGACGGAAATCATGTCCCCACTGCGAAATACAGTGCGCCTCATCAATCGCAATCATCGGGATTTTCATATCGATAAGTTGATCAACAAACTCCATTGAATCAAGACGCTCAGGAGCGACATAAAGTAACTTATAATGCCCTTGTTTCGCTAATTGAATTCTATGATTAGCTTCTGTCATTGAAATAGAACTATTAATATACGTAGCGGATATACCGTTTTGTATTAGTGTATCTACTTGGTCTTTCATAAGTGAAATCAAAGGTGATATTACTAACGTCGTTCCTTCGAATACTAATGCGGGAATTTGATAACAAATTGACTTACCTCCGCCCGTAGGCATAATGCAAACTGTATCTTTCCCCTCTAATACATTTTTAATTGTTTCATCTTGCCCTCTTCGGAATGACGAATAACCGAAATAAGACGCTAAAAGTTCTTGTGCTTTTGTAAACAAAAAAGATTCACCTGCTTTTCTTTATCTTTCATCTACTTCTATTATATCATCACTTATGCGACTTGAAAGCGATGAATAAATGCTTATTATTTTTTCATTATTCTATATTTCACCTCGTATTTAATATTAATTAGCATCGGTGTTTTGTATGTTTCACAACATTTAAAACATACATCCATTACACATGAAGAAAGCATTTCAATTTAAATATTCATTTTATTGCCCTTTCTTGAATACTACTAATCGTATACATATAAATGCAGGAGGTTATTATATGAAGCATCGTAATATGAGTTCCATCAAAGCAAAAACAAAACAACTCCAATTCTCTAATAATGATGCGTGGAAATATGAATCATATTATAAGTACCAGCCATTATTTTCTTATAGAAATTTTTTTGATTTTCTTTCTCAACTTTTTAGACGTTAATATATGCGCAAAAAATAGATCATCCACAGAAGTTTTCTCAATATGAAACGTATAGACTTACTACAATTCAGTTGCTACCATATATAATAATCTGTTGGATAAACCCCTTAAGTTGACCTGCTCATAATAGCAGGTCTTTTTCATGATTACATATTTCTGTGCACTTCAATTTCACTTCCAAGTCTTTTCTCCATTTTATAACCAGATTTAAATCCCAACAATTCATGATAATCATAAAAAGTAAAATATAAATTGTTCACATGTAATTATGCAATTCTTTTTTCTCAATACACAAAACGCATTTTACTTGTTACTATAAAAGTAATCCAGATGAGTTTTTGCTCATCTACATTATCTAGTTAATGGGGCCTGCCGCGGGAAGCAGGTCCCTTTGACTTTATTAAAGTTCCATTTTTATTTGGACACATTTACCAGGTTTTTTTAAAAGAATTTTATGATAATATTACGTAGTCGAGTCCGACATCTCGGCAATACCCTTTAGAGGCTCTGCAACTTCCCTTGCAGAGCCTCTTTTACTTTATATTCAATTTATTTATATATATCACAACATCATTTATCGAATTTCTCCATTTCAAATTACCTGAAAATTATCTAGGACACGTAACTAAAAATAAATCTTTATCATACTTTGAGTTATACATGTTCAAAGGAGTGTTACTTTTTATGTATTCTTATTGGCAATCGTATTACTCCCCCTATCATAACCCTTATGTAAACTATGATTTATCCGTACGTAACTACCGAATAAGTAAAAACGAGAATTTTTTAAAAGGATATATGCGTTCTTTATGGGAACAACACGTCGCTTGGACGAGATTGGCTATTATAAGTATTGTCTTTAATTTACCCGATGTTAACGTTACTGTTGGACGGCTTCTACAAAACGCAACACATATGGGACTATCACTTGAGCCCTTCTATGGCGAGGATGCAGTAAAGAAATATAGTGCATTAATTAAAGATCATTTAGTAATTGCAGCCGATCTTGTGAAAGCCGCAAAAGCTGGTGATCAAAATGCAGCTGCCGCTATAGAGAAGAAATGGTACGCTAATGGTGATGAAATTACTGAATTTCTTCACAGTATCAATCCATATATAGATAAAGAGGAATTTAGAAAAATGTTTTATGAACATTTAGCACTAACGAAAGCAGAAGCGCTTGCCTTCCTAAATAAAGATTATGAAGCAGGAATAAAACTTTACGATAAAATTGAAAAAGAAGCATTAGAAATGGCCGACATGATAACAAACGCAATCGTAAAACAATTCCCGCAAGTATTTCAATAAACTGAGACGTTAACCAGTGATGGGTTTGTACATCCCCACCGATTACTAACCCACACCAATCAGGGTTTCACGAGCATTTTATCTCCCGCCTAACTTCTCTACTTAAGCTGAATTTCAAGGTGTGATTCTTACTTCTCGTCAATGCGGGATAAAAATAAGCATAAGCCGATTTCAAAAAAAAATCGGCTTATTTAGCTTTCTCTCAATGTTATTTCGCCTCTCCTCTTTACATTTAACGTATATCGATATATTTTATTTATATCCGTTTTTTATAGGAGGAAATAGTTTGATTAACGCCATTGGTCTCGTATTTATACTCACAAATAAACACGAGAAAAAGAAGAAAGTGTATTTGAATGAAAAATTTGCATTAATAGACATTATTGATTCTAAAGAGGTAATTGATGATGAAGGTAACTCATTAGTAGAACTCACTTGTAAATACAGTATATATTTAGATGAAAAATACTACTGTAAATCTCTCGATGATTATACTGGACAAGTATTCCCCTTTTTAAGCGCTAAAATAGGAAAAGGACTTCTTAGAAATTTAAATTATTACTTTTCTTACGTTGATGCCTATGATAAAAAACCACCTGTTAAAGAAATAAGACCGCTTATGAAACAAGTAACGAACAGATAACAATAATCATTCAAAAAAGAAAACATCTAACTTCTGATGTTTTCTTTTTTGAATCAACAACTTGTTGCCTTCTATCCTCTTCTAAATGTATGTATCCAGGCATACTTTAAATTAAAAACATTGGAGGATTAGACTGAATGAAATACTCAGAAACAATTGTTAGTAAAAGACTTCGAACACTAAAAATGTCTAGTATGTTTATCATGCTAGTTTTAATCGCCTGGCTTGGATATACAAAATTACTTTATGAAAATGGATTTCTTCAAGAAAAAAAGAATTCAGTAGAAGTAATGAATACTAGCATTACAGGAGAAATTGAACAGATTTTCCATGTGAATTTACAAGGTTATCGTAAAACAAACATTGATGCCGTTATAGCTGAAAGTAAAACCGACCCGAGCGAACTATCCTTACTTGAGCTCGTTAATACATCTTGTTCACGAGATTGCATAAGTGAACCAATAACATACGTAAACGCAAACAATGGCTATATTTTTTATAAAGAATCTGGCGGAACTAATGTAGCTATAAAAATTAAAAAGCGAGATACATGGGAAATTGAAAAAAAATTAGTTCAAGATGGAATATAAACTCATAAAATAAAAGAGTACGTAAAGTACTCTTTTATTATTAATACCCTTCCTGTTTACAATGGCATTTCGGTTTCTCTTTACAATGACATTTTTCGCAATCACACTTCGGCTTTTCCTTGCAACGACACTCGTCACAATCACATTTCGGTTTCTCTTTGCAGCAACATTCGTCACAGTCCCTGCGTTTACATCTACATCTTCCAAACATTAAATCATCCCAAAATGAACGTCCACAATGACAATGATTCCCCATGAATATGCTTCCTCCTCAATAGAATTCATCATATTCTATGTTTAAAAGTAGAAAAAGGCTTGTTTACTAGTCTATTTTCTACTTTTAAACAATAGTTTTTTAAGTATTACACTTTCTTAAAAATTTTCTATTAAATATTCGTAGGAAATATTGCAAATAAAAAAGCCCAATGCTTGGGCTTTACATTCATGTATATTTTCTTACTTCTCGTTCATAATAATAGGTAACTACTACGTTAACTAAATATGAAACACCACTACTATAGTTCCTTTACCTCCGCCACAGCTCCTTTCAACCTCTGCAGCATATACCCGATCCCTTTACATCCTTCTAACGGATATGTAATGATTTCTTCTGGATATAACTTTGTGACTACTTTTTTATGCTTCTTTCCCGCAAGCAAAACAATTTCGTCAAACTGTATTAAACCTTTATCAATCATCTGTTTTTGTAGTTGCTCTATACTAATAACTTCATCACTCTTCGAATCAAATGCAAGATCATAGTTTTCTTGTACAATATCATTCGGCTTTAAAAATCCATGCTTTGCTGATAAAATAACCCAATCATCAAAAAACTCAGTTGCGTACGCCTGACATGCTTTCCCGAAAGGACTAATATATACATTCTTCGCCTCAGTAGGTCCATAATCTACATACTTATCCCAGATTTTCTTCTTTCCACATGGGATTATACATAATCTTTTCATCTATATTTTTTACCTCTTTTCTTCCTTATGTTAAATCAATTATTTCATACATTTCCCTCGCAAAATACTATATAATAATTCCAAACATCACAATTGAATATTTTACCATATTTATATCGATTTCCACTCATATTTCACTTCTTTTCAGAAGCATAGTCCAATTTTTTTCGTTCTACATCTACGTAGTACACTGCACTCTTTACAAATATAATACTACTTCATAAACATTTTGTGAGCTTAATCTTTAAAATGAATCATAAAAATTTTAATATATGAATATGTTTATTTTATTGTTTTTTAAAGGAGGTGAACAATAATGAAAAATATTATCCCTGCACTATTCGTCTATTTTATCGTTTGTGTTATTGTTATGATTGTTCCAGCATCTGAAGGCTATAATTCTATTAGTTGGAAGTTGTTTGTTGGGCAAGCGTACGCAATACCCATTTTCCTCATTACTGCTGTTTTTACATTTTATATAAACAGGAAAAAGTCTTACGAATAAAGTGAAACTTTAATCCGTGAGGGTTTTCTTCATCCCCCACGGATTATTGGCCTTCACCAATCGGGCTCTTACGGACAGTTGATCCCTCACCTAACTTCTTTACTTTCGCTGAACTTTGAGGTAATGCTCTTACTGTCCGTTAATGCGGAATAAACAGTTATAAGGATAGCTAATGCTGTCCTTATTTTCATACCAGTATCCTATGTAACAAATAAAAAAGACAAGTAGCCATCCGACTACTTGTCCTTTTTGTTAATCAGTACTGAATAGTATTAAGCTTGGAATGCTTCAGTTAATACTGGTACGATTTGTTTTTTACGAGATACAACACCTTTTAATGTAGCTGTGTTGTTTTGTAATGTTACGTTGTATGCTTTCTCAACAACGTTTGCTGCTTTACCGATCGCAAGACCGACAGAATCGTTAGTTAAGATATCAGTTACAACGAATAAGAATAGGTCTAACCCTTTTTCTTCTACTACTGCAGAAATAACTTTTTCAAGTTCCGCTTGGTGTACAAGAACGTCGTTAGTATCGACAGCGTTTACTTGTGCAATTTCAACTTTCGCGTTAGCCATTTGGAATTCTTTAGCATCAAGAGAGATTAATTGCTCCATTGTTTTTCCGCTTAAGTCAGCACCAGCTTTTAACATTTCTAAGCCATAGCTATCTGCATCTACACCAGCGATTTCCGCTAATTCACGAGCTGCTGCTACGTCTTGTTCTGTGCAAGTTGGAGATTTGAATAATAAAGAATCTGAAATGATTGCAGATAACATTAAACCTGCAACTTCTTTACGAATTGTAACGCCATTTTCTTTGTACATTTTGTTTAAGATTGTAGCTGTACATCCAACTGGCTCACAACGGTAGTAAATAGGATCGCTTGTTTCAAAGTTAGCAATACGGTGATGATCGATTACTTCTAACACACGAACAGATTCGATATCGTTAGCACTTTGTTGACGCTCGTTATGGTCAACTAAAATAACGTTGTCCACTTCGCTTGCAACTGTCTCAACAAAACGCGGTCCTTCTACTTTAAAATAGTCTAACGCAAATTGAGTTTCACCGCTGATTTCGCCTAAACGTACAGGCTCAGCATTCATTCCTAATTCTTTTTTCAATTCTGCATAAGCAATTGCAGAACAAATTGCATCTGTATCTGGGTTTTTATGCCCGAAAACTAGTACTTTTTCCATGTTTTCCACCTCTTCATGAAAAGGATATCTTAAAGAAGCAAATATGACAATATTTAAACCCGAATTTTTTATAAATAATTGTACTTTCCTCTATATTTTTCATAAAAAAGATCATCTAAAATGAATTAGATGATCAAAATGTATATTTAATTTAAAATAGTGTAGGAACTTGCACTGCATTGTTAAATGCAAAATTGGAATTTAAACCATTATTCACAAGGTTCACATCAATAACTTGATAAAATGCATTTCCAGTGTCCGCAATCTCCCAAACAGCTAAAATAAGATGGTAGCCACTACGATCAGTTGGTACATTTGCTTCATGCGTTACTGTTGTCCCCGGTCTAACTCCGCCATCATTTTTCACATAGAACGGCACTATATCTAAACTAGATCTTGTTAAAGGCATATTTGGATTCCAATCCTTCTTTGTAATGTAGTATTTCCATTCTTTCGTACTATGAGGAGCCGTTAGTTTCCACTTGAATGTATTCGTCCCGCCGTTTAACGTAACTTTCTTCCACCTATCCACTGATTGAGCGTCTAAAGCAGGAAAATGACCAGCACCTGCAATTTGTCCATCAGAAGGTCCTAATTGCGGAAAGCCGCCTATTCCTTCTACACTTTGTGGTTCATATTGAACTGGACCGCAATTTACATTTACCCCTTGCTTACATAAATAAGATCGGCTCGCTGGTGATTCTACATACCCATGAGCTGAAGCCTTTTCTGAAAATCCAAATGTTAATAATCCCGTAAGTAATATCCCACCACTTAACATAACCTTTTTCATCTTTTGTAAACTTGTCTTTTTCATTCTTTCATCCCCTTCCCAAAAATGAAACGAAAATAACTATAGTTGCCTAGTCATCTTCTCTACATCCATTATAAGTGGAAGAGCATTACTAAAAGAACCCTCTAAAAACTTTCTCAAATTCGTTTAACTACAACAATATCAATTCTTCACGTATATTAATTACCAGTTATCACATCTATTATTTATTTTGTCGTTTTATTGTTAACTACTTACAATTATATATCACAGTGTAGCGCTTAAAAAAGTTTGATTACATTAACTCTATAAACCTGGATAAAATAATAAATAGAAAAAGTGGGTTTTGAAAAAGATTGATTATTACTTGATCCTTGTGCCATTAAAGCGTGCAATTACGAATTTGGCAAAGGTAGTCTAGTTATCAAATAGCCCTCTCCCTCTCAGATTTGCGGAAACTGGCTCCTTTCCTATCTCACGTGCCCATATAGATAACTGGCCGATATGATGGATTTCGTGGACAATGACATGACGTATTAACTCTCCGTTTGTACATTCAATGACTCGGCGCCTAATTGGTGCGTCTCTTGAGCTAATCGGCTCTTCCTTGAAGTCAGCTTTTGAAAGTTTCCGAGAATCCATTTCATTTGTCCAAGAAGTCACAAACGGCTTCACTTTCTCGTGGTATTGAGCTGAAAGATTTTTCACTTTTTGTAAGCTGGCATACTCTTCAAACACTGGTTCCTCAGGGACTGATTCACCGCGCAACCCTAAGATCCACATATATTCCACATCTACAATATGAAATAGGGTATGTAGTATACTGCCGAACCCACCGACCCGTTTCTTTACTAGTTCTTCAGCCGATATGTCTTCGCACCATGTAAACCAATCATCACGAACTTGCCAGTTATATTGAAACAGTTTCAACATCACAGCAACCTCCATCTTTTAGATTAACATTTACTATTCACCAAATGGCTTCAAAATCCCTATTTTAATACTACCTCTTAAAAACCTGTTAAACTCTTATATAAACTGGACTTCAAATTGAACGTTCAATTTGAAGTTAAAGAATGAAAAGAAAAAACTAAATCATTTTATAATAAATAACCGTTGCATCTAACTCACCATCCGGAGAAATTGCATACCCTGGTATTTTACCGGATTCTTGAAAGCCTAATGACTTGTACAATCTATTGGAAGGGTCTCCTTCTCTAGTATCTAATACTAAAAGAGATCTGTTTTCTAGTTTCGCTCTTTCCTCTGCTTTTTGCATAAGTGAACGTCCAATACCGTTACGTCTAAAATTCGGATGAGTCATTAACTTGCAAATCTCAGCTCTATGGGTCCCGTTAGGCTTTGTAACTAAATGTAATTGAACACTTCCTGCCACTTCATTGTTTATTTTAGCAACATACAATATTACTTCTGGTGCTAATACCGCTTGCCAATAATTTGTTGCTTCTTTTTGTTCCAGTGGAGGTAAAAAACCAATTGATGCCCCATCATCTACAACCGTTGTCAAAAGTTTAGAAAGATCTTCAATCTCATTTTCTAGTTGCTTCATTTCTTCAATTACTAAATTTCGCATTACTTTTCCCCCTTTTGTTTTCATTTTAACAATTTTTATAGCAGGAATAATTAAATATTAAGATGAAATTAATTAAGATACGATTTTTTAGAGAAAGGATCACTATATGAAATATATATTAGACAGGAAATACGCAAGAAAATTACTGGATTGGGCATATGAACAAAACCCAGGTCCTTGGTTCGAACATTCAATTCATGTTGCCAATGCAACTGAAAAAATAATTGTAGAACTTATAAAAAATGGGTATGACTTAGATGTTGATATAGCATATAATGCCGCTCTCCTGCATGATATAGGAAGATATAAAGGTTTTACTAAATCTGTTATTCATTCCTATGATGGTTACATGTATATGAATGATTTAGGGTATACAGGAAACGCCGTTATATGTGTGACGCATTCATTTCCTTGCAAAAATGAGCATATAGATATCGCAGCAGAGTGGAGCCTTGTTCCTGATTATATGAAAAGCCGGTTAATTGAAATATTGAATGAACATAGTGACTATGACTTATACAATAAAGTAATTACTCTTTGCGACGCTCTCGCTGATGCAGATGGTTTTACTACGCTTGAAAGAAGATTGGTTTCTGTTGGTTTACGTCATGGCACAACCTCTCATACTTCTTTACATTGGAAAGGATTCTATACAATTAAGAATGAATTAGAATCTTTAATTGGGAAGAGCATATACACCCTTCTCCCTGATGTAGAGAAATCAATTTATAAGAATACAGAATATTAAAACAATCATAACTTAAAAACGATACAATTTGTAAGTATGCTTCTAAAAAACTCATTTAAAAGTGGAGGGATTACTTATTAGTAAAATAGGATTTGACTTAATAAATCATGAAGGTAACTTAAATATTGGATATGAAGATATAGTTGATATCTCTAGGAAATGTAAATTTTCTAACTGTTCACATACAAATGAACCACAATGCGCGGTTAAAAAAGCCATGTCTGATGGAATTCTTTCTGAAGAAATATTTAAAAATTATTATAGACATTTAAACGAGGCACAATATGTTTCTAAGCAAAGAAATAAAACAAAAGCTATCGACTATATGAAGCAATTGAAACTTTTTCAAAAAAATTAGGATAAACTAGAAAACCCTCCTTAAAATAATATTTTAAGGAGGGTTTTCTAGTTTAATGACTTTGATTTTTTAATTCCACCATACACTCTTGTACTAAAGTTACTGCTTGACTCATTGCAGCTCCGCCAGCAAACGCGGTCGAAACACCACAAGCTTCTAAAATTTCTTTATCAGAACATCCTTGGTCAATACATCCCTTTGTATGATAAATCGTACAATATTCGTCTTGTGTTGCTAAACTAATCCCTAATGCAATAAGCTGTTTTTCTCTTTTAGTTAATGCACCCTCCTGAAAACACGCTTGTGTAAAAGCGTTATAGGTTTCTGCAATTTCAGGAATTTGTTGTGTGAAATTCCCAATACCTTCTTTGTAATGAAGTAATACATCATTTATAGAGCCAAATTGTTGATTTTCCATCGTATATCCTCCATTCATTTTATTTACACTTACTTTAGTATGAGATAAAATGAATGATATATACAAATACTCACTTTAAAAATAGAAAGAATTTTCAGTTTATTAAACTTTTAAATTTACACGTTTACAGTTTCAGCCCATCATCCACCGACATTTTTTCTTTAGAACTTTTCCTTTCTCCCTCTTTACTTCGCTCTTCCCAAATCGTTAAACCTTCCATTCCTACTTTTTTAGGATCAAATACTGGATCTTTCCCTTCTTTTTTCTGCGCCTCATAATCTTTTAACACTTTTAATGCGGTTTTGCTTAATAATAGGATTGCAATAAGGTTTAACCATGCCATACTACCGATTCCTAAATCTCCAAGATTCCATAAAAGTGAAGCTGATTCTACGCTACCGATGTATACCATAATTAAAAATCCAATTTTTAAAACTGGTTTTAACCATCCATATTTCAATCCACGATCTAAATAAGTGAGAGTCGTTTCTGCGATATAGTAATAAGCAAGCAAAGTTGTAAATGCGAAGAAGAAGATTGCGATTGAAATAAATATTGGACCAAATCCAGTCATAACAGTTTCAACTGCTTGTTGTGTATAAATAGGACCTGCTTCTACATTGCCTATATTTTGTACAATTGCACTTTTCCCTTCAGGTATAACATTGTACATACCTGTTATTAATATCATAAGCGCTGTCGCTGTACAAACTACAATCGTATCGATATATACAGAAAACGCTTGAACTAACCCTTGTTTTGCAGGATGCGATACTTCTGCAGCAGCCGAACTATATGTTGCCTCTCCAACACCTGCAACGTTTGAAAACACCGCTCGCTTTACACCCCATGCAATTGCTGCACCAACGATCCCGCCAAACATTTCATTTACACCAAATGCACTTGAGAAAATTAAAGCAAACATACTTGGAATTTCTGTTACATTTGCAATTAAAATGATGCATGTAACAATTACATAGCCAATTGCCATAAAAGGTACTAACATTTGTGACACACCAGCAATTCTTTTTACTCCCCCAAAAATAATCGCTGCTAGTAACACAACTAAAAATATACCTGTTACATATTTACTAATACCGTTAGAGTTTTCAAATCCAACAGCGATACTACTCGATTGAATACCTGGTAATAAAACGCCGTATGAAAGTGTTACAACTACCGCTACAATGACTGCAAACCATTTCATTTTTAAACCTTTCTCAATGAAATATGGTGTACCGCCACGATATTCATTTCCTACTTTACTTTTATATACTTGAGATAATGTTGATTCAACAAATGCGCTAGCGGCTCCTAAAAGTGCCATCACCCACATCCAAAATACAGCGCCCGGTCCCCCAAAAGCTATTGCTGTTGCTACCCCTGCGATATTACCTATTCCAACCCTTCCTGATAGAGCCAAACAAAATGCTTGGAAGGATGATATTCCAGTCTCTGAACTTTTCCCTTCAAAAAGTAGCTTAATCATCTCTTTAAAATAACGAATCTGTAAAAAACGAGTCGCAATGGTAAAATACACTCCTGCTCCTAATGCGAAAACAACTAAACCTATACTCCATACTTGCCCCACTAACCACTCTACTAACTTTTCCATCCAAATCCCCCTTATCATTCTTTTGAAAAAGTAATTTTTTATATAAGAAAACGGACAACCTTTATCCCACATTCCAGTTGTCCGCTTCTCATACTATTTCATCATTCTTTTATCTCACTATTAATCGTCTGCAAGACTCTCACAAACTAGTTTTTCACTTAATATTAACCCAAACACTCTTCACTTCTGTATAATTATCAAGCGCATAGGAACCTAGTTCGCGCCCAATACCAGATTGCTTATATCCACCAAATGGTGCAGCTGCATTTTCTAAGTTATAATCATTAATCCATACTGTTCCTGCCTTTAATTTATTGGCAACTTGATGTCCTGTTTTAATATTTTGTGTCCATACGCCTGCTGCAAGTCCATATGAAGAGTGATTTGCCCTTTCGATTACCTCTTCTGTTGAATCGAATGGAAGTACAACGACAACTGGTCCAAAGATTTCTTCCTTAACAATTGTCATATCATCAGTAGCATTTGTGAATACGGTTGGCTGAACAAAATAGCCTTTTTCAAATGCACGTTCACCACCAGCTGCAACAGTAGCACCTTCCTTCTTTCCTTGTTCAATATAATGCAGCACACGCTCTTGTTGTTTTTTAGATACGAGTGGCCCCATTTCTGTATCTGTTTCCATCCCAGCTCCAAGTTTAATATTATTTGCCCTTTTTACTAACTCTTCTACTACCGTTTCATAATGCTTCCGATGAACGAATACGCGGGATCCCGCACTACAATTTTGGCCATGATTATACATAATTCCTTGGAATGCACCATTAATCGCTTCTTCTAAATCAGCATCTTCTAAAACGATATTTGGTGACTTACCACCAAGCTCTAACGTTACATGTTTAATTGTTTCTGCAGATTGACGCATAATATATTTTCCCGTAACAGTAGATCCTGTAAAAGCAACTTTATTAATATCATGATGATTTACTATCGCAGCTCCTGCTTCAGGGCCGAAACCTGGTACAAAGTTTACAACACCGTTTGGAAAACCAGCTTCTTTAAAAAGTTTTGCTGTATATAGCAACGATAAAGGTGTTTGTTCTGCAGGTTTTAATACAATCGTACAACCAGTTGCAAGTGCAGCTCCCATTTTCCAAGAAGACATAACGAGCGGAAAATTCCACGGAATAATTTGACCTACAACACCAACTGGTTCATGGCGTGTGTAATTTAAGTAATCTTTTGAAATCGGAATTGTTTGTCCGATAATTTTTGTAGCCCAACCTGCATAATAACGGTAGTTTTCAACCGTCGCTGCAATATCATCTTCAAGTGCTACTTGATATGGTTTTCCATTATCTAATGCTTCTAGCTGTGCTAATTCTTCTTTATGTTCTTCAATTAAATCCGCTAGTTTATATATAAGATGTGCTCTTTCAGCAGTAGTCATTTCTGTCCAAGGGCCTGATTCAAAGGCCAATCTCGCAGCTTTTACTGCGACATCAATATCTTCTTCTTGTGCTTCACATACGACAGCTAGAACATCCTCTGTTGCTGGATTATATGTTTCAAACGTCTTCCCGCTAATAGAAGGAACAAATTCACCATTAATAAACATTTTAATCTCTTCATTTAAAAACGCTTTCACTTTTGGTTTTAGCACAATGTTTGTCGTTAACATATATACACGCCTCCCTATTTAAACAGCTGCATGAGCTGCGATTTCGGATAATATCGTTTGAAGCTTTTGATCTTCTACTTCAGTTAATCCTAATCTCGGATAACGAGAAGGTCCTCCAACTTGCCCGTGTAATTCCATTGACCGTTTAACAATTTGTACATATTTCCCTGATCCTTCAAGAAATTCACAAAGCGGTAAAATCGCATCGTTTATCTCCCATGCTTTTTCTAATTCACCATTTTGAAAATGCTCATACATTTTCGTAACGAGTCCTGGTACGATATTTCCTGCAACTGAAACCCATCCCGAGGCACCAACTAAATAAGACTCCATAACTAAATCTTCAGATCCGCAGAAAACTTGAAAAGCACCTTCGCCTTGTCTTACTAAATCTCTTGCTTTACGAATATCTCCACTAGACTCTTTAATATGTGTAACATTTTCACACTCTTTTCCAATTCGAAGCATTAGCTCTGTACTCATATCAACACCAGAAGTAAATGGATTATTGTATAACATAATTGGTATATTTACAGCGTGTGAGATTTCTTTAAAATGAAAATAAATTTCCTCTTCCTTTGGTTTACAATAGTAAGAGTTTATAATTAATGCGCAATCCGCTCCGTGTGCTTCTGCATGTTTCGTATATTCAATCGTTTCTTTCGTCGTTTCTGCTGCAGTTCCAACAATGACTGGAATACGGCCATCGACTTCTTTTAATACTGTTTCTACCATGTTAAATCGTTCTTCTTTTGATAAACTAACAAACTCCCCTGTACTTCCATTAATAATAATTCCAGCTACCTTTTGCTCAATAAAGTAGTTTACGTTTTGTTTTACACCTTTCCAATCAATCTCTTGAAATTCATCCATTGGTGTTATTAATACTGGAAATGCTCCTTTAATTTTTTGCATATTTATCTCTCCCTTTAACATTTTATTTTAATAAAAAACCTGTTGGAAATGGATCAGTAGGGTCTAATAGAAACGTCTGCATCCCTGTAATAAAACCTCTACTCTCAAAACGGAAAATATATCCTAGTTCTTCTTTCTTCACTTTTTCTACTGTTATAAAGCTATTAAATATGCTTTCATTTTTAAAAGGTTTATCCGTTATATACTCATTATTAAATAACGCATGTACATAGGACACAATAGTAGAAACAAAGCCCGGAGAACGGACAATAAAGTTATCTTCATGAAATGTAATCGACTTTATATGTTTCTCTTCTGTTTGCGAAGAATCTACTAAAATAAGTCTTTTTATAAGCGACTGTTTTTGTATCGCTTGAAGTGTAGCTTCTCCCCATTTCTTTAATTCAGAGATATTTTCAATACAAATTTTTGGTGGATACGTATCCTTTTCTACAATTGCATATACTTTATCAGCCTGTATAAGAGAGTAACGTATATTACCAATCTTCAAATCTTTCTCAACCATATAACATAGTTTACTTTCAAACGACACCGATATCACTTCATCATCCACTACATAGGCATGAACTGAAAATATTCCAGATAGCGTTTCAATTTTGTATTGATTAGACTCTTTCTTTTTTAAATATCCACTTTCTAGTAACATCGTTATTACTGCGACAATACCTCCATAATGAAGAGGAATGGTTCCTTCATGATTAAAAAATAACACAGCTGCATCAACTTCCTTATGAATAGAAGGAACGACAATACATCCATTTAACCCAATAAAACCACGTGGTTCATTTAATAAAAGCTGCATTTCTTCTGCTAATTCGCCTGAAAATTGTTCATTTAAATGTTCTAAACTGTAGTAGTATTTGCATGGTACGTCCTTTATTACACGAAACGCTTCGCCAGCTACGTGCACATCTACTGCTGTATACATTTTTTGAATGTTCATTTTACATCCTCCGTTTCATGTTCCATCGGCGGAATTAGCAAAAAGCCTTCTTTCAGTGAATCCTTTTCATTGTAGAAAAATCTATGCATCCCCATAAGCCAAGCTGAGCCGGTAATCTTTGTTACTACCGCTTCAATATTTTCTACATATGTTGTATTCATGACACACCCTTTAAATAGTGAACCTACAATACTCTCATGAACAAATTCTTCATCGATGTCGATTTTTTTATGAGCGTATAATACAGCTAACTTCGCTGATGTTCCTGTACCACATGGAGATCGATCAATTCCTCCTGGCGGAACAACAACTGTATTTTTCACATGCGCACTTTTATGAGTAGGATCTGTATAAAATTCAACATGTGTTAATCCTTTTATAAACGAATACTCTGGATGAATAATTTCAAACTTCTCATTTATTGAGTTTCGAATATGAATCGCCTTATCAATAATTATGGATGCATTTTCTGGTACTAACTCTAAACCAACTGACTTCGCATCGATAATGGCATAAAAATTTCCTCCATACGCAATATCAGCCTCTACAGTTCCAATTCCTTCGACTTGTACAGTAATATTTTTCAGTAAAAAAGCTGGTATGTTACAGAATGAAACTTCTTTCGCCTTTCCATTTTGAACAGTAATATCCACTTCAACTAAGCCGGCTGGTGTATCAAGCTTTAAAGAAGTAATCGGTTCAACTATTGGAATTAAACCTGATTCAATTAAAGCTGTACACACACCAATTGTATCGTGACCACACATCGGTAAATATCCACCTGTCTCTATGTATATAACGCCTATATCAGCTTCAGGATGACATGGATCTGTTAACAATGCTCCAGACATTACATCATGACCACGCGGCTCATTCATTAACAATTTGCGAATCCAGTCATATTCCTTTTTCATATGTAACATCTTCTCTGCCATCGTCTCTCCAATTAGCTTAGGAAGGCCACTAATTAATGTCCTCGTTGGATTCCCGCCCGTATGTGTATCAATTGTCGTAAAGACTTTTTGTGACCTCATCCGTTTAACACCCTTTCTGTAAAACGACTCAAACGAAGTGGTTCAATAGGAATAATTGTTTCTTTTTCATTTAATAACTCTTCAATCACTTTCCCAGTAACTGCCGCAAGACTAATTCCATCACCTTCATGTCCAGCTGCAATATAATAATTTGGAATATGATCCACTCGTGAAATAATTGGCAAATGATCTTCTGTCCACGGACGTAAGCCGGCATATGAACGAATCACCATCATATCTGCCATTTTCGGATAAAAACGAATTGCTCTGTTCGCAATGCATTTAATAACCTCGTTGTTAATTCTCGTATGAAATCCTACAAACTCTCGACTACTACCAATTAAAAAATTTTGGCTTTCTGTCGGTTCAAATACAAGAGCTACCCCGTATTTTTCAGTTAAAGCATCCACTTTTCGTTTTCCGCCAAATTTAGAAATTAAATAACCAAATTCCATTACTTTACGGCAACCTACATGTTGTTGCCTTGAGGCTACAATAATATGCCCTTTTCTCGGTTCGATTGGAATATTTACATCTAACATCTGCCCGATTTTAGGAGCCCACACACCGGCTGCGTTCACAATTTGCTTCGCAGTAAACGTCCCATTTGTCGTTTCTACAATAAAGGAGCCGTCTATATCTCTTTTCATTTCTTTTACTTCTGTATGATTAATCGCTTTCGCACCCATTTTTTTCGACTCTGCTAGAAGTGAAAATGCAAGGAGATATGGATTTACAGTAGAATCAGTTGCGCATTCTAAACCACCCAATAAATCATCCGCAAAAAATGGTGATTCCTCTCTTATGTCTTGCCTATCAAGCATTCGAAACGGTAACCCAGCATCTTTTTGACGATTCACCCATTGCTGCGCTGCCTCCATCTCTTCGTCTGATTCACAGACTAGAATACTTCCTGGCGCCCTATATTCAAATGAGTGCTCCAACTCCTCACTTAAATCTGTTACTAATTTTTGACTTACTAATGACATTTGACTATCAAACCCTGGGTCTTTATCAATCGCCAAAATGTTTCCGTCACATCGTGAAGACGTCCCACTGACAAACTCACCTTTTTCAATGATTGTTACGTCTCTTCCGTATTTTGAAGTGTAATATGCAATAGAACATCCTATAATTCCACCACCTATTATTAAAACGTCACAGTGCCTCACAAAACACCCCTCCTTTCACTTACATCTCTCATTTTCTTTTATGCAATTGACGTGCCAACTCTACATATATACACTTTTTATAAATAATATTTTTATTTGTAAAAATATTTTAAATTTATCGTAAATAGGTGTATTATTTTTTTATCACTGTCTAAATTTTTATACATATCAGGAGGACGCTATGACATTTTCATTTCCAACAATCAAAGAGTTTATGAAAATTTTGTCTATCGATTGTACAAGTAGCATGAAACACATTAACACAGTAGATGGGACATTTTATTACCTCCCTTCTACTACAGAAGAATATAGTTGCGGCTATATATATGAGGACGACTCGTTCACTACTTTAATTGATGCACTTTCACATGCATTAGCCGTTGTCATCATTAACAAAAACGAAGAGCCAATATGTTGTATAACGGCTCAGCAAATGATTCCGTTTCTTTATAAGTCTTACACTGAGCTACAATCTTTTTATAACACTGTAATTCAAACGACTGATTCTTCTGTTACAGTCATTGATGAAAAAGAATGTGTCCGTACGTGGACAGATGGTGCTGAAAAAATCTTTTCGGTTAATCATAATGAAATTATTGGACAACCAATTACTCGTTTTTTTGATTATAAAGACTTGGAAATCTTGCAATCATTGCATGACGGAAAAAGTATAATCGCTCAATTCCATCAGCCTCGTCCTGATTTGTTCGTATTAATAAATTCAAACCCCGTTTACTGTAACGATGAAATTATAGGAGCAGTCGTTTCAGAAACAGATGTGACAAATCAAGTTGTATTGAATGAAAAACTATTTAATATGTCACATGAAATGCACCGATTAGAGCAAGAAGTAGCAAAATATAAAGATACATCCGATCCTTTCCTCGCGATGAATGGAAAAAGCCCTGTTATACAAAGGACTATTCAATTAGCTAGAAAGGTCTGTTCAGTGAAATCAACCGTTTTAATACTCGGCGAAAGCGGTGTCGGAAAAGAAGTATTTGCGAAAGCAATACATGAAGCAAGTGAGGCAGCAAAGGCGCCTTTCATTTCAATTAACTGCGGCGCAATTCCAGAAGCTTTATTTGAAAGTGAATTATTCGGATATGAACGTGGGGCGTTTTCTGGAGCGAATAGTAAAGGAAAAAAAGGTAAAATAGAGCTCGCTCAAGGTGGTACTTTGTTCCTTGATGAAATAGGTGAAATGCCTCTCGATATGCAAGTGAAACTTTTACGTGTATTGCAAGAAAGAAAGTATTATCGAGTTGGTGGAGAGAAAGAAATAAATATTGATTTCCGTATTATCGCTGCTACAAATCGTGATTTACAAGAAGAAATGCGAAAAGGAACTTTCCGAGAAGATTTATACTATCGTTTAAATGTAGTTAGCTTACAGATTCCACCGCTGCGAGAAAGACGAGAAGATATTATTGAATTAACATACTCTTTCTTAAACGATTTTTCGATTAACTATAACAGACCTATTCGTGACTTACCTTCAAGCATTATGCATGAACTACTTCATTACGATTGGCCTGGTAATATTCGTGAACTTCGAAATGTAGTTGAGAGACTCGTCGTATTTGCGACAGACGGTATTATAAAACAAGAATATTTACCATTTCATACAAATGATACTATAGACAATCATACGTCTCATTCCCTATTACTCAGCAATAATCATACGATTCTTTCTTTACAAGAAGAGATGGTTGAGCATGAGAAAAAAGTAATTGAAAGAGCTTTACACATTTTAAAGGGGAATAAATTAGAATGTGCGAAAAAACTTGGGGTAACGCGAGCCACTTTATATAATCGTTTAAAAAAACTTGGGTTACAATAAAGTGAAACTTTAATCAGTGGGGGTTTTGTTCATCCCCACTTGATTATCAGCCCTCACCAATCAGGCTTTTACGGGCAGTTGATCCCCCTCCTAACTTCTTTACTTTCGCTGGATTTTGCGGTGGGGTCTTACTGCCCGTTAATGCGGGATAATTCTTAACTCCTCTATATTGGCATAGTTTTTGCATTATAATTTGTGCAAACCGAACTAGAGGAGGAATACATATGACGAATAAAGAGAACTTAATTGTTTGTCGTTGTGAAGAGATTACATACGGACAACTTCAATCGACAATTGCTGAATATAAATGCTCGGCAAGAGAATTAAAACTAAGAACACGTGCCGGTATGGGATTTTGCGGTGGCCGCACATGTAGAATGATGTTAGATCGAATGATTGAAAGTGCAAATCCTGACGTAACTCCTAATGAAATACCGTTAAAATATCAACCACCAATACGTGCTGTTACCTTTGGAGCGGTAGGTGATAATAAATGAGTAGAATTACACATCACCCTATTTTAGGTAGTTTACATAATAGTCAGCGCATCACTTTTCAATTTAACGGGCAACAATATGAAGCATATGGGCATGAAACAATTGCTGCTGCCCTGCTAGCAAATGGAATACGAACGCTACGCGTACATGAAGATAGCGGGAACCCGCGAGGTATTTATTGTAATATCGGTCATTGTTCAGAATGCCGTGTGACAGTAAATAATCAAACGAATGTACGCGCATGCTTAACAGTTGTAGAAAACGATATGATTGTTGAAAGCGGAAAACAGCATCCAAATATCGTGAGAGAGATGGTGAAAAAGCGATGATCGATGTAATTATTATTGGTGCAGGGCCGGCAGGATTATCAGCTTCCATCTCTTGTGCACGTTTTGGACTTAACGTACTTGTTATTGATGAATTTATGAAACCTGGCGGGAGATTGTTAGGACAGTTACATCAAGAGCCTACTGGAGAATGGTGGAACGGAATTGAAGAAGCAAAACGTCTTTACGAAGAAGCCGAATCACTGTCAGTCGATATTCGGTGCGGTGTTTCCGTCTATAATTTAGATAAAGATGATAGTTCTTGGTTCGTACATACAAATATCGGTATGTTAGAAGCTCCGTTCGTATTAATTGCTACTGGCGCTGCGGAGTATTCTATCCCCCTTCCTGGCTGGACACTTCCAGGAGTTATGTCAATTGGAGCGGCTCAAGTTATGACAAATGTTCATCGCGTGCAAGTCGGAAAAAAAGGAATCATTATTGGTGCTAACATTTTATCATTCGCCATTTTAAATGAATTGCAATTAGCTGGAATTAAAGTGGATCATATCGTACTACCTGAAAAAAGTGAGTTAAGCCAAAAAGCGGGTGAACCAGAAGAAGTTTTGAACTCCCTTTTAAATGCAGCTCATCTCGCTCCTTCTGCTTTTTTGCGTATAGGTAGCCGTTTTATGAAATATGATTGGATTCGAAAAGCCGGATTAACCTTCTATCCAAATAACGGAATGAAAATAAACGGGACACCACTTCATCTTCGGAAAGCTGCACTTGAAATTATTGGAACAGATCAAGTTGAAGGTGTTCGTGTTGCTACTATTGATTCTAAAGGAAACATTATGAATGGATCAGAGAAGATATATGAGGCAGATTTCGTTTGTATCGCTGGAGGTTTATATCCGCTTGCTGAGCTTGCTGCTGTAGCTGGATGCCCTTTCCATTACATCCCAGAATTAGGTGGACACGTCCCTCTTCATTCCGAAACAATGGAAACCTCTCTTCCAGGTTTATTTGTAGCCGGAAATATTACTGGGATTGAAAGTGGGAAAATCGCGATGGCGCAAGGGAGTGTCGCTGGATATTCAATCGTAAAACAAGCTAATATAAAATCAAATTCAGTTGAACAACACTTACAACAAGCAATCCAACATGTTCACACCGTACGCCATCATGCTGCGATTCAGTTTAATCCAATGATTGATGCTGGTAGACGAAAGATGAATGAAATTTGGCGTGATTATTCCACCACATATGCACATACTAAAAAGAGCTGCTGAGATTACTCTCAACAGCTCTTTTCACTACTCATCCGAGTTATTAAATTTCGCTAATGCATAAATGCCTTCTTCATCATCTAATTCAAGTTGTAATCTTGCTGCGAATGAATTGACATTGTATTCTCTGTCAAGTAATAAGCGTAGTGCCTCGATTAAGTTCGCTTGAATTAAAATTTGTTGACGACCATTTACCTCTACTTCAGCAGAGAAACCATACTCATCATCATACATTAGTTCAACTAATACTTCTTCTGGACCCACTTGTCTTTTTTCAGCGATATATACGCAAAGCGCATTTATAAGCTCTTGCTCAGAAATTTTTATTGTTTCCATGCTACTTCATCTGCCTTTTTCTTACGTTGATCTTTGAAGTATTTAAATGCACGAACTGCTAACATTACGATACCAGCCATTACTAACATATTTACCATAAACGCTAATACAGAACCAAGAGCTCCCATATTTGCAAATAAGCTACCCATTAGTAAACCACCAAGACCACCTAGTAATAAACCTTTCATAAAGCTTCCTTTATTACTTTTTGGCGCTGTGTTTGCTGCTTTTGTTTTTGAATCTGGATTCGTTTTTTGAGAATTCACGTTTGAGTCTTTTTTGTTTAAATCAACTTTTGACTTTTGACCTGAACTTGGTGTAAATGATTTTTTACCAGATTTGTAACTCTTCGCTGCTGCGTGATCTACAAACATGAAGCTACTAGCTCCAAAGATAACCATGAATGCTGTCATTACTGCTACAAGTTTTTTCAACATATTATATCCATTCTCCTTTTATATAGATATATGTGAAATCTATCTTTCTTGTAAATTTAGAATGATAGATTTGTTTTTAAGAACATTTTAAAGGTTCTTATGAACTTATTATATGAACTTTTGTCGAAATATGCAAGTATTATTTACTTTCAACAGTTTGGTCACAAAGGAAAAATTAAGCAAAACAGAATTGACTTTAAATGAAACAAAACATATTATAAGTTCATAAGAACTTTTTATTATTTTGGAGGTGAAAAGATGGAAACATTTCATCTCACACGAAACGAAATGGCTACCCTTCTTCTATCACTAAGAGGATGGAATACGAAAAAGCCTCTCGGTATTTTACAAGAAGCTTGGGCAAAGTCACATAAAAAAGATATTGAAAGCGGACAAAGCGTTACAGCTTTTATTACTACCGCACTTTCACCTATTTTTGAAAAGCTGATTAAAATTGACGATACTGATGTCGGTTTTTCTTTAAATGAAATAGTTGCGCTTGGCAATCAGATTGAAAACACAAGTTTCTCTGTAACTGCTATGCAAAACTGGGTGAAACGAGATATAAAAGAAATGATTGGCTCTCCTCAAAAAGGGAAAAAATATTCAATTGAACAAGCAGCCTTACTATTTATTGTCGAAGATTTAAAAACAGCACTTGATTTTGAATCCATTCGTAAGCTATTACGCCTTATTGTAAATGACCCAGCCGATCGAAGTGATGATTTAATCAATCCTGTTCATTTATATGTAGCATACTCTTCTCTATTTGAAGAACTCAATCAAGGGAATTGCTTACAATTAAATGCAACAGATACCGTTCATACAATTGAAAATATCGTAAAAGAAAAAGCTGATAAAATCGCAAGCAAGTTCGATCAAATTAATAACGAACAACGCGAAGCAATTCGTAACGCTATTATTATTGCGACCCTTTCTGTACATACCGCATATGTACAAATGTTAGCGAAACGTTACGTAACAGCAACGTTATTTTTACAAAACTTAGATGTGAAACAGTAAAAAACAAGCACCCCCCTGTCCTACGTATATGACAGGGGGATGCTTGTTTTCAATCAATATAAACTACACAAATCATTTTACATTTAAGTTTCGTTCTACAATAGCTCTTGATTATGTAAAAATCATTACTAACCTAACATTCAACAATGTTCATTTCTTTCTATTAAATTCCTATCAGATTTTCTCGATAAACTTAATTACTTCATTTTTATAATTATATTTATCATTAATTTCTTGTAATAATTCAATATCATGCGTATGAGTTTTTCCTGTCTCTAGCAGCTCACGGTATAAATCAATATAAGGAAGATTTTTATTAGTGGCATTTTTATATTCCTTTTCTACATCGTAAAAAACCTTTTTAAACCTCACGTCAGTAATCCCTGCCTCATCAATTTCAAGAATTGCATACTGAGCACGTAAGTCAGAGTTTAGCTTATTCCACTTGTAAAAAGGTTGTCCAACTGTTCCTGGGTTAATAATTAATTGATCATTGCTACTATAGCGCAACAATTGATGGTGGGTATGAGCGTAAATCGCAATATCATAATCACAATCAAATAACCGATCAAACTGTTCTTGATTATTAGTGGGCCATAAATCCCCTCCGTAATTTTTATTTTGTAGATTATGACTAATACTTATTGATAAATCATTAACCTGTTTTGTTATATGTAATGGTAAATTTTTAATATGATTAATATAGTTTTTATCCAAGTTTTCACATTGATACTGAACTAATCTAGAAACATAAATATCGGTTGCGTTATCAATATCAATGTTTTTATTAAGAACGTCAAGAAAGCTATCTTCCCAGTTTCCTTGTACATAAGTATCAACGTTAACACTATCTAACATTTCAAATAAATCATTCGATCCAGGACCAGGCATAATTAAATCTCCTAAAAACCAATAATCAGTCACACCTTCTTTCAAAGAATCTTCGATAACTGCTTTTAAAGCAGTTGCATTTCCATGTACATCTGCCAGTACAGCAATTTTATGTTTCATGTATTTCATCCCCCTAAATTAACATTATATTCCGAATTAACTGCGTGTATTTTTCTATATTGTTTCTCCTTTCTTAACTCTGTGCATATCATACACTTTCACTTGATTCTCTATATACGATTTTTCTTTTTTAAATCCAGCTTTCTCATAACAACGAATGGCCCTCTTATTATCTTCCCTAACTTGTAATACAACAGCTTCTATATCAGGATCTAAAAATGATTTACTAATAAAATACTTTGTAATCTCTGTTCCAAGCCCTTTTGAATATAAATTCGAAACACCAATGAGGATAGAGTATTCCATCATGTACGCATCTTCATATTTCTTCTTTTTTAATCCGACTCTCCCTATTACTTCATCTTCTACTACTATTACATGATAGCTCGCATAAGACCGCGACAATTTTTCAGTCCAATACTGCCGAAGCTCTTCAATTGTATATCGCTTAAATGATTTCACATCTGCTATATTTTGTAATTCCTCATTGTTATACCATTCTAATATAATTGATAAATCATCTATTTGTAATAAACGTTCATGCCAATCCATATTTTCACCTCATCTACATTTCAAATTACTACACCTAATTAAAAAAAATACGCATATTCTTTTTTAGGCAATTTTACTATCTCTTGAATGAAATTCGATTTTTCTAAAATGTCATCTAGCTGCCCCTCACTATAAACATAAATACCACCTACGTATGAACTGTAAGCCTTTTTCTCAGTTATTACCACTGCGGTGCTATTTTCCTTTTTATAATCGCCCTCTATTCCTTTTTCAAATGACAAACTTTTAGTTGCTGAGAAGTAAAGATGGATTAATTCTGCTATTTCTATGTCATCTGATTTTGCAAAGCACTTTATTTCATTTATAATCATTTCATCTTGTAACGGAAGAAAGTCCTCTATCTCTATCTGCTTTCTTTTATAAAAGAAATTTTGTATCTCAGGAGTATGGAACGAAAGATTTTTCTCCTTTATCTTTTGAAAAATGGATTGCAACAATAAGTCTTTCCCTACTACAAACGGATGGCCAAAGCCATTATTGTAAAGCCCTTTTTTCATTTTCATTAGTTGTTCAATGTACGGGATTCCTTGTTCTGCAATAACCAGTTTACCGTTAATAAAACGCATATTAGCAATCAATCCTTCTATTCGCAAGCACTCGAATTCAAGCGAGGAATAATATAAATCTCTATTCCAAAAATCTAATTGATCCATTCCTAATGAATTAAATAATAGTTCATCTATAATTGGAAAAACTCCATCTTCTGTTAAAGCTTTCATTACATCATCTAATAATCCAGGAGTTTGGTTTAAAATCGCGCGTATTTTTTCATCCTCCTGAATGATTCGTATCGTCCACTCACCATGATCTTCACCTGATATTTGCTGAAAACAATGTGAATACGGACCATGTCCAACATCATGTAGAAGAGCTACAGTAGATACTAGCTTTCGTTCATATTTCGATAAATGTATATCACCAATCTCAGTAAGGTGTTCGATCACTTTATTTACTAGTACATATACACCTATCGAATGTTCTTCCCTCGTATGTATTGCGTTCTCATGTAAAAAATAAGTATGTCCTTGTTGTTTAATATAGGCCAACCTTTGAAATGCTTTTGTATCTATCAATTGAAGGATATCTATATCATGAATAGAGATTGGGCCATAAATTGGATCTGCAACATGCATACATTCTCCTCCTATTTTGTAAATTAAAACCTATATTATTATACTTAATTTTCAGTCTATTTTCATTAATATATGAGAAATTTTTAATGAACTTTTCATTATTTCCGCATGAAAATTTGGCTTATATCCTTTACTATAATACTTATACGAGACATAAAAGAATTGAAATAGCAATCCCCTATATAAATAAGGTATAATCTACACATAGTGAACCTTTTATATCATTAAGTAAAAGGGCGTATATTCAAAAATCCATACATTAGAAGGTGCAACAATGTTAAGTAGTTTTATTCACTCAGTATTAACGTTTTTTGAAGGATTAGGTTATTGGGGCATTATGCTTGGACTTATGATCGAGATTATTCCAAGCGAAATTGTTCTCGCTTATGCAGGATACTTAGTATTCAATGGTAGCATCTCATTTATAGGCGCAGTTGTATTTGGTACTATTGGCGGCGTTATTGCTCAAATCTTTATTTATTGGATTGGACGATACGGTGGACGCCCTATATTAGAACGTTACGGAAAATATATTTTCATTCATAAAAAACAAATCGATGCTGCCGAAGATTGGTTTAATCGTTACGGAACTGGCGTAATTTTCACAGCTCGCTTCATTCCGGTAGTGCGTCATGCGATTTCAATCCCTGCTGGTATTACAAAAATGCCATTACTACGTTTCACTACGTTAACGGCACTTGCAATCATCCCTTGGTCTATTATTTTTATTTATTTAGGTAAAAAACTAGGTGAAAACTGGGAGAATATTAATGATATTGCTGGACCGTATGTGAAATCATTCGCTATCGGTGGCGTCGTACTTATTCTTTTATATTTCGTAATAAAAAAGTGGACAAAAAAACGTAAAAAACTTGCTTAAGATAATAAAAAAACCGCTAAAAATTCATTCAGAATTATAGCGGTTTTTATTATAGGCTCGACTATGTATTAAAAATTGTATTATTTCCTCTTTATGCTTCAAGTCATGCTGAATGAGTAATGAAAAGTAATTAATTAATCTTACTTTTTTTGTATCAAATTAGTAGTCATTATAAAAATATCGGGTGGGAATCCGCTCAATTTGCTCCACTAATTGTTTATGAGTAACACTAAATTGATCTAATTGTTCTTCTTTTGAAATACATGATCTCGCATATCTTTTTGCACCCTTATTCATTTGCTCTACATCTATCGAAACATTAGGTACAGATTGAGTACTTAGAAAATAAGAAATTCGATATTTCATTACAAACTCGTCTCGAACGATAAAATGTGAAATCACATCCCTCTTTCAATGCTTAACATCATTCTATTAAACTTAACTTTTCATCCATAATATTTTCTTTCTTCATTTTTCATTCCTTTCCGCCATTTATAACCCACTCCTAATAACACCTTCTAGAAATTGTATGAAAAGCCCCCATATTTACATGGATAAGCAACAATTTAGGCATTCCTTTCGTATATTATCCCAAAAAGGAGTGACTCCCCCAATGCACTGGCAACAAAAAATACCATACTTAATTGGACGCCCTATCGGCATTTCCTTCATGAATGGGCAAGGAACTACTGGGGTATTATGTTCAGCACATGATGGCCAATTATATGTGTATGAATACCTTTACCAATCTCAGTTCGCGATGAAACATTATGATTTCAGACAAATTCAAGATATACACGCATTTCCGAATTGCCCACATCAAAATCCTCTTTATTAAGAAACAGGAACAGCTCATAGCCGTTCCTGTTTCTTAGTTGTTATTTCTCAGAATAAAACTTCTGCACAGCTTCATCAAAATAGATCCAGCCTTTCCAGCCTAGATGAATCGTATCTTTTAAGAAATACTTATCATATTCATGGCTAGAGAAATCGACTACTGGATACCCTGCTTTCTCAACTTGCTCTCTAACCTTTGTATAATACACTTCACGGCGTTCTTTCGGGAAACCAGCGTAATCATACCAAGGTCCATTTACAGGTACAGAGATAAAGAGTGGCTTAACATTTTTTTCTTTGAAAAGATCTAAAACAATTTGTAAGTCATCATATTCTGGTGATTCATCATACGATTCATTTGCTCTAAAATTTTTTAGGCCTTTTAATTTTTTCTTTAAATTATGTTTATAGTAATACGGGTTTTCAATTCCAAATGTATTTGTAGTAGACTCCGCTTGCCCTTCTTGTTCCGCATGTTTACGTGCATTCTCCCAAGAAATTGAACGTAGTCCCATATTTGTTTTCTCTTTCATCGGTTCAATCTTAAATAAAGAATTAAATAAATCTCTATGATCTAAAATGTTTCGGTACATATAAGCAAGTGGTTTGGCTAGACCTGCTTTTATGTTATGTTTCGTATCATTATAAACAATACCTTCTAATGAATTTTTTAATATATCATCTTTTTGCACAACTTTATAATCTAATAGTCGTTTCGCGATCTGCTTCTTCATTTCAGGTTTAATGTCATCATTAAAAATAAAATGATATGCTTGTTGTTTGGAGAAATTATTAGTAAAATCTCCTTGTGATACACCCGTTTTTGTAAACCATTGTGGCGAAAGAACAAAGACGACTTTTTTACCTTCCAAATCATCCATTGTAGACGTCATATTTAAAATATGAGCTAAACTTTGCGTACCGCCAGTTCCAATTAAAAATGGTGTAAAACCTGCTGGATTTACTTTGAAATAGTTAGATGGATGGTATGCATCCATTCGTAAAAATTCAGATGAACCGTACATCGGTAAATACTGCGAATTCTCTAACATTTTCTGTTGTAAGAAAACACTTTGTAGTTTTTCTTTTTGTAAGGACGTTGCCGCATCTTCTATCTTTTTATCACTAATTAGCGATACTAAACTTTTAGACGGAATAAGCAATACAATGAAAAAAAGTACACAGGCTAAAATAATTGGTCCGAAAGCATGCTTCATCTTCATTAAATATTCCTCATTCCATTACTATTAAATTGTAACCCTTGTTTTTGACACGTCATCTTTTCTCTCCTTTTTCTCTATACATGTTCCATTCTATTTATCTATTATATACATGTATGTATTTCCTTCCTTGTTCTATTAAGTCCTATACAAATAGCGCAAGCAAATGTTTCCATAGAAACACGTTAATTATACAAGATTCTACATAAATTTCACACTGGAATTTTAGTAATAATTTTATTTTTAAACGTCGAAAAAACAAATGAAATGTCTATAATTCATCCGATTATGTATTACATAAGAAAAAAACAGACCACCACATACGTGAAGTCTGTTTCTTCATCACTTTATTTTTGTACCTCTGCCCATTTTAAGCTTGTAGCTGGACCGAATTGATGCACATATAAGTCTTTCACATATGGTTTTTGTAAGTAAGATAGACCGCGCTGGAATACCGGTGCAATTACTGCATCATCCAGAAGCATTTTTTCAGTATCTTGCAGTGCTTTCCAACGTGCTTTTTCATCGTTACCTAATTCAGTTTTTATCTTCTTAATTAACGCATCATATTCTGGATTTGCATACCCTGTATTATTTACAGTACTTCCTGAAAGGAATACTTCTAAGTATGTCATCGGATCTGGATAATCAGGTAACCAGCGCGACAACGACATTTCATATTCTTTTTTCTTCTCTAACGCTAGTTTTTGCGTATGTGGTTGTAATTTCACATTTACTTTTAAGCCAGATAAGTTTTTCTCAAGCTGTTCTTTAATATATTCGCCTACTTTTTTAAAGTTTTCTAAGTCATAGTTTAATAACTCAAGCGTTACTGCATTCGTTCCTGTTTCTTGCTTTGCCTTTTCCCAATATTCTTTTGCCAGTTTTACGTCTGTCTTATTAAATTCGCCCGCTGTACTTCTAAAGTCTTTCTTATCTGGCCCTTTTAAAAACCCTTTTGGTACATAGTAGTTTGCAGCAACAGAACCATCATTTAAAAATGAAGTCGCAAGGCCCTTCTTATCAAACACTGTACTTAGTGCCAGACGCGCATTTTTATTTTTAAGAATCGGTACATTTTCATTGAAACGGAAGAAATACATGACTGGATCTGTATATTGTTTCAGTTCCTTATTCGTTTTATATTTATCTACAAATTCTGTAGAAATGACCGCTCTATCAACCTTATCTGTTTCATATAAATTTACCGCAGTTGAAATTTCTTTAACAATTTGATAGTTTACTTCATCTAACTTCACTTCTTGTTTATCCCAATACTTATCATTTTTCTTTATTGTAAAGCTAGCTTCATGTTTCCATTCTGATAATGTAAACGGTCCATTATATACCGTTTTATTTGCTTCTAATCCGTATTTATCACCTTGCTCTTTCGCATATTTTTCATTAATCGGATAGAAAGATGGCAAAATGAGTAGTTTCGTAAAATACGGTACAGGATGTTCCAGCTCTACGACAAATGTTTTATCATCCTTTGCTTTTACTCCTAATTCATCTAATCCTAGTTGTTTCTTATTTATTTTCTCCGCATTTTTCACATCATACGCAATATATGCATATTGAGAAGCTGTATCTGGATTAATAAGCTGCTTCCAAGCATATACGTAATCGTGAGCCGTTACTGAATCTCCGTTAGACCATTTCGCATCACGTAAATGAAATGTATAAGTCTTTCCATCCTTACTAACCTCATATTTTTGCGCTCCAGCTTCAATTACTTCATCATTTTTCGATAATCGGAATAGCCCTTCCATTACGTTATTCAAAACGTTAAATGATATCGCATCTGTTACTTTCCCTGAATTTAATGATGGAATTTCACCCGTTTCTAGTAGCTGCAATACTTTTTTCTCATCTTTCGGCTTTGTAACTGTTTTTTCTTTTGCGCAACCAACTAAAAATGAAGAAACTAATAGAGTACTAACTAACGAGTAGCGAACTACCTTTTTCATTTCCAAACCCCCTCTATTTTTTACGGTAAGTAACGGCGAGCACCAGCGTATTCTTCTATATATCCTGGTGTATTTAACGGGATTATTTCAACTGATCTTTCAGCTCTTGGTGAGTGAATCATATTACCATCACCAATATACATCCCAACGTGATGGACACTACCTTTCCCTTGATCATGCGCAAAGAAGATTAAGTCCCCTTTTTGTAAGTTTTCTTTATCAACGGCAACCCCCGCTCTTGATTGCGGTCCAGAATCGCGCGGTATTGTAATACCGTGCGATTTATAAATCGTATGTGTGAATCCAGAGCAATCAAATCCAAACCCACTTGTACCAGCCCATATATATGGTAAACCTAAAAACATTTTCCCTGTGTTGATTAAATCATCGGCTGTCGGTGTTGGAATATCCTCTTGAGAACGGTAAACCGCTCCATCATTTTTTCGTAGCCATGCTTTCTGTCCATTTGGCAACAATACGCGGTATGAAATGCTATCTTCACTTAGTAGCGGCAGTCGCGTATTATAGCTAACTTCAAGTGCTTTTTGTTTTTCAGAAGGATTTATATATAAAATTGCGGTCGGTTTCGTTACTAATACGAACGGTTCGTTTGTTTTATCTGCAAACTCTTGATTATACGTTAATTGTTTTTCCGGCATCCATCCCGGATAACCTTCTTCATTTCGCGGTGTCGGTTGTCCGTGTACTAACACTTTTACCCAGTCACCTTTCTTATCAACAACCGTTACTTCTTGACCGAGTAGTGCTTGCGTTTCTAATTTATTTGCATTTGTTAACCATAGTTTTTCATCGAGCTTCATTGATTTCGTCCATTTCCATAAATCAACTGGATTTGTTGCACTCGGTGCATCAATTGGCCGTAACGAATCAGGTGCAGTCCATAACGTTGCGGCAGATACATCTATAAACGCTTTGCTATCTTTCTTCTCTTCAGCATTTGCCGATGTAAACGATGAAAATATAAATAGAGTTGTTAATAATGCAGTTCCTACTTTTTTCATATATATCCTCCTTAAAAGGTAAGTTACTAGTCATTTCTTCTAAGATTACATATTCACTTTAGAATGAAGGTTTACCTTTGAGCCGGAGTAAGTCATTCCTTCCGGTTCTTCCATTAACCATAGCGGTGCATCAAGATCGAAATAATAAATATTTGGATGTGCAGCAGCTAAGTGTGCTACAGCACTAACGGAAAGTGAAGATTCCATCATGCTGCCAACCATACATTTCACACCTGCCGCTTCTGCAATATCTGCAATACGCCACGCTTCACGTATACCACCGCATTTCATTAATTTAATATTGATTAAGTCCGCATAGCTTCCTTGCACGAGTTTTAATGCGTCACTTGCTGAAAATATACTTTCATCAGCCATAATAGGCGTTTGTACATTTTCTTTTACGTACTTTAATCCATCCAAATCTTTCGCGTGAACTGGTTGTTCAATGAATTCTATATTTAAATTACGATTTTCCATCTCTTTAACAATAGAAACCGCTTCTTTTGGATTCCATCCTTGGTTTGCATCTAATCGTAACGTTGTATTTTTTGGTACGCTATTTCGAATCGCCTCAATACGCTCTAAATCTAAATGCACAGATTTACCAACTTTAATTTTTAAAGTTTGAAATCCTTTTTCTATATGTTGCTTTGCCTCTTTTGCCATAATAATAGGATCATCTACACTTACTGTAATATCTGTATAGATTTCTTTCTTACCGCCTAATAATGCGTAAAGTGGGACGTTTTGATATTGGCAATACACATCATATAAAGCGATATCAACCGCCGCTTTCGCACTTGCATTTCCTATACAACTCATTTGGATATGCTGTAATAACTGCTGAAATTGAATTATATCTTGACCAATTAAGCATGAACGCAGCGGCCCTAATATAGCTTCCTCAATCCCACTAGCGAAATCTCCCGTAATAACCGGTGTTGCGGCCGCAGCTCCTTTTCCAACAATTCCTTCATCTGTATGAATAAACACATCAATACTTTCAATTTCAGTTACGGTACGAAGTGCGGTTTTAAATGGAGTATGAAGCTTTACACAACGACGCTTCACCTTTATATCCGTAATTTTCATTTCGCTCATCCTTTCGTTGTCCAATAAAAAAATCCAGCCGCAAGAACTTCCTTACGGCTGGATTTTGTCTATGATTGAGTAGACAAAGCAGCAATCTGATTATATTTTTTTTTCGCATCTTTTAGCGCTACTAATAATGCCTTTTGAGATGAACCGAAATAACGATCTTTTATTTCTGTTACTAGCGCTGGATCATTAATATTTTTATGTAGAAATAAATATTTAACGAATTGAGATGTTAATGCAATTGTCGCTGAGCAATCTGCATCTACAATTTCCCCTGTCTCCTTCACAAGTACAAAAGCTACAAAATAGCTTTTAAACTTTTCCGTAATGGGATTATTTTGAGGCGCTTTCGCATCCCCTACGACATAAATTGTATTTGAAGCATACACAGCTATCTTCCTTTCTTATACAAGGATAACGGGTTTCTTAATAGTCGTACGAGCGATAAACTCAACATTCATTAAAAAATGTATCCGCTTACGAATATTATATAAAATTATCAGAATTTTAACAACATTTATCTTTACACATATTTCATAATTATGGATAATTGAATTCCATTGATGTAATGGCTTCAACTGTACATCTTACATTATGTTAGAACTCCTTGTACCATGCAAAAATTTAGCTTTTTTGTTTTCGTACTTCATTTACAAATAAAAAACAGTTAGCCAACGCTAACTGTTTCATTACTTTGGTAATACGAAAATCGTTTCATTTGACTTAGAAAATTGGTACTCTTTTCTCGCAAACTTCAAAATTTCCTCTTCATTATCCGTTAAATTCTCAATGTTAGTCTTTAGAAACGATTGATCCTTCTTTAATGTAACTAATTGTTTCTTTTGATTTGTAATCGTATCTTTTTTATTCATTATTATCTCTTGCTGTTTTGTTAAAATATATTGAACATACAAAGTAGTCGCTGCAATAAAAAGAACCATTAAAATAAGTCGTCTTAACTTCTTTTTGTTTATAGTACGATTGTCACTAGGTTGTGATAGTTGCTCTGGTATATTAGGAACATTTACTCTTTTGAGTTTCCTCATTTCAAGTCCCCCCAACCCATATTTTTCACTACCATAGGCACGTTTTCTTACTAAACTAAATTCTATTCTTATAAAATAAGTTCCTTCACAAAAATATCTCACAAATTAACCAATTAAAGATAGCATTCGACGACATTTCCATATTTACATCGAGATTTTTTATGTATGCTGCAATAAAATAGTAGTTTATGTTATTCTTTTTCTACTATTGTAGAAGAGTTTTTTTACTTAGCACTTTATTTTATCTCCTCAACATAAGGATTCGCATATAAATCAATATCAAAATCAGCTTTAATACTGTTAGCAAAATCAATTACTGGATTATCTAAATGAACAGCTGGTGTATGGCCATCATTTATTTTAATTACAATAGTGAATCTACATTCTAATCCAAATTCTCTTTTTAGTTCATTAATAATGGCTGACTTATCTTTTAGTTTTAGAATTACTTGCTCCATTACATCTCCTACATCTAATGATTCCTGATATCCTGTACTTATTTGCCAAGATGTATAGTTTCTTGTTATCTTTTCAGTTTCGTTTGTTTTTCTAATTATGTCCCCTTTTTTATAACTTATAGTTGGGCTTACTTGCAATCTTTCAGAAACAACCTCTACTGGAAATTCATCTCCGGACAGATTGAAATAAACCATTACTTGCGTTTCATCCATTAATCTCACACCTTTATTAAAAATAAATTATTATTTAATTCAATCGTTCCATTTTACTACAGACTACAAGTTGAATTTTATGCCAACCTATAACTAATATTAATATGAATCATTCTACAATTACATCTTTTTATTAAGATATAACATTTTTATTTTTATAAAGTAAAACTTTAATCAATGTGGGTTATGTTCACCCCCACTGATTATCAGCCCTCACCAATCGGTCCAGCCCCACTCCCACCTAACTTCTTTGCCCCAGCCGAGTTTTGAGGTGGGAGTTTTACTTCCCGGCAAATAGCGTGATAAACTCTATTACTAACGGCGCATTACTTCTCCATTTAAAATTGTTTACATAATACTATTATTTTTATAATTTATTATCCCAATAAAAAAAACAATCCATTTGTTAGATGGATTGTTTTTTATGTTTCATTTTTATAATTCTTTAAATAATTTCATCGTTTTTACCTTAACTGAATTTGATTTATAATAATGAAATAAAAATATATATTAAAAAACCGAGCACATTATGCATATCAAAAAATAGCTGCCTAATAAACATTTATCATTTGAAAGTTAAAATGTATTTTAACCTTTCATTTGAAAAAAATACGTATAAACCCTCTAAAATGAGCAGACTTATCATACTAATCTATAACAATTTTGCCTTCTCCCCTTACCTGTTTCCTTTAACACATATGATTTTAAAACAAGGGCAGTTAATGAATCCGTTAATGTTTTATATGATAAATTAGACAATGCCAATAGATCGTTTGTATATAACATTCTATGCTTCTCTAATAATAATAGTACTAATCGTTCTGACGGTTTTAATGTCTCATCACTTTCTAGTATAAAGTCTATATTTTTCATTTCTCTAATTATTGCTCCTTATATAAAAAAATACTTTAAATGATTATTTAATATAAAAATAATACATAACAAAATTTGAAGTATACTAAAATAACATCATTTTAAAACACTATTATACTATAACATAGAAAAAGCATTTCCCAAAATAGGAAATGCTTTTCTTAATTCACTTTCTTATATTGCTTATATGATTGTTCCAAACCTATATTATATTTCGTGTTTTTATCCGTCCAGTCTTCTCCTAAATTACCTGGCCATCCTGATGTATTAGCGACATATTTTAATAACTCCCAATCTTTTAATCCTTTTTTCACACCGCGCTCATATGATTTGACCATATTAGTGATTGCTATTTTTGCATTGATTTGTGAATCCATTAAACTTTCTTCAGATAACGAGGCTGGTGCTAATCCGCCCCGATGCAATTGGAATAATCCAAATGATGTGCCATTATCCCCTATCGCTTTTCGATTCAATTTTGTTTCGTGGTCTGCGATAGATAGTGGAATCCAATCTGGAATACCATACCTCTTAGCAACTTCACCAATTATTTGTTTATTATTGTCAATCTCTTTATACTTCTCATATTTTGAATAAAGGGCATTCGTTACTGTTACTAACGTAAGTAATATGAATATATATTGCAACGCTTTTTTCATCATTTCATCTCCTGCTTTGTGTATGTTTCACTTCCTACTCACACTATAAAACCTTTATGTGACATTCATTTGACGAAATGATATGAATGATGCATAAGTTAATAATAAATTAAGTTTTTCTAAAATCACTTAAACAAATAAAAACGGTTCGTCTATCATGTTTTAAACATGAGTGACTAACCGTTTTCAAGTGTCTTTTTAATTAACACGTTCTACCTTATATATTTCTTGCAATATGTGGTTTGCTGTAATGACTCGTTCCGCCGCCACCTACTACTACTTTACCGCCTTTTCCAAAGATTAATAATTTACTTGAACCATCTGCAAGAAGTACTATTACTTCCGCATGATCACTTGTAGCTACATAGATTACATAACCGCTTTTTGAAATACACGTTTCCCAATTCTCATCAAATTCTGATCTAACTACCCGATTAGAATACACTTGATTTTCAATTCTTCCTTGTTCTTCGTTTTCCAAATTTATTCTCCCCTCTTCCTTGAATAGTTGTATATATTAAAATAGCAGTCCTGTTTAAAATAGTGACCGATTTTAACATAAATAGTATATGTAGGTAGTAGGAGAATGCTTGGACAATGAAAACGTATCAGCATTTAAAAATTTTACAATCGAAACTTCTCTTTAATCATTTCCGCTACTTCTTTTGCACTCAAGTAAGTATTATTAATTTTTATATACTCTTCTTTTTCAATTTCACCATGAAGAGAGTTTAATCTATGCTTTTTCATCGTTTCTTTTAAATTATTTTCAGACCATTCAATATCTCTTTTTTTCGGTTTATGTTCTAATCTATGCGGGCTTTTATTCCGTTCTAACCTTTCATCTAATTCCGCTTCCAGCTCTACAAAATACACCGTCCCACCTTTTGATTCAAAAATACTTACTACATGATGTATATAATCCCAATCGGATTGGAGGTCAAATGCCCATACATAAGTAAAAATCATTCCAGATAAATCACTTTTAGATACTTCTTCAAATATTTCATTACGAAATAAACTTACTAGTCTTTTTGCTTCTTTCGTACTGTAATCAAAAATTAGACTTACTAAATCAATTGTCATATGGTTATGAAAAAGTTTTAAACCGGTTAATGTTGCTAATTCTTGCCCCACTGTCATTTTCCCAACTGTTTGTGGGCCAAATATTAATATGAATTTCATTTATTTCCCTCCTATCGCTCTCTATAAACAATTACACAAAATAGAAAATAAGGCAGTCGATTTCGTATCGATTGCCTTATTTTTATTAATAGTTTCTGTACTATTTTTTTCGCACAGCTTCAAATGTAACCATTTGATTTGCATTTGACGGCTCTTTTTCATATACATAGTCAGCAGAGCAAGTAATGTTAGAGAAACCAATACTTTCTAAAAGGAGTTTAAACTCTTCTATACCATACCACCGCATTGCAAAACGTTGTAGTTCTGTTTGCGTTAACTGTCCTTTACTCCACTTTTCATATTTTAAATATGATACAGTAATTTGGTTCAGCCAATCTATTTCAATTGATTTATTTTCTAATGTAATTCCGTCACCACTCGGCAAAGAAAAATTTGATGTATGAATCTCTCCAGTCTTCCAGTCATGCGGAAGCATAATATCGACGATTAACCGACCACCTAGCTTAAGGTGCTCATAAAAACATTTCAATGCGTTTATAGAATCCACACGATTTTCAATTAAACAAAAAGATCCAGTAGGAATGATAATTGCCTCATATTTATGTGGCAGTGAAAATTTTTGTAAGCTTCCTTCATATAGATTAGGATGTAATCCTCTCTCTTTACATCGTATACGGCACGATTCTAGCATTTCAGGTGAATAGTCTATCCCATCTACTTTAAATCCAGCCTCTAGAAGTGGGATGATGACACGCCCTGATCCTACCGCTGCTTCGAGAATTCTTCCTCTACAATTTTTTAAACGTTCTTCATAATACTCAATATCACCATTTAAAGAATAACCGACAGGCTTTGTGTAATCATAAAGTTCCGTACAAAGTGTACTATAAAAACTAAACATTTATTTTCTCCTCCGTTTTATACGTACGGAAGATTTCAATTCAATTAATCTTCCTGTACCTTTAATTTTAATGAAAATTCGAAAGAGCTGACTGTCATACTATATCACTCGCTTTCCATAGAATATAATCACATTGTATAATATTTCCTTCAAAATGAATATATATAAATTGAAAATTCAGACTTATTTCGAAAGGATGATATGATGAATTCATTAATTGGATTTCTTTTTCTTCTTATCACTTTTAATGCTCTAATTTTCTTTATTGCAAAGAAGTATAGGCGAATATGGAAAATTGCCAGTGGCATTTTCATCCTTTCTTCCCCCATCATTTTCTTCGCGACTATGCATGTAATTGGTGAAAAAGTTGGAGATGGTTTCGCTGGAGGTGCTGCTGGGCTTATCTTTAGTGGAATTTTAATCCTAAATGCAATTGTTTTATTTGTTGTAAGTATTTTTAATAGAAATTCATAATCGCCTCCTCGTATTGATAAACAATTACACCCCAAAATTTAAAGAGCTTACTATATAGTAAGCTCTTCATTAAAAATCATTTATTTCACAATCGGTAATATTACTTCGCTTAATTTTACTGTAAGCTTCGTACCCGCTTTCGGTCTAATTGTATAATCATAGTCGCTAGCAATTAAAACCACTCCAATTTGATGCCCCGCTTTAAAGACATATTCATCTGGCTGCATGTCCCATGTAAATGTATAATCTTTTCCAGGTTGAAGTGCTGTTGAATTTTTTATACTATTTAAGTTTTGCGGGTCCATCCAGCCTCTCGTGACGATTTCAGGCTTTGCTCCACCGTAATCAACAAGTAAAGCTGTTAAATTCGCTACAGAACGGTCAATATTTCCTTTGAATGAAACTTGTGCTGTACCGCTTATTCGTGTATCTTTTTGCAATACTGGCATTGTATACACTAATCGATTTGCTACTTCTAATTCCGGGTTTGCTACTAATTGGTTTGATTTCATTTTTGCATCATCTACGAATGAGAAAGTCTTATTAGCAGATCCCATACTTAATGGCAAATTGACTGCTTTATTACTTAAATACATTCGGATTTTTGACGGCACAGCCGCTGGATCTGGCCAATTTTTTAACTTTTCCCATGTTTTATTTTCTCGTTGTACATCAACCATTGGTTCATCCATAATTCCATTTTCAATTCCGTACAACCAATAATCTAACCATTTATTTTGTGTTTGCTGCCAGTTATTACTTGATGTTCCGCCGTGTCCACCTTGATGTAACCACATTTTACGAGGTACATCATTTTCTCCAAGTGCATCCCACCATTGCGCGAACTGCTTCGTTTTTACGTTCCAATCGTTTAAACCGTGAACGACAAATACGCTCGCTTTTACATTTTTAGCATCTTTCACATAGTTACGTTTATCCCAAAAATCATTATAATTACCAGTTTTCCGGTCTTGTCCATCAGTGAGCTCTTTTATAACTTGTCCGCAAACTTCAGGGTTTTCCCTTGTTAGTACTGCTTCTGCCATATTATCTGTATCTTCCCCTTGATACCCACCTGGCGCAATGACTGCGCCATTTGCACGATAATAATCATACCAACTACTAATCGCTGCGATTGGAATAATTGTTTTTAACCCTTCAACTCCAGTCGTCGCAACAGCATTTGGTAACGTACCATTATAAGAAACCCCTGTCATACCTACATTTCCAGTAGACCAATTTGCATTTACTTCTTTTCCATCTTCTGTATATGCTTTCGCACGCCCATTTACCCAATCAATGACAGACTTCGTCCCCAATATTTCCTGTTCGTCTCCAGTCGTAGGACAGCCATCTGATTTTCCAGTACCGATACTTTCTCCTAAAATAACTGCATAACCTCTTGGCACGTAATAGTTTCCGTACGAACCAAGATTAACCGCTCCATACGGTTTTCCTTCATACGCATACAATTCTTCATCTACATTATATACAGGAACATCTTTTAATCCAGCTCGATATGGACTCATTTCATAAATAACAGGAACTTTCACATTCGGATCAGTTTTTGGACGCATAACCTTTACTGATACACGATCCTTTTTACCATCGCGATCACTATCAACTTCTGTTTCTACAAACAAATTTTCAATAATCGCTTCATCAAGTGAGTAAATAGGTTTTGTCATCCCATTTTCTAATTCAATTTTTGTGTTCGAATGTAATGCTTCTGAAACTTTTCCATTTAACTTAACGCCATTTTCATTTCTAGTGTTTGTTTCCTTATTTTCTGCATACGCAGTGATAGTAGAAACTCCTGATGTAATTGATAAAGATAAAATAGCTGATAGTGTAATTGCAATTTTCTTTTTCTCCATGCCCTTCCCTCCCCAATACTTCTCTTCTTACTATACAACAAAATTACTGAAAATTCAGTTTATATTTTATACAATAACTTGAGAAATTTGTAGAACATTCTCCCTACGAGCTTTCAAAATTATATAGTTCCACTTAATACTGTCTTATAATCATAAAAAAGCATCGTCTCCTATTGAAAATAGACGATGTTTTTTAGTTTTTAATTAGCCCTTCTTCATATAAATATCAAACTGTATCTCTCCATCTATAGTAGAGACTCCATATTCAAAACCATGTCTTTCTAAAATACTTTTCACTATCGCTAATCCTAATCCTGTACCTGATTTTTCTTTACTACGAGAAGATTCTAATACATAAAATGGTTCCCAAATTTTATCGATATCTTTAATTTGTTCAGCATGAATACCATTTTGAATTTGAAAATATATACCATCGTTTCTATTTTGTAAATAAATTTCCACATTTTGATTCGTTGTATATTTAATCGCATTAGAAATTAAATTTTGAAACACCATTCCCATTTTATTTAAATCTGCATAAATGATTGTATCACCAACAGTATTGTTCACTTGCAAATTGATTTCTTTCGATTCCAGTTCAATCTTATGTTTATCTATTATACTTTGGACTAGTGGCTCAATAGGGAATTCTTCTTTTTGTAATATATCTCTTTCTAGTTTAGAAAATCGTAATAACTCTTCAATTAGATTTGAAATTTGATCAGTTTGTTTAATAATTGTATCTACGTACGTACCATCATCTAAACCATCTTTTATTCCCATAGAATATGCTTTTACTAATGCGATAGGTGTTTTTAATTCATGAGTCATATCACCCATAAATTGTTTTAAATGTTCATTACGATCTGTTAAATCTTGATGTGCTTCATGCAATTTATCACTCATAATATTGATACTATTGGCTAAGTCTCCTATTTCATCGTTCGTTTTCACTTTCGTTCTTTTAAACTTCAAACGTGAAATTTCTTCTGCGACATCACTTAATTCTTTCAATGGTGTCGTGATTGTTTTTGAAAGTATCCACACAAGTAAAATAATGAGAAGGATTGAGAAACACAAAATGTATAAGTAGAATGTATTTAACGTATTAATAATTTCATTTGAATTTGCAATAGAAGTCCCAATTAAAATTATCGTATCATCTTTCGCAATATATTTAGCAAAAAAGCTTGCTTTTACCTTTCCTTGATCATATAGTTTATTCGATTGCCCTTCCGTTTTCACTTTTATGACTTCGTCTTTCGTAATCCACAGTTTATTTAATGTTACCTTCTTTCTCATAAGTTTTGTGTGTAGTGCTTCGTTCATATCAACTATTGACTGGTTGATTGGCGTATACACAATTGAAACATTACTTTCATTTTCAATTGTATGGATAACATCTTCTAAATCTTTTACTGATGTATTTTGTATTTGCATTGTAAATTTATTTAAGTTTTCACGTGTTTTATAAATATTATATTTCGGTAAAAGATAATTAATTAATAATAAAGAGATCATAAAAATAAGAATAACCGTTAAAGAAATGCTGAAAAATAGCTTTTTTCCAAGTTTATTCACTTTGTTCCTCCAGACTATAACCTAAACCACGATGCGTCTTTATAATATTCTCTCCGATTTTTTTACGCAATCTCCTCACATGTGTATCAACCGTTCTCTCTTCTCCAAAATAGTCAAATCCCCATACGATATCTAACAATTTTTTACGCGTTAAAATCATTCCTTTATGATTTAAAAAGCACTTTATTAATTCTAGTTCTGTTTTTGTAATATCTAATTCTATATCATTTTTATATACTTTATTTTTGGCGAAATTTATCTTTACATCTTGCACTTGAATTACATCATCCTGTTGTACAAGCTTTTTCGCTCGGGTAATTAGTACTCCTGGATGAAATGGTTTTTTCACATATTCATCTGCCCCGCTTTGAAGCGCTGCTAATTCATCTTCACTTTCACTTTTTGCCGTAAGCATTAACACTCTTACACTTGAATTCTTTTTTATTTCCTGACAGACTGTAATACCACTATGTTTCGGCATCATCCAATCTAAAATAGCTAAATCTATTTTCTCATCATAAAAAATTTGAAGTGCTTCCTCTCCATCTTTTGCTAATAAAACTTCGAAGCCTTCTTTTTCAAAATAAGCTTTTAAAATTTTCAACATATCTTGTTCATCATCTGCAATCAATACTTTCATAATTTATCCTCCATTACTTTTAAACAAAAACCAATTGTATCATACAACTTCTTTGTTACATGTATGTGACAGAAAAATATTTAAACCTTTTGAGGGTATAGTAAAGATGAGGTGTTGTATTATGAAAAAAAAAATCGGGTTCATTTCTCTTCTTTTCTTCCTATTATCAACAAATGTGCTCGCAAATACAAATCAACAAATTGAAGTGTTTGATTGCAAAAAAGAAATGGTCATTCAAAAACAATCTTTAGATCCAGCAATCCAAAAAGAAGCAGTTCAATACGCTAAAGCAATAACTGGACCATTTAAAAACTTAAACGTCGTTCCGAAAGATGGACATATGATAAAAATCCCTTTATCTAAACCTATTTCTATTACGAATCAATGGTTACATACTACAATAGACGAAGTACTTATACTGCTCCCACAAAATGAAAAACCTTATATTATGCTATATGATGATGAGAATAATCCGCATTTTTATTATGTAAAAGGTAATCCAAATAGATTATTGAAACAAATGAATGTTACATTATAATTTAAGAAAGATCCCACAAATATCATTTGCAGGATCTTTCTTTATCGGTTAACAACTTGATTTTCATTAAAAAAATGCATAACCTGTCTTTTATGATGTTTATCATGATCTACAAATTCTTTAATAATATATATAAGAGAATACGGCGTTCCAGTATGAGGACAATGTGATACTCCATTGGCAGTTACAGGTTTCTTTAGATTTCCAGCAGGCAATAAACTAAGTTCTTTTACGAGTAACTCTCTTTTTGTTTTTGCTTCTTCAAGAAGTTTCATCTTAGATATACCCGATTTGGCATAACTAGAGGCTATTTTATTATATGTATTAAAGTCAGGGAACTCCACTCCCTGTCCTTCTCTCACTGATGGTAAGACCTTACTTAAAAGACATTCATCCCAATTCATAATATGAGATACAATCTCACCAATAGTCCATTTCCCCTCTGATATTGATGCCACCCACAATTCTTCTTTCATACCTTTCAATGTATTTAACCAAATTGAATATTCATTGAAATCATGAATAATTTTATTTTCTTCCATCATCCAATTCCCCATTCTAATAATAGATTCAAATGAATTATATCATCAATCCACATAAAAATAGAACAAAAGTTCTGTCAAAGTGGATAAATAATAATTCACTACATCCTTTTATATAAGTTCAAATAATGGCTCGCTCCTACATATTTTTTCCCTTTCACAAATCCACCCGAAGTATAAAATTTGTCACCCTGTTCCGTATCTGTATTTAAGACAACGATATTAAAATATTTTTTAGCATCACTTAAAATTCGCACTAACAGTAACCTCCCTAATCCTTTCCTTCGGTATTCTTTTGCAATATAAAATCTTCTTACCCTACCAATCTTATTATTTTCTGTATATGGATCCTCATTTAGCCCTCCTATTCCAATTAACTTTTCCCTTTGAAAAATACCATATAAACATTCTCCAGTTTTATTAAATACATTTATTTTGTTTTCATATTCATTTATTAATTTTATTAGGAAGTTAAAACCTCCTTCCTTACTGTCCTGAACGAGATGACTAATTTCATATTTCATTAAATTTTCTATTTGTTGAATATGTATATCTTTCAAGTAAATTCCCTCCCTTAATATAAAAATATATAAAAATGCTCAAGAATCATTTATTCTGAGCATTTTTATGGTTGTTACCTTATTCAATTCGTAGCATGCGTATTCTGCACTTCAGACAATATTCCCTTCAACTCCATTAAATCATCTATTACTATATCGGCACGAGCCAGTTCATCTTCTTGTGCAAAATCAAAATTGCATCCAATCGCAATTAAACCGTTATCTTTCGCTGCATTTATATCAGATAGTCGGTCTCCAACTACGGCTGCCTCTTTTATATCATATTTGCTCAAAATGGTTTTGACTAAGTCACTTTTATTTAGCGATTGTATTTGTTCAATACTACATGTTTCAGTAACCCACTGATCCAAAGCATAATAAGATACGATTGCTTGTAAGTATTCTTTTAAGCCATTACTAGCAATGTATATTGAACAATTATTTTCTTTTATGTGCGTAAATACTTCTTTTACATTCGGATATAAAGCACCTTTTCCGCTCTTTATGTTTTCAATTAATCTTTCCAAAAAATATGCGTCTGTTTGTTCTCTCACTTCAATAGAATGGTCTGGTAATAACGTCTCCCAAACTTTCGGTAACGGCACACCCATAATTTCACGATACTTATCAATTGGCGTTACTGCATCCCATAATTGTAGTGACCGCAAATGATTAAAAGTATCATCTAGCGATACTTCTAAAATTTTATCTGTTTGAAATAACGTTCCGTCCATATCGAAAATTAGTGCTTGAAACATGTCATCCTCTCCTTACATAAGCTGCAAATATTCATCAATATCTTTAGAAATTTGTATAAAAGCTTTATCCCAAAATTCATAGCTTGTTATATCTATTTGAAAATGTTTTTTCATGAGCTCTTCTACTGGAGCTTTTCCTGTTTCTCGTAGAAATTCTTTATACTTTAAATGGAATGTACTTGAGTTTTGCTTCGCTATTTCTAATAAACTAAAACTTGCTAAATATCCAAATGTGTACGGATAATTGTAAAAAGGAACATCCGCAATATAAAATTGAATATATTTAATCCACACGAACGGCTGATATTCACTTAAAGCATGTCCATATGCTTCTTCTTGTGCCAATATAGATAACTTCTCAATTTCGTCAGCACTTATGGGACCTTCTTTACATTTTTCATAAAAATTCTTCTCAAATTGAAATGATGCTCGAATGGCCATAACATAATTAAAAGTATTTCTTATTTTCCAGCTAAGTAATGACTTTTTCATATCTATACACTTTGTTGTTTCGATTAAATAGTTTATGAGTACTGTTTCAAAGAAAATAGACGCTGATTCAGCTGTACTCATTGGCAAATAATCATCTAAAAAAGAAGTAGAGTGTTCAAAACTCATATTATAAAAATGCCAAGCATGTCCTAGCTCATGAGCAAGTACTCTTACACTATCTATACTCCCATCATAACGCATGGAGATTCGTGATTCTTTCTCAATGAAAAATGGAGCACAAAAACCACCTGGTGGTTTATTCTCTCTCGGTTCAGCATCTACCCATCCACTTTCTATCGCATTACGTGCAAATTCTGCCAATTCTTCATTAATATCTTTTAATGCATCATATATGTTTTGTACTGCTTCTGAAAAAGGAATAATAGCCTCATTATTTTTCTTTACTGTCATAAGTTCATGCCATGTAATGAAAGCTTTTCCGTTCTTATACACTTTTAAAACGCTGGCTAATTTATCTAGATTTTCTTCTGTCGCATCCCACATTTGTAATAATACAGTTTCAGAGATTTCATTCGCTTGGAGAGATTGTGTTAAAATCTCTCTATCCCCTATTTCGTTACTTTTTGTATTACGTAATCGCCCTATTTGATTTAATACAGTAGCAAAGATTTCTTTTTCCTTATGCAAAGCACTTGTAAGTAACTCGAATACTTCTAACCTTTCCTTTTCATTATCACTATTCATTGCAATATGATTTGCTTGACCAAATGATAATTGTTTATTATTGTGCTCTATTTCTATCTTATTTCTTAATTGTATGTACATATTTTCCCACGCATTTAGTTCATCTTTTATGAACCTAGTATTAATATTATCAGAAATTGCCACCTCACTTTGTTGTATTACTTGCTGTACTTCACTTTTTAGTTCCTTTACTTTCACAGTCAATATAGTATTGTCAGATGAAACACTTTCTTCAGCCGATCGGCAATACAAATAGTATTCTGCCTTTTCAATAGCCTGTATAAGTTTTGAAAGGATTTCCACATCCTTTGTCACTATATATTGTTCTTTCAACTCTAATATCGGAAATATAATATCTTCACACGAATATAATCGATCTAAATCCCACCTAGCAATTTCATGCATTTTTATAGCCGCCTCCTATTTTTACAAATAGTTACAGATATTTCTCCCTACCCAATTATATATGAAACTACAATTTTTTAATATCTTTAAATATTTCGTTTTTTGATGAGCAGGACTAGATTTATATTCGTTTCTTTCACCACTCAATCACAAATAGCATAAACACATGAATGATACGATGTGTAAAAAAGACAATAAAGTTATTTACTTTTAAACCTAAAACAAGCATAACCCCGTTCTAAATTTAGGACGGGGTTAAAATATAGATGTATAATTTTCGATATAAGATACTTCACTGTACTTAAAAATATAACAATAAAGTCGTTTGAAAATCTAATTTTTATTCAACAATAGCGCCTATTGTTGAATAATGTTCAATTTTAAACGAATAAAGCCATTAATATTAAATTTTGATAGCCGTCATCCAATTTTACACCCTTTGCTTTTCTACCCTCTTCAAAAAATCCTAGATTCTTATATAACTGGATTGCACCTAGATTATCTTCCATTACCTCAAGACAAACTTTTTCAATCTTACTGTTATTTTTAGCCCAATTGATTAACGTTTCTAGAAGAGCTCTTCCAATACCATAATTTCGATATTCAGGTAGTATGGTCATCGCAAAAGCCCCTTGATGACTAATTTTTTCTTTGTTTCCGTTCTTAAAATCGATTGCACCGACTAACTTACCATCAACTTCAGCAATAAACTGTACATAATTTGGATTTTCATGATAAGCTTTTAACGTTTTTTGAATAGCATCAACACTCATCTTTTTTACACCTTCAACCGTACTTAGCATGTATGGAGCATTTATTAAAGCTTTTGAAGCAGCATTTAGCATTCTTTCTGCGTCCTGTTCTTTAGCTTCTCTAATTATTACTGTTTGTCCATCCTTAAATTTATAAGTAAAAACATTAGTTGATAATATATTATACACACCCTTTCGGAATATAATTAATCGGATTCTTTAACTATTCCACAATTCTTAAGTAAGAGAAAGTCGTATCACCTTTTCTGTAATCGCCCTCCTTTAACTTAATAACAATTATTTCAAATATTTTTAATTTTGACAAGAAATCGTTTCGTTATATAGTTCGATTGTTGAATAACATGACTGGCGTTTTTAAACAACTTTATTATCTCTGTACACGATTACTGATATAAGTATCACTTCACCAATACCATATCGACCAATTATCACAGATTAAAAATAAAAAAGGATTGATCAAAAGATCAATCCTTTACTCTACTTCATTTAAGAAAAATAATGTTATAACGCCAGGTCCTGTATGTGCACCGATTGCTGCTCCAATTGTATTTACGATAAATACTTCACAGCCGAATCTTTCCGTAATTAATGCTTTTAACGCTTCAGCTGTTTCTAAGTCGTCGCCATGAGTCATTGCGATTGTTTGACCTTTAAGTTCTTTCCCACGCTCTTCCATAATATCTACAATTCGGCCAAGTACTTTCTTTTTCCCTCTTACCTTTTCAAGTGGTACAAGTTTTCCTTCTTCCACATTTAAGATCGGCTTAATGTTTAATAAACCGCCGATAAAACCTGCTACTTTACTTAAACGTCCACCTCTAACAAGGTACTGTAAGTCAGCCACAGTGAAGATATGTTCCATATGGTTCATTAAAAAAACGACACGTTTTAAAATATCTTCTTTTGATGCGCCGTCTTTCGCCATTTTAGCAGCTTCTAAAACGACAAGCCCTTGACCAAGCGAAGCACATTTCGTATCAATAATCTCCAAATCTAAATCTGCATATGTTTCTTTTACTTCCTCTTTAATGACAATTGAAGATTGATATGTACCAGACAGTTCAGATGAAAAAGCTAAATATATACAAGGGTTACCTTCTTTTGCATAAGAAACAAATTTTTCTTGGAAAGTTTCAAGTGAAGGCAATGATGTTCTATAAACAGCGCCTTCTCTCATTTTTTGCAATAATGTAACTGACTCTAATGTAACTCCATCTAAATACTCTGTTTCTGCTTCATCATATACACGGAGTGGAATTAAATCAATATCATATGCTTGCAGCAATTCTACCGGTAAATCCGCCGCACTATCCGTAATGATTTTAACACCCATTTTTAAACCTCTATTCTGTTATAAATATAAAATAATAAAATAAAAATAGTACTTTTAAATTATATACGTAAAACTTAAATGAAGAAAGGAAAACACTTTATATTGTATGCACTATTCTCCAAAACTTGAACTGTTAATAAAAATCATGCCATTTTAACCACTTTTTCCTGAAAATATATTATGTATAATGGAAATAGTAAAAGTTTTCTGAAGGAGGATGCATATGAGTATTCAACTGGCTACATATAATGATCTAGAATGGATTAATAATCAATACGAATCAATAGGATTTGTACGGAGCGATTTAAAGCGAGATAAAGTTGCAATCATTACATACAACAATGAGTACGCAGGTGTTGGACGACTAGTCAAAATAGATGATAATACTATAGAAATGGGTGGGATTTTTATTCTCCCAAAATTTAGAGGTCTACAATTAGCTGGGGAACTTGTTTCATTTTTAGTAGAAACTGCGAAAAAATTACAAGTACAAAATGTGTATTGTCTTCCTTTTGAGGAACTAGAAAACTTTTATAAGAAATATGGCTATACTGAGGTCGATACTACGAAAGAATTTGTCCATCCAATTATTCTAAAAAAATATAATTGGTGTTTAAAACATTATGATAAACATGTATTACTGTTTAAATTGTAAGTTTTCTATAATGGGGGTGGATACACTTTGTGTTACACCTCATGTTTTAACAAAGATTTATCCATTTCATCTATTAAAAGAATTAGTTTTTTAAAGCGATCCATCAATTGTATTTCATATCTTTCCCAAACGCTTATTAGCAAGCTCATTTACAAACTTGCTAGCATTATTTTTAAGTTTCTCTAATACATTTTCCTGAAGAAATTTTTAACTAATTGATGTAGAGATGATTAATTATCTAATCCGCACCCAAACTTCCTGTTCTTGTAACAATTGCACAGTTAATTCCAATACAAGGTTTTGTATTAACTGATACGCGTTATCATGCGGTGTACTTCGTTCCGATATAAATTCAATACATTGAAAAATATAACCTTCTACGAGTAAGCTCCCTTTTTCAATTTTAGATGGATTATTTCCTTTCCTTATTATTTTTGGTAATAAAAACTCATTTTTTGTTAAAATAATTTCCTGTGACACCTCTTTTATTTCTATAACTTTTTCTTTAAATACCACTTTTTCTCGTAAATTAATTTCACCTTTATACTTCCCTATTTCTATTGGTAATTTCGCAGGTATATAATTATTTACTCCTCCTTCATCTTCCTTATCTAAAATTATTCCGTGTATAGGAATCCACGAAGATGTTCCTACCCAATTCTCTTCCATATTACTTTTTATTTTTTGATTAGAAAGTTCTAAAAGCACTCTCTTTTCATAAAGGTTTGAAGAAACTAAATTACAATTAACTTCTCCTTGATAATGTTGCACTGTAGTTAATAACTTAGTATCCAATTCACAACCCCTTTCATCTTTTTGATTCCGAAATACAAATACTTCTTGATTTTTCACATTCATATTAGGGAATTTTATAAAACTAGTCACATCTGAAATAATAGAAAATGGGGTTTTTACTACTTTTGAACGTACTAAGGTCTCTATTTTTGATTCTGAATCTTGACGTTTTTTCTGTGACTCTGTTTCTTTACTCTTTTTCTCGGATTTAACTGCTTCTTCTTTTTTTGACTTTGTTTTTTTACTTTCTTTCTCTGATTCAATTGTTTCTTCTTCTTTTTTCGACTCAGTTTCTTTACTTTCTTTCTCTGATTCAATTGTTTCTTCTTCTTTTTCCGACTCAGTTTCTTTACTTTCTTTCTCTAATTCAATTGTTTCTTCTTCTTTTTTCGACTCAGTTTCTTTACTTTTTTTCTCTAATTCAATCGCTTTATCTCCCTTTTTTGATTCTGTTTTTTTACTTTTTTTCTCTAATTCAATCGCTTTATCTCCCTTTTTTGATTCTGTTTTTTTACTTTCTTTCTTTAATTCAATTGCTTTATCTTCTTTCTCTGATTCTGTTTCTTCAATTTTTTCCTTTTTTCTTATTTCGCGTGCATCATCTTGAACATTCAGCTTTTTCCCTTTATAAACTTTGTTCCATATTTCCTGACCAACCCATGGATTTTTCATCACCATCCCCCCGTCTAATGAAATTCATAAAAATATGTTTTTTGTACGCGACCATTTCATCATTATATATGTTTTATAATAATAAAAAAGACATTGTCTTTTTATCAAAGACAATGCTTTTTTAGTTTTATACTTGTACTTGTTGTACTTGTAAAACTTTTAAAGTAAGATCTAGTACAATTTTTTCACGAAGAGTATCAAATGGTTCGTTTAGGTCTGTTGGACAAGGTGAAAAGTCTAATTCAAAAAATTGAGCGCTGACTAATTCGCAATACGGTTGTTCATTATAAAAAACTGTATTTTCGAAGAAGTATTTGTCTAAACGTGGTAGATCACCATTTTTAGGATTAATAAAGTGAGAAGTAGTATCTGAGGAAGCAGCCACTATAGCTTGTGATAGAAAATCACCAGCTGTTAAATCAGCAAAACCAGAAAATGGAACATTAGCAATGCGGTCATATAGCACACCATTACACTCGTCATTTGCATATTCAATGTTTTTACGAATATATCCTTGTACAAATAATTTTGCTCTTGTAACTCGGCGGTAAGGTGTACCTGGTACTGGAGTAAATGCTACAGGAACTAACTTACATTGTGTTAAAAATGCATTTTTTAAGATACGTTTAATTTCAACCGCTGGAGGATCTAATGAAATATCAGATTCTACAACAATTTGAATTGTTCTTTCTGCTAATACAACCGGTATTTTTACAATTGGCGCTCCCGGAGTAGTAATTGGCGTTACAGGTGCATCACTTAATGGTGTTTGGGTTTGTCCTACTACCTGACATGGTACATTAATTGGACATTGTTCACTCATATTTTATAATCTCCTTTATAATAAAATTTAGAGTTTTTTAACTCTCTTTACTGTATATGTACTTTTTCTATTAATGCGTGGGTTTGTATCATAGTCACTTTTATCAATTGCATAGTAAAAGCTTCAATTCCTCTTGATAGTTAAAAATACATAAATTAATATATGGAGCCTATACTGATATCTACCTATATAAAATAGAATTTCTCGACTTTTTTATGATAAAGCTAATAGGTGTTCCAAAATTAATTTTTCAAGAGTCTTTTATTCTATCTAACAAAGAATACATTTAATAAGAACCATCTGCCAACTTAATACTATCCACAAAACAGAACATCACGACTATTGTCCCCTTTATAAAAAATAAAAACCGGCTAAAAAAGCCGGTTTTTGTACTCAATAGATTATAAAATCTCCTTATTATTGAAATAATCATTTTATCCCCTAATATTTCCATAGGAGTTTTTAACAATGCTATCGAAACATTCCAGTCATTTGTCTTTCCCTTTTTAAATTCTTTATTTTGTACAACTCTTACAATCTCTGCTCATTCATCTATTATCCACAAAATAAGTATCATACGCCTTATCAAAAACATATCCTAGCTTTTCTGCTAGTTTGGCAGATGTCGTATTCGCTGCATCCCAGTTTGGGTATTTTCCCTTTTCTAAACAATCCAATATTAACGCTGCACTCACTACGGTCGCCAAACCTTTTCTTCTATGGTTCAGATCCGTCGCAACTTCAATTTCTATCCCCTTATCGTAAATACTATACGAGGATGCACCGCATATAACTTCTCCATTATACAAAATGCTATAACCTATACCTCGATTTAAATAATCTTCTACCGATTGAAATTGACTTGTAAAGTCTTCAGAAAGCTTATGTAGTGTAGAATTATTTGCAATATGCTCATCTATTCTTCTTAACTCGTATCCTTTTGGAAGTGTTGATATAAAAGATTGTAATTTTGAACGGTCAAAAACTTCCGAATTACGTTTGAATTTATAGCGTAAAAACTTATCTATTTTTCTTTCATAAAATGTTTCTAAACGCTTTTTCCATTCTTCACTATTTACGATTACTAACATTTTTTCAGGAATATTACGTAATAACTCTTCTGTTTCTTTCACATTTGGATCTCCAGTATAAAATGTGAAAATCCCTACTGTAACTTGTGCTACTGTTGGATTTTCAAGATCGTTTACCCAGGCTCTTCCCATATGTCCTTGTAAATAAGAAAGTAATATAACATTATTAAAATCTTCGAACATGGAAACTAATTTTCTTCTAGTATATATATTCGCTTCATATATCATTTACATTCCTGCTTTCTACAAATCAATATAACTCTACATTTTCATGAGGTAACTTATACCCTTTTTACACATCCATTTATTCGGCATATAAGCAAACACCCCTTAGACTTAACTTTCATATAATTATAAATTATTCACAAATACAAAATCATTATAACATCAAATCAAAAAATAAAAATTCACTTTTTCAATTTTAAAATATATATCTTATTATCCAAATAAAACATATTTTTTGATAAAATTTTAACATATACCCAATCCAGTCGAATCACTGTAAGATTGATTTATAAATACGCTTTTTAAGGGGGATTATAAAACGACTGATTTCTATTCTCGTCTTTCAAAAAGTGATGTCGCTCTTATGCGTATGGCTCATGGCGGGGTTCAACTAATGAACTGGTTTAGCATTGCAGCAGAATTACAGTGTGACTGGCGAAATGATGTTGAAGGCTTTGGAGCTTTACTTGCTAAACACCTTCCAAGTTATCAAAATATCATAGGAAGCTATATGGGAGCTCAAAAGGAATTTAGTAAATAAATTACTCAACTTTTGATTAAACATGCTATCAAGTTTGGATAACTATGTAAACACAATAAAAATAGCAACAGCTATGTACATAATTAAGAAAAGGGCTGCTTCAATAGCCCTTTTCTTAATTGCTTTATCAATATTGTATGCTCTTCCGTCACTTTATTTAAATCAATTACATACTATTCCCCTAGCTTTTCTGTAATAGCTTCTTTCATATTTTGCTGCAAAAGACCGCATTATAGGAGATTATCCATAACAAATCATAGTACAACTAACCACTCTATTTACTTCTAACACCGTACATACGACAAAAGTGATTTTCCCGCCGCTATAACGCTCCTATTATATGTAAAAACCCTCCTGTATTTTAAGAGGGTTAATCAATAGATACGTTATAACTCCTTCTTAGAAATAAAGGATTCCGTCTCACCATTTTTATATACTTTAGTCAATTTAACAACTGATTTGTACGTGTTATCATCATCGTTTATCATTTTTTTTAGCTCTTCTATTTCAGCATTACCAGTTCCACTCTCTATTTTTAAGCAGTTCGAAATGGAAAGGTATCCGCTTGATGCCAATATAAAAATAAAAATCGTATCAGGAAAATTAATAAATAACAACCCGTAGTTTAAAGGATCTCCAGCTGGATGTGATAAAAGCAGTCGAAAACCTACCAGTTCAGGCACTTGAACGAAATCTTTAGAAACAATTGCCTCACCTACTATAGTAATTTGCTTTACTACATTCCCGAGTTCATCTGTAAATTCAGTACATCTAGGTGGATTAATTGTGGTTGCTTGGAAAGACACATTTAATTCAGGATTGTTAAAATCAAAAAAGATTGTACTACCCTCCGTTAAACATTGCGGGCAAACATTTCCTAGCAAGCTAAAGTCCTCTTCAATAAATTTAACTTTCGTTTTACAACTACACACTTTTCCTATTCGAATCGCATCAATTTTTGAACAGTCTACAAATATTACCTCATTGTCTTCTTGTACAAATGATACAATGCCCTTCCTCTTGTTAAATGAAAGAAAATAAGATACATCGATTTCGTTTCCAGCTATTACGATACTTTCAACTTGAGTAAAAGGTTCTAGACTTTGTAAAAATTCACATATACTATTTTGGCAACACCCACAATTTCGTTTCGGCTCGCAATCCACTTACATTCAATCCTTTCCCTATATGTTTTTATCTAATACATATAATATGAGCGGAAGATAAGAAAAGGTTGGACAATATAATATTAACGTAAGGAGATAGTTAGCTACTCATTAGGTTAATAAGGGATTTACACCAATAATAAGTAATAACACATATTTTTTACTATAAATACATATAACAATTTCATCTTTCATGAAAAAAACGTTATAATAAGGTGTAGCCTCTACGATTACGTTATAAAGGAGATTAAAACAATGGCTAAAATTAAAGTATATCAAGCAAAAGAAGAAAATATGGACGCAGTAAAAAACATCATTGATGTTGAGGAACAAAACCCAACTGCTGAAAACTTACAAAATCTATACGCATGTGTATTAGAAACTGAAGATATGGCATTGCCTGAATCATACATTGAAGAAGATATCTTAATTGATTCTATGGAAGTTATGGTTAATGCTTCTCAAAGCAAACTAAGAGACTTAGGTACATATGATGTAATCGAAGTTCAAAACAAAGGTAAAAAAACACAAATTTTATTATTAGCAGACGAAGAATACGAAATCATCGAAGGCTAATCTAACACCGTACATACGACAAAAGCTCCTTTCAAATTTGAAAGGAGCTTTTTCATTAAGATTTTGATGCTTCACTCTTTATATTCTTTTGTTCTTTCTGAAATACCATGCGTTCATTTCCCATAAAGAAAATGAATACGAATGCTAAAACAGCTGGTACCAATGCCCACATGAATGTTTGAACAATTGAACTAGAAAGAGCGTCAATAATTTTATCTAATATTTGTGGCGGAATTTGAGATCTAGCCGATTCTGATAAAATGGCTCTTGAATCTCCTACAGCATTTGAATTCATTCCCCCGCTCATACCTTTAAATGCTTCTTCTAATTGATCTTGGAAACCTGTTCTTTGGATCATTCCGAAGATGGTAATACCAAGTGTCATACCTAATGAACGAATAAAGTTACTCGTTGAGGTCGCAGATCCGCGCTGTTCCATACCGAAGTTGTGAATTGAAGCCATGCTTAGTACAGAGAATGAGAAACCAACTCCGAATCCGATAATAATCATGTAAACCGTTAATAATGCCCGACTTGTTTCTGGCGTTAACGTGCTTAATAAGAATAATCCGATTAGCATAATAACAGCAGAAATAATCATAATGTTTCGGTAGCTAAGCTTTGTCGTTAAAAATCCGCCTAACTGTGCTGTTACGACTGACCCTAACATCATCGGTAAAAGTAACAATCCTGAGTTTGTTGCAGTCCCACCATATACACCTTGAATAAATAACGGAATGTACACAGTTGCTGACATAAATGCAGCTCCGTAACATAATGCAATAATTGTACTCATTCCAAACAGACGTTGTTTAAACATCTCAAATGAAATGATTGGCTCTTCTACTTTTCGTTCGATATAAATAAATGCGATTATTAAAATAGCGAATCCAGCAAATAAACTTAAAATAAAGCTAGAATCCCAATCATATTTTTGTCCGCCAAGTTCAAGTGCAAACATTAAAGAAACTACTGCACCAACTAAAGTAATTGCGCCGAACCAATCAATTTTTTGTTTTTTATGAACTCGTGATTCTTTATAAAAGAATGTAATAAAAATAAGTGCTAAAATGCCAAGCGGTAAGTTAATATAAAATACCCAGTGCCAACTAATATAATCTGTAATATATGCGCCAAGTAATGGCCCGAAAATACTTGATAATCCAAATACTGCTCCGAATAATCCACCCATTTTCCCACGCTTTTCAGGTGGAAAAATATCAAACACGATAGTAAACGCGATCGGCACTAATGCCCCGCCGCCAATACCTTGAATGGCACGATAAATGCCTAATTGTGTAATATTTTCAGCAGTCCCACAAAGTGCCGAACCAATCATAAAGACGATTAAACCGAAAATAAAGAATCTCTTTCTTCCATACATATCTGATAGTTTACCGAAAATCGGCATACCTGCCATTTCTGCGACCATATAGGCAGAAACGACCCATACAAAGTTTTCAAGACCTCCTAAGTCACCAACGATCGTTCCCATCGCTGTTACGACAATGGTATTATCCATTGATGCCATTAAAATACCTAGCAATAAGCCCGCCACAATAAAGCCAAGCTTATTATTCTTCTCAACCATATCTCTTGCTCTCCCTCGCATTACTTATATTTGTTTATGTTCTTTTACGACTGCATTACCTTTTTGGTTAAAACTAGTATGATATTCCACAACACTAATTTCACAGCCAGGACCAATGGTAACGTTGTTTCCTCTTACTACTTCAGCAATTGTATGTTCTAAATAAATATCATCCCCTTCAACAATTGAAGTTTGGAGGTTTCCAGCATGACTAGTAAAAGGAATAAATCTTGATTTCTTACGCACTGTAATCTTTTTGCCACCGATTTCTCTTACTTTACTTCCTTCATAACGAAGTGAGATTTCAATATGTTCAGCATTAAGCAAACCATCACTTTCAAGACCACCAGTTAGTGATAATTCTTCTACTTCAATATCTCCCTTCACATTTAAAGCACCTTTCACATCTACGAAATCACCTGAAAACTTCCCTGTAACATCAATCATACCTCTAATTTTTGTTTTTTCAATATGAGCATCACCATGCATTTGTGTATTACCATATACTTTTACATATGCTGCATCTACATTTCCTTGTACTTCACTATCTCCATACACGACATAGTTTTTAACTTTCATATTGCCACGCACATCACTTGTGCCATATGTTTTAAACTCATTACAACTCATATCATTCGCAATTGTCCCTTCACCGCGAATCTTCACTTTGTTATAATCTCCGCCCGCTGAATTACCAGAACCATTTACTGTGAGACTATGTTGATGTTCCATACTGATTACCCCCCTCCGTTAAACTTGCTTAATTTCTTTTACATTTGCGCTTTTATCAACAGTAATAACACCGCTATATTCAATCAGTTCAATCTCACAGTTCGGTCCTACTGTTACATTGTTTCCTCTTACTGTTTTTATGTGAGCATAATCAATATCGATATTGTCACCTTCTAACAATTCAGCTTCTAACTGCAAGCCAAATACTGATTTAAATAGTCTACTAAATGTACTCAATCTATGTCTTACTTTAATCGTTTGGCCACCAATTTCTTTCGCTCTACATGTACCGTGAATATTTATATTAATCTCATCTGCGCTTAATAAACCACCGATTGTAAATTGTCCTTCTGAAGAAAAAATATCAACTTCACAATTCCCATCAATCGTCGCTTGACCGTTGATTTTAAATTCTTCACCCTTAACGTTTCCACCTATCGTACCTTTTCCTGCAATTTTTAAACTATTCGCCTTTACATCTTGTGTAATTGTTGCTTTCCCATCAATTCGCATCGTTTCTGTATTAACTGTACCATCGACTTTACCTGATCCACTAATTCTTGCGTTGCTACTGTTCAAATCACCAGTTACTGCACCATAACCATTACATTGAAATTCATCACATTCAACATTTCCGTTCACAGTGCCTTTTCCATTTAGTTGTACTTTATGAAATTCACCGCCATTGGATGAACCGTAACCATTTATAATTAAATTTTCTGTACGCATTATTTCTCCTCCACTACAACAGTTTAGTTTTTAATGCTTCGGTATACTTCATAATCGCTTCTCGTAAAATAATCTTCGTTCCCTTTTCAAAAATTAAATCCTCAATATTCGATACTAAGAAACATGTAGAAATCCCTATTTTTCGAATCATAACTAAATCACAATTTTTATGTTTGATTGCTTCATAATTTTCTCGTAAAACTTGCAGAACCATTTTACCTTCTTCTAAACTAACTTCTCCTGATTGTAGTAACTCTTCTAACATATACACATAAAGAATATCTACAAATCGAAAGTCTGCCGTTTTGTTCGTTTGCTCAATAAAAAATTGTAAAACAGGTTCTGATGTAATCCCTTTACGGATGAGATCTTCTTTCGTTAAAAGGATTTCTGTCACACTCGGTGAAAACATATTTGCTAATTCATCTAGTGATAAATCTTCTTTCATCGTTTGGATTTTATCAATACGCTCTAAAATCTTTTCTTTCGGAAAAAATGTCTCTTGACCAGTAAATGTTGACTTTCGTACAAACCAATCTTCCGGAATTAAATTTTTTCTCTTCCACCTATATAACTGTCCGTATGAAATACCTGTAAGCTCTAATAATTCTTTTTTTGAAATTAAATTTGTACTCAACTGTGTAACACTCCTTCCTAATAACAATGTAACATAACACTGTTACGCTGTAAATGGAATTATACTACAAGTAGCGTAACAATGTGTAAAACAAACTTCTTTCACATAGAAAAAAGGCTCTGACACATCTTCTGAAAAATGCGTAAGAACCTATATATATCAAGACTTAAACCATATTTCATAAAAATCAATCCAACCTTGCGAATTAATCATTATATTTTGTACTTTTTCATGAGTACTTACCTCTTGTTTGTTACGATATAAAGGAATAATATGAATTTGACGTAACAATGTGTCCTCAAGATCGCGTAACAGTGTAACTCTTTTCTCTACTTGTTCTTGTTTAAAATAAGGGGACAAGATTTCGTGAAAGTTCATGCTGCTATGCCTATGAATAAAACTGTTTTTTGTCAGAAACATATATAGCAAACTATCTTCTATTCGTTCACTAATTGTTGCGCTATCATGCATGATATCAGCTTTTTGTATCGTACTTATTTGCAATAGTTCTTCTATTTCAAGAAAATTAATCTCTACACAAATTCCATACTTCGCGCACTCTTTTTGTATCCATTGTGCATCTTCAACGTGATCTCGTCCTTTAAATGTATACAGTTGTAGCACTTCATTATGATAAATACTTCTTTTCATTAAACTTTCTATATCTTCCTCTATCTCTACTATGCTGGCCTTTGCTGATATTAGTTCCTTTGCCACTTCTCCACGTTCTCCACCGAGTTCTTGAACGATTATATCGCCATGAATGATTTTATATAACGCTTTCCGAAATAACTTATCTTGCATTGGTCCTTCTTTCGTAAGATTGCATGTTACATAAGTCACGTTCGACTCAAGTCGAGACAGTTCTTTATTATGTTTCTCTTTATCTTTATACTGTGCCTTTACTAAAACATCATATGTATCTACACTTTGTTCTACATTCCACAACTCAACGCGATCTAGAAAAGGTCTCTCACGAAAATATAAATGATGCGCTTCCAGTATAAACAGATCTTCATTACTTTTGTATAACTGAAAAGGTCCTGTCCCCATTAATTTTCCTGCTTCATCTTCACTTACGATAGAACACTGTTCTAAACTTAGCATATGTAAAAACATCATATTTTCCGTATGTAATTTAATTTCTAAAACATATTCACCTACTGCATGAAAACTTTCCACATGCTGTAACATCCATGCGTGCGGGTTGTCTACAGCTGTCATAAATCGATTCAATGAATATATAACATCATGTGCAGTAAGGCGTTTTCCATTATGAAAGTGAACTCCTTTTCGTAAATAAAATGTCCATATTTTTTCTTCATCATTATATTCCCAGTGAAAAGCAAGTCTCGGTTCAATAGCAGTTCTTTCTTCATTGATATATACGAGTGTATCAAAAATATGTTTAACCATATGACATTCCGAGCGCATTGTAGCGTAAACTGGATCTAAAGCGATGTCCAGATTCATTTGTACTTGTAAACGGAGTACATCTTTTCTCCCTTCAGAAGTCATTTCAATTTTATGACCAAACATAGAATCAACCCAAGACTGGTATTCTCCCTTTACTGATGGAAAATGTGCGCTATAGCGTTCCACAAATGAGATCCCGCTTTTCACATTCCCTTTTTTCGTTATTTCTTTTCCTCTATCTAAAATCAATGGTGCCGGATTCTTTTTAAATATTAATTTAGAACGATTTCCTCTCCCGCGACCTGGAAACCAAGCGATCCAATGTAACTCTTCTAATTTTTTTATAATTAATTTACTATTACGCTCTGTACAAAATAAAGTTTCAGATATATTTTGCACTGTTATCTCTAATTGTTCTCCTTCTCGTTTCCCTTTCCCATAGGCAAACCATAATTCAATGTATTGATCTAAAATAAACATCATAATCCCCCTAAAAGGTGAAAAATACTCCCTTTTATTTCTACCCTTTTTCCATTTCTCCTTTCATCTTATCATTTCAATATAGAAAGGAGGAAATCAAATTGAACCATCTCTTACTACGTTACAATAAACCTATTATCATTAGACTGTGTGGTGAATTATTAACCCGAACAACGGAATCAATGTTAACCCTCATTATGATTATATACGTTAATAAGATGTTAAACGGCAATATAATGATGACTATGCTTATTTTCGGACTACAACCACTTTCAGACATTGTCTTTACACTTATTGCTGGAGGCGTTACTGATAAATATGGGAGAAAAAAATTATGTTACTCGGCCTATTGCTGCAAGGTGTTGCAATCGGTAGTTTTATTTTTGCTCAATCCATTTTTATATTTGCACTGTTATACGTCATTAATGGTATTGGTCGTTCTTTATACATTCCAGCTCAACGTGCGCAAATTGCCGATTTAACAAAACAAAAGCAGCAAGCAGAAATTTTTGCTCTCCTGCAAACGATGGGAGCAATTGGATCCGTAATCGGTCCTTTAATTGGTGCTATCTTTTATACTACTCACCCTGAATATTTATTTATGATGCAAAGTATTACACTTATGATATATGCAATAGTTGTTTGGACGCAGCTCCCAGAAACTGCTCCAGCAATTACAACGCCAAAACAAAAACTTGAAGTAGCATCATCTCCAAAACAATTTGTACGCAAACATTACGCTGTATTTGGACTTATGGCTTCTACACTTCCTATTAGCTTTTTCTATGCACAAACGGAAACAAATTATCGTATTTTCGCAGAACATGTATTTCCGAATTTCGTATTCATACTCGCATTTATTTCAACTTGTAAAGCCATTTTGGAAATCATTCTACAAATTTTCCTCGTAAAATGGTCTGAACGATTTTCCATGACGAAAATCATCCTTATTTCTTACGCCTGCTATACGATAGCCGCAATTGGCTACGGGCTTTCAGCAACAATCTCGTCACTATTTTTCACATTACTCTTTTTAGTCATTGGAGAAAGTATTGCTTTAAACCATTTATTGCGATTCGTTTCAGAGATCGCTCCTACAGATAAACGTGGATTGTATTTTTCGATTTATGGCATACACTGGGATATATCTCGAACGTGCGGTCCTGTTATTGGTGCAGTATTATTAAGTAAACTAAACGGTAATATGCTATTTTATATTTGTGCATGTTTCTTAATAGTTGGAGGTATTGTTCAGGCACTTTTTGTTCAAAATTTAGAACGTAAAAAAATAAAGGGAAATGTCCAAAAAGATAATTCGCAACATACCCCTCAAGTTTTATAGGATGCTACTTTTTTAATAGATCGATATCTCTTATTGGATGAATTATAAAAAACGTTATCCTTCCCTATAAATCTATAGGTAGATAGCGTTTTTTTACTTACTTTGTATTTTTTTCAAAAATATAATTGAATTATTTCGCCATATGAAAGTATGTATCATAAGGTCGGAAACATACCTTGTTTACAATTGAATACACCTCACTTTTAAAATAATTGAGGTGTTCTGGAGATTATTTGATTTTTTATCCTGCCATTTTATTAATACTATCCTCTGGCGAAAATACCGAAATATGATATACCTTACCGATCAATTTTGGAATGATGAATTTTAACTCGAACTGATTGTTTACTTTATATACATATATTTGATCTTCACCATTTACTTTAACTGAAGTTGGTTTTCCTAACGCCTTTTCAATTTCTTTTAATGTAATTGACTTTAGTTCTGTTTGATATGAACGTACATCAAAAACTTGTGATCCTTTATTAAAACCGAAGACAACATTTTTATTTGTAAAGGTTGCGTACATTCCGCTCCCTGCTTGTTCTGTTTTATCTGCTTTCCCCCATGCTTTTTCTATTTCTTCGATATCTCCTGTATGAGCAGCAAATGGAACATTAGGTACTTTCCCATCTTTCGCTAGTTCAAATAATTCTTTAACATAGTTAATTGATTTTTGGTTAAGAGTTGGACTTTTTGAATCTGGCCCTGTTGAAGGTTTTGTTGAATCTTGATTTTTGGGGTTATTCGCTGACTCGTTCTCTTTTTGAGGTGCAGTTCCTTCATTCTTTTGTTCCGTATTTTTTTCAGATGTTGGGTTCGTCTGTTTCTTTTCCTCATTATTCGTACAAGCCATCAATGTTAATACACATGTTAAAGTGAACAATATTCTCAAATGCGCTTTCATATTTTACTACCTCCCATTCGTAAACACTCTATAACATGATTTTTATCTCACATTGATTTCAAACAGGTTGAGATGTGTTGTTTTTCCTTACTATACACCTTCTCTTCTTACATGCTTTATCCTTCTTCTATCACCTTGAATAAAGTACGTCACAAAAACGCAAAAAACCAACAGAAACTACGTAACATTTCCCTGCTGGTCTCATATTTTTAAGGTTTGAAATTTAATTACATCATTTCTTATTAGTAAACATATGATTCTCTCTACTCTTGTTTTAATGAAGTTGTATAATTTTTCTTTATAATATCTTTTATATGTATGATAAACGATATAAGGAATATCACTGCTAATACACCATTTATCCAATAATATGTATTTTCTTCTGTGTATTTATTATAAAACGATTGAACATTAAATAATAACAGAAACAGAGAAAACAAAGCAGAGCTTGCTAGCATGCCAAAACTTTTCACGAAATTCACCTCTTTTCTAAAATTTATGACCTTTATAATAATACATTTATATAAAAAGATTTTCAAATAGCAGATGAACTTATCTATACTTTAGTATAAATTAAAAAGAACCTGAAATAATACAGATTCTTTCCAAAATAACATATGTAGATAAGCTTTAAAAGCAAAACTAAGAGGTAAGCCTTACTTTCTTTACGTATGTAGAAATCGTACTTTTTACAGTTTCAAAATTATGAGCAAATGTATTATCTCCACTCAGTGCCGTTATACATGTTAAACTTGCCGCTTTAATAAAATGTTTTACATCTACAAGCATTGAATTAGCCCCCATGAATTTAATTATGCTTATTATAACAGATGTATTCCGATTGAAACATGGAAGAAATAAACAACCCTTCGGAAAATTCCATTTCCCCTCAACTTTTTAGCATACAACATACATGTACCTTTATTATATAATTAAAAAGCTGTCCAATATTGGACAGCTTCAAATATGTATATTACACTTCGATTGACTTACCATCTTCTACAATATGATAAAGTAAGTGCGCTAAATGATGAATTGGACCATATTCTTCCTCTTCTTCATTTGTTTCACCTTGGAATTCAAGATCATTTAAGTATAATGCTAAAAATTGATAGTATAATTGCAAATCAAATCCGTAGCAAGCACTTGGCTCTTCGTGATCTCCTTCATATTGTAACATTAAGTATTGATCATTTCCTTCTGCATCTTCTGCGTCAAAGAATACGAAGAAACCAACGTTTGTATCTAAATCAAATAGATGACGAGTACCTTTTTCTGTTGCTTTATTGAAGTCCTCTTCACTTAATTTATGTACTGTTGTCGCTTTTGCATTATCTTCTTGATGGAAATTTACTGTATATGATTTCAATGCTGACACCTCCTGATTGTATAACAGTAGCATAACAGATTAGGCCATATAATTCAAAGGGACTGCTTACAAATGTAAACAGCCCCCTGTATTCATTTTCGCATCGCCCGGAATATAAAGCTTACGATGAAAATCAAAATAATCGCACCTATTAAGGCTGGAACAATCGCATATCCACCTATAATAGGTCCAAATTTACCAAGTAACGCTGTACCAAGCCAAGAACCGACAATACCAGCAATAATATTACCAATTACACCGCCAGGTACATCCCTTCCAGTAATTAAGCTTGCAAACCAACCTAATATACCACCGACAATTAAAGACCAAATCATATGATAACCTCCTTTATAATTCACCAATCAAACTATAATCAGAAACAATTGCTTACCATTAGTTATGTTTCATTTTTCATAAGTTATTCATACAGCTCAACTATTAGATTATTTGAGAACGAAGCTCACTGGACAAATGATTTTACAACTTCACATTTTACATATTAGGGACAATCAGGCTTTAATATCGTCCTCATAAATTCTTCTTTAAAAACTGGATAATTAAAACCAACCGCAATTTTTTGTACAGGCCTATTATCAAACGTGATTGGCTCAGCTATTTTTCTAAAATCCGCAACACTTTGTCCTCTCGTTACATCATTCGTCGTACTAATCCAAACTGCTGATTTTTTATATTCAAAAATATCATCATTTATAAACGAAATAAACGGCAGTAAATCATGAATAGGACTCCCAGTAATACCCGGGTATTCCTTTTTATAAAAGTTCTCATAATAAAAATCGATCATTGGTTTAATGAGTTTCGCCTGCCCCGTTCCTTCTTTATTAATAATATCAAGCATTTCAGGAGTAATAAGCGCAGCCTGTGTTACATTTAACGGATATATAGTAGCGTTCTGCGCATACTTCATAACAATATTCGCCGCAATTGGATCGCCATAAAAATTCGCTTCAGACACGGGTGTAACATTACCTGGAAATAAGAAAGCGCCTCCCATAATATAATAAGAACAAATACGATTCATTACATTTGGATATAATAAAAATAACGTTGCAAGTGTTGTTAATCTTCCTGTCGCCACAATAACTATATCTTCTGGACAAGGCTCAATTAATTTAATTAATTCACAAAAATTTTCCCGTTTACAAATTCTCATTTCAGGTGGAATAATTGGCCCTAAACCGTGATCCCCATGAATTTCCGGGAAGAATAAAGGCTCTTCAGCTGTCATTGGTCTAGCTGCACCTTCGATGATTTTCACTTCTGTAGCATAGTATTTTTCTAAAAAATATACATTCTCTGTAACGATTTCTCGCGATACATTCCCATACTCTGCGACAATTCCTATAATATCTAATTTACAAGTTTTATTTGCATAAATTAACGCAACTGCATCGTCAATACCAAAGTCTCCAAAAAAGATAATTTTCTTATTAACAATCCTCACCTCTCTTCAGCATAATCTACTATTATTATTATGTGAAAAAGACAAGGCGGTGAAACGATGCAAACTAAAAAAGCCGCCTATTTATTGGCGACTTCAATCTTTTTATAAGACAAATATGCTAATACATTCTTACTTGAATCGTATTTTGGATTGTTTCCTTTTCTCGGTTCTCTCATATGCGTTTTTTCAAATCCAGGAATGTCCGGCATTTTCTCCATAAATTCAAGCATTTCTTCTTCAGTTCCTTCAATACGTACGCGAATCATTATTGCAATTCCTCAATTCTCATTTTCTCAGTACTAAGTATAACGCACTTTGAAAAGACTTCAAGAAATTTATCTTTTTAATGTTGTACTTTTTTTACAAATAAACATAGCCATTTCAGTATAGAACGACTTTACTTTATTATTTTCAAATAGAATATGAAAGTATTCCTTCATTTCGTTTGGTGTTTTCATCATACACTCTGTTAATTTTTCACGCTTTTGCATAGGTACTTCCAGCATGTCACACCACCAGTCGAAATCAAACTTTTTATCGAAAGTGAAGCATGACTGCATTTGCAAACCATTTTTTTCTAATAAAGTAATCCATTCTGTCTTTTTCAAAGCTCTTTCATGACTCGGATCACGCTTTTTTTCTATAAAATTATAAAATGTATCATATTCATTATTTTCTGGCGAAACATTATCTATTAAAATAAATAATCCATCATCTTCTAACGTTCGATTTACTTCATAAATAAATCGCGTCGGATTTGTAAAATGATGTGCTGCAATCCTGCATGTAATTGTATCAAATGCTTTATCAGCAAATGGCAATTTTTCAGCATGTCCAACGATAAAAGATACATTGTCATGCCCATTACCTAAAATGAATTTTTTCGCATTCTCTAACATTTTTTCAGTTAAATCTAATGCAACTACTTCTTTAAACAATGGTGCTAATAAATTTGCAACATGTCCACCACCAGTAGCAATATCAAGAAGACGATTATTATGACGAGGTTCAACTTGTTGAACTACATATTGTAAATCCAGTCCTTTAGCATGAATTTTACTTTTTACATACTTTTCTGCATTATTACCAAACTGTTGTTTCATAAGCTCTTCCTTACTCATTTTATCATCTTCCTTCTATTGTTATTAATATATATGATTCATATAATAATTAAAGTTCTCTTTATGTATTTTCAAATCCTCTTTTCAGCTCACCTCTTGTAATACAGACAGACCATCGTCAAAATGATATGAATATTACTTTAAAACAAAAAAGGTTATGGGAACTAATCCCCTAACCCAACTAAATATCTATTACATTTTTATTTCCTCATATATATCTATGTAATATAAATCCTCTTTCAACTTCATAATAACTTCTACTTCATTATAAGTAGCCTCTCGAGCATGTAAACCAAATTGATTCATGCCAATCCATATCCATCCAGGTGTATGATGAAGTATATCGATATTAAAACCATCTAACTTAGTAAGCTCCGATTTAATAAATGTATCTTTAATAGCGATTTGTTTGTCTATTAAGCCATATTCTTTTCCATTTTCAAATAGCGATATAATTTTCCCTAAAATCGGATGTTCCCGAACAATAAAATGATATTCCCTTTCATCTACATTCGCCACAATCAAACGAAAATCAGATACATCAGTCCCAAAATTCGGCATATTCATTTTTTCACCCCCTTAATTAGCTTCACTAATATCATAACAAATGAATATTTAAATAAAGTTAATAAAATGTAAAAAATAAAAAAGCTGACTTCCCTTTAGGAATCAGCCTTTATATTTTAGTTACCTTTATACTTTTACAACCTATTACAATGTTTCCTTTTCCTCATCATTTCCAGAAACTAAATTTCCTATAGCATCTGCCGTTACTTCTACCACAAATTCACAAATACCTGCTACAACTTCTCCAATTACTTCATCCATCTTTTTCCCTCCTTATTTTATGTAACTTATTTGTAGTATAGAAGAGATTGGTTATTTTTAACTATCGGAAAAGGTGACAAAAACATTACAGATTTGTAAGCTATTTCAACATGTTAACATTTTTACTTCTACCTTTTGAAACCCAAAGTATGATTAACAGGTATATAGGCCACCATAATATAAAGCAAGTAATACATTCGATAGAGGAGGCGTGCAAAATCTATTACGTAAAATTAATTAAAGGAAAATCATTCTATGCGTTTGATCATCGTTACTTAGTGTCTGAAGAAGAAGAGGTTTCAGAAAAAATTTATAATTACTTACTACGTAATGAATTTTTCGAAGTTCGTAAAGAAGAATATTCTGCTTAATGTAGGAAGGGCATCAAGAAATAAACCACATACTCGTGGTTCTCTTCTTGATGCTTTTATATTATTCCCCTATATTCAACCCTATTCTATTACTATCTTCTAATATACGTCCAATCTAATCCGTCATTACCTTCATATTTTAATATATGAGGAGGTGACAACCATAACTCATATCATTGATTACCAAGCTATTCAGCCAATAAATAAAACTGACGCAACTACTTTTACAATTCCCGATTCCCCAAACAAAGCAATTCTAGCAAATATTGAATTAAAAATTCCAATAAAAGATTCACGTGATAATCGAGTAGAATTAATTGCTACAGTTGGAGTTAAAGGTATAACTGATATATCACAAATATTGTTTAGGGTTTTCCGTAACAACATTGAAATTTTCAACACACAAGTAAGTATTAGATCTACAGATTCTGAACAATATTACGTTGAAACATTTCAAACAATTAATAAAAATATAAGCTGTGGGATTCACGAATACACTTTAACTGTGGAAAATTTAACAAGTGCTGCAAGTGCAGATGTTATTGGCCCCCTCACCTTTAGTGCATTAGCAATTGGACAAGGTCATAATAGTTATTAAGCAACTCTATTTACAATAGTGTATTTTAGAAAAGTGAGACGTACTATTACGCTCTTGCTTTTTTTATTTTTTATATGTAATTAATTCAAAGTTCATTTTATTTTTAATGCTTATTTCATCAACTCATAAATCCAATTTTCGCCAAATCAAAAAGATTGAAATCCACTAATGAAACACGTAATATAGACTCTGACTCTAAAAAAGTTCGTAAAAAAATACTACATAAATAAGGAGGTTTTATATACGAGTTTTTCACTTTAAAAGACGGAGAGGTTTTACATTATGTGGCGTAATAAAAATGTTTGGATCGTTTTAATTGGGGAGTTTATTGCTGGTCTAGGTTTATGGCTTGGTATTCTTGGCAACTTAGAATTTATGCAAAAATATGTCCCTTCTGATTTTATGAAATCAGTTATATTATTTATCGGACTATTAGCAGGTGTTATCGTTGGTCCAATGGCTGGTCGGGTCATCGATCAGTATGATAAGAAAAAAGTTCTTCTTTATGCTGGGTTTGGTCGGGTTTTAAGTGTTATTTTTATGTTTTTCGCTATTCAATTTGAAAGTATAGCCTTTATGATCGCCTTTATGGTTGCACTTCAAATTTCAGCCGCATTTTATTTCCCTGCATTACAATCTGTAATTCCACTCATCGTACGTGAACATGAGTTATTACAAATGAACGGTGTACATATGAATGTTGGTACAATTGCTCGTATTGCAGGTACTTCACTAGGTGGAATTCTTTTAGTTGTAATGAGTTTACAATATATGTATGCCTTCTCAATGGCTGCATATGCTCTATTGTTCCTTTCAACTTTCTTTCTACAATTTGAAGATAAAAAATCAACAGTGCCAAGTAAACAGGCTGCAAAAGATAATAGTTTTATGGAAGTATTTCGTATTTTAAAAGGAATTCCTATTGCTTTCACAGCACTTATATTAAGTATCATCCCACTATTATTTATTGCTGGTTTTAATTTAATGGTTATTAACATTAGTGAAATGCAACATGATCCAACGATTAAAGGATTCATATATACAATTGAAGGTGTTGCATTTATGTTAGGTGCCTTCGTTATTAAACGTTTATCTGATTATTTTAAACCTGAAAAATTACTATATTTCTTCGCAGTTTGTACCGCTTTTGCACACCTTTCATTGTTCTTTAGCGATATAAAATGGATGGCTCTTACATCATTTGGTTTGTTTGGCTTTAGTGTCGGCTGTTTCTTCCCTATTATGTCGACAATTTTCCAAACGAAAGTAGAAAAAAGCTATCACGGCCGCCTCTTCTCATTCCGTAATATGTTTGAGAGAGTTATGTTCCAAATTGTCTTACTTGGAACTGGCTTCTTCTTAGATACGATTGGGTTGCAATATATGGTTCTCATCTTCGGAGTCGTTTCGTTGTTGATTATTTCTATTTCCCTTTCTAAACAGAAACATTATGAAAAACAACCTTCGCAATCTGCGAATTTATAACGTAAACATTATTGGGCATGGATTCAGTTTTATACTGGGCCATGCCTTTTTGTTTTATAAAAAACCATTTAATATGTTAAGTGAAACGATTTAAAGGAGTCCCCCTTTCGCTTTCGAATATAGTATATAAATAATAAATAAAGGAGTTGCGAAAATGTATGATGGCATGCAGTTATTTATTATCTTTATTTTTGTAATAGTTATATTTAGCATCCTAAACTTTTTAACCATTTCCCTTTCTCAACATAGCTTTAAAAGGCGAATTGTGGCAGGTTTCGTTTTCTTATTGTTAACTCCCATTGTCTTTTTGACTACTACAGCATTCGCTTCTATATTCGATAAAAGTGGATTTAGCGTAGGTACGTTAGCCTTTATTATTGCAAGTGTATATATTTTAAATGGAATAGTCATCCTACTTTCCTCCTCATTTATCCTCAAAAAGGCATAGCAAAAATTATACTGATAGGCATGAAAAACTAGTATTACGGTAAATTCATGTCTTTTATTTTTGCTATGCTTTTCCCAATTTTTATGTGAAATTAAGTAATTCTTTAAAAAAATTTAAACTTTATTTATTACAATATTTCTATCGTATTCGCACGTTTATTAGCCATAATAAGAAAGGAGCACAAAATGAAAAAATATCTACTTATATTTCCTATACTGATCGTTTTACTTAGTGGCTGCAACAAGAATGATATATACGGTTCTTGGGAAGTCGTTGACAATAAAAACGGTGAATGTCCTGTATATTATAAATTTGAAACAGTTGTCAAAAAAGAAAATAAAGAGGAAATTGTTCAAAATTTAGTAGAAATGCAAACTACAAATAAAAAAGAGGATTTATATAAAGGTTCATTTGTCAAAAATTCTAATGTATATCACATTGATTATGGCAACTCATTTACATCAGATCAAACTTTAAAGGTTGTCGATGATACATTATTAAATGTATATTTTTTGACAGCTGAAAAATTATGTACATATAAAAAGAAATGATTACATTTCAGATGAGACGCAGGAAATATTTTCTGCGTTATTTCACTTTAGAAAGCTTTCTCAAAAACATTTCCCTCTTTTTAATCTTTTAATTTGAATGTATAATTGCTTAATAATCTAAATAATTTCACTGTGAGGTGCTTATTATGAGAAGTTTAAGTTCCTTACTTATATCAACAATTTGTCCCGTCATCCTAATCCGCGTAGAAAGATATAATAGACATTTCAATTAACCATTCTAGCCTATATACAGCTTCCTCTTTCAAAATAGACTAACCCTTCCTCTAAATTTGTCAATCGTTTTAATTTTCATAAAAAAGTGATAAAATGTAAACATGTGTTTTCAGAATAATTAAATACGTAGAAAGAAAGCACTGTTTTTAGGAGGGGTTTTGATGACTTACACGTTAGCAACTAGAATGAAAGCATTCCAATCTTCTATATTTAGTGAATTAGGGGCCTATAAAAAAGAGAAAATTGCAGCAGGTCATAAAATGATTGATTTAAGTATCGGAAATCCTGATATGCCTCCTGCTGATTTCGTAAGAGAAGCAATGGTACATACAGCAAGTGAAAAAGAAAGCTATGGATACACATTAACAGGTATTCAAGAATTTCACGAAGCTGTAACTGAATATTACAATAACACTCATAACGTTATATTAAATGCTGAAAAAGAGATTTTATTATTAATGGGTTCACAGGATGGACTCGTTCATTTACCGATGGTTTATGCAAATCCAGGAGATATTATATTAGTTCCTGATCCAGGATATACAGCTTATGAAACAGGTATTCAAATGGCTGGTGCAACATCGTACTACATGCCATTAAAGAAAGAGAATGATTTCTTACCTAACTTACAAGTTATCCCTGAAGAGATCGCCGATAAAGCAAAGATGATGATTTTGAACTTCCCAGGGAATCCAGTTCCAGCAATGGCACATGAAGATTTCTTTAAAGAAGTAATCGCATTCGCGAAAAAACATAATATTATTGTTGTCCATGATTTTGCTTATGCTGAATTTTATTTCGATGGCAACAAACCAATTAGCTTCCTCTCTCTACCTGGTGCAAAAGAAGTTGGCGTAGAAATAAACTCTTTATCAAAAAGTTATAGTTTAGCAGGTAGCCGCATTGGTTATATGATTGGAAATGAGGAAATTGTCGGAGCGCTTACGCAATTTAAGTCTAATACAGATTACGGTGTATTTTTGCCTATTCAAAAAGCAGCATCTACAGCACTAAGAAATGGTGCGGAGTTTTGCGAGAAAAACCGCACCATTTATCAAGAACGTAGAGATACTTTAGTCAATGGGTTCCGAACGTTTGGCTGGAATGTCGATAAGCCAGCTGGCAGTATGTTCGTATGGGCTGAAATACCGAATGGATGGACTTCTCTAGAATTCGCTTATGCATTAATGGATCGTGCAAATGTCGTTGTAACACCAGGTCATGCATTCGGACCTCACGGAGAAGGCTTTGTACGTATTGCTCTTGTTCAAGATAAAGCGGTATTACAACAAGTCGTTGAAAACATTAGAAATAGCGGCATTTTTTCTCTTGAAATAATAGAGGAATTAGTTAAAAATTAGTTACTACTCCCCTGCTTAACTTTAGCAGGGGTATTATTTATTGGAGGTACTTTCATATGCACATTAAAGATACACTACCCCATCGTTATCCATTTTTAATGATTGATAAAGTAACAAGTATAAAACAAGGTGAATCCGTGACAGGATACAAACTCATTACAAATAACGAATGGTTTATAAATGATACGCAAAAACATATGCCTCATATGTTAATTGTAGAAGCACTTGCGCAGCTTAGTGCATTTGTAAATACAAGTGACTCTGAAGGATTAGGCTTTCTCTCCTCATTAGATGGAGTTGAGTTCCATGAGAAAGCATACCCTGGTGATAAACTTGATTTACATTATGAGCTAACACGTAACCGTCGAGGGTTTGTTCTCGGTACAGGTACGGCAACAGTTAACAGCCACCCTATTGTAACTATAAAAAAACTATTAATATATCAAGCAGATTAATCACTATTTGATCCGCCCGGGATATCTATCCCACGCCAATTGGGCTTATAAGATAAATATATTACGTAGTTAGGAGTAGGAAAATGGAAAGAACTATCGGTATCGATGCTGGAGGAACATTAACGAAAATTGCTTATATTAATGAAAAAAAGGAATTAGCTTTTGAAAAGTTTTATTCACATGAACAAGATAAAATTATGGATTGGCTTCAGAGCAATAATAGAATGAAACAAATATGTATTACAGGTGGTAAAGCGAAACTATTACAACAACTACTTTCGGATGCATATACAATAGTAGAGCTAAACGAATTTGAAGCTACTCTTGCAGGTGTACGATACATATTAAAAGAAGAAAAACATTCTATAAACAACTTTATTTTAACCAATATCGGTACAGGTACTTCTATCCATTACGTTTATAATGACCATTATATTCGAGCTGGAGGAACTGGAGTTGGCGGAGGTACTATTATGGGACTTTCAAAATTATTAACAAATATTGATCATTTTGAAGATGTAATCCCTCTTACAAACATAGGTTCTAGAAAAGAACTAGATATTACGGTGGGAGATATTTATGGTGGTATTCTCTCTCCTATTGATAATAGTTTAACTGCAAGCAATTTTGGTAAAGCCGCTATTACAGACTCAAATTATAATAGCTCAGATATAATCGCTACTGTACAAGGACTTGTCGGTGAAGTCGTTACTGCATTAAGCCTTCAATTCGCCGAAGCAAAAAACATTGACCATATTATTTATATTGGTTCGACTCTATGTAATAATGTACACCTTCAAAATATTATTAGTAGCTACACAAAATATCAAAATAAAACACCAATCTTTTTACAAGATGATGGTTATAGTGGTGCGATTGGCGCTTTACTTCATGCTACAAAATAAAGAGGCTGACTTTTGTCAGCTTTTTTGCAATGGTACTTCAAATTCAATAATTGACTCTTCGTTCTCTCCAATTCGCTCCACACTAATTCTATTAATCACACAATTTAATTTCTCATGAAAACTAGGAATACTTTTAACTACTTCAGCAGCTAGCTCAGCACTTTCTTTTCTCCCGACTGTTACATGCGGGATGTACGGAATGTCTTCTTTCAAAAACTGTAATAAAGGTCCTGTATACAGGATATTACGTAGATCTTCTATTTGTTCTTTCCCTTTTTCAACTCGTAAAAACAAATATGCTCCTTCACTCGTTATTTGATTCGCAAATTCAATTTCTATATTATATATCTTTTTTGACACATTCAAAATATGTAATTTCAACTCATCATTTGAAATAGGACTTTCAAACGGAAATACAATTGTAACATGCGGTGGGATTAATCCGAATAAAGGATCATGCTCTAGTCTAATGTCCTCTATTTCATGGATGGACATGTTGTTTAGAAAAAGTACAATGGTACGCATTTTTATATCCCCTACTTCCCCTTAATTTTTTATATTTATCATATTGTATGGCAGCCTGTACTTCAACAAATTGTTTTGCTTACATCTAAAAATAAAAAACTTCTCAAATGAGAAGTTTTCATATAGCAGGATTATTATTTTCCCGCCAAACTTTCCTAAATTTTATATAACAAGCAATTCTCCATGGAATAATATACGAAACGGCAACGACATAAAATAATAAACCAATCGTTTGTGGATCCAAATCAACAATATATTGCCTTGAACCGTATCTTAAAACAACAAGTGCAATAAAAGTAATTAGAAAAGCTGTGCTTTTTTTCGTATAAATATTCCCATCATCTCTTCGTTCGTAATTTGTTAAAATTATAAGTGGTACGGCGAAAAGAATCCCAATGCATGCTGCTAAAACCACTTGTAAAATAGCTGGATGTACGGGACCAAAAAACCATATTATCCCTGGCGTTAAAAATAGTAATGGCCACAAAATTCGTTTTCCTGTTCCTTTTATCGGTTTGTACATAGAACGGTAACGACGCCAAAATATTAGTAGTGCAATGCATACAAAGACGGTTATTAGTGAAGAAGTGTCTCCCATTTGTTTTTCCTACTCTCCCAAAATATATATTTAATTACACTTTAAATGGTTTGCTCAAATGATACTTTTCGAATAAATATACCGCTAGTCACGATATAGACGATAGTTAAAACAATTGAAATGACAATAAAGTATGGGATATCTATTAAAGATAGATTAGATGTAGAATTTAAATCCTGTATTCCTACTTCTGCATAAAGTACACTATTCAATGATATAAAAAATGTTCCGCCTATCATAAGACCAATCCACTTAAAACGTTTCTTAATCACTACTGCTACTTGAAAAAAAGTTGCAATTGTAACATACAATAATAGTTGTACAATAAACTGTTTAACTGAGTGTTCTCCTAAACTAATATTTACTGTTCTATACAATGTATTTTGTAAAATAATCACTTGAAGGAATGAGAAAACCGCAGCTTGTAATATGATATAGCAAACTGATCCAATGAAAAACTGTAATCTCGTTACTCCAAATGAAACTGCTAAACGAAACACATCATCCTGTATAATAAAAGTACTTACTACTATAAACAATGTAATTACAATCGAAGGATTATTTAATATATGTTGTAAAAATCCTTCTCTTATTTCTTTTAACTCCATTACACTTGTGATTCCTTTTATAAGTAAAGCTGTAATCCAAAATATTAAAATTGCTTTATAATGAAATTTTATATGTAACTTTAACTGCTTCATTATCATCGTCATTTCACTTCACCACCAGTTATATGAATAAATAGTTTTTGTAATGTAATTCTATCAACTACTAATCCCTCTTTTTCAACAGAATAATAATCTTCATTAGAAAGCTCTTCCCATATAACAGTAATGCCTTTGTTCCCATAAACTTCTCGATTTAAAACTTTTTTATTAATTGAGAACTCATCCACTTTATCTTTTTTCCCCGAAATAATATGTCCTTGTTGTAATAAATCTTCCACTGATGATTGAACAACTAATCTTCCTTCTTTTATGATGATTATCTCTTCAATTACATGAGTTACTTCTTCTACTAAATGTGTTGATAATATAATTGTTCGAGGATGCTCACCATAATCTTCTAATAGTAAACTATAAAACAACTCACGATGCGCTGCGTCTAAACCTGTAGTTGGTTCATCAAAAATAGTAATTGGTGCTCTACTTGCTAGTCCTTGTATTATTCCAACGACTGTTTGCATACCATGTGATAGTTTATGGTATTTCTCTGTCATATTAAGCTGAAACTTATCAGCAAGTTTTTCAGCGTACTCTCCATCCCAATTTTTATAAAACATGCTACACATCTTAAAAATTTCTCTTACTTTATAACTTAAATGAGCTTCTTCTTTCACTCTAACAAAACAAATATTTTGCATCGCTTTACTATTTTCAAATACATTTCCACCTAATATTGATACATTTCCACTACTTGAAATAATTTGTCCTGCGAGTAAATTTAATAGTGTCGTTTTCCCTGCTCCGTTCCTTCCAAGCAAACCATATATTTTATGCTCTTCCAATGAAATAGTTACTTCATTTACAGCTATTTTCTTTTTATATTTTTTCGTTAAATCTTTCGTTTCAAGTGCAAACATTACGCTTTCCCCTCCTTCGTAATTTTTTGTATCATATCCATCAATTCGCCTTTTGATATTTCTAGTACTTTTGCTTCTTCCCACACTTTAGGTAAATACTCTGTCATAAAAGTATTTTGTCTTTTTTTTAGTACGACTTCTTTTGCTCCCTTTGCAACAAACATCCCGATCCCTCTCTTTTTATATAGAATCCCCTCATCTACTAATACATTTACCCCTTTAGCTGCAGTAGCTGGATTTATTTGTAACATCTTTGCAAATTGATTTGTCGATGGAACTTGTTCTTCTTCAAGCAATATATCTTTTAAAATATCAGATTCAATAGTTTCCGCAATTTGTAAGTATATTAACTTATTTTGTTCTAGAGTAGGTTTCACAATTTCACCACCTTAGGTTCATAGGTTCATTACTTATGTAATTAACCATATCACATTACAAATGTTTTTTCCATAAATTTCTTATACATAAAAAGGAATCATTCATTTAAGAATGATTCCCTAAAAAAACTCGTAGTTTCAACAATTATTCCAACTGCTTCACTGGATATTTAGCAAATAAAGATTGCCTAAAATCTTTATCATTCACAAGCATTTTAATTTTTTCTTCATTGCCCTTAAAAAACTTTATAACTTTATTTTTATCCCATATATCTTTTTCTTTTGGAAAATCATCGAATTTCCTATGCAAAATTGATAACATTTCTTCCCTCGTTATCTTAAAGTTTTTATTTTCTATTTGAAACTCATACGCTTTTGCATTTGGTACTAAAATCACTAGATATATAGCATTAAAGAGAAAATTCTTCTTCATCGTATCCTTCCCATCAAACCAATACGTCTCAATCATTTCTTCTGTAAGAGTCCCACTCTCTTTTACGCCATAGTTCACTTTTATACTTTCATTTTCTAAACTTATACTTTGAACTGTTCCACCACCGGGTAAATTTTTAACAATTGCAACCACATCTGAATTATTACCAACGTACGTTCCAGTATATTTCTTAAAATCATCTGACCTAACATCAGATATATCTTTTATTCTTTCTCCGTTAGAACAAGCCGTCATAAATAAAAAAATTGTTAGCATAACGAGCACATTACGATGCATATATTTCATTTAGCATCCCCCATTTTTATCGATATTTCGTTACTTACTATACTGCTTTTCAAATCCCTTTTAAATATAAGCATTTTAATCAAAATTAAAAATTTTCAATTTTTAGGTTTACAATTATCCATTAATTGTATATAATTACTAACGTAAGAAAAAAATTCTAAAAGGAGGTCGAAGAAAATGATGAAATTACAATTACATGCATTAACTTTTGCGTTAGCTGCACCTTTGTTTTTCGGACAATTGAATATGAATTCGACCACCCTAATGGAGAATTGAAGATCGTATATTATTTCTTTTAATTCATAAATTCGCCACAGGAGGTCGTATACTTTCCTGTGGCTTTTTCACGCCCAGCCGTAGGAGAACTGTATCTTCCTGTGGTTTTTTTGTGCGGTTTTTTAGTCTCTTACATTATTTTTTAAAGAAAGGAGCAACATTCAATGACTATTAGCGTATTGTTTTTAAGTATTACGATTCAAAGAAATAGACGTTCCAATACGGAACTGCTTCATAATGCGCGAATTCAAAAAGCTATGGATGATGTTAAGGAGCGCCAAGTGCTTTATTGTGATCACCTGTAATTCCTTTTCGAAAGGAGGAATTCATTTATGACTTTTCATGTTTTCTTTTTTACGACTGCACTTCAGAAAAACACTTTATCTGAAGATGAAATCATTCGTAAACAACAAGTAAAACAAACAACTGATAAAATAACTGACATTAAAATTTCATACTATACACAAATGTATTAAAAATATATTTTAAAGGAGCAATATCTTCATGAAATTTAAAGCATTCTTTTTAACCATTACCATTCAAAAACGTAAGCTTTCACAAAATGAGGTTTTACACGATCAACACGTTCAAACTACTATGGACGAAGTAAAAGAGCTTCAATCTTCTTTTTACAATCGTCTGTTCTAAATAAATCCTAAAGGGGTAATAATTCAATGAAATTTAAAGCATTCTTTTTAACCATTACCATTCAAAAGCGTAAACTTTCACAAAATGAGGTTTTACACGATCAACACGTTCAAACTACTATGGACGAAGTAAAAGAGCTTCAATCTTCTTTTTACAATCGTCTGTTCTAAATAACTTATAAAGGGGTAAAAATCTAATGAAATTTAAAGTATTCTATTTAACCATTACCATTCAAAAACATAATTTTTCTGAAACTGAAATGCTTCACGAACGTCAAATTAATCAAGCTATGGATTATGTAAAAGAAAGACAGAGTCATTACTGTAGTCATTTGTAATTCCCATTTGAAAGGAGGAATTCACATATGAAGTTTCACCTTTTCTTTTTAACTATTACGATTCAAAAAGAAACGATTTCTCAAAATGAATTAAAACAAGAGCAACAGTATAAACAAATTATTGATGAAATTCGTGATTGTAAAAGTAAATATTACACTCACCTATAGTTTATATGAATTAACTTGAAAGGAGTCGATTATGATGTTGATAGTACGGTGTAAAGAAATGATTTGGATAGTTCAGAGGGATTCCACATAGTTTTATAGACCTTAAATCCCACAAGTTTACCGTTAAATTTGATATATAAAAAACATATAATAAAATCGCATTAATACACTTTTTTATATTGATTAACAAACGAAAGATACACCACTTAAAAAGCGGTGTATCTTCCTCAACATATACTATTTTCGATTATTTCGTTTCGTTTTAAACAATCTTACTAAGTTTGAAACAACTGTTTTTGTTACTGCATAAACTGGTACTGCTAAAATCATTCCGATAATTCCCGCGAAATTACCTACCCCTAAAATTAAGATAATAATTGTTAACGGGTGAATATTTAATTTCGAACTCATAATACGTGGTGAAATAATATTACTTTCAAACTGTTGTACTATTGTAACAATAATAATTACGTACAATGCTTGCATCGGAGATACGAACAAACCTACAATAACAGCTGGTGCCGCACCGATAAATGGACCTAAGTTAGGAATGATATTTGTAAATGCTGCAATAATTCCTAAAACAAAAGCGTACGGTAAATCGATAATTAAATAACCGATGAAAGTAAAAGCACCAACAAATATACAAACGAGCGCTTGCCCTTGAATATATGCAGATAACGTTTCATTCGTTTCCTTTATGATACGAAGTCCTTCTTCACGGTAAGACTCTGGTAATAAGCTAACCGCTTTTCCTGGAAAGGCATGCCCATCTTTAAACATGTAAAATAAAATGAACGGTACTGTAAAGATAACTAACGCAACGTTCGTGATGATACCAAATAAAGCCGTTGCACTCGACGTAATTGTATTTGGTATATCCTTTAAGTATTCAATTGCATTTTTTTCAATTGTTTCAATGGAAACGTAATTTTGTGTAGATAACCATTCAAACAATCTGTGATGTGATAAATCTTGTATGTATACTTTTCCCTCTTTTATATACCCTGGCATATTTTTCACTAAATCCATTAACTGTTGTGAAATCGTCGGAACAACTACTCCAACGCCAACCGCAGTTAATGTGATGATAAAAAGATATAACAGTAGAATCGCTAAATTTCTAGGTACTTTTTTATTCTCCAAAAAGACTAATACAGGATTAAATATGAAGTATAAAAAAAGCGCGATTAAGATTGGGAAAAACAATGTTGATATGAAGATACCAATCGGTTGAAATAGAAACGATATTTTTGTGCAAATAAATATGATTCCTACAACCATTAGCACTTCTAATGTCCAAAAGTGCACTTTCGATTTCAAACAAACGTCCTCCTTTAAACTAGCACTTCTCTTTATTGTACCAAATTAAACTTTAATTTCACATAATATTTTCCTTTACAATATTCCAAAATACCAATAAATACACTACAATGAGAATACATACAAATTTGCAGGTAAAGGTGATAAAAATGACACAATGCATCATTTGCAGAAAAGATACGAAAGAACTGAGTGAACAATATGTCATCCCAGAAATATTATGTGGCTATTATTTCACAAACTCAATTTGTGATACTTGTCATGAACAAATGACAACAAATATTGATCGCCCTTTAATTAGGCATAAATTAAGTCAATTTAAGATTGAGCAAATGAAAAAACAAATCGACTCCCCTCTCTATACAAATGAGCATGGTGAGGAACTTGCGGCGGCTGAAACAGATGTTGTTGAAGTAAGTGATGAAATACTTTATTCCAATGCATTAATTATGAAACTATGTAAAAAGCACGATATTTCTCTACATAATGAAATTTGGAAAGAAGAACGTGTAACGAAAGTAGCTAGCTCTATTCAACGTGAATTACTTTTAGATAACCGTAAATACAAAATGAGCGTATTAAAAATGGCTTACGCTTTCGCTGTACAAACAATTGATGGCTACTTTGAAGATCCAGATGCAATTGATATTTCTAATATTCTATCAAATGCCGATTTCATGGAATTAAAAGAAAAGAGTATTGTTCGTGACTTAAGCAAAAGTTCATTATGGAATACATTAAATACAAATAGTGAAAACCATTACTTTATTTTACTTAGCGATAAAGACGGCCTATTCTGCTTCATTCGTTTGTTTGACATCTTTGATGTTGTCGTTCATTTATCAGAAAAGCGATATGAACTTGCATCGCCAATTGTCGGCGTAAATAATGTGAATAAGCAAGAATTTTATGTCCAAACTTTAAAACAGTATATGGATGGGTTATTTAAAGAAACATCATCTACTATTTAATCAAAATCAGAACATACGGTCTCCTTTCTTCATGAAAAGACACTGTGTTATAATGAGTATGAAAAGAACAATACAATCACATAAACTAATTATAAATTGTATATAAATAAAAAAGACTAGTGTGCGGCTACACACTAGTCCACGTAACTTAGCAGATTGGATTGTTCACTTATCCTATTTGTTTCTTACAAACAAAACAACCCACATTCTATTGGCTTAGGTGGGTTGTTATTTTTTGAGCTTGTCTATTAAAACAACGACGAACGTTAACAATGCAACGAGAAACAGTCCACCCTGCAGTAGCAACGCTATTTCACTCATGTATTATCACCCCCCTCCTATTCGGAGAAGTGATAATTGAACAACCAACCGTACCTTAAGTTACTATTTAATTTTACCATATTTTCTGATAGTTTACGATGAAAACCCGCATGCGAATCGCTTGCGGGTTTTTTCTCATTATTTTTTTAATGCAAATGCATCAGCTATCATTTCACCAACAATTTTATTTTCTTGTTTCTTCTCATCTTTCAATAAAGGGAATAACAGTTCTGCCACTTCATATGCCTCTTCTAAATGAGGATATCCCGATAAAACAAATGTATCAATTCCTAACGCTTCATATTCTTTTATTCTTTCCGCTACCGTTTGCGGATCTCCTACAAGTGCAGTGCCTGCACCACCTCTTACAAGTCCGATTCCAGCCCATAAGTTTGGGCTTATCTCTAACGACTCCCTTGTTCCTTTATTTAAATATGTCATCCGTTTTTGGCCAACTGAATCATATCTTGCAAATGTCTTTTGAGCAAGCTCAATCGTTTGATTATCTACATATTGAATTAAACGTTCTGCCTCTTCCCATGCTTCTTCTTCTGTTTCTCTTACAATTACGTGCAACCTGATACCGAATCGTACCGTACGCCCCTTCTCTTCTGCAAGTTTTCTTACTTCCTCTATTTTCTCTTTTACTTGCTGAGGTGGCTCTCCCCACGTTAAATATACATCACTATGTTCAGCTGCAACTTCTTTTCCAGCAGCTGATGACCCTCCGAAATATATAGGAGGATACGGTGTTTGGACTGGCGGGAACACGACTTTACTTTCTGTAACTTTAATATGTTTTCCTTCTAATGAGATCGTTTCACCTTGCAAGGTCGATTTCCAAACTTTTAAAAATTCATCCGCTGCTTCATACCTTTCGTCATGTTCAAGATACAATCCATCTCCTTGTAGTTCAACGGGATCTCCTCCAGCTACTACATTAATAAGTAATCGACCATCTGAAATTCTATCAAATGTAGATGCCATCCTCGCTGCAACTGTAGGTGACATTAATCCTGGTCTCACTGCTACTAAAAATTTTAGTTTTTCTGTTTCAGCAGCAAGAGCTGAAGCTAACACCCAAGGGTCTTCACATCCTTGACCAGTTGGAAGTAAAACACCCGTATATCCTAAATAATCAGCCGCCTCAGCAACTTGTTTATAATAACCATACTCAGCTGCTCTTCCTCGTTTTGTCGTTCCTAAATATCGACCATCTCCATAAGCCGGAATAAACCATAATATTTCCATACTCTTGCACACCCCTTATTTATTTTGAAACGCAAACTAAAAATCTGTATATAAATTACCCCTAATAATTTACATATTAATTCCCTGTCTCACCTTTAAAACTATCTCGCCACCTTAAAAACTTCACTTCTAGTAAACGGACGAGTGAATCAGAAAACTTCCCGACGAATGCAAAGATTATAATACCGACAAATACGATATCTGTATTTGAAAATTGCCTTGCATCCATAATCATATAACCGATACCTTCTGTAGATCCCATAAGTTCTGCTACTACTAAACTCACCCATGCAACACCTAACGATAACCTTGCTCCTAGTAAAAGGTTAGGCAATGCAGCTGGTAAAATTAGTTTCGTAATTAATTTTCGTTTATTAAACTCTAATACTCTCGCAACATCAAATAACTTTGAGTCTACACCTCGTATCCCTAAAAACGCATTTACGTATAAAGGAAAAAATGCACCGTCCGCAATTAATAATACTTTCGATGTTTCGCCAAAACCAAACCATAATACGAAAAGCGGCGCAACAGCTAAATGAGGTACAGTTCTTAACATTTGCACAGATGGATCTAAATATTGCTCACTTCTCGTTGAAAATCCAACAATCGTTCCTAAAATAACCCCTAAGCCCCCGCCAATAAAGAAACCAGCTGCGGCCCTGAATACACTAATACTTAAATGGCCGAATAACTCTCCTGTTTTAATAAGCTCTTGGAAAGCTAGAAAAATATCTAATGGTGTTGGTAAAACTGTTTTAGTGACAAGACCGAATACGCCAGCCAACTGCCAAATTATTAATATAATAACCGGTATAGTAATCGCCCTTACTAAAACTTTTATATTTAACTTCCGCACCTTCTTTACGCTGTTTTTCTCAATCATTATACTCGCTGATTTCATAACAGCTTTCGTATTTTCCACTTTACAAAACCTCTTTTCACTTCGCTTTCAACGCTTTTTCTACGAAAGAATTATCTACAACTTTTTCCGTCTTAATTTCTTTCTTTATAGAACCGAGCTTATATTGAAATTTCGCTGTCTTTTGTTGCTCTGCTATTATTTCCTTCGTTACCGGAACTAAAATTGGTTTGTCGTGATTAAAAACTTCTTTTACGATTTCCGCATCTATCTTTTTTACAGAAGTGTATACTTTTATTGCTTCATCTAAGTTAGCATCTTGCCATACACGTGCTTTCTCATAAACTTTGAGAAATTTCTCAACTAATTCTGGATGTTCTTTCGCAAATTTTGTTCTCGTAATTAAAAATTCTGGTGAAGAGACATCTAATGTTTCACCATCTGCAATCACTTTCGCGCCCTTATTTACCGTATGTAACGAAATAAATGGATCCCAAATCGCCCATGCATCTACTGATCCTGATTCGAATGCAGGCTGCGCTTCATCTGGTTGTAATTGAATGACATTTACATCTTTTGCATCAATACCTTCTTTATCAAGTGCTCGATATAATAAATTAAAGGCACTACTTCCTTTTGCTACTGCAATTTTTTTACCTTTTAAATCTTTTATACTCGCAATCTTGCTATCTTTTTGAACGAGAATTCCAGTTCCTTTTCTCGCATAACTTGTATTGGCGATTTCGGTAAATCCAATACCTGCTGCTTGCGCTGAAATGACTGGAGAATTCCCTACTTCACCAAAATCTAATCGGTTTGATGCGATTGCTTCAAAATAAGGAGGTCCACTTTGGAACTCTGTCCATTTCACTTTAACTCCTTCTTTTTTAAACTCCTCTTCAAACCACCCCTTTTTCTTTGCTAGTAATAGTGGACTTAATCCTTGCTGTATACCAATTTGTATTGTTACATCTTCTTTCTTACTACTTGCTGTACTTTTTTCGCATCCTAATAAAAATACTGATATAGCTAAAGCAAAAGAAAGAACTATAAATTTTTTATACATATAAAATCACCCTTTTCCTATATACTTGTTTGAATCAATCCCCCATATTCAAACTGCTGTAATACTTTCGTTCGAAGTTGTTGGAACGATTGTGAAGTTTTATTTCGCGGATAAGGCAACTTATTTTCAATCACTTTATGTATTTCCCCTGGTTTTGCACTCATAATGATGATTCGGTTTGAAAGATATATCGCTTCATCTATATCATGTGTAACGAATATCATTGTTGTTTTCTTCTGCTCCCAAATATTTAGCAATACTTCTTGTAAATGACTTCGAGTAAACGCATCCAGCGCTCCAAAAGGTTCATCAAGTAATAATACATTCGGATCTCTTAACAAAGCTCTTGCTATCGCAACACGTTGTGACATCCCACCTGAAATTTCTTTCGGATACGATTTTTCAAAGCCATCTAACCGAACGATTTCAACCCATTCTCTCACTTTATCTTTCACATACTTATCTTTTAACGACAAATCTGCCGCTATATTTTCTTCAACTGTTAACCATGGAAAAAGCCTATGTTCTTGAAAAATAAAACCTTGTTTCTTACTTGGTTTTACGATGCGCTCGCCATCAATAGCAACTTCCCCTTCAAAATCATTATCTAAACCTGCAACAATTTTTAATAATGTACTTTTTCCGCACCCACTCGGACCAATTATTGTAACAAAATCCCCTTTCTCTAATTGAAAATTAATATTCTCTAATACTTGAACACTACCTACCGCTTTCGCAAACTTCTTAGATACCCCTTTAATTGAAACTGTCACACGTTCACCCTCCCTACTATGAATCATTTGGATTAATTGATTATGCTGTTATGTAACTAATAAAAAAACCAAAGGCATTTTATCAATAGATAAAATGCCTTTGGTTTCTCCAATCAGCCACTTGTTATAGAATTAACTACATATTATACAAATATTTCCGATGAGTCAACTAGGTTTTAATGAACATTATTTATTTTTAAAGATAGTAGCAGTTTCTATTATAATTTTAGGAAGCAACTCTTGAATGGTATCCGTCAATGTATGAAGAGCTTCTTTTACAAATCCATCTTCAAAGTTTTCTATCGGCTCCGGTAATTCATCCTCATCTAATATGAAATATTCTCCATTTGGAAGTACCATAATATCGATAATTAAATCTTCGAAGGAAACTACTTCTTCTGTTATTTGTGTATTTTTTACGATATTAAAATAGGCACCTACATAATTCCCTTCCTTATCTCTCCATACGTATAAATTGTAAGGACGATCTTCCCAGTAGTATGCAATTGTGTAACTTCCTTTTTGAATAGTTAACTTTGTATCGTGTGCCGTCATTGTAAATGAATACTGGACCTCGTGAAATAACACGATACTTTCCGATTGTTTTTTCAGCAATAAGCAATCGTAATCCACTATTGTCGAATTATACCGAATTTTTCTTTCTGTAATTTCAATTTTTGATGTACGTAATTGATTCATTATTTTGTTCCCCTTATGCTATTTCTATCCTTAATTATATCCATTTATATAGCAATTAAGAAGTATATAGTTGTTTATATTGTTGTCTACAATTACACAATAAAACTCCCTCTTATTTTAGAAGGAGTTTTTCACTATTCATGACTTATAAGTTTTAACCTTTCAGAAATCGCATTATAAAATTTCCGTTCCTCATCAACATTTAAGTGCACACGATTTACTGTTTTAGAAAAACCATATAACACCTGCGCTTTTACTGGCTCTTTTAACGTTATTTCAAAAGTAGCAGGTTCTTTTATGAACTCCATAACAGTTGCATCCAATACCTCTTTCTCTTCTTTTGCTGTTAGTGATTCCCCCTTGTAGAACGTAATATTATCAATTTGTGTAAATGGCAAAACGATTTTCTTTCCTAATCCGATTTGAATCATTACTTGTTTTTCTGTTATGATAATTGGATTTTTACGTATCGCTTGTATTTCAGCTATAAAATAAATCATCGCATATACGTTTAAAATAAGTAAAATCCAAGCTATTACTGGATTCCATTGATGAAGTAAATAATGAAAACCGATACTTTCAATTGCTGTTGCGTGAATTATCATGCTATAAACACCTATAGCACCGGTGTTTTTATGGTAAGAATAGGTAAATTCGTCATCTGGTACTTTTGCACGCCAAGATAATAACGCATAATAGATTAGCTTACACTCAGTAAGCATGATATTTATAACCTTACTTCTTTTCATAGTGTCATCAAATGCTGCATCAATTGAATAAGAGAATGAAGAATACTCTTTTTTATGTGCTTTATATTTATTAATTATTTTAGGAAGCATTGTCACGATTTTATATAGAAGGAACAATTGTAAAGCTACAAATGCAATTTCCCCCGTCACTACTATATAAGAAACGAATGAAAAAGCTTGTAAATAGTCGCTTGGAATTATAAATCTCGCAAATATATATCCAGCTATTACGACAGGAAAGATATACGTTAACGAGTATCTTTTTCGAATAATAAAGAAATACGTAATGACTGGAATTACAAACATACAATCTAATAATGACCCAAGCACTACTTCTTTTGGAGCAGCTGGTACAATGGGAAGGGCATACAATAAATAGTTGGATAACATAATGCAAGATACGAGTCCAATCCAAATGCCTTTTCGCCTTCGCGATAGTGTGACACTCATACGTTCACTCCTTTATTTAAACACCTCGTTTAAGTGGTCTTTATAAAATGAAATAGCACGTTCAAATTCTTTTACTTCATCTACTTTCACGACTGTTTCAAGTAATAATTTCATTGCGGATTCATGTTCGTTTACATTATACTTTGCTAATGATAAAAATACTCTCATCGGATCGTTCTCAGGGAATTTCTTTACTCCAGCTTCTAGTACCACAATTGCCTTTTCATACTCTCCAATGCAACGATATGTACTCCCTAAACCGATATAGGCACCGCAAAGGGATTCACCATCAAGTCCATTTGCGATCGCCTGCTCATAATACGGAACTGCTTCTGTTTCTAATCCCATGACATCGTGTATCCATGCACATTGGTACAGTACTTCTGCATCTTTTGTAAAGTTTGTTAATCCTATAAGTATTTCTCTAGACTGCGCATATTTCTTTTCATTTCTAAGTTTAATAGCTTGCTTTAATAAATGTTCCATAGAATCCACTCCTCACCAATTATTCTGCGTATAGCTCTTGATTGGTTTATGCTTCACATTCGTGTAAAAGTAAAATTCCCACTAATTAAAGTTTCGCTTACCCATATACTATGCGGATTCATTCTTATCTAAAAACTTAATTTTACAAAGCAGTAATACGATTACATAATATCTCTAAGCTTTTGACAATTTCTTTCGCTGTTTCATCTTTCCCTTTACATAACTTTCCTTTACCATCTTGTCCAATTACATAGTGTACAGCCCCGCGCGAATATAAAGAATGTGGTGAATTTGCTATCATTACATTCGCCTTTGCTTCTTTCATTCTATTTTTCGCTCTCTCAAACAGTTCTTCTTCACTTAAATCACTTTCAAGCTTAAAACCAACGAGTACTGTTTCCGGATCCCATTGTTTTATTTGCTTCAAAACTTTTGGAGCTTTTTGAAAATGTATAATTGGTGCTATATCACTTGAAATTTTCCCATTCATATTAAGAACATTGCCATCTTGATCACAAATCTTTTCCACAACCCAATCTGATCCAGCCGCTGCCATAATAACCGCATCGACTTTTTCATGCGTAATGATACTTTTCATTTTATCTTGCAAATCAACAATTCCCTCAAATGGATGTAATTCTAATCCTCTATTTACATCGTTCGGTTTCTCAGCGAAATAACCGTGTAAATATATAACGTGTGCCCCTTTAGCTATAAGTTCTTCTGCGATTATTCTTCCAATCGTACCTTTAGCCATATTCGTATGTCCGCGTACTTGATCCCATTTTTCTAAACAACCACCGCTTGTAATTAATACCTTTTTCCCCTTCATTGTAACCATCCCTTACTGATTTTTCTTAAGAAACCATTCTGTTCCAAAGTCAACTATATCACGTTGCTTCATAAGACGGCTCGTTGCATTACCTATTTTCCCCATTGTTACAGTTCCTTTTCGCTCAAACTCTACACCAATTTCCACAAACGTATCTGATTCGTAATCCATTTCAACAAATTCTTTCCATACTCTTTCACCGTTTTCTATAATTGGTGCTCCTACTTTTATTAATTCACATGCACCAGAACGTACTTCAGATAAATGAACAGACGTATTCGAGTCATAGCCAACACCAATTAATAATATGTACCCATCAAAATCGTATATTTTTTTTAATGGTGATTCCTCTCCCAAACTCATCGATAGCGAATGATTCATTGTTATTTCCTCTGCATGTTTCCCCCATGCAGCAAAACTTCCTAATGGATGATTACTTCGTACTACATTCGGGTATGTACGAAAACATTCAACTATTTTCCCCATTCCTCTTGTTGGTGTTATACGTGGATCAAATGCTGGGACGCTATCACGTATAATTTGCCACCAATCTTCAGGTACAGGCGGCCTTGACCAATGTTTCGGATCAGATAAATCCGAAGATTGTGTTGGCATTATAATTGTTCCTTCTTCTGTAACGACTTTCATTAAAGCTTCTACTACTGCAACCACTCCGCCAGATATCCAGCCGATAGAACTTAATGATGAATGAACAATAATTGTCATTCCTTTTTCGACTCCTAGTGCTTTTAAATCGTTTGTAATTGTTTGAATTGTATTCGGAAATTGTGTACTCTCAACTATTTCATTCATTTTCATAACGGTTCCCCCACTAACCACGTATATTAAAATTTAAACTTTTATATAAATATATTATCATATTTTTCTTAATTTTTAACTTGATCGTATTCAATACTACAAAAAAATGGTAGTATTATTACGTAAAAAATAGTTAAATTATGGTATATTCATTTGAATTACTAAAAGAAGGTGAACAAATGAAAAAAATTCTATTTCCTTTTCTACTATTTGGGCTCATTTCTTTACATGCATGTGTTTCTATTAACAATGACTATGAGGGGTATTGGGTATTAGAAAAATCCAGATATAATGAAGGCGGATATGGGCCATTAAATTTATATGAAAAAGCACAAAAAGATCCAACTATGATTCATTACTCAAATGGTAGTATTAGTGAAGGAAAAAGAATGGTGTATGTAGCATTTGGAAAAAAGTATAAAAACGATAAAATTACAGTAAAAGAAGTACAAGACGAAAAAGACACATCTGTTATCGTATTACATATTGAAAAAGATAAAGGGCAAGATGAAAATCCCGTTTTATATATTGGTGTACCAAAACTTAGAAACACTATTAAAATTGTAGATGAAGATGGAAAGAAAATCTTTGAAATGAAGAAAGATGAAAGTGTTACATCACAGCAATAAAAAGTTACCATTTCAATTTACACTTTATAGATAGACGAAAAAGCCCATCAAAAATGAAGTGCACCCCAATTGTTAGACACATAATTAACAATTGGAGGTGCATTTTTTATGGCTAAATTTTCTTCAAAAGATAAAATACAAGCAGTAAAACGATATCTAGAAGGTACGGAAGGCGGAAAAA
>Ga0209025_1000144_pt1 | contig 181446 bp, 187 predicted proteins | sample AraplaMF_Col_mLB_FD_184256 | JGI IMG/M metagenome (GOLD analysis project Ga0209025, IMG submission 184256) | Arabidopsis root microbial communities from the University of North Carolina, USA - plate scrape MF_Col_mLB (SPAdes) (version 2) | ecosystem: Host-associated > Plants > Roots >...
ACCCTTTGCCCTGAGGGATCAACGCATCGGCGAAACTGAACTGGCCACCATCCCGAACCGACATCGCATCATCTCCGCTCATCGCTAAGACAGAGAATCACAACGGTGAGATTTTGCAACGGCTCCCGTTGGGGAGAAGAGACTCGTGGCAGAGCCTCGCGATATTCTCACCTACATGACGGCTTGAAATCAAAGCCTACGATGAGGCAGAGCGTCACCACCAGCCCCTTCTCCCCAACGGGCAGAAGTGCCGGAGCGACATCGAGGCGATGAGGGGGTGGAGCGGGAGCGACGCCCTGAGCGGCAAGCGATGGGCACTCAACCCTCACCTCTCCTCTTGCAAACTCATCTCCACCTAACGCCACTCCGCCAGTTTTCGAATTGACAGCCCCGCGTCAAAATGATTGATCCGGTGCAGGTTTCGAGTGCCTGCCGCCTGCGGACGCAAGTCACGGTAAAAGCTCGACGTGGATATCATCTCACCCTCGAAGCATTTCGTTGGTGGCAATGCAGGCTCCCTCCTCAATCGAAATGCCTCATTTGAGGAGTGCGTGATGTCTGCGAGACAATCACCTGATAATCGATTCCTGACCGCGCCCGTGGGCCGGACCTTTGCCACGACCGCCTTGCCGATGGTGGCCATCATGACGATGAACGGCCTGCTCGGCATCGTCGATGCCGCCTTTCTCGGACGCTTTGTCGGGGAAGAGGCCATAGCGGCCATCAGCATCGCGTTTCCCGTTCTGCTGCTCACTATTGCGCTTTCGACGCTTGTCGGCAGCGGCATGTCCAGCCTGCTTGCGAGACAGCTCGGCGCCGGTGCGCGCGAAGAGGCGGGCGCGACCTTTGCCCGGGCGCATGGCCTGGCCATCCTGATCGGCCTGGCGCTGATCCTGCTCTTCCTCGTCGGCGGCTGGACGTTTGCAACGCGGATGGCGGGAGCTGCCGAGCCGGTTGCCAGGATGGCGTGGGTGTTTCTGATGATCACCCTCTTGGGCACGCCGCTGCAATTCCTGCTCGGTATCCATGCGGATGCCTGGCGCAACGAAGGCCGGGCGGGGAGCATGGCGCTGATGTCGCTTGGCGTGACAGCGACCAACATCCTCTTCAACTACATCCTGATCGTACCGCTTGCGATGGGCGTTGCGGGGTCGGCCTTGAGCACCGTTTTGGCGCAAGGGGCGGGCCTTGCTCTTCTTATCGAGGGGCGACGACGGTCCCGGGAGATGATGCCGCTTGGCGTCTTGCGGCGGAACGCATGGTATGGGCAATGGAGGAAGATCGCGGCACTCGGCGCTCCCGTCAGTCTCACATTCCTGGGGATGGCGCTGACGGCGACCTGCGTGGTTCTTGCGTTGCCGTCGTCGGGCGAAGGCCAGTCGCAGGCGGTCGCGGCCTATGGCATCATCACGCGCATCCTCGGTTTCGCCTTCCTGCCGCCGATGGCCGCTGCGCTCGCCATGCAGAGTATCGTCGGCAACAATGTCGGAGCCGGGCGCTGGGATCGTGCCGACCGGGTTCTGCGGATCGCCGCAGTAACCGCCTTCATTTACGGCGCCGCCGTGGAACTGTTGCTTCTGACACAAGGCCGGCTGATCGCCTCCGCCTTCATTGCCGATGCCAGCGTCATCGAGGAGGTCGCCAGAATTCTCAAGCCGATGGCGGCGTTCTATCTGTTTTCGGGACCGGTCTTGGTGCTCGCGCTTTACTTCCAGGCTATTGGCCGGCCTCTACAGGCCGGGTTTCTGACGCTGATGAAGTCCTTCGTGCTTGTTCCGGTCGCCATCATTGTCATTGCCGCTTTGCTCGACCGAACGGCCATATGGTTCGCCTACCCGATCGCCGACGGGCTGACCGTGGCGATCGCTGCGGTGGTTCTCGGCGCGGTCGCGATACGCGGCGAGGAGCGGACGAGACAGGCGTGACGGAGCCGACGACCTGTCGGGCATGAAAGCGTGGGAGGCGCCCAACATTGGCGGCTCCTGCGCAACACCCACGTCGTTAGCCCGCATATGCCGGATCGTGCGATACCAACTCACCCTCATCGCCGGCATCCAGCCCATTCACCGCCACCCGGTAAGCCGACGGCGATCTGCCGTTCACCCGCTTGAAGGCGTTGCTGAAGGCGCTCTCTGAAGTGTAGCCGAGCGAGCGGGCGACGGAGGCGATGGGGGTGCGGGCTTCGCGCAGCGCCCGTTCGGCAAGGCGCATGCGCCATTCCGTAAGGTAAGCAAGCGGGGTGACGCCGGAGACGGACTTGAAATGGACGGCAAAGGAGGTGCGCGACATGGCGCAGGCGCTGGCGAGTTCCTCCAGGTGCCAGGCGCGCGCGGGTTCGCCATGCATCAGGCGTAGCGCAGGCGCGATCCTGGGTTCCGCCAGTGCCTTCAGCCAGCCGGCGGGCATGCGGTCGGCGGCGCTCAGGTGCGAGCGCAGGATTTCGATGAAGAGCAGCTGGGTCAGCTGCGCGGAGGCAAGCGCCGCCCCCGGCTGGCCGATATCGCGCTCCTCGATCAGCCGGTCGAGCAGCCAGCGGAAGATGGCTGCCTGCGGCGAGGCGGCGCGGGTGTGGATCCAGGTGGGCAGGATATCCGACAGCAGGCCGCCCCTCAGCGGATCGAGCGCGACATGGCCGCCGATATGGGCGAAATCATTGCCGTCGCCCAGCGTCACCAGCCGCCGTCCCGTGCCCGTGAAGATGCTCATGGCGTCGACCGGCTGAAGCGCGGGATCGCTGGAGAGAACGAAGCTGCGCTTCTTGGCGAGGAGGCCGACGTCGCCTTCCTCGAAACGGATCGGCTCCGCCTCGCCCTCCAGCGTGACCCAGCAGCCACCCTTCACCACCGCGAAGAACTTGATCTTGTCGCGCCCCGGAAAGGCGATCGACCAGGGACCGCTGGCTGTAAAGCCGCCGGTGACGATCGCCTCGGCTTTCGTCAGGCTCAGGACATCGGAGAAGGGGTCGGTCAGCATTATCGAACTATCGCGCAAGGGAAGCGGATTTTCAAGCATTCACAGTACGGACTTGGCTGCCTACCTTCCCGTCATCAAGTTCGCCGCGATCCGATGCGGCGGCATAGACATGAGGCAGGTTATGACGACTGACAACAAAGACACGCTCGTTCTCGTCACCGGCGGCACCGGGTTCATCGCGCAATATTGCATGCTGGCGCTGCTGAGAGACGGTTATCGCGTGCGCACCACCATCCGCTCAGCCGGACGGGAGGACGAGGTGCGGGCGCATCTGAAGGCCGGCGGCGTCGATGCGGGCGATCGGCTGTCCTTCGCGATCGCCGATCTCGATCATGACGAGGGTTGGGTGGAGTCGGCCGCTGGCTGCACCTATGTGATGCACGGCGCCTCTCCGACGCCATCGGGCGACCAGACGCGCGAGGAGGACTGGATCGAGCCCGCCGTCAACGGCAATCTCAGGGTGCTGCGCGCGGCGCGCGACGCCGGCGTCAGGCGCGTGGTTCTAACATCGGCTTTTGGGGCCATCGGCGTCGGCCACGGGCCGGACCACCGGCGGCCGTTCGACGAGACCGACTGGAGCAATCTCGATGGCAATGTCGCGCCCTACCAGAAATCGAAGACGCTGTCGGAGCGCGCCGCCTGGGAGTTCATCGCCCGCGAGGGCCAAGGCATGGAGCTTTCGGCGGTCAATCCGGTCGCGGTCTACGGCCCCGTTCTCGGCGCCGACTATTCGCACTCAATCCGGCTGATCGCCAACATGATGAAGGGGCAGCCGGGCTGCGTGAACGTCAATTCCTGCTGCGTCGACGTGCGCGATGTGGCGGACCTGCACCTGCGCTGCATGACCGACCCCGCGGCTGCCGGCGAGCGCTTCCTTGCCACCGTCGGCGACAGCCTATGGATGGTCGAGGTCGCGAAGCTGCTGCGGCAAAGGCTGGGTGACGCCGCGGCGAAGGTCTCGACCGATGTCTGGCCCGACGAGCAGGTGCGCATCGCCGGCGAGACGAATGCGCAGCTGAAGGCCGTGGTGCCGCTCCTCAACTACGACATGAACGCGACGGGAAAGAAGGCCGAGCGCCTGCTCGGCTGGGCACCACGCTCGCGGGAGGAGGCGATCGTTGCCTGCGCCGAGAGCTTGGTTCGGCTTGGGTTGGTCTAGGGGCGCATCCCTACGATCAGGGATGGCGCCGGTATCGATCGGCGTCATCGGTCGTCGCGGGTCAGTGCCGTGATGGCGTCGATGATCGGTCCATTTCCGGCGTTGCCTCTGGAAACCGCTTTCCAGCCATTGTCGATCAGCTTGCGTGAGCAGGTTTCCTCATGAAGCTGCCGAAACGCGACGTTGTCACCAACGATGATGACCAGCAGCTCGCTCATCCATTGCGGGATTGCGACCTTTCCTGTCGCCTCGGTCGGCATATTTTGGTTCTCTTCGGTGGCAATCTCCGCGCGGCACGACCAACATGGCCGCGCAGAGGTGGCAGCACCTTTGGCATTTGCGGACAACGCCGTTTGCAAATATAAGAAATGCCGAGGCACCGTCCTTCTTGTCAAAACATTGAAGTGCCAGACGTTTTTCCGCACCGTCGGAGCCGTTGCCGCAGCTTCTCAGAAGGAGATTGAGCGATGAAAGAGATCGCTGATCACGGTGTCCGTTTCGGACGTATCGCCGCCATGCTTCCCGTCGCAGACATCGACCGCGCGTTTCGTTTCTATGCCACGGTTCTCGGTTTCACGAAGGTTTTCGAGAACGGCAACCCTGTCGGCTTCATGATCCTGAAGCGGGATGCCGGCGAACTGCACCTGACCCTGCAGCCACAGCACAAGACGGCCAACTTCAACGTCGCCCATCTGATGGTGGACGACGTCGACGCCCTGCACGCGCGCTGCAAGGAAAATGGCGTGCGGATCATAAAGGGATTGCAGGACAAGGACTACGGCTTGCGCGCCTTCGTCTTCGAGGACGTCGACGGCAACCGAATCGATGTCGGGCAGATCATCTAGCCGTCGCCCTGGAACCCGGGCTGTGTCGCATGCCCGGCTTCTTCCGTTGCGACATTCCAGTTCATACGGTCTTCTCGAACCGCAGCACCCCCGCGACCCGCGATCCGCCGCCAGCATCGGACGGGTGAGCGACACCATCCACGACCTGCACTTCGGCGAAATCGAAGGGGCTGACGCCTTCGAGGACGGCGACGTTGATGCCGAACTGGCTGGTGTTGGAGCGGCGCTGGTGGTGGGTGTAGATGCCGCAGGTCTTGCAGAAGTAGTGCTTCGCCGTGCCGGTGTGGAACTGGTAGAGCGTCAGATTGTCCTCGCCCTCGACAAACTCGATGTCATCGAGATTGGCGGAGGCGGCAATCGCCCCGCGCATGCGGCAATAGGAGCAGGTGCAGCGGCGGATGGTGTTGAACTCGTCCGTCAGCCGCACCTTGAACTTTACCGTGCCGCAGTGGCAGGCGGCGTTATGCTGAGGTCTTGCGTCGGTCATGGGGGTTACCTTGTGATGTCGTGGAGGTGTTCGAGGCGGGTGCCGGCCGCGGTATCGGATCGTCTATCGTTAGCCGGATGCGGCGCATCTCGCCAGGATGTCGTCGATGACGGCGTCGAGTGGTGCTGTGGCGTCGATGACCGTGGCAGCGGAGGGGATATCCTCCTTGGTCGCGTGCAGCCGCAGGACTAGTTGCTGTTCGGCGGGGCTTGCGCCGAATTCATCGTCGGGCCTGGTTGCCAGTCTCTTCATCAGCGTGTCCGCATCGATGTCGAGGACGAAAACGTGGTCGAAGAGATCGATGAAACGATCGAAATTCCTGGAGCCGCCACAGAAGAAGGAGATCGCGTTGCTTTGGTCCTCGACCAGGGCCTTTACCTTGTCGATGTCCCAGAGATGGTGTCGGTGACCGAAGGCGATATCAACCAGATTTTGCCGGGGGGCGGCGTCGCTCAGGGGCTCGCCTGTCACCGGATCGCCTTTATAGGCGAGCTCGCGGTCACCATGGACGACATGGTAACCGCGCTGCTGCAAGCCTGTCGCAACCGAGGTCTTGCCGGTGCCGGACACGCCTTCGATCAGAACGTTTCTGACGCCCATTTTGCTCTCATTCGATAAATCATGGGTATTGTTGGCGAGGCACACAGACTAGCGGTGCCGGTGGTGCCTTCTAGCGGAGAATTCTATCATATTTTCGACAGTGAGATTGGGACTGGGCGCCTGCGGGCGGATCGTCGACGGCGTGCCGTGGGTTACCCCCCTCTGTCCTGCCGGACATCTCCCCCACAAGGAGGGAGATCGACTCGGGGTGAGGTTTTCGCCAAACAATGAGCGTGGAGCGAGCGGGCAAGCCCAGCCAATCTCCCCACCTGTGGGGGAGATGCCCGGCAGGGCAGAGGGGGGTACCCCACGGTAAAAGCTGAATGAAAGGCGTCGGCCTCAGACAGCGCGCCAACCGCACACCACAAAACCCCGCGCCGGAGACCTCTCCGCGACGGCATGATTGGGAATGGGCAGGCAACGTTTGGTATAGAGTATGATTGTCAGGCGATGTCGCCTGCCCGATCATATCGAGGCTTCCGGATATCCAGGCCGACAGGAGCGTCTCTCGGCCTTTCGCTTCCGGATGGATGCGAGGTCCTGACGACCCGATCATCCACCTTTCAACAACCATCACCGGACGCCGGGCTTGCGCCCTGATGTGTCAGATCCGGTTCGCGACCCAGCTCCCTGTCCAATGACGGCATCAGTATGAGAGCGACGATTGCGGCGGGGATGGATGGGGACGATGAAATCCGCAAGCGGCTGATATCGCGGCGATATCTTTCGCCGCGCAATAAAATTATCCCCGCACAGCGGCAATCTCGGCCTCGGCGCGGCGGAGCGTCTCGGCAACGAATGCGCTCTTGCCGCCGGTGTAGTGGTCCCAGTCGCCGGCGGCTTCTTCGGCAAGGCGCTGCTTCAGTGCCTGGTATTCGGCGGCGCGGTCCGGGTGGAGGCGGAGGTGGTCGCGGAAGAGGAGGCGGTCGTGGTGGGCGGGGTTGGCCTCGAGGCAGAGGTAGAGGCGCAGGCCGTAATCTTCGTGCTCACGGGTGAACGGCAGGCGGCCGTCGCCATGCGGGTCGCCGTGGGCGCGGAAGCCGGAGAGCGTGAGTTTATCGGCCAAGGTGGCGAGGGCGGTGGCGTCGATCAGGACCGCGTCGAGATCGATCTTCGGCTTGGCGGCGAGGCCGGGGACGGCGGTGCTGCCGATGTGCTCGACAGCAAGGATGAGGCCGGGCGCGAGCGACAGGAGTTCGTCGCGCGCGGCCTGGAAGAACGAGGGCCAACGCGGATCATACTGGACAACCCGGATCGGCCGCATCGTCGTCAGCCGATTTCCTGGAGGAAGCCCTCGAGGACTTCGACCATGCGGCGTTCGCCCTGTTCCAAGGACCCACTATTGTCGAGATCGACGACGTCGTAATCGCCGCGCACGGTGAGCGGGCCGCGGGCCAGGCGGGCCATGATGTCCTCGTGGGTCTCGCGGCCGCGGGCCTCGAGACGGCTTGCCAGCACGTCTGCGCGGGCGGTAACGTTGATGACCTTCAAGCGCGGGAAGACGGCGTGGAAATGGTGCAGCGCCGAGCGCGAGCCGTTGGCGATGACGAGGCTTCCAGCTGACAGCGACACCGAGACTTCCGAGGGGATGCCGTATTTCAGGCCGTGGGCTTCCCACCAGACGGAGAAGCTGCCGGCCTGCTCCATCGAGGCGAAGCCCTGAGGCGAGACGGCGAGATGATCCTCGCCGCCGGCATCATGATCGCGGGTGATGACGCGGCGGACGAAATGCACGTCCTGCCGCTCGCGGAAATGCCGGGCGGCTGCCGCCATCAGCGTGTCCTTGCCGGCGCCGGAGGGGCCGACCACGACCACCATGATGCCGTGCTCGGTGCCGGGAACGACGTGGGGCTCGTGCGATGGATGCGTTTCGTGCACGGTCATGCGACCCGGCGCCCTTCGCGCCAGACGGAGCGGCTGACCGGAACGCCTTCGTCGCGGAAGACACGGACGAGATCGGCGCGCAGGCCTGTCGCGATACGGCCGCGATCGTTGAGGCTCACCGTGCGGGCCGGTGTCGACGTGACCATGGCGATCGCCTTCGGCAGCGAGATGCTCTCGACTTCATCGGCGATCAGGAAGGGTGCGTAGAGCAGGCTGAGCGGCACGTAATCGGAGGAGAGGACGTCGAGCACGCCGCGCTCGGCGAGATCGCGGGCGGCGATGTTGCCGGAGTGCGACTTGCCGCGCACGATATTGGGCGCGCCCATGAGAACGCTCATGCCGTTTTCATGCGAGGCCTTGGCGGCGTCGAAGCTGGTCGGGAATTCGGCGAGACGGACGCCGTTTTCGATCGCCTCGTCGACATGGGCGAGCGTGGCGTCGTCGTGGCTGGCGACCGTGATGCCGCGCTCGGCGCAGACCTTCGAGATCGCGACGCGGTGCGGCGTCGAGTTGCGCTCGGATTCAGAGACGCGGCGATCGACGAACTTGGCGAACTCGGCGTCGGTGAGGCCGCGCTTCTTCTGGTAGTAGAAGATGTACTGGTCCATGGTCTGGAACTGGCGCTGGCCGGGCGCATGGTCCATCAGCGAGACGAGGCGGACATAGGGGTCGTTTTCGAAATCGGCGAAGTGCTGCAGCACGTTGTCGGCGGAGACTTCGCAGCGCAGGTGGATGAGGTGCTCGGCGCGCAGTCGGCCCTCTTTCTCGGCCTTCTGGATGGCATCGGCCATGTCGCGCATCTCGCCATGCTCGAAGCCGCCATCCTCGTCCGCGCCCATGCGCAGGCAATCGAAGACCGTTGTGATGCCCGACGTGACGATCTGGGCGTCGTGCGCCTGGATCGCCGCCGTCTTGTTCCAGCGCAGGCCGGGACGCGGCGAATAGTGGCCTTCCAGATGGTCGGTGTGCAACTCGACCAGGCCGGGGATCAGATAATCACCCTCGAAATCCTCGCCGAGGCGGGAGCTGCCGCTTGCGATATCCTCGATCTTGCCGTCGCGAACGAGGACCGATCCTTCGACGATTTCATCCTCAAGGACGATGCGGGCGTTGGAGAAGACGGTTTCTTTGGTCATGGGCGTCAATTCTTTCAAGGTTTGGCGGCGGCAAGCGGCCACCAGGAATGGGCGGTAAACGGCGCGCCGCGCGTCTCTTCGACGAAAACGGCAAGGCCCGAAATCAAAAGCGGCCTGCCGGTGAAGGCGGCGAAGCGCTCGGCGAGAATGGCCTTCATCACCTCGGCGCGCTCTTCCGGCACCTGGCCGGAAAGCGTCATGTGGAAACCGAAGTCATCCATCACGTAAGGATAGCCCCAGCGCAACAGATTGGCCCTCTGGCTTTCGCTGAGCTTGTCCGGATTGCGCCGGGCGATATCGGCTTCGGACAATGCCGCGCGGAACGGTTCGAAGGACTTTACCACGGAGGCCGCGAATTGCTGAAGCGGCGGATGCAGGGAGCCGGGCACGAGCGCGAAGAAGCGGCCGAGCTGGCCGAGCACGAGCTCGGGGATCTCGAATGCTGGCGTCGCGGCGGCGAAATCCTCGACGGCCTGGATGAGGTCCTTCTCGGTGACCGAGGAGGCCAGGTGAAACGGCGCCTTGATGGTGGCGTGGAAGGCGTAGCGGCGCGGATCAGCGGTGAGCTCGAACTGCTCGGCGGCCGGCAGATCAGGATAATCGGGAGCCGGATAAGTTTCGCCGGTGAAGGCATCGCGACCGAGCCAATGGGCTGCCGCCACGTTCAAGGGATCACCCTTCGGCGGCGTGAAATAGAGTGCGTATCGCAAGGCCAGTATCCCGGAAATCTATGTGGATGCGGGAGGCAGTCTGCCGTGATTTGACCGCCCGCCGCAAGCTTGCTTCCGGCTAAAAGATTTCCGTGACAGAATGATGATGATCAAGACCCATCAATGGGTCTTTTTGCCCATCACCCGCGAACGCAGCGCATTGGAGATATTGTCGAAGACGAAGACGACGACGAGGATGAGGAGCACCATGTAGGCCACCTTGTCCCAATCGGAATTGGTCTTCATCGATTCCAGGAGTTTCAGGCCGATACCACCTGCGCCAACGGCGCCGATGACGGTGGCCGAGCGGGTGTTGGATTCCCAGAAATAGAGCGACTGCGAGATGAAGATCGGCAGCACCTGCGGCACCACGCCGAAGCGCTGGACGACGACGGGCGAAGCGCCCACCGACTTGACGCCCTCGCGCTGCTTGTCATCCACATTCTCCAGCGCCTCGGCATAGACCTTGCCCAGCGCGCCGGTGTCGGTGAAGAAGATCGCGGCGATACCGGGGATCGGCCCGGGGCCGAAGGCGCGGGTGAAGAACAGCGCCCAGATCAGCATGTCGATGGAGCGCAGGAAATCGAAGAGGCGCTTCGTCGCCCAGTTGGCCGAGCGGTTGAGCGTGATGTTGCGCGCGGCGATGAAGGCCAGCGGAAAGGCGAAGAGCGAGCCGAGCAGGGTACCGACAAAGGCCATGACCAGCGTCTGCATCAGCTTCGACAGGATGTCGCCGTGCTGCCAGCTGGCATTATTGAGGAAATTGTCGAGCACCAGGGAGGCGTTGGACTGCGTGGGATCGATGCGATCACCCGACAGCATCAGGCCGGCGACATCGACGAGGCTCTTGCCCCAGAAGGGCGACTGCGTGTCGAAGAAGAAATTGGCCCAGCCAAGGAAGCGGCGCTGCACATAGACCTGCGTCGAGCGGATTTCCGCCTGGCCCTCGAAACCGAAGGAGACTGTGACCTTGCTGTCGTCCTGCTTCATGACGGCGGGCGCGCCCGGCGGCAGGATGGCACGATCCTTGGTGATCTCGACAGGATAGAGCTTACCGCCGAGATAGACGTCGACGCGCTCAGGCGTCACTTCCATGCGGTCGGCATCGCTGCCGTAGGTGACGGTGTAGCCGCCGGCAGCCGTCGGCAGCATCCATGCGATGACCGCATCCTTCGGATACTGGCCACGGCTGGTCCACTGCGGCACGACCTTGCCATCGACGAAGCGCAGGCGCGGCTGGGCCCGCCAGGAATACCAGTCCTGGACGTAGATCGAGGCGCGGTCCCAATTGCCGTTGACGAAGGTCGGGATGACCTTGAAGAAATTGAACGCGAGCGCGAGGTAGATGATGACGATGCCGGCGATCAGGGCGAGACCCCAGCGCTGCATGAAGCTGCGGTGGAAGACTTCGGGATAATTGTCCAGCAGGCGCTGGCGATCGGCGGCGTTGACTGTGAGCGACGACATCAGGCTGCTCCTCGGCCGAATTCGAAGGACTGCTTGCCGATCATGCGGCGGCGGAGCCAGGCGGAGAACTGGTCGACGCAGACAACGGTGATCAGAAGCAGGATGATGATGGCATAGGTCTTGGCGGCGTGATCGCGACCGATCGCCAGGCTGAAGACCTCGCCGATACCGCCGCCGCCGACGGCGCCGATGATGGTGGAGGCGCGCACGTTGATCTCGAGACGCAGCAGCGTGTAGGAGACGAAATTCGGCATGACCTGCGGCAGGATGGCGAAGCGGACGCGCTCGAGCCAGCTGGCGCCGGATGCGCGCAGGCCCTCGTCCGGCTTCATGTCGGCATTCTCGACCACTTCGAAGAACAGCTTGCCGAGCGCGCCGATGGTGTGGATCGACACCGCGATGATGGCCGAGATCGGGCCGATCGACAGGATGGCGGCGAGCAGGCCGGCAATGACGATCTCCGGGAAGGCGCGCAGGATTTCCATGATGCGGCGCACGACCCAGCGGGTGGCGCCGGCGCCGACCAGATTGGTCGAGGCGAAGAAGCAGAGCACAAAGGCGCCGGATGCGCCGAGGATGGTCGAGACGATGGCGACGTTGATGGTGATCGCCAGCTGGTAGAAGAAATTCGGGATGTAGAAGCTGTCGGTGATGTAGACGCGGTCGCTGACGTAATCATACTTGATCGAGCCATCGGCATAGGGCGACGGCAGATCGAACATGGCCCTGAAGATTTCGAGCGGGCTGTCCGGCACGAAATGCTTCATGAAGTCGAAGAGGTAGGGAAGGCGTTCGAAGAACTTGCCCGAATTGGCGCTGTTTGCGAAATCGAGCGAGGCACCGAGGACGATCAGGAACACAACGATCGAGATCACGGTGTAGATACGCCGTGTCCGGACCTGCTGCTGGTAGTGATCGAGAATTGTGCGGGAGCCTTGCTGCAGTCCGCCCATGTGGTCGGGTTCGGCCACGTGCGCCATGTTGAGCATCCTTGTTGAACGAACGGCGGCACCATGATGATGCCGCCGCGAGTTTATTCAGAGGTTCGGATCAACCGCCGATAACCGACTTACGAGCGTCGATGATCGTCTGATAGAAGGACTGGTCGACCGGCGACCAATCGACGTAACCACCGCCGGTGAAGCTGTCGAAGCAGCCCTTGTCGGTCTTCGGCAGTTCGGCGAAGTAGGCGGTAACCTTCTTCTGGATGTCGGACGGCAGCTTGTTGGAAACCATCAGCGGGCCGTTCGGGATCAGCGGGGACTTCCAGACCTGAACGATATCGTCCATGTCGAGCAGGCCCTTGGTGACCATGATGTGCAGGTTGCCAGAGGTGTAGCCCTGGGCCCAATCGCCGGTGGCGGAGCCGAAGGTGGTGCCGACGTCGAACTTCTTGTCGAGAACGCCGAGAACGAGGTTCTCATGGCCGCCGCCGAAGCCGGTTTCGGAGAAATACTGCTTGACCGGCATGCCGACATCCTTCGGCAGCGAGACGTTCGGGACGAGGTAGCCCGAGGTAGAGTCCGGATCGGCGAAGCCGAGCTTCTTGCCCTTGGCGTCGGCGAGCGTCTTGATGCCCGAATCCTTGCGGGCAACCATGATCGAGTAGTAGCCGGTCGAGCCGTCTTCCTGCTTGGTGGTCAGAACCGGCGTAACGGCGTTCGGATCCTTGAGGTAGATCGAGGCGTAGGAGGAAGCGCCCATGACGGCGAGGTCGATGGTGCCGCCCAGCAGGCCTTGGATGACGCCGTTATAGTTCGGCGACGGGAAGATCTGGACTTCCGAAACGCCGGTAGCGGCAACGAGGCCCGGCTTGACGCACTCGGTGCGGCGAACCTGGTCGGCTTCGTTTTCACCGCCGTCGAGGCCGATACGCAGGACCTTGACGTCCTGAGCGTAGGCCTGGCCTGCAACGGTGGCGATGGCGATCGTTGCCATCAGGATCTTGCGGAACGCAGACATGGTAGTCTCCTTTGGTGACGTTTTTCAGTGACTGTAAGTTACTGGGGATCGGTATTTTTCCGGCTTTTTCCCCCGGCCGGAAACTTGTCAGCGCATGACGGCGGAGGCGGCCATCACGCGCGATACGGCGTCCTGCTGCTTGCCCTTGATGTTATCCAGGCTGGTGGACGTCATGGTCTCGTCGATGCCGGCGCCGTTCTTGTCGGTGCCGTAGATCTCGTTGACGGCATCGGCCGTCAGTTCGGACGGCTTTCCGTCGAAAACGACGCGGCCGCCGGCCATGCCGACGATGCGCTCGCAATAGCTGCGCGCGGTGTCGAGCGTGTGCAGGTTGGTGATGACGGTGATGCCTTCGCGCTCGTTGATATCGCGCAGCGCGTCCATGACGATCTTGGCGTTCAGCGGGTCGAGCGAGGCGATCGGCTCGTCGGCAAGCAGCATCTTCGGCGCCTGCATGAGAGCGCGGGCAATCGCCACGCGCTGCTGCTGGCCGCCCGAAAGCGTGCCGGCCATCTGCAGCGCCGTCTGCTCGATGCCGAGGCGCTCAAGCGCCGCGATCGCCTGCACGCGCTCTTCGCGGGTGAAGACGCCGAGCAGGCTGAGCACGGTGGAGCGATGGTTGAGACGGCCGAGGATGACATTGGTCATCACGTCGAGGCGCGGCACGAGATTGAACTGCTGGAAGATCATGGCGCAATCGCGCTGCCAGTTGCGCAGCGACTTGCCGCGCAGGCCCGACACCTCGGTGCCGTTGAAATGGATCGAGCCGGAGCTCGGCTCCTGCAGGCGGTTGATCATGCGCAGAAGCGTGGACTTGCCGGCACCGGAACGGCCGATAATGCCGACCATCTGGCCCTGAGGGATGTCAAGCGTCACGGAATCGACGGCGATCTTCTTGCCGAATTGACGGGTGACATTCTTCAGCTCGAACATCATGCTCTTCCTCATAACCCAAACGCGATATGAGGGAGTGCATTAGGCCCGGTCCATGAAGCTCCAATGTCAGTTTTGTGTAAGTGCTGTCACAAACGGGGCTACTGTGGATTGAAACGTGACAGTGGGGTCACAATTCTGTGACAGATGTGGGATGAGGCGAGTGCGACGGCGTGGACCGGCGTTCGTGATTGGGGATGCGATCGCGGACACGGCAATACCCGGAGAGTTCGCCGGTCTAGGAGGCGGAGCTGGATGGATCAGCCTTGGCGTCGCATGTATTCGGCGAAAAGCGGCACGCTGAAATCGAGATAGCCGTGATCCGTGCTGTAGATCATGCCTTTTGAGATGATGCTTGCTCGTGTCGGCCCCAGCGACTTCTGCGTGCGCTCCATGGCCTGGGCGACATCCGCCATCGCATAAGGCCCATTCCCCAGTCCTGCCATCGCTTTTACGAACTGGATCTCTGCTTTCGTCAAGCGATCGATCCGCACCCGAAAGAATCCGTCGTCGAGCAACGCCAGTGTCTCTGTGTAGGAATGGTCTGCATCCGCAAAAGTGATTTCCGGTCCTCCGGCATCATTCCAAATGACGGAACCCCACTCTTGAAGAAAGAACGGATACCCTTTCGTTCGCTCGACGATAAGCTCCAATGCCTCCGGCGCGATGGTGGCACCTTCGTCAATTATTGGATTTCTGACCGCTTGCGCGGCGGAAGCCGGGTCAAGAGCGCCCACGGCTGGATATTGAAAGAGCCGTTCGGCATATGACTTCGCTTCGCCTGCGAGGCGTGCAATCTGTGGCAGACCTGCGCCAACCAAAAGAACGGGCAGGCCATCCTGAGATATTCGATGCAGCGCAACGATCAGTGCGGAAAGGTCAGCATCGGACAAATACTGGACTTCATCGATCAGAAGTATCCAGCCACGTCCTGCGGCCTGTGTCGCCTTTCCGATCAATACGAAAAGATCCGGCAGATCATACTGGAGGTCACCGGTGTCAGCCAAACCAGATTCCGGTTCCACCCCGACGTCCACACCGGCAATTTCGATTTTGAATATCGAAGCGAAATTCCTCAGCCCGCGCAGACCGCGCGTTGCGATTTGCTTTGCCGCTTCCACCCCAGACAATGATCGCATGACTTTGCGCATTTCCGGATAGATGAGGCGGGCGAGGCTCTCTCCTTCCGGGGACTCTACCTTGGAAACCAGCAGGCCCTCTTGCTCCGCAATCCGACCGATCTCGTTGAGCAGCACGGTCTTTCCGGTACCGCGAAGACCAAGCAGCATGAGCGAGCGAGCACTCCTGCCCTTTACGGCCCTCACGCAGGCAATCTTGGCAGATTCGAGAATGAGATCCCGGCCTGCGAGTTCCGGCGGACGACTACCCGCGCCAGGCGCGAATGGATTGCGAAACGGGTCCATGAATTTCCCGAGGTTCGAGCGATGTCTAGCAATGCATAGGAAAGTCTAGTGAAAAATAGTAGATTTCCCTAGAGATGGCTAGCCATGTGATGGATGAGCACTCCCTCGCCCCGCTCACCGCCGCTTCTGCAGCACCTTGTTGCCCTTTGGCCCGGTCATCTTCGGGGTGTTCTTGTCGTTCTCGTCGCGCAGCACCCGCCAGCGGGCCAGCCGCTCCGGCGCCAGCGTGCCTGATTTGACGGCGGCCTGGACGGCGCAGCCGGGTTCGTGGTCGTGGGTGCAATCGCGGAAGCGGCAGTGTTCGGCAAGCTCGGTGATCTCGGAGAAGACCTGCTCGATACCTTCTTGCACATCGCTGACGTGGAGCGTGCGCATCCCCGGCGTGTCGATGACCCAGCCGCCGCCGGCCATGGCGTGCAGCGAGCGGGCCGTCGTGGTGTGGCGACCCTTGGCGTCGCGCTCGCGGATGCCGCCGGTTGCCTGCGAGCCCTCGCCGCTCAGCCCCGCCAGCGCATTGACCAGCGTCGACTTGCCGACACCGGAGGAGCCTATCAGCGCCAGCGTCTGGCCGAAGCCACTCCATGGGCCGAGGGCTGCAGCCGCACCGTCGCTCTTGGCGTTGAGCACGACCACCGCGAGATCGCGCTGCAGGGCCTTTGCCTGCGCTTCGTATTCCGTGACATCAGGGGCGAGGTCGGCCTTGGTCAGCACGATGACCGGTGTCGTCTCCGCCTGATTGGCGAGCGCCATGTAGCGCTCGAGGCGGGCGACGTTGAAATCGGCGTTGCAGGAGGTGACGATAAGAAGCGTATCGACATTGGCGGCGCCGAGCTGCTGGCCCTGGCGTCCCTCGACGCGACGCTGCAGCAGCGTGCGGCGCTCCAGCCGGCGCACCAGCCTGTCGTCTTCGGGATCGACCATCACCCAATCGCCGACGGCGAATTCGGACGTATTGAGCTGATGCGAGATCTTGAGCCGGATCAGCCCATCCAGCGATGTGACGCTCAGGCGGCTGCGGTGCACTTCGGCGATCCGGCGGGGGATCAGACCATGATCGTCATCCGTCAGCTGATCGGAAAAGAATTCGGACCAGCCGAGCGAGGCCAGGAATGTCGCTTCGTGATCGGTCGTCAAAGGTTCACCGGGGACTGCGGCGTATGGGTCAAGGCTGGCTCCGTGATGGGACGCGTGGTGACGCGGACATTAGCGGAAGCTTCGGCGGGAAGATATGGGGTTTGCACCATGAGAGACATTCGCGCGGGAAACGGCAGCCGATCCTGATGCTATCGGAGCGCCAAGTCACCGGCAGAGATTGGTGCCGTTCGCGCTTCATAGCATCTTGATTTCCCGCGAGACTTTCCTGAAAGCTGCGTTGCCCCTCAAGGAAATCTCCATGTTCGTCTCGGAAGCCTTCGCAATCGGTTCGGCCACCTGCATCGCGCTCAGTTCGATGTTCATCAACGAGCTCAACGGGCGGGTGCCGTTGATGCAGCTGGCACGCTGGCAGCTGACCGCTGCCTTCGTGATGACGGCGGTGGCGGCGACGGTTGCCGGCGGGTGGACGACGCTTGGGGCTTGGCAGCTCGGGTCGCTTCTCGCTTCCAGCGTGTTCGGGATCGTGATTGCCAGCACAACCTATTTCGCGGCGATCTATACGGCCGGGCCGCGTGTGACGGCGCTTCTGTTTTCGCTGGCCTCGCCATTCGCGCTGGTGCTGGGCTATGTCGCGCTGGGCGAGACGATCGATCTGCGTCAGGGGTTCGGGGTCGTGCTCATTTTATGCGGCATCGTGATTGCCATCGGCTTTCGCCGGCGTCGGCCGGCGCCGATGATCCCGCTTGCCGATGGCGAGCCGATCGCGGAGCCGGCGCCGTCAACACCACCGGTGTCCATGCTCGGGATAACGCTCGGGGTCGTCACCGCGCTCGGGCAGGCGCTGGGGAGCCTGACGGCGCGGCCGGCGATGGCCGCTGGTGTCGAGCCATTCACGGCGATGGCGGTGCGCTCCGGGCTGGCGGTGATCTGCTTCTGGGCGCTTATGGCGCTCCCCCGGGTGCGGGCGCAGGCGAACGGCTTTCGGGCGCGGGATTTCGGCCTTGCGGCCACCGCGGCCTTCTTCGGTACGGCGCTCGGGATGTCGCTGCTGATGGCGGCCCTGAAGACCGGCAATGTCGGGATCGTTTCGACGCTGTCTTCGATGACGCCTGTCGTCATCCTGCCGATGGTGTGGCTGCGCAGCGGGCAGATGCCGCGTGCACATGCCTGGGGCGGGGCGGCCCTTGCCATCGCGGGCACGGCGCTGATCAGCCTCAGCTAAGGCCTCGGCGCGGATGGCGATCCATCCGCGCCGGATTGGTTTGATGCGGACCGATACGCGGCCTACGCCTCGTATCGCGCCAGGAAATCCTCGGCGTTGAGGGCGCGGAAATCGGCGAGCGCGGTGCGCAGCCGGTCGTGCTCCCAATCCCACCATGCAAGCCTGTCCATGCGCTCGCCGATCTCTTTGCCGAAGCGCTCGCGGATCAGCTTGGCAGGCACGCCGCCGACGATGGTGTAGGGTGCCACGTCCTTCGAAACGACCGCGCCGGCGCCGATGACGGCGCCGTTGCCGACGCTGACGCCAGGCAGAAGCGTGGCGCCATGGCCGATCCAGACGTCATGGCCGATCGTGACCCGGTTTGAGCGGCGCCATTCGAAGAACTCCGTCTCCATGTCCGCATCCGGCCAGTAATCGGCGGCGCGGTAGGTGAAGTGGTGCAATGTGGCGCGCCAGGTCGGATGGTTGGTGGCGTTGATGCGCACCGAAGCGGCGATGTTGACGAACTTGCCGATGGTGGCGCACCAGATGGCGCCGTCCTGCATGACGTAGGAATAATCGCCAAGCTCGACCTCGTCGATGCGGCAGCGCTCCGACAGCTCGGTGTAGCGGCCGAGCGTCGAATTGTTCACCGAGGCGGTCTCGTGGATATAGGGCTCGAGGCCAATCTTGCGGCTCATGCTGCGATCGGCCTCCGTGGCGAGAATTTCTGCACGTCGAGAATGCGGTCGGCGACGGCCTCGCGCACTTCCTCGTCGTGGAAGATGCCGAGCAGGCCGACGCCCTTCTGTTTCTTCTCGGCGATCATTTCGACGACGACGGCGCGGTTCTTTGCGTCGAGCGAAGCGGTCGGCTCGTCTAGCAGGAGGATGGTGTGATCGGTGATAAAGCCGCGGGCGATGTTGACGCGCTGCTGCTCGCCGCCGGAGAAGGTGGCGGGGGGAAGCTGCCAGAGCGCTTCGGGCAGGTTGAGCTTGGCGAGCAGCTCGGCTGCCTTTTCGCGCGCGATATCCGCCTTCGTGCCACGGGCGACCAGCGGTTCGGCGACGACATCGATGGCCGCGACGCGCGGCACGGTGCGCAGGAACTGGCTGACGTAACCGAGTGTGCGGCGGCGCACCTCGATGATGGTGCGCGGATCGGTGGTGGCGAGATCGACGATGCGATCCTGGTGCTTGACAAGGATCTGGCCGCTATCGACCGCGTAGTTGCCGTAGATCATCTTCAAGAGCGAGCTCTTGCCGATGCCCGAGGGCCCGCCGAGCACGACGCATTCGCCCGAGGCGACGGAGAAGGAGACATCCGAGACGACGGGCAGCTTGATGCCGTCGCGCAGATGCATGGTGAAGCTCTTGGAGACTTCCGAAACAACGAGTGGCGTTGCCATGATATGGTTTCCCTGGTTTTCTGGCGGCAATCCGCATCCATTAGCCGGCTTACGGATCGCGCTCTCAACTATACCTGCAGGATCGAGGAGACGAGGAGCTGGGTGTAGGGCTCACGGGGATCGTCGAGCACCCGGTCGGTCAGGCCATGCTCGATGACGTGGCCGTCCTTCATCACCATCATCCGGTGCGACAGCAGGCGGGCGACGGCGAGATCGTGGGTGACGATGATGGCGGCAAGGCCGAGATCGTTGACGAGGCCGCGAACGAGATCGAGCAGGCGCGCCTGGACGGAGACGTCGAGACCGCCTGTCGGCTCGTCCATGAAGACGAGGCGCGGGCCGGTGACGAGGTTGCGGGCGATCTGCAGGCGCTGGCGCATGCCGCCGGAAAACGCGCGCGGCTGGTCGTCGATACGGCTCTCGTCGATCTCGACGCGGCTCAGCCAATCGACCGCGGTGGCGCGGATATTGCCATAGTGCCGATCGCCGATCGCCATCAATCGCTCGCCGACATTGGCGCCGGCAGACACCGTCATGCGCAGACCGTCAGCCGGATTCTGATGCACGAAGCCCCAGTCGGTGCGCATCAGGAAGCGGCGCTCGGCCTCGCTCATGTGGTAGAGATCGCGGTATTGGCCATCGCGCATGTGATACTCGACGCTGCCTGTCGTCGGCATCAGGCGGGTGGAGATGCAGTTGAGCAATGTGGTCTTGCCGGAGCCGGATTCACCGACGATCGCCAGCACTTCGCCGGGCCAGAGCTCGAAGGAAACGTTCTTGCAGCCGATGCGGTTGCCGTAGAATTTCGAGACGTCGTTGACTTTGAGAAGGGGGGTGTCGGTCATGGCTATGCCTCCGCGGATGTGTGTGTGAGGACATGGAGCGTGGCGGGTGGAGTGCTGCCCTCTTTGGAGTTGGCGGGCGGGTTACCCCCCTCTGTCCTGCCGGACATCTCCCCCACAAGGGGGGAGATCGACTCGTTGCGGGGCCTTCGCCAGCCAATAAATGTGGAACGAGCGGTTGCGCCCAGCCAATCTCCCCCCCTGTGGGGGAGATGCCCGGCAGGGCAGAGGGGGGTATCCCCGGCAGAACGCCGAACTTGAAGCGCCCTCATTCCGCCGCCTCCCGACCCTGCGCCAGCATCTCGCCGACATGGCCGTGCTCGCGGCGGTCCTCACAGTGATCCGTATCCGAGCAGACGAACATGCGGCCGCCCTTGTCGTCCAGGATCACCTCGTCGAGATAGACGTCTTCCGCGCCGCAGAGCGCGCAAGGCTTGCCGAAGCGCTGGATTTCGAAGGGGTGATCCTCGAAATCGAGGCTGACGACTTCGGTATAGGGCGGGACGGCGTAGATGCGTTTTTCGCGGCCGGCGCCGAAGAGCTGCAGGGCGTCCGACATGTGCATTTTCGGATTGTCGAATTTCGGCGTCGGCGACGGGTCCATGACGTAGCGGCCGGCGACCTTGACCGGGTAGGCGTAGGTCTTGGAGATGCGGCCGTTATGGGCGATGTCCTCGTAGAGCTTGACGTGCATGAGGCCGTATTCCTCGAGCGCGTGCATCTTGCGGGTCTCGGTCTCGCGCGGCTCGAGGAAGCGCAGCGGCTCGGGGATCGGCACCTGGTAGACCAGAACCTGGCCCGCCCCGAGTTTTTCTTCCGGGATGCGGTGGCGGGTCTGGATGATGGTGGCATCCTTGGTGTGGGTGGTGACCGCGACATTGGCGACCTTCTGGAAGAAGGCGCGGATGGAGACGGCATTCGTCGTGTCGTCGGCGCCCTGGTCGATGACCTTCAACACGTCATCGGGGCCGATGATCGAGGCTGTGACCTGCACGCCGCCGGTGCCCCAGCCATAGGGCATCGGCATTTCGCGCGAGGCGAAGGGCACCTGATAGCCGGGGATGGCGATCGCCTTCAGGATGGCGCGGCGGATCATCCGCTTGGTCTGTTCGTCGAGATAGGCGAAGTTGTACGTGGCGAGATCGCTCATTCGGCTGCCTCCTTGAGATCGTCATCGCCGCCGGTGCGGGCGGCGTCGAAGTCGTTGCGCATGCGGCGGACGAGATCGAGCTCGGCCTGGAAATCGACGTAGTGCGGCAGCTTCAGATGCTCGACGAAGCCGGTCGACTGGACGTTATCGGCATGCGAGATGACGAATTCCTCATCCTGCGCGGGCGCGGTGACATCCTCGCCGAGTTCGCCGGCGCGCAACGCACGATCGACCAGCGACATGGACATCGCCTTGCGCTCGCTCTGGCCGAAGACCAGCCCGTAACCACGGGTGAACTGCGGCGGCGCCTTGGACGAGCCCTTGAACTGGTTGACCATCTGGCATTCCGTAACCTGGATGGAACCGAGCGAGACCGCGAAGCCGAGCTCGGGCACATCGAACTCCACCTCGACTTCGCCGATGCGGATTTCGCCGGTGAAAGGGTGGTTGCGGCCATAGCCGCGCTGGGTGGAATAGCCGAGCGCAAGCAAGAAGCCCTCGTCGCCACGGGCGAGCGCCTGCAGGCGCAGATCGCGGCTCATCGGGAATTCCATCGGCTCGCGGGTGAGATCGCCGATCTCGTGATCCTCGGGCATTTCGCCATCGCCCTCGATCAGGCCTTCATGGGCGAGGATCTCGGAGACGCGCATGACGCGGCCGGTTTCGGCCTCGCGCAGCACCGGCTCCTCGACGGCGCCATCCTCGAGCAGCGAGGGGTCGAGCAGACGATGCGTATAGTCGAAAGTCGGGCCGAGCAGCTGGCCGCCGGGCAGATCCTTGTAGGTGGCGGACACACGGCGCTCGATCTTCATTTGAGCCGTGTCGATCGGCTGCGAATAGCCGAAGCGCGGCAGGGTCGTGCGGTAGGCGCGCAACAGGAAGATCGCCTCGATCATATCACCGCGCGACTGGCGCACGGCGAGTGCCGCCAGCGTGCGGTCGTAAAGCGAGGCTTCGGCCATGACGCGGTCGACGGCGAGCGTCAGCTGCGCGACGATCTGCTCGATGCCGATGGCGGGAAGCGCGCGATCACCGCGGCGGCGATCGGCGAGCAGACGGTGGGCATTCGAAATGGCGGCCTCGCCACCTTTGACGGCAACATACATGGGTCACATCTCCGTTGCGGTGATCTTGGTGGTGCGCGGCAGGCAGACGAAACGGCTGCCGGAGGTGAGCACGATGTCGACGCCGCGCGGGAAGAGCACGCGATTTTCCGTCCACAGATGCAGGAAGCGCTCGGGGAGCCCAAGCGGCGCGACGTCGGTGACGGTCTTGATGCCGGGGCCCATCAGCGCGAGGCGACGACCGCCTTCGAGATCGGGCAACTCGATGACGAGCGTCGTCGAACGATCGGGATATTCCTGGGTGCCGGAGGCAAACAAGCCGAAGGAGGAGAGCGTGGCGCCTTCATCGACAAAGGCGAAACGGGCTTCGGCCTTTTCCGGCGTCACCGGCGCACCGGTGTGGAAGCCGAGCCATTGCGGCGTGGCGGACTTGGCCAAGGCCGGCGAGAGCCAGACGGGGGTGTCGTGATCGCACAGCGTCAGCGCGATGGCACCGGCGGCGATGCCGAGCGGCGCCGGCGGCTCGGCATCGGGCGACACGGTCTGGATGGTGCCGGGGCGGGCCATGGCATCCATCATCAGCTTGAAGACGCTCTGGGCGTGGAACACCGGCTCGGCGAAACCGCCGGAGAGAGCATCAGCGTTATGCGTTTCGGTCTTGATTGGCATCAGTCGTCTCCGCGAACCATGGTGAAGAAGTCGACCCGGGTGGCCGCGGTCTCGTCGGCCTTCTTGTTATCGGCATCGGCGACGCGGGCGGTCATCGGCGCAAGCAGGGTGGTTTCGATGGTGTCGCGGGTGGCCGGCTCCTGCCAGAGCGCATCGAAGATCGCCGAGAGGCGGGCCTTTTCGCGATCGGTGCCGAGCGCCTGGGCGTGGCCAATGGTGCCGGAAGCGAGGCGGATGGTGGCGCGGGTGACGGTGACCTCGCCGAGATTGAAGGCGGCACCGCCACCGCCCATGCGGCCGCGCACCATGACGAGGCCGGTTTCGGGGCCGCGCACGGCTTGCGCCACCGGCTTTTCCACCAATGCCTGCCAGGCCGCTTCCAGCTCCTGCCGCTCGGCGCGGGCGAGGAGATCGACGGTGCGCTTGCGCGCCCGGTCGCCCTCACTCAGCTCGGTCTTGCCTACCTTCTTTTCCGCTAAGGTCATCGCCACATCCTTTAAATGTCTATTGATATAGACAACCATACAAGCTATACCTAGACCTAAATCGCCGAGGTAACAAGCGTGTGACATTTCGGGGGCGCATAAGATAAAGGGCTAAAATGGCTGGGCAGGTTCAGAGACAGACGGGCGTGGCGCTGTGGCGGCAGATCGCCGACCGGATTCGCCAGGCGATCAGCGCCGGCGCATACGACGAGACGGGCATGGTACCGCCGGAGATGACGCTGGCCACGCAGTTCGGCGTCAACCGGCACACGGTGCGCAGCGCGCTGGCGGCTCTGGCGCAGGAAGGGATCGTGCGCGCCGTGCAGGGTCGCGGTACGCTGATCGAGCGCAAGGAACGGCTGAACTTTCCGATCAGCAAGCGGACGCGCTTCAACAGCGGCATCGGCGAGCAGGCGCGCGAGACCCGCGGGCTGCTGCTCGGCCATGGCGAGGAAGCGGCCAGCGACGAGGTGGCGCGCTGGCTGAAGCTTGCGCCCGGTACAAACGTGATCCGGCTGGAGACGGTGCGCAAGGCGGATGGGCGGCCGGTCTCGAGCGCGACCTCGTGGTTTCCGGCGGCGCGCTTCGCGGGCATGCGAGATGCCTACGAGACGACGGAATCGATCACCCGCGCCTTCGCCGCACTCGGCCTATCCGACTATATCCGCGCCACCACCGAAATCACCGCCGCCCACGCCGAAGCCGCCGACCTCTCGGCGCTGGAGCTGACGCCGGGCGCGATCGTGCTGATCACCAAGGCGATGAACACCGATCTCGATGGCGTGCCGGTGCAATATTCGGTGACGCGCTTTGCCGCCGACAGGGTGCAGTTTACGATTGAGAATTGAGGGGAGGCTCACCGGCCAGAGGCGGAGGGCCATTGCTGCGCGGCGTGTAAGATACGGAGGATGCGGACGGTTTCGCCGCTGATGCTATAGATCAGGAGATAGTGCCGATGCACGACGAACTCCCGCATTCCCTTCACGCGCCCGGGCCGCCCCATCGACGGAAACAGTTCCAGCCGCACCGCGGCGCGGGAAAACACATGGTCCAGTGCAATTGCCGCATTGATATCGGCTGCCCCGACAAACTCAAAGATGGATTGTCGGTCGATCGTCGCCTGGCGCGTCCAATGAACGGCCACGATTGCTAACGCATCAGTTTTTGGCGCGCCGCATAACGACGCCGGGCAAATTCCGCTTCCACCTCATCGTTGGATATCAGATCGCCGGCATTGGCGGCGTCCAGTCCGATTTGAACCTCGCGCCGGAACCACCGGTCATATTCGGCATCGTTCTGCTGGCTCTCCACATACTCACGCATCAACCCCAGAAGCAGTTGCTCCGCGCTCTGATCCTGCGCTCTGGCGGCCTCGCCAAACGCTGTTTTGAGATCTTCATCGATACGAAAGGTAAATACGGCGTCCGGCACGACGTGCTCCATCTGTCACAGAGACGATGCAGCGTAGCACACGGACATTTCGAACGCCAAATGCCGTCTTCGGATCGTTAAGCGCGGGATTGGAGATCCGGGCAAGATGAAGGGCAATCCCCTCACCTCGCCTCCCAGGGAAAGTGCCCTGCCCCGTTGCCGGCGTCGAAGTCGGTGGAGAGGCTGAGGTCGCGCCAGGTGGCGTGTTCGGTGGCTCTTCGCGCGTCGTTTTGCTCGATGGCGCGGATGGCGTCGCTGCCAAGCGGAAGGCGTAGCGGCGGGTTGTCGAGGCTGGCGAGGTGGAGGATGGCGGCGGCGGCTTTTGCTGGGTCGCCGGGCTGCCTGCCGTCGTAGTCGCGCTGGTAGCGGGCCATCTTGCCGACGGTTTCGTCATATTCGGGGCGGCCTTCGCGGAGCGTGGTGGAGGCGCCGGCGAAATCGGTGCGGAAACCGCCGGGCTCGACGATGCTGACCTTGACGCCGAGCGGGCCGACTTCACGGCTCAAGGCCTCGGAGAAGCCCTCGACGCCCCATTTGGCCGCCGCGTAGGGCGCGCGTCCGGCCGGGCCGATGCGGCCGCCGACGGAGGAGACCTGGATGATGTGGCCGGCGCCCTGTCCGCGCATCAGAGGCAATGCCGCCTTGGTGACGATGATGGTGCCGAAGAGATTGGTTTCGATCTGGGCGCGGAAATCTGTGAGGCTGGTATCCTCGACCGATCCGACATCGCCATAGCCGGCATTGTTGACGAGGACATCGAGGCGGCCGAAGCGTTCGACGGCGGCCTTGACGGCCTGCTCCGCCGATTGCTCGTCGGTCACATCAAGCGAAATCGTCAAGACACTGGCGGGATAGCGCTGCTTGATATCGTCGAGCTGGGCGGGGTTGCGCGCGGTGGCGACCAGATTGTGCCCCTCAGCTAAAACCGCTTCCGCAAGCGCCCTGCCGAGGCCGCGCGAACTGCCTGTAATCAACCAAACCTGTGACATCCGAAATCTCCTTGATCCGTCGAAAGACCATATAGGCCTGACGGTATCTTCTTGAAAGAAGGTACCGGATGGATCTATACATACCTTATGGTAACTGAACTAAACGATGGTACATTCGACTTCTGCGAGACGCTGACGGATGCCGAGGACGCGCTTGCCCGCGAGATGCTGGAGCGCGCCAGCGCCAAGTGGCCGCTGCGCGTCATGCATATCCTTGCCGAGGCCAAGGGGCCGCTGCGCTTCTCACGGGTTCTGGAACGGGTGGAGGGCATCAGCCAGAAGGTGCTGACGCAGACATTGCGGACGCTGGAGGCCGATGGTCTCGTGACGCGCACGCTCTACCCGCAGGTGCCGCCGCGCGTGGAATACGAGCTGACGCCGCTGGGCGGCGAGCTGCTTGTGGAAGTGGTCGGGCTCTGGCAATGGATCGCCAACCGGCTGCCGGATTTCGAGGCGGCGCGGAAGCCGAAGGGTCAGACGGAAAACGGACCCGAGAACTAAGTAACTTCCGGTCTATCCGGAGAGGCGCCGCGCATCGGAGAGACGCGCGGCGCGATGATATTTAGTGCGCGCCGGACATGTCGCCGAGGACTTCCTTGGAAGCGACGGTCGAATCGGCGTTGAGCTTGTAGACCATGGGAACACCGGTCGCGAGGTTGACGCCGAGGATCTGTTCCTTGGTGAGCTTGTCGAGCACCATGACCAGCGAGCGCAGCGAGTTGCCGTGAGCGGCGACCAGAACGGTTTCGCCGCGCAGCACGCGGGGCAGGATTTCCGTCAGGTAATAGGGCCAGACGCGGGCGCCGGTGTCACGCAGGCTTTCGCCACCCGGAGGGGGAACGTCGTAGGAGCGGCGCCAGATGTGGACCTGCTCTTCGCCCCACTTGGCGCGGGCATCGTCCTTGTTGAGGCCGGAGAGATCGCCGTAGTCGCGCTCGTTCAGCGCCTGATCCTTGATCGTCTCGAGGCCGGTCTGGCCGACGTTTTCAAGGATGATCTTCAGCGTGTCCTGGGCGCGCTTCAGGTCGGAGGTGAAGGCGATGTCGAACTTGATGCCGGTTTCGGCAAGCGCCTTGCCGCCGGTGTTGGCTTCCTGAACGCCGAGCTCTGTGAGCTCCGGGTTCTTCCAGCCGGTGAAAAGGTTCTTCAGGTTCCAGTCGCTCTGGCCGTGGCGAACGAGGACGAGGGTACCGCTCATTATAAATTCCTCCTGATGAGATCAGTGTTGGGAGAGCCCGAGAACATCGAGCATGGAATAGAGACCCGGCTTCTTGTCGCGCGCCCAGAGGGCCGCCTTGACGGCGCCGCGCGCGAAGATGGAGCGGTCGCCGGCGCTGTGGGCCATGGAGACACGCTCGCCCTCGCCGGCGAAGATGACGGAATGTTCGCCGATGACGGAGCCGCCGCGAAGCGTGGCAAAGCCGATCGTGCCCGCTTCGCGCGCGCCGGTGTGGCCATCGCGGACGCGCACGGAATGGGTGGCAAGATCGATGCCGCGGCCCTTGGCGGCGGCTTCGCCCAGCAGCAGCGCGGTGCCCGAGGGGGCGTCGACCTTGCGCTTGTGGTGCATTTCGAGGACTTCGATGTCCCAATCGGCGGGATCGAGCGCGCGCGCCGCCTGCTCGACCAGCACGCTCAAGAGATTGACGCCGAGGCCCATATTGCCGGACTTGACGATGCGGGCATGGCGGCTGGCGGCCGAGATCTTCTGTTCGTCCTCGACCGAGCAGCCCGTGGTGCCGATGATGTGGACGATGCGGGCCTGGGCGGCAAGTGCGGCGAATTCATTGGTGGTCGCGGGCGTGGTGAAATCGAGCACGCCATCGGCGTGCAGGAAGGCGGCCAGCGGATCGTCGGTGATCGCGACGCCGTTGGGGCCGAGACCCGCGATCTCGCCGGCATCCTTGCCGATGAAGGGCGAGCCCGGGCGGCCGACGGCTGCGTGCAGCACGACGCCTTCGATCTCGTGCACCATGCGGATGAGCGCCTGTCCCATGCGGCCCGCTGCACCAACCACCACCAGTTTCATCGCAGCATCGCTCATGTCAGGCGTCCATCATTCACGTATCAGAAAGTCTCGGAGGCCGCTGGCCTCTGAAGGTTGTTGAGGCGAGCGTAAAGACCGTCGCTGCGCTTCGCAAGCGTCTCGTGATTGCCCTCTTCGACGACGCGGCCCTGCTGCATGACGACGATCTTGTCGGCGCGCACGACCGTCGAGAGACGGTGGGCGATGACGACGACGGTGCGGCCGGTCATGGCCTCGTCGAGCGCCTTCTGGACAGCGGCTTCCGATTCTGTGTCGAGCGCGGAGGTCGCTTCGTCGAGCAGCAGGATCGGAGCATTGCGCACCAGCGCGCGTGCGATCGACAGGCGCTGGCGCTGGCCGCCCGAGAGCGTCACGCCGTTTTCACCGACCGGCGTGTCGTAGCCTTCCGGCTGGGCGAGAATGAAGTCGTGGGCGTAAGCGAGACGCGCTGCTTCCTCGACCTCGGCATCGCTGGCGTCGGGGCGACCATAGCGGATGTTGTCGCGGATCGAGCCTTCGAAGAGATAGGGCTGCTGCGAGACATAGGCCAGCTGCTCGCGCAGCGACTTCTTGGTCACATGGGCGATGTCCTGGCCGTCGATCAGGATCTCGCCGGCCTTCGGATCGTAGAAGCGCGGGATGAGATTGATGATGGTCGACTTGCCGGCGCCGGAGGGGCCGACGAGCGCGGTGGTCTTGCCACCTTCGGCAACCATGTTGACGCCATCGAGCACATTGTCGTTGCCATAGGCGAAGGCCACGTCCTTGAGTTCGATACGTGCTTCGGTGACGATCAGCGGTTTCGCATCCGGCAGGTCGCGCTGGCGCGGCTCCATGTCGAGCAGCTCGTAGATCATCCGCGCGTTGACGGCGGCGCGTTCCATCTGCACCTGCAGCTTGGCAAGGCGGCGGGCCGGATCATAGGCAAGCAAAAGCGCGGTGACGAAGGAGAAGAAGGCGCCGGGCGGCACGTTCTGATAGATCGAGCGGTAGGCGGCGTAGGCAAGAACGCTGGCGACGGCGAAACCGGCGAAGCTTTCGGTCATCGGCGCATTGCGCTCGGACAGCTTGGCGATCTTGTTGCCGCGCTCTTCGGCGGCGACGATGATCTTGTTGATCTTCTGCTCGAGCTGCCGCTCCATCGTGAACGCCTTGACGATGGAGATGCCCTGAATGGTCTCCTGCATGGCGCCGAGCACGTGGCTGTTGAGATCGATGGCTTCCTTGGTGGCCTGTCGCAGGCGCTTGGAGAGATAGCGCAGCGCCAGAAGCAGCGGCGGCGCGAGAATGAGGACAGCGACGCTCAAGAGCGGGTCCTGATAGACCATGACGCCGAGCAGGGCGACGAAGGTCAGCAGGTCGCGCGCGGTGGAGGTGATCGTCAGGTTGAGGACATCGCGGATGCCACCGACATTCTGGCTGACCTGGGCGGCGATGCGGGCCGAACGCGCCTCGTTGAAATAGCCGACCGACAGCGTCATCAGATGCACGTAAAGGCGGCTCTGGTAGCGGGCGACGATGTTGTTGCCGATCTTCGACAGCGCCACCGCCTGGCCGTAGCTCGCGAAACCGCGAATGACGAAGGCGATGAAGATGGAGAGGCAGATGACCCAGACGACATCGGCGCGCCGGTTGGCGAAGGCCTCGTCGATGATCGAGCGCATGATCCAGGCCGTGAAGGCCGTCGATAGCGCGACGAGGACAAGACAGCTGATGGCGACGACGTAGCCCCAGATGTGCTCGCGGCCGTTTTCAGCGATGATGCGCTTCAAGACGGCGGTGACCGTGCCGCTGTCGACGGGGCGCTGCTGGGGATCGGATGAACGCAATAAAGACTTCCTGTCTCGTGACCATGCGAGCCGCTGCTGCGGCCCGCGCTCGAGCGGCTCTATAAAGAGTTGGCGCCCGTTTGGCTAGGTCTGTCCGGGCGCCGGACGCTGGGGGGGCTATCGACCCCAGCGGCGGCCATCGGTCGACACGCCGAAGGTGTCGGGCCGGCGGGCGTAGGACGAGAGGCCGGAGAGTGCGGCCAGCGGGTGGGTGACGACATAGGTCGGGATGGTCGAGAGCAGTGCCGTGTGCGGCGCCTTGTCCTCGAAACCGGCGCGAAACTCGGGCTTGCGCAGAGCGGCCAGGATCTTCTGGCTGATGCCGCCGGAGAGGAACACGCCGCCGCGGGCCATGAAGATCATCGCCATGTCGCCGGCGACGCGGCCGAGATAGGTCGAAAACAGCGAGATGGTCTCGACCGCGACCGGGTCGCTTTCGGCCAGCGCATGCGAGGTGATGTCGGCCGGGTCGCTGTACTTGGGCGCGATGCCATCGGCGGTGCAGATGGCGCGGTAGAGATTGACGATGCCGCGGCCGGAGAGGATCTGCTCGGCCGAGACGCGGCCCTCGATGGTTTCGACATAGGGGAAGATTTCAAGATCGCGCTTGCTGCGCGGCCCGAGATCGACGTGGCCGCCTTCGCCCGGAACCGGGATCCAGACGCCGCGCGCATCCACGAGGCCGCCGACGCCGAGGCCGGTGCCCGGTCCGAGCACGACGCGGGAAGCGACCATGTCCTCATGGGCGTCTGCATTGCCGAGGCGTTCGCGGTGTTCCGGCGCCAGATCGGAGATTGCAAGCGCCTGGGCTTCGAAGTCATTAACGACCAAGACATCCTCGATGCCCAGATTTTCGATCATCGACTTTGGACGCACAACCCAATCGCAATTGGTCAGCGGGATTTCGTCGTCGCTGATCGGGCCGGCGACCGCGAGGATGGCGGAACGCGGCTTGATCGCGCTCTTTTCCAGGATGGTGGCGCGGATGGCGTCGTCGATGGTCTTGAAATCGGCGGTGCGCACGTTCGGGAAATTCACCTGTTCGGCGTCGGCCGTCTCGATGATGGCGAAACGGGCATTGGTTCCGCCGATATCGCCGATCAGGATCGGGAAGGGCATGGAGGCGTCGCTGGTATCGAGCTGGTGCATGGCAGGTTCCATTGTTGCGCGTTCGCGCGCCGCTTATGCGTGAAGATTGGCGATCAGCCTGTCGGCCGTGGCCTCGTTGAGTGCCATTGGGATATCATAGACGATCGCAAGGCGCATCAAGGCCTTGACGTCGACGTCGTGGGGCATGGGGGTCAGCGGATCGACGAAGAAGATCAGGGCATCGACCTCGCCGGTGGCAATCAGCGCGCCGATCTGTTGGTCGCCGCCGAGCGGGCCGCTTTTCAACCGGGTGACATCAAGCGAGGGAGCGGCATCGAGAACGCGGCCGCCGGTCGTGCCGGTCGCGAAGATCGTCCAGTTCGCCTTGAGCGTCTCCTCGTTGCGGCGGGCGAATTCCGCCATGTCGTCCTTCTTCTGGTCATGCGCGATGAGCGCAAGGCACTTGCGGCCGGCCATCAGAAGCTCCCCCTCTAAATTCACTGGCATAATTCAATCGATTTGACCGCTTCTATACGAAGCGATCAGGGTTTTAAAGAGCGGTGTCGCGGTGTTCAACCGGCATCATTGCGCTGCGGGCTTGTCGTCCGGGATCGGGCCGAGATCGGGCAGCTCGTCGTCATTTGCGGCGGGCGGCGCGTCGATGGGCTGAGCGCGGAGCACTTCGGCAGCCGATGGGCCGCCATAGGTCGCGGCGCGCACGGAGGAGACCGCGGGCGCATCGAGAACCGCCTGGCAAGCCTTGGGCAGATCCGACAACATGACCTCGCGCGGCTTGACCGGTTTGGCATCCGGCTTCGGCGGCTTGGGCTTGGCCCATGGTGCAGGGCTGAACCACCAGGCGAGCGACTTGTCGCAGCCGTCGCCGGCGACGACAGGTGCCTGCGGCTTGCAATTGACGGCGCCCGGCGGGCACTTGATGCGGATGTGGAAGTGGGAATCGTGGCCGTATTCCGGGCGCAGCTTGCCGAGATTGGTGCGATCGCCCGTCCAGGTGTCGCACATCTTCTTCTTGATCGCCGGATTGACGAAGATGCGCTCGACCTGCGGATAGCTCGCGGCGCGCATCAGCAGACGGGCATGGGCCGGCGTCCAGACATTCGGGTTGATCGTCAGGAAGGCGTTCTTCTGCAGCATGGTCGTGAAGGGCAGCGCCTCGCGCTGTTCCGCCGTCATGCGGAAGTTGGGCATCGGCGTCAGCCAGATATCGGCATCGAGGCCGATCTGGTGCGAGGCGTGGCCCGTGATCATCGGGCCGCCGCGCGGCTGGGCGATATCGCCGACCAGCAGGCCCGGCCAGCCATCATATTTGGCGGCATCGCGCGACAGCTGCTCGATGGTGGAGAGCATGGCCGGATTGCCCCAGCGGCGATTGCGCGACAGGCGCATGGCCTGCCAGTTCGGACCATCGGTCGGAAGCGCCTCGGCGCCGGCCATGCAGCCCTTGGCGTAGAAGCCATAGGGTTGCGGAGCGCCTTGTGTCGGAAGCTGAACGCCGCCGAAGATCGCCTTGGCGCTGCCGGGGCTCGGCTGTTTCTGCTGGGCGGCGACATCGCTGGCGATAAGGCTGGCGCCGATCGCAGTGGCCAATGCCAGTTTACCGATTGAAGAGAGCGCCTGCGCGATGCGGAAAGCCATGCCGTATCCTGAACTGCTGCCGACCAAGGTCGAGTGATTTGCACCCGTTTTACCGTGAAATGCGATTCTGGTGAATCGATGTTTTTCGCGGGCGATCACGAGACATCGCGTCGGCCGGCAGCGGTGCACTCAGGCGTTGGCGATGATGTCGGCGGTTTTGCGGATACGCGACAGGCGCGGGAAGATGCGCTCGCAGGCGAAGGCGTGCATCTCGGCGGTGAACGTCGTCATCGCATCCTCGGCGGCGATGACCGCGTAGTTGTGGGCGAACGCATCGCGGATCGTGGCCTCGACGCCAAAATTGGTGGCGATGCCGGTGAGAATGACCGTCCGGATGCCGCGACGGCGCAGCTGCAGATCGAGCTCGCTGCCGTAGAATGCGCTCCATTGATGCTTGGTGATGCGCACATCCGGCGTCAGGTCAGCGATCTCGGGCGGTTCGCGCAGCGCCTCGGCCGGCAAGCCACCTTGTGGGAAGGCGATCGGTTCGTCGGTCGGCTGGTTGACAGCATCGGCATAGTCCGCGGAAAATCCGATGGTGACGAAGACGGTCGTGCCGCCGGCCGCTTTCAGCGACTTGGCGATCGCGGCGGTATTTTCGATCACCTGCTGAGCGGAATGAGGCGCGACGGGCCTGGAAATGATAAAGCCCTGCAAATCGATGGAGATCAGGGCGGTGGTCTTGGGATCGTAGAGGGACATGAAAGGCTCCGGAATAAACATGAGGATATCCTCGCAATTGGAAATATGAGGATGCCCTCACAAAAATCAAGTGCCGATTCGATCGATCGCTCGCCGAAGCAGAAGCGCGGGCACGAGCGCGTTGCCATTCTGACCGAGGCGGCCGCCAAGGTTTTTCTTGAGAAGGGCTATGAGGCCGCGACGATGACGGAGATCGCTGCCGAGGCGAAATCCTCGATCGGCTCGCTCTACCAGTTCTTCCCGACCAAGCCGGTGCTGGCCGAAGCGCTGCACATCGAGCGGATGCGGCAGCTGAACGCCGCGCTGGTCGAGCTGCAGAACGAGGTCGACGGCAAGCGGGCGTCCGAGATTGGCGACGCGATCTTCGCGCGGCTTGGCAGCTTTCTGGAGGATTACCGCGAATTTCCGGTGCTGGCGGCGCGGCGCGACATCCCCAAGGAGCGCAAGGTGAAATCGCGGGCGAAGCTGCGCGGCAACATCAAGGCGCTGCTGCAGAAGGCGAGCCCTTCTGTTGGAGACGATCTCGACCTTCTCTCGGCGCTGGTGCTCGAACTGCTGAGGATCATCGTGACGGCGGCGCACGATCCCGATATCGGCGGCGATCCGCGCATGGTGGCGGAGTTGCGGGGGATGCTGCGCAAAAGGCTGGAGGAAGCGACGGCCTGAGCAGCCGGGCTTGCGCTCACATTTGCGCGAAGCCGGACAAAAAAGGTTGCGTCACCTGTTTTTCGCCAGCATTTCGCCTATCCTCGAAAAAAGCGAAACAATTGGGGCTGGCGAATGGCGCGTGCGTGGTCGAGACTTGGTTTGGTGTTTTCTCTGTTGGGCGCTGCCGCCCTGCCCCTGCAGGCCGTCGCCCAGGAGCCGGTCTTCCGGATTGGAACGTCCACCATCGGCGAGCTGAAATACAAGCCCGGTTTCAAGCATTTCGACTATGTGAACCCGGATGCACCGAAGGGCGGCAATCTGAGACTTTCGGCATCGGGGACCTACGACACGTTCAATCCGCTGCTTTCCAAGGGGCAGGCCGCCGTTGGCCTGACGCTGCCGTTCGAGACGCTTATGAAATCGGCGGATGACGAGTTGCTGGCCTCTTACGGACTGCTGGCGGAAGGGCTCTCCTATCCTGATGACGTCTCAAGCGCGACGTTCAGGCTGCGCGCCGAAGCGAAGTGGGCGGATGGCAAGCCTGTGACAGCAGAGGACGTGATCTTCAGCTTCGACAAGGTGAAGGAGCTCAACCCGCTCGCTTCCAACTATTACAAGCATGTCGTGAAGGCAGAGAAATCGGGCGATCGCGATGTGACCTTCACCTTCGACGAGAAGAACAACAAGGAACTGCCGAACATCCTGGGGCAGCTCGTGGTCGTGCCGAAGCATTGGTGGGAGGGCAACGGGCCTGACGGCAAGCCGCGCGATATCGCCAAGACCACGCTGGAACCAGTGATGGGCTCGGGCCCGTACAAGATCGCGGCGTTCTCGCCGGGGGCCACGATCCGCTACGAGCTGCGCGACGACTATTGGGGCAAGGACCTCAACGTGAATGTCGGGCAGAACAATTTCGGCTCGATCACCTACACCTATTATGGCGACCGGGACGTGGAGTTCGAGGCATTCCGCGCCGGCAACAGCGACTTCTGGCAGGAGACGCTCGCGGCGCGCTGGGCGACCGGCTATGACTTCCCGGCCGTCAAGGAAGGCCGCGTGAAGAAGGAGGACGTGCCGAATGCGCTGCGCGCCACCGGCATCATGCAGGCCATGGTGCTGAACACCCGCCGTGATGCATTCAAGGACGAGAAGGTGCGCGAGGCGCTGAACTATGCCTTCGACTTCGAGGAGCTGAACCGCACCGTCGCCTTCAACAGCTACAAGCGCATCGACAGCTATTTCTGGAACACCGAGCTCGCCTCCTCCGGCCTGCCTGAGGGGCGCGAGCTGGAGATCCTGAACGGCCTCAAGGACAAGCTTTCGCCTGAGGTGTTCACCACCGCCTATTCGAACCCTATCGGCGGCGACCCGCAGAAGAGCCGCGACAACCTGCGCACGGCGATCAAGCTGCTCAAGGAAGCGGGCTGGGAGATCAAGGGCAACCGCATGGTCAATACCGCGACCGGCAAGCCGATGAGCTTCGAGATCCTCCTCTCCAGCCCCGTCTTCGAACGCTGGGCCGTGCCATACGCCAACAATCTCAAGAAGATCGGCATCGATGCGCGGGTGCGCACGGTTGACGCCTCGCAATATACCAACCGCGTCCGCAGCTTCGACTATGACGTGATCTGGAACGTGTGGGCCGAAACGATGAACCCCGGCAACGAGCAGGCCGACTACTGGGGATCAGGCTCCGTCAACCAGCAGGGCTCGCGCAATTATTCCGGCATTTCCGACCCGGCGGTCGACGCGCTGATCCGCATGGTGATCTTCGCGCCCAATCGCGACGAGCAGGTGGCGTCGATCAAGGCGCTCGACCGCGTGCTGATGGCGGGCCACTATGTCGTGCCGCTCTTCTACCGCGACACGCAGTCGATCACCTACTGGAACACGATCACCCGGCCGGCCGAATACCCGACCTATGCGACCGGTTTCCCCGACGTCTGGTGGTCGTCTTCCGCCAAGAAATGAGCGGACTTGCATTGGCCTGACGGCTGGGCTCCAAATGGGCCCACCGAATCACCTCGGACCATGATCAGCGCCGGTACGGACCGGCAGAGGAAGGCTTGACGATTGAGCGGCGATAGACTGGACAGCCTACGACAGAACTCCCCGGAGGCCGCTCGCTGATGGGAGCCTATATCCTTCGCCGCCTGCTTTTGATGATCCCGACCATTATCGGCATCATGGCCATCTCGTTCACCGTCATCCAGTTCGCGCCCGGCGGGCCTGTCGAGCAGGTGATCGCGCAGCTGACGGGCGACGCTCAAGGGGCGGACGCCCGCCTTTCGGGCGGCGGCGGCGACCTGATGGGATCGGGCATGGACGAAGGCGGCTCGAAATATCGCGGCGCGCAGGGGCTCGATCCGGAGCTGATCAAGAAGCTTGAGAAGCAGTTCGGCTTCGACAAGCCGCCGCTGACGCGCTTCGGCGAGATGATGTGGAACTATATCCGCTTCGATTTCGGCGAGAGCTTCTTCCGCAACACGTCCGTTCTCGACCTGATCAAGGACAAGCTGCCGGTCTCGGCCTCGCTCGGGATCTGGATCATGATCTTCTCCTACGGCATCTCCATTCCGCTCGGCATCCGCAAGGCGGTGAAGGACGGCTCGACCTTCGACGTGTGGACCTCGGGCGTCATCATCATCGGCTATGCCGTTCCGAGCTTCCTGTTCGGCATCCTCTTGATCGTGCTTTTCGCCGGCGGATCCTTCTACGACTGGTTCCCGCTGCGCGGTCTCGTCTCCGACAATTTCGACCAGCTTGCGTGGTGGCAGAAGCCGCTCGACTATTTCTGGCACCTGGCGCTGCCGCTGATCTCGCTGTCGCTGGCAGCATTTGCCACAACGACGCTGCTCACCAAGAACTCCTTCATCGAAGAGATCAAGAAGCAGTATGTGGTGACGGCGCGGGCCAAGGGGCTGAACGAGCGCAAGGTGCTCTACGGCCACGTGTTCCGCAACGCCATGCTGATCATCATCGCCGGCTTCCCCGGTGCCTTCATCTCCGCCTTCTTCACCGGCTCGCTGCTGATCGAGAACATCTTCTCGCTCGATGGGCTGGGGCGGCTCGGCTATCTCTCGGTGGTCAACCGCGACTATCCGATCGTGTTCGCGACGCTCTACATCTTCTCGCTGCTAGGCCTGTTCGTCAGCCTGATCTCCGACCTGATCTACACCTGGATCGATCCGCGCATCGACTTCGAGCGGAGGGACGTGTGATGGACACCGCCGCAAAGCCCGCGACCGCCACGCCCGTCAAGCCGCCGCGCAAGGGGCTGCTTTCGCCGACCAACATCAGGCGCTGGAAGAATTTCAAGGCCAACCGGCGCGGCTACTGGTCGCTCTGGCTGTTCCTTCTCATCTTCGGGCTCAGCCTGTTTGCCGAATTCATCGCCAACGACCGGCCGATCATCGCCTCCTACAAGGGCGAGATCCTGTTTCCCGTTCTCGTCAATTATCCCGAGGAGAAGTTCGGTGGCTTCCTGGCCGAGACCGACTACCGCTCCGACGTGATCGCCGACGAGATCAAAGCCAATGGCTGGATGATCTGGCCGCCGATCCGCTATTCCTACCGCTCGGTGAACTCCAACATCCCGCACTCGGCGCCGACCGCGCCCTTCTGGATGATGAGCGAGCAGGAGCGCTGCTCGGGCTATCCGCAAGGGGTTAACGACCCCAACTGCACCTGGAGCAACCTCAACTGGCTGGGCACCGACGACCAGGCGCGCGACGTGCTCGCCCGCGTGATCTACGGTTTCCGCATATCGGTGCTGTTCGGGCTGGTGCTGACCATCTGCTCGGCCGTCGTCGGCGTCAGCGCCGGTGCGATCCAGGGCTATTTCGGCGGCTGGACCGACCTTTTGCTGCAGCGCTTCATCGAAATCTGGTCGTCGATGCCGGTGCTCTATATCCTGCTGATCATCGCCGCGATCCTGCCGCCGGGCTTCTTCGTGCTGCTCGGGATCATGCTGCTGTTCTCATGGGTCGGCTTCGTGGGCGTGGTGCGCGCGGAGTTCCTGAGAGCGCGCAATTTCGAATATGTTCGCGCAGCGCGCGCGCTCGGCGTCGGCAATCGCACGATCATGTGGCGGCATCTTTTGCCGAACGCGATGGTCGCGACGCTGACCTTCCTGCCTTTCATCCTCTCCGGCTCGATTACGACGCTGACCTCGCTCGACTTCCTCGGCTTCGGCATGCCACCGGGCTCACCTTCGCTCGGCGAGATGATCGCCCAGGGCAAGGCCAACCTGCAGGCGCCATGGCTGGGGCTGACGGCCTTTTTCGCGATGTCGATCATGCTGTCGCTGTTGATCTTCATCGGCGAGGCGGTGCGCGATGCGTTCGATCCGAGAAAGACGTTCGGATGAGGGCGGCCTCGTCATGGCAGGGGTTTGCGGGTAGAGTTGGTTTTTACGCAACTTTTGGAGCATGACCGCGATGAACAAGATTGTGCGTGATCATTATCCTGTCGCCAACCTTCCCGAGGATTTGAGGGAGGGTTTCGCCGACGATGCAACGGTGCGTGTCGTGCTTGAGGTCGAGACGTCGAAAAATGATACGGTAGAGAACGATGATCCGCTGCTGCGCGACGGACCGATCGAGGCGCATGAGCTGATGGCCATACGTGAACGCCTGCAAGCGGATGGCCGCAAGTCGGTTTCCGAGGAGGAGGCTGTCGCCCGTATTCGCGAATTGCGCGATGAGTGGGATTATTGATGGCAGGTGTAGGGCGCGTCTATCTCGACACCAATTTCATCATCATGGCCTTCGAGACCTTTGACGAGGTGTCAACGAAAGCCACGCGCCTTCTTTCCGATGCAAGAATTCTGACCCCGCCTCGTTTCGTTACGAGCGAGATCACGCTGGCTGAGCTTTTGGTGCTGCCCTACAGAAATGCCGACCGCTCACTGATTTCTTTCTACGAAAATCTGCTGCGCGGCAACATGACGATGGACGTCCAGCCGGTCACCCGCGACATTCTTCTATCGGCGGCTCAGCTCCGAGCCGCCAATCCAGCCCGCAAGCTGCCTGACGCCGTTCATGTCGCAACGGCGATTGCCAGCGGCTGCACGCACCTGCTTTCCTCCGACAAGCGGATCGGACCGGGGCCGAACGAGACCCTTCCCTTCGCCCTTGCCAAACCCGACGACGCCACCCTGACCTCCCTGATCGAGAGCCTGTCCTGATGTCCGAACCCTTGCTGTCCGTCCGCAATCTTTCCGTCGCCTTCCACCAGGGCGGCGCGACTTCAGTGGCTGTCGATGGCATTTCCTTCGACGTCAACAAGGGCGAGGTGGTGGCGCTGGTGGGAGAGTCCGGCTCGGGGAAATCGGTATCGGCCAATTCGATCCTGCGGCTGCTGCCCTACCCCTCGGCCAGTCATCCCTCCGGTGAAATCCTGTTCAAGGGCAAGGATCTCCTGAAGGCATCGGACAAGGTGCTGCGCGAGGTGCGCGGCAACGACATCACGATGATCTTCCAGGAGCCGATGACTTCGCTCAACCCGCTGCACAATATCGAGAAGCAGATCGCCGAGATCCTCGAACTGCACCAGGGGATCAAGGGACAGGCGGCGCGCACGCGGGTGCTGGAGCTGCTCAACCAGGTCGGCATCCGCGAGCCGGAGAAGCGGTTGAAGGCCTATCCTCACGAGCTCTCGGGCGGGCAGCGGCAGCGCGTGATGATCGCCATGGCGCTCGCCAATCGCCCGGAACTGCTGATCGCCGACGAACCGACGACGGCGCTCGACGTCACTGTGCAGGCGCAGATCCTCGAACTCTTGCGACAGCTCAAGGGCCAGCATGGGATGTCCATGCTGTTCATCACACACGACCTCGGCATTGTGCGCAAGTTCGCCGACCGGGTCTGCGTGATGACCAAGGGCAAGATCGTCGAGACCGGAACGGTCGAGGAAGTCTTCACCAATCCGCAGCATCAATATACCCGCCACCTGCTGGCGTCAGAGCCGCGCGGCGAGCCGCCGCTTGCCGACAGCTCCAAGCCGATCGTGATGCAGGGGTCGGACATCAAGGTCTGGTTCCCGATCAAGGCGGGGCTGATGCGCAAGGTGGTGGATCACGTCAAAGCCGTCGACGGAATCGATCTGTCGCTGCGCGCCGGGCAGACGCTGGGTGTGGTCGGCGAATCCGGATCGGGCAAGACGACGCTCGGGCTGGCGCTCACCCGGCTGATCTCCTCGCAGGGGCGGATCAGCTTCGTCGGCAAGGATATAGCCAGCTATTCATTCACCGAGATGCGGCCGCTGCGCAATCAGTTGCAGGTGGTGTTCCAGGACCCCTACGGCTCGCTCAGCCCGCGCATGTCGGTGGGCGACATCATCGCCGAAGGGCTGAAGGTGCACGAGCGCGGGCTCTCCTACGAGGAGCGCGACCGGCGCGTTTGCTGGGCGCTGGAGGAAGTGGGGCTCGATCCCACCACTCGTTGGCGCTATCCGCACGAATTTTCCGGCGGCCAGCGGCAGCGTATCGCCATTGCCCGCGCCATGGTGCTGAAGCCGCGCTTCGTGATGCTCGACGAGCCGACATCGGCGCTCGACATGAGCGTTCAGGCGCAAGTGGTCGATCTCCTGCGCGACCTGCAGCAGAAGCACGACCTCGCCTATCTCTTCATCAGCCACGATCTGAAGGTGGTGAAGGCGCTCGCCAACGAGGTGATCGTGATGCGCTTCGGCAAGGTGGTGGAACAGGGGCCATCGGCCGATATCTTCCGCGCGCCGAAGGACGACTATACCAAGGCGCTAATGGCGGCGGCCTTCAACATCGAGGCGCGGCCGACGCCTGCAGTGCAACACTAACGATATCAGAGCCCCAGACACCATGTCAGCTTCTAAGCCAGCCCCCATTCTCGTCGATCTAAAGTTCAATCCCGATACCGTCGCGCGCATCCTGAAGACCGCCTTTCTCGATCGCGGCAGCATCAATATCGCCGATCCCGAGACGAAGGGCCGGGATCTATCCGATCTCGACTACGCGCTGCTTTGGAAGCCGGATGCGGATCTGTTCGAACGGGCGCCGAACCTGAAGGTGATCTTTTCGGGCGGTGCTGGCGTCGACAGCTTCATGAACCTGCCCGGGCTTCCCGATGTGCCGATCGTGCGCTTCGTCGACCACAGCCTGACGACGCGGATGAGCGAATGGGTGGTGATGCAGTGCCTGATGCACCAGCGTGGACAGGCGGAGCACGACCGATTGCAGCGCCGGCGCGAATGGGGCCACGACGTAGCGCCGGAGGCATCGGAGCTTACCGTCGGCGTCATGGGCCTCGGCGTGCTCGGCCAGGATGCGGTCAAGAAGCTGACGGTGATGGGCTTCAACGTCATCGGCTGGTCGCGCTCGGCCAAAGAGATCGATGGCATCGAGACCTTCGACGCGAGCGGGCTCGACGCCTTCCTTTCGAAGACCGACATCCTTGTCGGCCTGCTGCCGCTGACGCCGGAGACGACGAAATTCTACAATGCCGCGCTGTTTTCCAAGCTCCGCCAGGGCGGTGCGCTTGGAAAGCCGGTGTTCATCAATGCCGGGCGCGGCAAGAGCCAGGTCGAGGCCGATATCGTCTCGGCGATCGAAACCAGCGTGCTTGGCGGCGCGTCGCTCGATGTCTTCGAGGTCGAGCCTCTACCTTCGGACAGCCCGCTCTGGGACCTGCCTGGTGTCTTCATCACGCCGCATGATGCGGCAAGCTCGGAGGAGAACGCGCTGTTTCGCCATGTCGAGCGGCAGATCGCCCGCTTCGAGCAGGGCGAACCACTGCAATATGTGGTCGATCGCGATCGCGGTTACTGAGGCGGGAACCATCGTTGCCGATGGCCGTTTCTTTCCCTGATGTTTTGAGGGCGGCCGATACCGCCCGGTTTGGGAAGGGGCAAACATGGTCGAACGGATCGAGAGACCGTGGAGCGAAGGCGCTCAGGCGCAAAAAGACACGACGGCCGGAAGGACCAAGCGAAAGTCGCCGACCAGCGTCCGCATCTTACGCATGCTGATCGCGGCGCTACTTCTGGCGTTCGCCGTCTGGATTCCGGTGGAAATTTGGAGCCGCTATCACCTACCGCAGCCGGACGAACCGGCACATGCTACGACCGCTCCGGCTCAAGGCGGTGGCGGACAGTCCGGCACGGAAGCGCCGACGCCTGCCGGGCGGGCAAACGCGCCGCAGACAAACGCGCAGTAGGCGGGCGCGACGCTTGACCCGGCTTTCGGGGAAATCGCGGGGTCTTATTTGTTCTGGACATTACCGGCACAGTTTTCGATAAGAAAGCGCACAGGCCGGTTGTCGTGCGCCGTTCGCGGCGCCTGCACCCGGATTGGATAGGGTGGAATCGATGGCGAAGACAGATATTGCACGGCGCGTTTACAACCACGCTTGGAAACTCGACCCAATCGTCCGCAGCCTGATCGACACGGACTTCTACAAGCTGTTGATGCTGCAGATGATCTGGAAGCTCTATCCGGATGTCAACGCCACCTTCACCGTCATCAACCGCACCAAGCGGGTGCTGCTTGCCGAGGAAATCGACGAGGGGGAATTGCGCGCGCAGCTCGACCATGCGCGCACGCTTAGGCTCTCCAAGAAGGAGATGATCTGGCTGGCGGGTAACAGTTTCTATGGCCGCGCGCAGATCTTCGAGCCCGAATTCCTGGCCTGGCTGTCGCATTTCCAGCTGCCGGAATACGAGCTTTCGAAGCGCGACGGGCAGTACAGGCTGGATTTCCACGGCTCGTGGAAAGAGACCACGATGTGGGAAATTCCGGCACTCGCAATCATCAACGAGCTGCGCTCTCGCTCAGCGCTACGCGCGCTCGGGCCGTTTACGCTCGATGTGCTCTATGCCCGCGCCAAGGCGCGCATGTGGGAGAAGGTCGAGCGGCTGCGCGAACTGCCGGGCCTGCGCATCTCCGACTTCGGCACGCGGCGCCGCCACAGCTTCCTGTGGCAGCGCTGGTGCGTCGAGGCCCTGAAGGAAGGCATCGGTGCGGGCTTTACCGGCACCAGCAACGTGCTGCTCGCCATGGACAACGATCTCGAGGCTGTCGGCACCAACGCGCATGAACTGCCGATGGTGGCGGCCGCCCTTGCCGAGACAGACGACGAGCTGCGCAACGCGCCCTACAAGGTGCTGCGCGACTGGAACAAGCTTTACGGCGGCAACCTTCTGATCGTGCTGCCCGATGCCTTCGGCACGGCGGCCTTCCTGCGCGACGCGCCGGAATGGGTGGCGGACTGGACGGGCTTCCGCCCCGACAGCGCTCCCCCGATCGAAGGCGGCGAGAAGATCATCGAATGGTGGAAGAAGATGGGACGCGATCCGCGGCAGAAGATGCTGATCTTCTCCGACGGGATGGATGTCGACGCGATCATCGACACCTACAAGCATTTCGAGGGACGCGTACGCATGAGCTTCGGCTGGGGCACCAACCTCACCAACGACTTCGCCGGCTGCGCGCCGACCGAAATCTCCGGCCTCAACCCGATCTCGATCGTCTGCAAGGTCAGCGACGCCAACGGCCGTCCGGCCGTCAAGCTCTCCGACAACCCGCAGAAGGCGACGGGCGAGCCTCAGGAGGTGCAGCGCTATCTGAAGTTCTTCGGCACCGAGGATCTGGTCGATCAGGCCGTTCTGGTCTAAGGCGCTTACCAACGCATGTGCTTTGGGGATGAGGGAACGGCCACGTGATCTCGTGACAGCGACGTGACGTCAATCTGCCGCCCGACCCCGTTCTTAAGTTAACGGCAGTCGCGTTCCGAAGCTGCGTTTACAGCATATTGGCGGGGATGCAAGGCGGCAGGTCGTGCTTGCCTCGTCATGTCAATCAATCAGGCGAGACGGGCGCCTCGCTTTTGGGCGCCCGTAGCCCGCTTACTTGACGACGAGGATCGCCTTGCCGCGAACCCTGTCGTAGAGGTCGATGATGTCCTGATTGAACATGCGCACGCAGCCGGAAGAGGCGTTCTTGCCGATCGAGCGCCATTCCGGCGAGCCGTGGATGCGGTAGAGCGTGTCCTGGCCATCCTGGAAGATATAGAGCGCGCGGGCGCCGAGCGGATTGCTGAGCCCCGGCGGCATGCCCTCTTTCCACTCGCTGAGCTTCGGATTGCGGCCGATCATCGACGGCGTCGGTGTCCAGGTCGGCCATTTGCGCTTCCACTGGATCACCGCCCGCCCCTTCCAGGCGCGGCCCTGGGCACCGAGGCTGACGCCATAGCGGATCGCCCGGTCGTTCTTCAGAATGAAATAGAGGAACTTGGTCTCGGTATCGACGACGATCGAGCCCGGTGGTTCGTCGCTATGATAATCGACCTCCTGGCGAAGATAGCGCGGATCGACCTCGGCATAGCTGATCGCCGGCAGACGATAGCTGCTGTCGTCGAGATCGGCGTAGATCAGCGGATAATCCGGCTTGTCGACCGGGCGCTCCGGCTGCGACACGGCGGCCTTGGCGACGGGTGCTGCAGCCTCGACGGCCGGCGGCTTGGGCATGGCGACGTCGACCGGTTGGGAGGGAAGCTGCGTGCAGGCCGCAAGCAGCGAAACGCCGGCCGCCGCGACAAGCGGCCGAAGAATGGAGAGGCTATGCAATTTCAGGGTATCCAATGCGAGAGGTAAGCTGTGATCCACCTCCCTGGCCGGGCATCGGTGACCAAATTGTGTTCGCGGACGGAAATACAGAAGGGCCCGGGAGCTTCGGCGCGGGGTTGTTGGCGGAATGCAACACGGGGCGTGAAACGCATGACATAGGGCGCAAAAAGCCGGCGTTGGCTAACGGATCGCACGTCAATGGGGAGACGGAGATAGCAGCATCGATTTCCGAGGAAATGGCGGACAAGGTGGGATTCGAACCCACGGTACGCTTTCACGTACACACGCGTTCCAGGCGTGCGCCTTAAACCACTCGGCCACCTGTCCTGCTGCTTGATTTGGCACCCTTCGGCGCAAATCGTTGGAACGGCGCGATATATACCGAGGAATTTTCAGGGATCAACCTAAATCTAACAGTTTTTTGACTTCTTCCAGCAAAAGTGCCGGAATGCGGTCCATTGCGGTTCCGGCGGCAGGGCACTAGTGTCTTGATGTCTTGGAGAATGGGCGCAACTGGCCGGGCCAAATCCGGCGGATCGGTGGCGGAGAGTGTAATGCGTTTCCTTTTGCGTTTGGCGAGCCTGATCGCGCTGGTGGTTGCGGTGATTGCCGGAACGATCGACAGCATCCAGTCCGTGGCGGCATCCTCCGTCGTCATCACGCCGATGGGCGACGCCTGGCAGGACATGAGCGCATCCTCCTTCGAGGCGCTGCAATCGACCATCGCCTACTATATCCATCCCCGCTTCTACACGATCGCCTTCCAGTGGCTGATGATGCAGCCGGCTTTCGCGGTGTTTCTCGTGCTTTCGCTGTTGCTGTGGATGGCGGGGTATAAGAAGCCGCCGGTGGCTGGCCGTTTCGCGGCTTAGGCGAGACGCCGGTCTCAGGCATGCTTGTCCACATTTATGCTACCTGACGTGGCGGTGAACGCCCTTTGGCGGCCATGCGCGCATGATGCGGACACGAGGCGCGTCGCGGCTGGAGGTGCATGGCGGCGTCTCAAATGGCTAGAAAAATCGCATTTTAGCGGTGCTTTTGCGTAAAAAACGATTGCGCTGGCCGGTTTTTACGCAAAGTCGGTGATTTTTTACCAGCCGAAAAATTTCTCGTGAATTTTCATTGGAGCCATGCAAGGATGCGGCAAGCCAGGCCTCCGGGGGGAGGTCGGTGGTTCCGCAGACATGCCTGAAAACGGGCTTGCGGGAGGACCCCTAACAAATAGCAACAACAGGGCTGCACAATGAAAAAATCCCTTCTGACCGTCCTTGCCGTGGCTGCCATGTCCACGACGGCGCTCGCTGCCGACGTCAAGCCGGCACTGGTCTACGGCACCGGCGGAAAGTTCGACAAGTCCTTCAACGAAGCCGCCTACAATGGCGCCGAGAAGTTCAAGAAGGAAACCGGTATCGCCTACCGCGACTTCGAGCCGACCGGCGACACCCAGGGCGAACAGGCCATCCGCAACTTCGCCAGCCGCGGCTTCAACCCGGTTGTTGCCGTCTCCTTCGCCTGGACCTCGGCGATCGAAAAGGTTGCCGCCGAATTCCCGGACACCAAGTTCATCATCGTTGACGCCGTTGTCGACAAGCCGAACGTCCGCTCGGTCGTCTACAAGGAAGAAGAAGGTTCGTACCTCGTCGGCGTTCTCGCCGGCATGGCATCCAAGACCGGCAAGGTCGGCTTCGTCGGCGGCATGGACATTCCGCTGATCCGCAAGTTCGAGTGCGGCTACGAGCAGGGCGCACGCGCTGCCAACGCCAAGATGGAAGTGTTCCAGAACATGACCGGCACGACGGGTGCTGCATGGAACGACCCGGTTCGCGGCGGTGAGCTCACCAAGAACCAGATCGACCAGGGCGCCGACGTGATCTACGCGGCAGCCGGCGCAACCGGTCTCGGCGTTCTGCAGACCGCCGCCGACAACAAGAAGTTCTCGATCGGCGTCGATTCGAACCAGAACCACCTGCATCCGGGCTCGGTCCTGACCTCGATGGTCAAGCGCGTCGACCTCGCGGTCTACAACGCCTACACCGACACCAAGGCCGACAAGTTCACCGGCGGCGTACAGTCGCTCGGCGTCAAGGAAGACGGCGTTGCTGCTGCCATCGACGACAACAACAAGGCGCTAATCACGCCTGAAATGCTGGCCGCCGTCGAAAAGGCCAAGGCAGACATCATCGCGGGCACCGTCAAGGTTCACGATTACACCTCGGACAACGCCTGCCCGAAGTGATCCGCGCCTGAAATTGGGCGTATGGCGGAATTGATTTTCGCCATACGCCCTTTTCGTATCTGGAGCCTGCTGTGACTGACACGCCCGCTATCGAACTTGTGGGCATCGACAAGAAATTCGGTGCCGTCCACGCCAACAAAGACATCAACCTCACTGTCGCCAAGGGATCCATCCACGGCATCATCGGGGAAAACGGAGCCGGAAAATCGACGCTGATGTCGATCATCTACGGCTTTTACCATGCCGATCAGGGCGAGATCCGGGTCAACGGCCAGGCCGTGACGATCAAGGACAGCCAGACGGCGATCGCAACCGGTATCGGCATGGTGCACCAGCACTTCATGCTGGTCGACAATTTCACGGTGCTCGAGAACATTATGCTCGGCGCCGAGGGCGGAGCGCTGCTCGCAAGGGGCGTGGCATCGGCCCGCGCCGAGCTGAAGCGGCTGGAGAAGGAATACGGCCTCGAGGTCAACCCGGATGCGCTGATCGAGCAGCTCCCCGTCGGCCTGCAGCAGCGCGTCGAAATCCTGAAAGCCATGTATCGCGGCGCCGAGATCCTGATCCTCGACGAGCCCACGGGCGTTCTGACGCCGGCCGAGGCCGACCACCTGTTCCGCATCCTCAAGGTGCTGCGCGACCAGGGCAAGACGGTCATTCTCATCACCCACAAGCTGCGCGAGATCATGGCGATCACCGATACGGTGTCGGTCATGCGCCGCGGCGAGATGGTGGCCACACGCAAGACCGCGGAGACGACGGTCGAGGAGCTGGCCGAGCTGATGGTCGGCCGCCGCGTGCTATTGCGCGTGCAGAAGGGCGAGGCCAATCCCGGCAAGGTCATCCTGTCGGTGCGCAATCTGACGGTGAAGGACGACCGCGGCGTCGTGATGGTCGACAACGTGTCGTTCGACGTGCGGGCCGGCGAGATCGTCGGCGTGGCGGGCGTGGCCGGTAACGGGCAGTCCGAGTTGCTGGAAGCCATCGCCGGCATCCGCAAGCCGCATTCGGGCGAGATCCTGCTCGACGGACAGCCGATCGACAAGGCCGATCCGGCGCGGCTGCGCGAACTTGGCCTGGCGCACATCCCCGAGGACCGCCATCACATGGGCCTCGTACTGAAGTTCGAGGAATACGAGAATTCGGTGCTCGGCTATCACCGCAAGCCTGAATACAGCAAGGGCCCGCTGCTCGATCTCGAAGCGATCCGCAAGGACGCAATGGAGAAGATCGAGAAATACGACATCCGGCCGCCGAACCCACGACTGAAGACCGCAAACTTCTCCGGCGGCAACCAGCAGAAGATCGTCGTCGCCCGCGAAATCGAGCGCGATCCGACGGCGCTCATCATCGGCCAGCCGACGCGCGGCGTCGACATCGGCGCCATCGAATTCATTCACCGCCGGATCATCGAGATGCGCGACGCGGGCAAGGCGATCCTGCTCGTCTCCGTCGAGCTCGACGAAATCCGCGCCCTTTCAGACCGTATCCTTGTCATGTTCGCCGGCCATGTCGTCGGCGAGAAGACGCCCGATGCCGGTGAACAGACCCTCGGCCTGATGATGGCCGGCATTGCCGCGTGAGGCCTTGATGAGCACTGCTTCCACTCCCCTACCCCGCTGGATCAACTACGGCCTCATCCCGATCCTGAACCTTCTCACCGCCTTCCTGATATCAGGCTTCGTCGTCTGGCTGATCGGCGAAAGCCCGCTCGGCGCGCTGCAGCTTCTGATCGAAGGTGCGCTCGGGAGCGGCGAAGGCATCGGCTTTACGCTCTACTACGCCACCAGCTTCATCTTCACCGGGCTTTCGGTGGCGGTCGCCATCCATGCCGGGCTGTTCAACATCGGTTCCGAGGGACAGGCCTATCTCGGCGGTCTCGGCTGCGCGCTGGTGGCGCTGGCGCTCGACAAGTTCGTGCCGTGGTACGTGACCATGCCCGTGGCCATCATCGGCGCCGGCCTGTTCGGCGCGGCCTGGGCCTTCATTCCGGCCTGGCTGCAGGCCAAGCGCGGCAGCCATATCGTCATCACCACGATCATGTTCAACTATATCGGCGCGGCGCTGATGGTGTACCTCTTGGTGCACGTGCTGATCGTGCCGGGCAAGATGGCGCCTGAGACCCGCACCTTTCTTGAGGGCGGCCAGCTGCCGAAGCTCGGCTGGATCATGGACATGTTCGGCGCCAAGCTGGGCGCGGCACCCTTCAACGTCTCCTTCATCATCGCGCTGGTGGCGGCTTATTTCGTCTGGCTGCTGATCTGGCGCACCAAGCTCGGCTTCGAGATGCGCACGCTCGGCGTCAGCCCGAGTGCGGCTGCTTACGCCGGCATTCCCTATGCGCGCATCGTCATCATCGCCATGCTGCTTTCGGGCGCGCTGGCGGGGATGATGGCGCTCAATCCCGTCATGGGCTCGTCGGCCCGCCTGCAGGTCGAGTTCGTCGGCGGCGCCGGCTTCGTCGGAATCGCGGTGTCGCTGATGGGGCGCAACCATCCCGTCGGCATCGTGCTCTCGGCCATCCTGTTCGGCATCCTCTACCAGGGCGGCGACTGGATCTCGTTCGAGATGCCCAACATCACCCGCGAGATGATCCTCGTGATCCAGGGTCTGGTGATCCTGTTTGCCGGCGCGCTTGAATACATGTACCGGCCGGCGATGGTGCGTCTCTACCAACAGTTCAAGCGGGCGTAAGGAGCGCGACGATGGAATATTACGACATCTTCATCAGCGTTCTGAGCTCCACCATCCGCCTGTCGATCCCACTGATCTTCACGGCGCTGGCTGGCCTGTTTTCCGAACGCGCCGGCGTCTTCGACATCGGGCTCGAGGGCAAGATGCTGGGCTCGGCCTTCGCCGCAGCCTGCGTCGCCTATCTCACCGATTCCGCCTGGGCGGGGCTCTGCGCCGGTATCGTCTGCTCGGTGGCACTGAGCTTCGTGCATGGCTTCGCCTCGATCACCAACCGCGGCAACCAGATCATCTCCGGCGTCGCGATCAACTTCTTCGTGGCCGGGATCACCATCGTGCTCGGCCAGGCCTGGTTCGGCCAGGGCGGACGCACGCCGCAGCTGGCCGGCGACGCGCGCTTCACGCCGATCACGCTTCCGGGCGCCGATGCGGTGCGCGAGGTGCCGATCCTCGGGCCGCTTTATGCCAACGTCATCTCCGGCAACAATATTCTGACCTACCTCGCCTTCCTGGCGGTGCCTCTCTCCTGGTGGATCCTCTACCGCACGCGCTTCGGTCTTCGTCTGCGCGCCGTCGGTGAAAATCCGGGTGCTGTCGATACCGCAGGCATCTCGGTCAGCTGGCTGCGCTACCGCGCCGTCATCTGCGCCGGCATTCTTTGCGGCTTCTCCGGCACCTATCTGGCGATCGCGCAGTCGGCCGCCTTCATCAAGGACATGTCGGCCGGCAAGGGCTACATCGCGCTGGCAGCACTCGTTTTCGCCAAGTGGAAGCCTGTGCCTGTCATGTTCGCCTGCCTGCTGTTCGGCTTCCTCGATGCGCTCGGGAATTTCATGCAGGGCAAGCCTATCCCCGGTATCGGCGAAGTGCCGGTGCAGATCTTCCAGGCCCTGCCCTATATCCTCACCTGCGTGCTGCTCGCGGGCTTCATCGGCAAAGCCATCCCGCCGAAGGCCGGCGGCGCACCCTATGTCAAGGAACGCTAAGACCATGTCCCACGACCTCTTCGAAGCCGCCCGCGGCGCCATGGCATTCGCCCACGCGCCCTATTCCAAGTTCCCCGTCGGCGCGGCCATCCGCGCCGAAGACGGCAAGGTCTATACCGGCGCCAACATCGAGAACCTCTCCTTCCCACAGGGCTGGTGTGCCGAGCCGACGGCGATCAGCGCCATGATCATGGGCGGGGCGAAGAAGATCGTCGAGATGGCCGTGATCGCCGAGAAGCTGCCGCTCTGCCCGCCCTGCGGCGGCTGCCGGCAGAAGATCTCGGAATTCGCCTCCAAGGAGACGAGGATCTATCTTTGCGACGAAACAGGCGTGCAGAAGACCATGACCATGGACGAGCTGCTTCCCTTCAGCTTCGAGACCGAACTCTGATGCAGGCGGCGCTCGACCTGCTGAAATCGCGGCTCGGCGGGCTTTCGCCGCGCTACGGCGTGATCCTCGGCTCCGGGCTCGGCTCGCTGGTGGCGGAGCTCAAGGATGCGGTTCGGATACCCTATCAGGATGTCCCGGGCTTTCCCGTCAGTGCCGTCTCCGGCCATGCCGGCGAGGTGGTGGCCGGCACGCTTGGCGGCGTGGCTGTGATCATGCTGTCGGGGCGCGTGCATTTCTACGAGACGGGCGACGCCAACGCCATGCGGCGGCCGATCGAGGTGTTGAAGGCGCTCGGCGTGGAGGCATTGATCCTGACGAACTCGGCGGGATCGCTGCGCGAGGATCTGGCGCCGGGATCGGTGATGCAGATCACCGACCACATCAACTATTCCGGCATCAACCCGCTGATAGGCGAGGAAAGCGACCGCCGCTTCGTGGGCATGACCAATGCCTATGATACCGGGCTTGCTGACGCGATGCGGCGGGCGGCGGCGACGACGGGGACGGCGCTTTCTGAGGGCGTCTACATGTGGTTCTCCGGCCCGAGCTTCGAGACGCCGGCGGAAATCCGCATGGCGCGCATTCTCGGCGCAGATGCCGTGGGCATGTCGACCGTGCCTGAAGTCATCATTGCCCGAATGCTCGACATGAGGGTTGCGGCTGCTTCCGTTATCACCAACTATGGGGCCGGAATGACCGGTTCGGAACTGAGCCACGACGAAACCAAGGAGATGGCGCCCATCGGCGGTGCCCGTCTTGCCGCCATCCTGAAAGAGATGATCGCGGCTGGAGGAAATGACGCATGAGCAATCACTCGCTGAAGGAAACGGCGGCCGTGGCGCTGTCGTTGCTTGATCTCACCAACCTCAAGGACGACTGCACGGAAGCGCAGATCGAAGCCTTGTGCGCACGCGCGCAGACGCCCTACGGCAATAGCGCCGCTATCTGCATCTGGCCGCGCTTCGTGGCGCATGCGCGCTCGATCCTCGGCAGCGGCCATCCCGTGAAGATCGCAACCGTCGTCAATTTTCCCTCCGGCGAGATGGAGGTCGCCGACGTGGCGGCGGAAACGCGCGAGGCGATCGCCGACGGCGCCGACGAGATCGATCTCGTCATCCCCTATCGCAAGTTCATCGCCGGCAGCGGCCGGGCGGTTACCGACATGGTTGCCGCCGTGCGCGCCGAATGCGGCGATGCGGTGCTGTTGAAGGTCATTCTTGAGACGGGCGAGATCAAGGATGCGGCGATGATCCGCCGTGCTTCGGAACTGGCGATCGAGGCAGGCGCCGACTTCATCAAGACCTCGACGGGCAAGGTGTCCGTCAACGCAACGCTGGAGGCCGCCGACATCATGCTGCGGGCCATTCGCCAGAGCGGTCGCAAGGTCGGCTTCAAGCCGGCGGGCGGCATTGCCTCGGTGGCCGATGCAGCGCTCTATCTGAGCCTTGCCGAAACGATCATGGCGCCCGACTGGCCGATGCCCTCGACCTTCCGCTTCGGCGCTTCGGGCGTGCTCGACGATATACTGGCGGTTCTTTCCGGCACGCAATCGGCACCGGCGACCGCCGCGAGCTACTGAGATGATCCCGCAGGAGATCATTCGCCGCAAGCGCGACGGCGCGGTGCTGTCCGATGACGATATCCAGGCGTTTATCGCAGCACTTGCGGCGGGCAAGCTCTCCGAAGGGCAGATCGGCGCCTTTGCCATGGCCGTATGGTTCAAGGGGATGCGCCGCGAGGAAACCGTTTCGCTGACCATGGCGATGGCGCGCTCCGGCGACATGCTCGACTGGAGCGATCTCGACCGGCCGATCGCCGACAAGCATTCGACCGGCGGCGTCGGCGACAATGTCTCGCTGATGCTGGCGCCGATCGCGGCGGCCTGCGGGCTGGCGGTGCCGATGATATCAGGGCGCGGGCTCGGCCACACCGGCGGGACGTTGGACAAGCTGGAATCCATACCAGGCTATACGGTTACGCCCGACGCCGCGCTGTTCCGCAAGGTGGTGCGCGAGGCGGGCTGCGCCATCATCGGCCAGACGGCCGCGCTGGCGCCGGCAGACGGCAAGCTCTACGCGGTGCGCGACGTGACGGCGACAGTGGATTCCGTTCCGCTGATCACCGCCTCGATCCTGTCGAAGAAGCTGGCCGCCGGGCTGCAGACACTGGTGCTCGACGTGAAGGTCGGCAGCGGCGCCTTCATGGCCTCGGCGGATGAGGCCGAGCAGCTGGCGAAATCGCTGGTCGAGGTCGCGAATGGCGCCGGGCTGAAGACCTCGGCTGTCATCACCGACATGAACCAGCCGCTGGCAGATGCCGTTGGCAACGCGCTGGAGATCCGCAACGCGATTGCGTTCCTCGCGGGCGAGAAGAGCGGCACGAGGCTGGAGACGGTGGTGCTTGCCTTCGTGGCAGAGATGCTTGTCCAGTCAGGCGTCGCATCCTCGCGGGAGGATGGCGAGGCGCGGGCGGCTGCGGCGCTGTCGTCGGGCAAGGCGGCGGAGATATTCGGGCGCATGGCGCATATGCTGGGCGGGCCGTCGGACCTTCTGGAGAAGCCCGACGCCTATCTGCCGGCTGCCCCAGCCATCCGGCCTGTCGTGGCCGCGCGAAGCGGCTGGCTTGCTGCCTGTAACAGCAGGGATATCGGGATGGGCCTGATCGATCTCGGCGGCGGGCGGCGACACCCCGATGACCGGATCGACCATAGGGTGGGGTTCAGCGATATCCTCCCGCTCGGCACGCGCGTCGAGCGCGGCGAGCCGATCGCCTTCGTGCATGCGGCGAACGATGATGCGGCGGAACTAGCGGCTGCGGCACTTCAGGCGAACTACACGATCAGCGACAGCGCGCCCGCGCTGCCACCGGTCATTTCATCGCGCTTCTGATTACTGCTTCATGCTGAGCGAGCCGTCGGCGACCGCATAGGAGGCGAGCTTCTTCAGGAAGCTCATGCCGACGAGCGTCGAGGACAGCGCCTCGTCCTTCAAGACGAAAGCCTCGACATCGCGCACCCGGATGCCGCCGATCTCGACGCGGTCGAGCATGATATGCGCGGCCTTGGTCTGGCCGTTGGCCGTATTTACCGAATAGCGGAAATCGAGCTGGTTGGCGGTATAGCCGAGACGGCGGGCCATGGTCTCGTTGAGCGCGACATAGGTGGCGCCGGTATCGATCAGGCCGGAGACGGACTTGCCGTTGATGCGGAAATCACCGGTGTAGTGGCCCTGTTGATCGGCCTGCAGGCGCATGCTGGTGCCATTGCCAGAGATTGCAGTCGTCGGGTTGGGATCGATCGCGCCGGAGACGAAATTGGCGGAGATCGGGCCTTCCGGCCGTGCGGGCGTGCTTCCGATGAAGGAAGGAACCTGTGTGGCAAGCACCGCGGCGATGCTTGCGAATATGACTGTACGCAAGAGCATGGAAACAGAAATCCTTCCTGTATAAACCGTGCATCATGCGCGGCCGTATCTTTAGCAGCTAAGCCACAATTGCTGAAAAGTTGCTAACGGCGGAAGGAGATAAGGCCTGGAAACATAGTCCAGGCCCCATGTAACATTTCAAATGGTAAACGGCTCGTTAATTACTTCGTGCCGTACATGCGGTCGCCGGCATCGCCGAGGCCGGGCATGATGTAGCCCTTTTCGTTGAGATGGCTGTCGATCGAAGCCGTGTAGATCTTCACGTCGGGATGGGCTTCCTGGAAGTTCTTGATGCCCTCGGGGGCAGCGAGCAGGCAGAGGAAGCGGATGTTGGTCGCGCCGCGCTCCTTCAGCTTGTGAATGGCGGCGATCGAGGAGTTACCGGTAGCCAGCATCGGATCGACAACGATCATCAGGCGTTCGTCGAGCGCTTCGGGCGCCTTGAAATAGTATTCCACCGGCTGCAGCGTATCGTGATCGCGGTACATGCCGATATGCGAGACGCGGGCTGAGGGCACCAGCTCCAGCATGCCTTCGAGCAGGCCGTTGCCGGCGCGCAGGATCGACACGAAAACCAGCTTCTTGCCTTCGAGGATCGGCGATTCCATCGTCTGCATCGGCGTTTCGATTGTTGCCATCGTCAGCTCGAGATCGCGCGTCACCTCGTAACACAGCAAGGTGGAGATTTCGCGCAACAGCCGGCGGAAGCTGCCCGTCGACGTTTCCTTGCGCCGCATGATGGTGAGTTTGTGCTGCACGAGCGGATGATCGATGACCGTTACGCCGTTCATGGCCGAGCCCTTTCTTTGGCTGTTCTTATAGCATGTTTCTTCCACGGAATTTGTCTCCGCCGCAAGAGCGGAGGGCAAATTGACCCTATGATCCCCAATCTGGGATCCCCAATCTGGCCCGGATCGGGACGGATCAGAGCCTGGCCAGAAGCTTGCTACGCGTCGCCTCGTCGACGAAGGCGGCCTCGATGCCGGTGCGGGTGATGGCATTGATCTCGGCGTCACTGAAGCCGAAGACGGAGGAAGCGAGCTCGTATTCCCGTTCGAGCGAAGTGTGAAAGAAGGGCGGATCGTCGGAGCTGATGGTGACGCGCACGCCGGCATCCTTCAGCGCCCGCAGCGGGTGCGACTGGAAATCCGGGAAGACCTTGAGCGAGATGTTCGAGCCCGGGCAGACTTCCAGCACCGTGCCGAGATCGGCCAGCCGCTTGACGAGATCGGCATCCTCGATGGCACGCACGCCATGGCCGATGCGGGCCGGGCGAACCGCATCCAGCGCATCTGCAACGCTGAAGGCGCCGCAGACTTCGCCGGCGTGGATGGTGAGGCCGAGGCCGGCGTCGCGGGCGATGTCGAAGGCGCGCGCATAATCCGCCACGCGGCCCATGCGCTCCTCGCCCGCGAGGTTGAAGCCGGTGATAAGCGGGTTGCGGGCGCTTGCGGCATATTCGGCGGCGCCGATGACGCTCTCGGGGCCGAAGTGGCGCTCGCCGGTGACGATCAGCCGGGCCTCGATGCCCGATGCCGCCTTGGCGCGGCGGATGCCCTCGCACACGCCTTCGATATAGGCATCGGCGCCGAGGCCGATGCGCTTGCCGTGATCGGGCGAGACGATGAGCTCGCTGTAGATCGTGCCGATCGCGGCGAGCTCGGCCAGATAGGTTTCGGTCAGCAGCGCATAGTCCTCGTCGGTCTTGTAGACCTCGGAGATCTTGTCGTAGCACTCGAGGAAGCTTGCGAAATCATGCCAGACATAGGCGCCGTCCTTCAGATAGGCGCTGATGTCGATGTTGTACCTGCGGGCCTGCGCCAAAGTGAGCGCCGGGGGCGCGGCACCCTCCAGATGACAGTGCAGCTCGACTTTCTTCAGATGCGACGTCACAGAAAACTCCTCCCGTGCGGGCCGGCGGGGATGCGCAGATGCTGGGCAATGGTCTCGCCAATATCGGCATAGCTCGAACGGATGCCGAGATTGCGCGGGCGATGGCCGGGGCCGTAGGCGATGATGGGAACCCGCTCGCGGGTGTGATCGGTGCCACGCCAGGTCGGGTCGCAACCGTGATCGGCGGTGATGATCACGAGATCGCCGGGCTTCAGCTTGCCGCCGACTTCCGACAAGCGCACGTCGAAAGCTTCAAGGGCCGCGGCATAGCCCGGCACGTCGCGGCGATGACCATAAAGCATGTCGAAATCGACGAAATTGGTGAAGACGAGATCGCCATCCTCGGCCACATCCATGGCGTCAAGCGTCGCATCCATCAGCGCCGCATTGCCGTTGGCCTTGACGACCCGCGAGACGCCCTGGTGGGCGAAGATATCGCCGACCTTGCCGACGGCATGGACGGTGCGGCCTTCCTTCACCAATCTGTCGAGCAGCGTCGGCTCGGGCGGCGGCACGGAGAAATCGCGGCGATTGCCGGTGCGCTCGAACGTCGCCCTGGTTTCGCCGACGAAGGGGCGGGCGATGACGCGGCCGATGTTTTCACGATCGAGAAGGGCGCGGGCGATGGCGCAGAAGGTCATCAGCCGCTCGAGGCCGAAATGCTTCTCGTGGGCGGCGACCTGGAAGACCGAATCTGACGAGGTGTAGCAGATCGGCTTGCCGGTGCGGATGTGTTCCTCGCCGTAGCGGGCGATGATGTCGGTGCCGGACGCGTGGCAATTGCCGAGGATGCCGGGCACTTCGGCGGCGCGGCACAAGGCTTCCACGAATTCGGGCGTGAAGGCGTCGCCCTCGGTCGGGAAATAGCCCCAGTCGAAATTGACGGGCGTGCCAGCGATCTCCCAATGGCCGGATGGCGTGTCCTTGCCGCGCGAGACCTCGTTGGCCGAGCCGAAGCTGGCGTAGACCTTCTCGGCCATCGGCATGCCCACGGGGATCTTTCCGGATGCGGCCTTGGCGAGATGCAGGAGGCCGAGCGCAGAGAGGTTCGGCAGCTTCAGCGGTCCTGATCGCAAACCCTCGCGGTCGCCCAAGCCGGCGGCGCAGAATTCGGCGATATGGCCGAGCGTATCCGCCCCCTCGTCGCCATAGGCGGCCGCATCCGGCGCGCCACCGACGCCGAAGGAATCCATCACGAATAGAAAGGCACGCGGCATGTTTCACCCGACACTGAAAAGCTAGCGCGCCGGATTGCCGGCCGCAGTGTCACAAGCCTTATAACGGAGGCGTGAGGATGGCAAATGCGGGCGCCGAAACGTATCGCTCAGCAGTCGCTGCAGAGGACGTTGTCGCCCTGGCGCTGCCGGTAGTAATAGGTACGGCTGATGGTCAGCGTGCTGTTATTCGGCATCAGATTGGGCGCGAAGAGGAACAGCTTGTAGGGAATGGACAGCTCCGAGCGGACAAGGAAGCTGCTTGCCTTCCTGAGATCGGCAGGCACCGTTACCGCTGAATTGACCGCGTAGGGACGGCTGTTGTCCTGCGCCCAGGACCATTTGACGGTGGGATTTGCAGCGGCGTCGATCTGGATGCCCGTGATCTTCAGGCTGAGCGTGGTTCCGGCATTGTAAGGCACGAAGATCGCGGCTGCTGCATTGGGCATGTCCGCGAGCCAGGATTTCGTCACCGTCTGCTGCTGGGTGACGACATCCGCCACGGTGGCTGCGGCACGCGAGGCGCGCTTGCTGACACTGAGACCGATGGTGATCTCGAAGGCTCCGACATAGAGCATGACGAGGATCGGAAAGAGGATGGCGAACTCGATCGCACCCATGCCGTCGCGGTCACCGGCAAAGCGGCGGGACAGGGTCTTCAGCCTGGCGATTGCGCTGCGGATCCTCATCACGGGTATTGCTCATTCTGGAACGCGGCGGTCGCGACAATAAGGAAGTAGGCCGAGGAGCCGTCGGATGGCCGGACGTTGGAAATGTAGGGGCGAATGAGATCGCCGATCACCTGCCACTTGTAATAGGCCCGGACCATGTTGATGGTGCCGGCGCCGCCTGGCGCGTATTGAAGCGCCGAGGTGTCGAGGTCCGAAAAGTTTGCGGTCGACTTTTTCGGGATGGTCGTCGGGATGGCCGCGAAGGTCGCGAACTTCTGGACATCGACGAACAGCTTGCTTGGCGTTGCCGCCTCCGTCGACGAGCAGGTGATCAGGATGGAGATCTCCTTGCAGAAGGCAGTGCGAAAGGCGGTGCGGTCGGTATTGGTGGCCGTGATCTGGCCGGTGCGGATCTTGCGGCCCAGCGTATCGACTGCGTTGGACACGAGCTCCTCGCCGGCAAAGGCGATGAATGTCTCGATGATCGCGAAGACCACCATGAAATAAGGAATGGCAAGAAGCGCGAACTCGATCGCGGCGGCTCCATCACGCGAGCGCCTGAAAGCGGCAATGGACCACCGCCGCCTGCATTGGCGCCGATCCGTCCGTTCCGCTGTTTGATCCAATTCCGTCATGGCCTGCATCCGACACAGCTTCGATCATGCACTTTTAGGTGCCGAACGTTGATTTTCCGTTTCAAGCCGGTTCAGAAATTTAACAACAAGTAAAAGGGGTCGATTACGGGCCCGTCGCGCCGGCGGCTGCACCCGCGGCAGCCGTCGTGTCGCTGTGCTGTTCGCAGTTCGGCGTGCAGGATAAAACCGTGCGCTCCGTCTGGCGGAACACGCGCACCGTGTTGGCTTCGTCGATGGATACGAGGATGCTCTGATCGAGGATGGCGTTACCGTCGGCATCGAGCAGGACGAGATTGGTGCTGCCGAAGCTGCGGCCTGTCAGCACGATGGTCTTGGCGTCGGCGACCGTCGCATCCGCCACCTTTGCATTGCCGACGATGACCTTGGAGACGGGACGATCGAGCTTCAATACGCGCGCCTGGTCCATATAGACCCTGAGCATCTGCTGCTGTTGGGCGAAGGCCGGGGCGTAGACAGTTGCGCAAGCCGCAACGGCGGCAAGTACACTGGCAAGGACTAGCCTTATGCCGCTCGATGACATCTGGATTCTCTCACGATCACGACGCTAACTTGCCGCGAGCATAGAAAAAAATGGTGCATGAAACCTTAATATTGCAACCGGCTCGTCCATAATGAGACGTTAACGCGCCGAGAGTAGTAGCGTAACGAGACAGACGGCTCTCACGATCGCGGATGAGGTAACGGCACCGCACCCCGCCCCATCAGAAATCCCTTATTCAGCAGTAACTTCCACATGATATTTAAATTTCTACAGATCTACTGAGGCAGTTACTTACCATAGCCGCCGACTGCTTCTTCTTTACACATTGGTAACCCATTTTTTTAAGCCGATCGAAAGAGCGGTACGTTAGGTTGTGCTCATCCGATCAACGGCAAACAGTTGGCGGACGTGCTGAACATCAACTGGAGTTAGGAGTTATCATGACCAAGCTTGTAAGCCGTTTTCTGAAAGACGAATCCGGCGCGACCGCAATTGAATACGGCCTGATCGCAGCGCTCATTTCCGTAGCGCTCATCACCGGCGCTACCGCACTCGGCAACAAACTGAACGTCATGTTCAACAACCTGTCGAACACGATCTCGTCCAAGACGCCGACCTGATATCGCCTTCGGCGACACGATATACGCCAGACCTTAACAGGTCTGGCGCTAAACATAGGCTCACGCGAACACGCGGTGGGCCTTTTGTCTTAAGGATCGATAGCAGAATGATCGCAGCTTCCGTCTTTGTGATATTCCCGCTCTGCCTCGCAATCGCGGCATTTTCCGATCTGTTCACGATGACGATCCCGAACAGGATCTCCATCATCCTCATCGCGTCTTTCTTCGCCATCGCGCTTTTCACCGGCATGCCGCTTGCCGCGATCGGCAATCATGCCGCCGGCGCGCTTGCCGTGTTTGTCGTCTGCTTCGTTTTGTTCGCAACCAACACCATGGGTGGCGGCGACGCCAAGCTTCTGACGGCCACAGCACTTTGGTTCGGCCTTAACCCTGCTATCGTCGAGTTTCTTGGCTATGTCGGTATTATTGGCGGCCTGCTGACGTTGGCCATCATGATGATCCGCACGCAGGCAGACACCATCCTGGCGATCGGCCTTCCGGTTCCGAACTCGATCCTTATGGCCAAGAAGATCCCTTACGGTATCGCCATCGCGATCGGCGGTTTTCTGGCATTTCCGTCCTCGCCGCTGTTCATGACCGCGCTGCAGGGCCTGAAATAAAGGCGCTTAAGCGCTCGTTAACCTAAGATCGAAGTCTTTCGTTAACTATAATTACACCAATTGGAGCCAATTCTCCGGAACGAATATTTCGATTCCTTGGGGAACGCCTGATGAAACCCGCCCGCATATTGATCCTTGGAGTGGCTGTCGTCGCCGCCGGTCTGGCCGGCGTTCTAGCGATGAGCCTTGCCGGCCGCGGATCGGTCGTGACCCAGGTGCAGCAGGTGGTCGAGAAGGAGCCGACGGTCAACGTGCTGGTATCGGGCGCCAATCTGCCCGTCGGTGCGCGGCTCGACGACAAGTCTGCACACTGGATGGCATGGCCGACAGGCGGGGTCGTCCAGGGCTTCATTACCGAAACCGACAAGCCCGACGCAATCAAGGACCTGCAGGGCGCCGTTGTGCGCATGCCGATCTTCGAGGGCGAGCCGATCCGGGCCGAAAAGATCGCCGATTCCAACAGCCGCATCATGTCGTCGCTGCTGCCTTCGGGCAAACGCGCGGTCGCCACCGAAATCTCGGTCGCAACCGGTGCCGGTGGCTTCATCCTGCCGAACGACCGCGTCGACCTGATCATGGTGCGCAAGGAAAAGAGCGGCGACAAGTATCTGACCGAGACCGTGCTCAACAACGTGCGCGTGCTCGCGATCGACCAGCAGGTTCAGGAAAAGGACGATGGCTCCAAGGCGGTGGTCGGCACGACCGCGACGCTGGAGCTGACGCCTGACCAGACCAAGGTTCTGGCGGTCGCGCAACAGATGGCCGACCGCCTGTCGCTGGCGCTGCGCTCGGTTGCCGATGCCCGCGAGCCGGACACCAAGGCCGCCGACTACCTGCTCAGCGGCGATAACGGCAGCTCCATCGTTCAGGTCATCAAGTCAGGCGCCATCGTCACAGACAGTGCGCCTTCGAAAGCCGAGTAGAGGAAACGGACATGGGCAACTCAACACGGCACATGAAACACCTGATGGCAGGCTGCCTGTCGCTGACGGTCGGCTTTACCGGCATCGCACCCGCCTTCCTCGATCCGATCGTCGGCGTCAGCGCGGCTGAGGCCGCCGCCGATGGCATGGTCAACATCACCCAAACCGGCCCGGGCGCTCATCGCGCCCTCAAGCTCGGCCTGAAAAAGGCTATCGTCATCGACCTTCCCGTCGATGCGCACGACATTCTCGTTTCCGATCCGAGCATGGCCGACGCGGTGACGCGCTCCTCGCGGCGCATCTACCTGTTCGGCAAGACGGTCGGGCAGACCAACATCTTCATCTTCGGCGCCGATGGTCAGCAGATCGTGAGCCTCGACATCGCGATCGAACGCGACGTCAGCGGGTTGCAGAACAACCTGCGCCGCTTCATTCCCGATTCCAACATCAACGTCGAGATCGTCTCCGACAACATCGTGCTGACAGGCACCGTTCGCACGCCGCAGGACGCAGCGCAGGCGGCTGATCTTGCCGGCGTCTTCCTCAAGGGCGGCGAGGCGACGACGCGCACGGAAACGGCCAGCAGCCAGGGTGGCGGTGACGGCTCGGTGGCGCTTTTCGCGGAAAACCGCCAGCAGTCGCAGGTGATCAACCTGCTGCAGATCGAAGGTGAGGACCAGGTTACGCTGAAGGTGACCATCGCCGAAGTTCGCCGCGAGATCCTGAAGCAGATCGGCTTCGACAATCTGGTCTCCAATTCCGGTGGCCTCAGCGTCGCTCAGCTTGGCGCGCCCAATTCCAGTGCCGCAACCGCGACGCTGGGTGGCGGTCTGGCTGCATTGTTCAAGAGCTCGATCGGCAAATACGATATCTCGACCTATCTGAGCGCGCTGGAGCAGGCAAAGGTCGTGAAGACGCTTGCCGAGCCGACGCTGACCGCTATTTCCGGCCAGGCCGCGACGTTCAATTCCGGCGGCCAGGTGCTCTATTCGACGACCGACAACGACGGCAACGTGACCGTCGTGCCCTATAATTACGGTATCAACCTGGCCTTCAAGCCTGTCGTCCTGTCCTCGGGCCGCATCAGCCTGGAGATCAAGACCAACGTGTCGGAACCGGCACCTTCGGTCAGCGGTTCGCAGCCGACCTACCAGCGCCGTTCGGCAGAGACATCCGTCGAACTTCCGTCCGGCGGTTCGATCGCGCTGGCTGGCCTCATCCGCGACAACGTTTCGCAGACATCGAACGGAACGCCTGGTGCCAACAAGATCCCGTTGCTGGGCACACTGTTTCGCCAGCGCACGGTCGAGCGCGACGAGACAGAGCTTGTCATCATCGCGACGCCCTATCTCGTGCGTCCCGTCGCCCGCAATCAGCTGAACCGTCCCGACGACAATTTCAGCCCGGAGAACGACGGCGCGGCATTCTTCATGAACCGCGTCAACAAGGTCTACGGCGGCAAGACGCCGGTCGCCGACGCCCAGTTCCACGGTTCAATCGGGTTCATCTACAAATGAGCGAAGCGGGATCAGCAATGGCACAACACAGAGACACGCCGATGGCCAAGATCAAGACCAGCGCCCGCCACCGCGGCTTTTCGACACCGCTTATCGCGGCCGCCGCAATCGCGGCCGCCTTGCTTTCGGGCTGCGCCTCGCGCGACGACCTGACGACGGGCGGCATCCCCGACGATTATCGCCAGCGCCATCCGATCGTGGTGACGGAAGCCGAGCAATCGGTCGATATTCCGGTTGCCTCGACCGACCGCCGGCTCAACACCGCGCAACGCGACATGATCCGCGGCTTCGCGCAGAACTACGGTTCGCGCGCCACCGGCCCGATCTACCTGCTCACACCAGAGGGATCGCCAAACTCCAACGCCGCACGCCAGCTGCGCGGCCAGGTGCGCGCCGAACTCTCCGCACGCGGGATCGCGAGCTCGAAGATCGTCAACAGCTCCTACGTGACGCTCGATGCCAAGGATGCGGCGCCGATCCGCCTCACCTTTGTCGGTACCACGGCGATGACCTCGCAGTGCGGCCAGTGGCCCAAGGACATGATCAACGACTTCAGCAACCAGAACTACTACAATTTCGGCTGCGCGACGCAGAACAACCTCGCGGCACAGATCGCCAACCCCGAAGATCTCGTTGCGCCACGCGGCATGACGCCGATCGACGCGACGCGCCGCAACGCCGCCATCAAGGAATATCGCGAACGCACATCCACGATCGAAGAAGTCGGTGGCAACGCCGCCGGCAGCTTCTGATCAGACCAGGATTGACGATGAGCACGGTTGAATACGACATCACAAACACCGCCGACCTTCAGCAAGCCGAAGAGGCGATGCGCATGGGCGAGCTGGAAAACATGCGCCCGCTCCCGCGCATCTCGGTCCATGCCTTCTGTGAGAGCGAGGAACTGCAGCGGGTGATGGAGCGCTGCGGCAACGACCGCCGCCTGTCGAAAGTGAGCCTGCGCATCACCAGCGGCGGCATCGCGGCCGCGGCCAACATGTTTGCAAGCGCGCCGACGCCGAACCTGATCATTCTCGAGACGCGCGCCAATAGCGCCAACCTGCTCAACGAACTGGCGCCGCTTGCGGCCGTCTGCGACCCGTCGACCAAGGTCATCATCGTCGGCTACCACAACGACATCGCGCTTTATCGCGACCTGATCCGCAACGGCATTTCCGAATATATCGTGCAGCCGGTGGGCATGGCCGACATCATGACGGCGATGGCGACGATCTTCGTCGATCCCGATGCCGAGCCGCTCGGGCGCAGCATCGCCTTCATCGGCGCCAAGGGCGGCGTCGGCGCCTCGACCATCGCGCATAATTGCGCCTTCGGCATCTCGCGATTGTTTTCGACCGAGACGATCCTCGCCGATCTCGACCTGCCCTACGGAACGGCCAATATCGACTTCGATCAGGACCCGACGCAGGGGATCGCAGAGGCGGTCTATGCCCCGGAGCGCCTGGACGAGATGTTCCTCGACCGCCTGCTGACGAAGTGCTCCGAGCATCTTTCGCTGCTGGCCGCTCCGTCAATCCTCGATCGCGCCTATGATTTCGACGGACACGCCTTCCAGCCGGTCATGGAGGTGCTGCAGCGCAGCGCGCCGGTGACCGTGCTCGACGTGCCGCACGCCTGGTCCGAATGGACCCGCTCGGTACTCGGCGCCGCCGATGAGGTGGTGATCTGCGCGTCTCCCGATCTCGCCAATCTGCGTAACACGAAAAATCTGATCGACGCCCTGCGCAAGATGCGGCCGAATGACAAGCCGCCTCATCTCGTTCTCAACCAGGTGGGCATGCCGAAGCGTCCGGAAATCAGCCCGTCGGATTTCTGCGAGCCGCTGGAATGCGAGCCCGTCGCCATCATCCCGTTCGACAGCAACCTGTTCGGAACGGCCGCCAATAGCGGCCGAATGATCTCGGAGATGGATCCGAAATCGCCGACGGCCGAGACCTTCTCGCAGCTGTCGCACATCGTTACCGGGCGCATCGCCGTCAAGAAGGCGAAGAAGAGCAGTCTTCTCAGCCTCCTGAAGCGCAAGTAGCCCACCAGGAGTGGAATAAGGCATGTTCGGAAAACGCGGAAACGAAGGATCTGGCAAGGCGGGCGGCACAATCGCGCCACCGCCGCCTGTTGCTGCGCCTTCCTCGTCGTCGGCGCCCGCCGTCTTCGTCGAGCCGCAGCGCGAGCAGACCCGCCAGCAGGTGGCGCCGCCGCCGATGCAGACGCCGCAGCGCAAGCGCCCCGCCCGCACCGACGAATATTACGACACCAAGGCGCAGGTCTTCTCGGCGCTGATCGACACGATCGACCTGTCGCAGCTCGCCAAGCTCGACGGCGAGAGCGCGCGCGAGGAAATTCGCGATATCGTCAACGATATCATCACGATCAAGAACTTCGCGATGTCGATCTCCGAGCAGGAAGAGCTGCTCGACGACATCTGCAACGACGTTCTCGGCTATGGTCCGCTGGAACCGCTCCTGGCGCGCGACGACATCGCCGACATCATGGTCAACGGCTCCGGCAAGACCTTCATCGAAGTCGGCGGCAAGACGCTGGAATCGGAAGTGCGCTTCCGCGACAACGCGCAGCTGCTCTCGATCTGCCAGCGGATCGTCAGCCAGGTCGGCCGCCGCGTCGACGAATCGAGCCCGATCTGCGACGCCCGCCTTCCCGACGGCTCACGCGTCAACGTGATTGCGCCGCCGCTCGCGATCGACGGCCCGGCGCTCACCATTCGTAAGTTCAAGAAGGACAAGCTGACGCTCGACCAGCTGGTGCGCTTCGGGGCGATCACGCCGGAAGGCGCGACGCTGCTGCAGATCATCGGCCGCGTCCGCTGCAATATCGTCATCTCCGGCGGTACCGGCTCGGGCAAGACGACGCTTCTGAACTGCCTTACCAACTACATCGACCGCGACGAGCGCGTCATCACCTGCGAAGACACGGCCGAACTGCAGCTGCAGCAGCCGCATGTGGTGCGTCTCGAAACCCGCCCGCCGAACATCGAAGGCGAAGGCGAGATCACCATGCGCGATCTCGTCAAGAACTGCCTGCGTATGCGCCCCGAACGCATCATCGTCGGCGAAGTGCGCGGACCCGAGGTTTTCGACCTCTTGCAGGCGATGAACACCGGCCACGACGGCTCGATGGGCACGATCCACTCCAACTCGCCGCGCGAATGCCTCAGCCGTATCGAATCGATGATTGCCATGGGCGGCTATTCGCTGCCGGCCAAGACCGTTCGCGAGATCATCTCGAACTCGGTCGACGTCATCGTCCAGGCCGCGCGTCTTCGCGATGGCTCGCGCCGCATCACCCAGATCACCGAGGTGATCGGCATGGAAGGCGACGTGATCATCACCCAGGATCTGATGCGCTACGAGATCGAAGGCGAAGACGCGGGCGGAAAGATCATCGGCCGACACAAGTCGACCGGTATCGGCAAGCCGAACTTCTGGGACCGCGCCCGCTACTACAATGAAGAGAAGCGGCTCGCCGCGGCGCTCGACGAAATGGAAGAGAAGTCGAAGGATTAAGATTATGTTCGGTTTCGATCCGATCGTGCTGGGTATCGTGCTGCTCGTGGCCATTTCGGCCGGCGCGGTATGTTACGGCCTGCTCTTTTCGCGGATGGAAACCGAGAAGAAGGCGGCAAGCCGCGTCAGCCGGGTGGCATCGGCCGAACTCGACAAGCAGAGCGTCAAGGCGGCGCGCGACCGCGTCCAGGAAATGTCGAAGCGCCGCAAGTCGATGCAGGACAACCTGAAGGATCTCGAGAAGCGGCAGCAGGAAAACGCCAAGAAGAAGCTGACGCTGAAATCGCGACTGACGCAGGCCGGTCTCTCGATCACGCCGGGCCGTTTCTACATGTTCAGCGCCATTTTCGGCTTTATCCTGATGTTCGTCGCGTTCCTGGCCGGCGCCCCCAACATGGTGGTGCTCGGGCTACCTGTTGTGGCCGGGCTCGGGCTGCCGCGCTGGATCCTCGGCTTCCTGATCAAGCGCCGCCAGAACAAGTTCCTCGATGAGTTCCCGAACGCGCTCGATGTCATCGTGCGATCGATCAAATCCGGCCTTCCGCTGAACGACGCGATCCGGCTGATCGCCAACGAGGGCAAGGAGCCGGTCAAGGGCGAGTTCCGTCGCGTGGTCGAAAGCCAGCAGGTCGGTCTCAGCGTGCCGGACGCCTGCACGCGCATGGGCAACCACATGCCGCTGCAGGAAGTGAACTTCTTCGCGATCGTCATCGCCATTCAGTCGCAGGCCGGCGGCAATCTCTCCGAAGCGATCGGCAACCTCTCGAAGGTGCTGCGTGAGCGCAAGAAGATGAAGGCCAAGGTCAAGGCGCTTTCGATGGAAGCCAAGGCGTCGGCCGTCATCATCGGCGCGCTGCCGTTCATCGTCGCGACGCTCGTCTACCTGACTTCGCCGCAATACATGATGGTGTTGTTCACCGACCCCCGCGGCCACCTGATCATGGGCGCTTCGGCGGTGTGGATGTCGATCGGCATCTTCGTCATGCGCAACATGGTCAATTTCGATATCTAACCGAGGCAATGCGATGTCGTCCGATCTTGCGAGTTCCCTGACCGATCCCTCGATGCTGATCGCGGTGCTGGTCGCGCTGGCGGTGTTCGCGACGCTCTACACGCTCGCCATTCCCTTCTTCGAGCGCGGCGATCTCAACCAGCGCATGAAGGCGGTCTCGACGGAGCGCGAGCAGATGCGTGCCCGCGAACGCGCGCGGATGAACGCGGAATCGACCGGCAGCAAGGCGTCGCTGCGCACGCAGAACAACCGCTCGGTTCGCCAGATCGTCGAGCGCTTCAACCTGCGCGAGGCGCTGGTCGACGAGAACACGATGAACAAGCTGCGCGCGGCGGGCTATCGCTCGGAAAACGCGCTCAACATGTTCCTGGTCGCGCGCTTCCTCCTGCCCTTCTGCTTTTTCGCGCTCGCGATCTTCTGGGTGTTCGGCCTCGACCACCTCGTCGACAAGCCGACGCCGATCCGCTTCCTCGCGACGCTCTGCTTTGCCTATGTCGGCTTCTATGCACCGAATATCTTCATCTCCAACAAGATGAAAAAACGACAGCACTCGATCAAGCGCGCCTGGCCGGACGCGCTGGACCTGATGCTGATCTGCGTGGAATCCGGTATCTCGATCGAGGCGGCGATGCGCCGTGTCTCGGAAGAGCTAGGCGAGGCGTCTCCGCCGCTGGCCGAAGAGATGGTGCTGACGACGGCCGAGCTCTCCTTCCTGCCGGATCGCCGCGTGGCGCTCGAAAATCTCGGCACGCGCACGCAGATCCCGATCGTGCAGTCGGTCGTGCAGGCGCTGATGCAGGCTGATCGCTACGGTACGCCGATTTCGCAGGCGCTGCGCGTGCTTGCCCAGGAAGGCCGCGACGAGCGGATGAACGAGGCGGAGAAGAAGGCCGCCGCGCTGCCGCCGAAGCTCACGGTGCCGATGATCCTGTTCTTCCTGCCGGTTCTGGTCGCCGTCATTCTCGGACCGGCCGGTATCCAGGTCGCCGACCGCTTCTAAGCGGCTCTACCGTCGGCACAGCCGATTTTTAGGATGGACCGCCGCGCGGGGTCGTGTGACATTCGACGACGTCACCCCACCCACGGACCATCGCCATGTCGTCGCTCAGCGTCTTTCTCAGCATTATCGCAACGCTCTCGATCGGGGCGATGAGCCCCGGTCCGAGCTTCGTTCTCGTCTCCAGGATCGCCGTGTCGCGCTCGCGTGTCGACGGGCTTGCGGCGGCGGCCGGCATGGGTCTCGGCGGGGTGTTGTTCAGCATCCTGGCGCTGGCGGGGCTGACCGCCCTGCTCTCGCAGTTCGGCTGGCTCTATCTGGCGCTGAAGATCGTGGGCGGGCTATATCTCGCTTATATCGCCTACAGAATCTGGCGCGGCGCCGGGGAGCCTCTCACGATCGGCGAGACCACCGCCGCCAGCCGCGCCGTCGGCCGCAGCTTCATGACGGCGTTCCTGACGCAGGTCAGCAATCCGAAGACGATCGTCGTCTATGCCAGCATTTTCGCGGCACTGTTGCCGAAGACCATTCCGCTGGAATTGTTCGTGGCGATCCCGCTTGGGGTCTTTGCCGTCGAAGCCGGGTGGTACACGATCGTGGCGCTGGCTTTCTCGGCCCGGCACCCACGCCTCATCTATCTCGCCGCGAAGAAGTGGATCGACCGCGCGGCCGGTGCCGTCATGGCCGGGCTCGGGCTGCAGCTTGTCGTGTCAGGCCTGAGCGGCCGTTAGACAGGTCAGTTGGCGCTGCTTGCCTCAGCGCCGACATCCTTGGCGGCGAGCTTCTGCCAGGAATTCTGCTGCGACATCATCGAGCGGAGATAGGCGACGTTGGCATCGGCCTGCTGCGGCGAGAGTTCGCCGCGGGCGATCTTTTCAGCTTCGGGGAAGCGACCCTGCAAGCCGACGACGAGCGCCAGATTCTGGCGCACACGGCTATCGGCCGTCGGCTGGCTTGCTGCCTGGCGCAGATAGGTTTCGGCGGTCCTGAGATCGCGGGTCAGCACGTAGGACATGCCGAGGTTAGACAGGATAGACGGCTCGCCCGGCTGCAGATCGAGCGCGTCGCGATAGCGCTGGCGCGCCTCGCTGGAGCGGCCGAGCTGATCGAGGATGGCGCCCTGGGCGGAGACGAGCTTCCAATCGGGACGGTCGGCCGTCTGGGCGCGGCCGATGGTGTCGAGCGCCTGCTGCAGCTGGCCGGCGGCGGCCTGCGCCTTGCCGTAGGCGGCAAGCACGTTGCGGTCCTGCGGATTGGCGATCGCCACCTGCTGCATGACGGCGAGCGCCTGGGCGTCCCTGCCCTGCATGCGCAGGAGATTGGCGTAGTTGACGCCGTTGACGGGATCGCGCGGGTTCTTGTCGTAGGCCTGGCCGATCCGATCGGTGGCGGAGCGCACTTCCTGATCGTTCATCGTCTCGATCGGCTTGTTCAGCGCGACCGGGATCGAGCCCGTCGTCATCTTGTCCTTGGTGGTGTTGCAGCCGGCCAGCATCAGGGCCAGCATCGCGGTTGCCGCGCACTGGAGAAGACGGGTTTTCGAAGTGGTGTCGACCAAAGCAGTCATCGCGGTTTCCTGAAATCAGAAATCGGCGCCTGACCTAAAAGCGGAACAGGGAAAGGCTTTGACGCAATCTACGCTCAAGCAATAGTCTGTTAACCCTAACGGAACGTTAAAATATGATTCCCGGACGCCCCCGAAGGATAAACAATGCCCCCGTTCCAGTTCATCGAGAGACCGACCCCCTTCAACACCAAGGGCGGCCAGACCCTGCCGATCTTCGCCGTCACGCCGGCGCATATCGAAACCGGGACGATCGATCCGATCGCGCTCGATTGGGCGAAAAAGGCGGGCTACAAGGCCGAAAGCGGCTCGCTGCTGCTGATCCCGACTTCGGAAGGCCATCTCGGCGGCGCGTTGTTTGGCCTCGGCACCAATCCTTCGGAACAGCCTTATATCACCGGCAAGCTGGCGCGCGCGCTGCCGGCCGGCGACTGGCATATCGAGACCGCGCCGCTGACGGCCAACCGGCTGGCGCTCGGCTTCGGCCTCGGGAGCTATCGTTTCGACCGCTACAAATCCGAGAAGCAGCCGGCCGGCACCCTGATGATCCCGCGCGATGCCGATGCCGCCGATATCAAGCGGCAGCTGGCGGGCGTGTTCCTGGCCCGCGACCTGATCAACACACCCACCAACGACATGGGCCCGAACGAGCTGGAAGCGGCGTTCCGCGGGCTTGCGGCGCACTACAAGGCGGAGATCTCGGTGATCTCGGGCGACGATCTCCGGCATAACTTCCCGCTGGTGCACACGGTCGGCCGCGCCAGCGCCGACGCGCCGCGCCTGATGGAGCTGCGCTGGGGCAAGAAGGGTCATCGCAAGATCACGCTCGTCGGCAAGGGCGTGTGCTTCGACACCGGCGGTCTCGACATCAAGCCCGCCTCCTCCATGCTTCTGATGAAGAAGGACATGGGGGGTGCGGCCAACGTCATGGGTCTCGCGCTCATGATCATGGACGCCAAGCTGAAGGTTGATCTCCGCGTCGTCATCCCGGTGGTCGAGAACTCGATCTCGTCGAACGCCTTCCGCCCCGGCGACATCTACAAGAGCCGCAAGGGCCTGACGGTGCAGATCGACAACACCGACGCCGAGGGTCGCCTGATCCTCGCCGACGCGCTTGCTTATGCCGACGAGGAAGAGCCCGACCTGATGATCGACATGGCAACGCTGACGGGAGCGGCGCGCGTGGCGCTCGGACCCGACCTGCCGCCCTTCTTCACCGACGATACGGATCTCGCGCGCGACCTGATGGAATCGAGCATCGAGACCGACGATCCGCTGTGGCGGCTGCCGCTCTATGCCGGCTACGAAAAGGACATCCGCGCCAAGTTCGCTGACATCACCAACGCGCCGGCGGGCGGCATGGCGGGCGCGATCACGGCGGCGCTGTTCCTCAAGCGCTTCGTCAGCCACGCCAAGAGCTGGGCGCATTTCGACATTTACGGCTGGGCGCCTTCGGAGCGTCCGCATTCGCCCGGCGGCGGCGAAGCGCAGGCGATCCGGGCGCTCTACCACCACATCCGCGAGAGCGTTCGTTAGACTCCGATCGTTAAAATTTTATTCACCCTGTGGGACGGCAGATTTGCCGCCCCATTGCGTTGTGCGGATACGTGCCGGAAAATGGAACGCAGGCGTAACGAATGCGGGAGGGGCCGTGCCGATCGAATTGACCGCATCGCAGGCGCTCGGGCTCTGGCATGGCGTCTCGCTCGACCAGGTTCGCCACGACGACCGCGATTTGACATTGCGCCAGATGGCGATCCTGCTGCATATCTATCTCGTGCCGCCGCCGCATACCGTGCGCGGACTGGCCGCCGAGCTCAATGTCACCAAGCCCGTCATCACCCGGGCGCTCGATACGATGGGCGAGATGGGGTTGGTGGACCGGGTGCGCGATGACAGCGACCGGCGCAACGTGCTGATCAAGCGCACCGTGGGCGGCGCGCTTTATCTGGAAAAACTGGGCGACCGCGTGCGCGAGCACGGGCGCCGGCTGTGACTTTGAGGACAACACCATGACCACGCTCGACCGCCGCCTGCACGCCTTCAGGGACGACCTCGCCGAGCGCGGGCTGGAAGGACAGGTCACGGCGCAGCGCTTTACCGACGGGACGCCGGCGCGCATCGTAGTGCCGGTCGTGGGCCTGCGGCCACGACCGGACGCGACCGTTGGTATCGACACCGAGCTCTTGTTCGGCGAGGACGTGACCGTACTCGACCACGCCGAGGGATGGTGCTGGATCAAGGCGCGGTCGGACAATTACGTCGGCTATCTTCCCGAGAGCGCGGTGAGCGATAAGGCGCCCGCGCCGACCCATATCGTCACCGTTCAGCGCACCTTCCTCTATCGTGAGCCGGAACTGCGCAAACCCTATAACAGCATTCTTTCGATGGGCAGCCGCGTGGCGGTCGCCGGCACCGCCGAGGCGCGCGGCAACCACTATGTGACGCTGGAAGACGGCACCGCGATCTTCGCCAAGCATGTGCAGCCGATCGGCGCGCTTGACGGCGAGGACTATGTCGATATCGCCGCCCGCTTTGTCGAAACGCCCTATCTCTGGGGCGGTCGTTCGGGGCTTGGGATCGATTGCTCCGGCCTGGTGCAGCTTTCCATGCTGATGACCGGCCGCGCCGCGCCGCGCGACACCGACATGCAGGCCTCGGCGCTCGGCACGCCTATTACCCGCGAGGAGCTGCGACGCGGCGACCTGGTGTTCTGGAAGGGACATGTGGCGATCATGGAGGATGCGGAGACGATCCTGCATGCGACCGGCCATACCATGACGGTGGTACGCGAAAACTTCGAAGAGGCCGTTCAGCGCATCGGCTGGCTCTACGAGCAGCCCAACGGCTATCGTCGCGCGATCATGTAACCGGCGGTTTCGGCCACGATGTGACGCCGCCGGACCATGTCTCGAAGGCCTTGGACAATCGCAGAACGCGCATGTCGTCGAAGCGGGGGCCGACGATCTGCAGGCCGATCGGCATGCCGGACCTTGAGAAGCCGCAATTGATCGATGAGGCCGGCTGCTCCGACATGTTCCAGGGAACGGTGAAGGCAATGTGCTCGAAGGGCCGGGCCGGATCGTTGGTCGGCGAGGCCCATTCGGCCGGGTAAGAGACGATGGGGTTGGTCGGCGACAAGACGGCATCGACCGTCTCGAACAGCGCGCCGCAGGCCTTGCGCATCTCGATCGTCTGGTTGAAGCCCTTGACGGCGGCTACGCCGCTGACATCGGCCCCACCCTTGGCCCAGCCGTAGATATAGGGAAGGATGTTCTCGCGGCGCTCCTCGCTCAGCCCCTCGATATCGCCCCAGAAGCGGGCGCGCCAGAAATTGTCGAGACCATCGAGCATCGCCCGCGACAGCATCGGGCCGACCGGCACGACGACGGCGCCGGCTTTTTCGAACTGTTTCGCCGCCGCAACGACCGCCGCCCTCACCTCGTCCTCAGCATCGAGGCCACAGCCGGCGTCGAGCATCAGGCCGATGCGCATGCCTGAGAGGTCGACGTCGAGATCGGTCCAGTCGATATCGTTTGGCGGGAGGCTGGTGCCGTCGCGCCAGTCCGGCCGCGACAGCGTCGCCATGGCGAGCGCCGCATCATCGACCGTGCGCGTCATCGGCCCGGCGCAGCGGCCGACGTAATAGGGATCGACAGGGATGCGGCCGTGGCTGGGCTTGAAGCCGAAGATGCCTGTCCAGCCGGCCGGGAGCCGCACGGAGCCGCCGATATCGGTACCGATATGGAGCGGGCCATAGCCGGCGGCGGCCGCCGCCGAGGCGCCGGCGCTGGAACCGCCAGGGTTCTGCGTGACATCCCACGGGTTGCGGCTGAGCGCGTGGAAGCTCGATAGGCCGGACGAGAGCATGCCGTAATCCGGGCATGTGGTCTTGGCGAAGATGATGGCGCCATCCTCGCGCATGCGGGCGGCGATGGGGGCGTCGTCAAGCGCCGGCGTCAGCTCGACGGCTCGGGTGCCGAGCGGAACGGGCTGACCTTTGGTTGATATCAACTCCTTCAGCGTGACCGGGATGCCATCAAGCGGGCCCAGCGTTTCGCCCCTCGCCCAGCGCTCGGTCGAGGCCTTGGCCTGGGCGCGGGCGGCGTCGGGGTCGTAGAGATAGAGCGCGGCGATGTGCGGTTCCCAGTCGGCAATATGCGGCTCCAGCGCCAGCCAGTATTCCAGCGGAGACAGGCTCTTCGCCGCAAAGTGCCGCTTCAGGTCGCGGATGCTCAGGTCGATCTCGGTCATGGCGCGGTCTTTCAAAATGACATCATCAAATCAGCGGCGTCTTCAATCAACGGCTGGCCTCGCGAGGGTCGAGCAGGTCGCGCAGGCCGTCGCCCAGCATGTTGAAGCCGAGGACGGAAAGCGCGATGGCAAGGCCGGGGAGGATGGCAAGCCAGGGGGCAAGGGCAAGATAGGTCTGCGCATCGGCCAGCATCCGCCCCCAGCTCGGCGCCGGCGGGGCAAGGCCGAGACCGAGGAAGCTGAGGCCCGCTTCGGTGAGCACCGCGAGGCCAAGCTGGATGGTCACCTGGACGATGAGCTGGCTCATGATATTGGGCAGCACGTGGCGGAGCGAAATCGCCAGCCGGGTATTCCCAAGCGCGCGGGCTGCCAGCACATAATCGCGGCTCCAGGCCTGCAGCGCGCTTGCCAGCGCCACACGGGCAAAGACCGGAATGAGGAAGGTTGCGATGGCGGCGATCGCCGTCAGCCGGCCGCCGCCGAGGAAGGCGCCGAGCATCATTGCCGAGAGGATGGGCGGGAGCGCGAAGATGACGTCGCAGACGCGCATTAGAAGCGTTTCGAAGATGCCGCGAAAGGCAGCCGCGGCCAGGCCCGCGATGGTGCCGAGCGCGCCGCCGATGGCGACGGCAACGATCGCGATCGAGAGCGAATTCCAGCAGCCGACCATCAGCATGGAGAGCACGTCGCGGCCCAACTGATCGGTGCCGAGAAGGCCGAAGCCGAGCGGTGGCTGCAGCTTATGGATGATCTGCATCTTGGCCGGCGGCAGCGGCGTCCAGACGAGCGAGACGAGCGCGATGGCGACGAGGCACGCGACGATCGCGGCGCCGATGATGAGGTTGACGCGCTTGACGCCGCGCATGCGGCGGCGGCCGATATTTGTTGCGGTGGAGACCAGGGGCGCCATTTCAGATCCCCTTTCTCAAACGCGGGTCGATCGCCAGATAGGAGAGATCGACCAGGAAGTTCATGAGGATGACGAGGCCGGCGAAGAACAGCACCACATCCTGCATGACGACGATATCGCGCTGCGACAGCGCCTGATAGGCGAGACGGCCGAGGCCGGGGAGATTGAAGACATTCTCGACGAGCACGGCGCCAGCCACCAGGAAAGTGGCTTGCAGGCCGAGGATGGTGAGAATCGGCACCAGCGCATTGGGCACCGAATGGCGCCAGAGCACGGTGGCCGATGACAGGCCCTTGGCGCGGGCGGTGCGGGTGAAATCCTCGTGCAGCGTGTCCAGCACCGCCGAGCGGGTAACACGGGTGAGCACGCCCGCCTGCGGCAGGGCCAGCGCCACCGCCGGCATAAGCAGGGCCTTCAGCGCCGGCCAGACACCCGCGCTCCAGCCCGGAAACCCACCCGCCGGCATCAGCCCGAGCGTTGTCGAGAACAGGATGATCAACAGCAACGCCACCCAGAAGGCCGGCACGGCGATGCTGACCTGCGAGAAGACGGCCGCGACCGCATCGACAATACCGCCGCGCCTGGAGGCTGCGGTGACGCCGAGGGGGATGGCGATTGCGACGGAGAGCAGGATGGCAATGAGGGCGAGCGGCAGGGTGACGGCGAGCCGCTCGAGGATGAGGCCGGCGACGGGGACGCCATAGGTGTAGGAGCGCCCGAGATCGCCGGTGAAGACGCCTGCCAGCCACTCGGCGTATCGTATGAGGAGCGAGCGGTCGAGGCCGAGTTCGTGACGGAGCGCCGCCAGCGTCTCCGGCGAGGCCGAGGTGCCGAGCATGATCGAGGCCGGGTCACCGGGCAGCATGTCCATGACGGCGAAGATCAGCAGCGAGACCACGAGCAGCGTGAGGACGAGGCCGGCGACGCGACGGAGCACGAGGGCGATCATGCGGCGGCTCTTGGGGTGGAGGGAAGATGGGGCGAGCTGCCCGCTACGAATCTCTTCTCCCCAGTGGGGAGAAGGTGGCGGCAGCCGGATGAGGGGGCCGCGGGCTCAGCGGTTGGGTTACCCCCCTCTGTCCTGCCGGACATCTCCCCCACAAGGGGGGAGATCGAATCGTTGCGATGGCATCGCTGAACGTTGAGGTCGGAGCGAGCGGATGCGCCAAGCCAATCTCCCCCCTTGTGGGGGAGATGCCCGGCAGGGCAGAGGGGGGTAACCTGGGCGGGGCGATGGCTGTTGGCGACTCGGCTGTAAATGAACTTCGAGCGTGTGGCCCCCTCATCCGCCTGCCGGCACCTTCTCCCCGTTGGGGAGAAGAGACTCGGGGTGAGCCGCTCGCCCAAACCTCCCCTTCTCCCCCATGGGGAGAAGGTGGCCCGGAGGGTCGGATGAGGGGGCGCCGCAAGCTCGGTGCTTGCCGTTACCGTAACGCTTACCCCAACCTCTCCATCCTCTCCTACCAACACAAACCCTCCCGCCACCTATTCGTCCCAGGAGACGTTGGTGAGTACGTTCGACGGGATCGGCTCGTTTTCCCAGAGACCTTTCAACTTCTTGTCCCAGACGCCGAGCTTGGGCATGACGAAGAGGAAGAGCGCAGGGACGTCGTCGGCGAGGATGGTTTGCGCCTCGGCGTAGATCTTGGCCTGCGTGGCCGGATCGGTGGTTTCCTGGACCTTCTTCATCAGCGCGTTGAAATCAGGGTTCTTGTAGTTGAAGTAGTAGGGATCGCGGGAATAGATGTCGATGTCCATCGGCTCGGCATGGGCGACGATGGTCATCTGGTAGGCGCGGTCCTTCATCACGTCCTGGACCCACTTGGCCGGGAATTCGGTGGGCTCGATGGTCATGGTCACGCCGATTTCGGCGAGCATGGCCTGCATGACCTCGGCGCTGCGCGGCGCATAGGCCATTTGCGGCGACTTGATCGTGAAGGTGAAGCCATCGGGGTAGCCAGCTTCCGTCAGCAAGGCCTTGGCCTTTTCGGGATCGTAGGGGAGCTTGGCGGTCAGGTCGACATAGCCGGGATCGTTCGGCGTGTAGTGGCTGCCGATCGGCGTTCCCAAGCCGGACCAGGCGCCTTCGATCACCGTCTTGCGGTCGATCGCCATCATCAGGGCCTGGCGCACGCGCTTGTCGTTGAAAGGCTTTTCGGCATTGTTCATGCCGGCCACGACCTTGAGCTCGGTGTTCCCGATCTTGGTCGCCAGCCTGGCGTCGCCATCGAACGAGGTCATCAGCTCAGGTGCTGCGAATTCGGGGATGGCGTCGACGTCGCCGGATTTCAGCGCGGCTGCCTGCGCCTGCGGATCGGCGATGAAGCGGAAGGTGACCTTGTCGAGCGCGACCGAGACATCCTTGTTCCAATAGCCGGCGTTCTTTTCCAGCTCGACCTTGTCGCCCTTGGCCCAGCTGACGAACTTGAAGGGGCCGGTGCCGATAGGCTTGGTCTTGTCGTCGGCGGCAGAGTTCGGCGCCACCATGACGGAGGCCGGCCATCCGAGCCAGTAGAGCAGGCTGCCGGTGGGCTCGGAGAGATGCAGCACCAATGTCGCGGCATCGGGTGTATCGATCGAAGCGATGGAGGCGAAGAAGCGCTTCTGCGGATTGACGGAGTCCTTGCCGCGGGCGCGGTCGAGCGCGAACTTGGCTGAGGCCGAATCGAAGGCCTGTCCGTCATGGAAGGTCACGCCGTCGCGCAGCGTGAACGTATAGGTCAGTCCGTCGGCCGAGATCTCCCAGCTTTTCGCCAGCTGCGGCTGGACCTTGCCGGCCTCGTCGATCGTCACCAGCCCCTCGAAGACATTCTGCCAGGTGACCTGGCCGATGGCGACGGGGGCGGCGATCGTCGGGTCGAGGCCTGTGGGCTCGATGGTCATGCCGAGGCTGAGCGTGGTCTTGGCGGCTTCAGCCGGGGTCAGGCTGAGCATCACCAGGCCGGCCGAGACGGCGGCCCCAAGCGAAAGACGACGAACGAGACGCGCCGAGGGCGCGAGCGAAAGCTTGATCATCATGTCCCCTTCATGGCCGCCGCTTGCTGCAACTGGCCGATTGCCGATAGAGTGTCATTGCGCCTGTGCACACACAATGACGATTTTGTGTGCTCAGTGTAGCCGAAAGAGCTACACAGGAATTTTCTGCCGGATGCAAGTCCAAGGCGATGCAAGTGCAAGACCGTCTGTTGGCGGCCGCTGCATTTCCTCAGCCCTTGCCGACAGGGCCGCCGGCGCGCTCGCGCATGAAGCGCTCGATGAAGTCGAGAAGCTTGGAGGCGGCAAACGATAGCTGGCGATCGGGCGCGACGCAGAGATCGACATGGGTGCGAATGGCACTTCTCGGCGCCAGCGGCACGGCACGCAGCTGGCCGGCCTCGATCTCGCGACGCACCGTCAGCGCCGGAAGCAGCGTCGCGGCTGCGCCGCTCAGCACCAGTTCCTTCAGCATTTCCAGCGAACTGGTGACGAAGACGGCATCAAAGCTCAATCCTGCTTTCTCGAACAGCGCGTCGAAAGCCTGGCGGAAGCCGAAGGACGGATCGGGCAGCGCCAATGGATAGTCGGCTATATCCTTGAGGCTGACCTCCAGCCGCTCGGCTGCCGGATGGCCTGTCGAGACGATCAGGTCGTAGGCGATCTCGGAGCGTAGCCTGACCTTGGTGCCGGTTACGGCCGGCGCAAACAGGGTGACAGCGATATCCGCCTCGCCGCCATTGGCCGCCTCGACGGCCTGGCGGGCGCTGGAGATGGTGACCTCGAAATGCAGCTTGGGATATTTGAGGCTGAACTCGGCCAGCGCCGGCGCCAGGAGATTGGCGACGGTGGCGCCATTGGCGTGGATGGCGACGCGGCCGGCCTGCAGGCCTTTCAGATCCTCGATCAGCTGGCCGACATGATCGAGCTCGCGCAGGGTGCGGCCGGCGCGGGCGGCGAGCAGTTCGCCGGCGGCCGTCAGCTTGACGCCGCGCGAGCTGCGCTCCACCAGCGGCGCGCCGAAATGATATTCGAGGTTCTCGATCTGCCGGCTGATCGCTGTTGGCGCAACATTCAGGTTCTCGGCGGCCTGGCGCATCGAATTGGTGCGGACCAGCTCGTCGAAATACATCAGGGCGCGTATCTGCATCTCACCGTCTCCGCATTCGGACCAATGCCATCCTCTAATCCATCACAGGCGATCGGCATAGCGGTCCCGCCATGCCGGTTGGGCGCCCTCCACTGGAAGCGCCGTCGCCTCATAGACGCCGCGGGCGATGGCGCGGGCCATGACAAGCGTGGCGAGGTGGCAGAGTTCCAGGAATTCGGACAGGCCGCCGAGTGGCTTGGCGCCGGTGGCGCCGGAGAAGATGGTGTCGCCATCGAGCGGCAGATGCGCGGGCAGCAGCGCGCGAGCAAAGCCGTCATGGCCCATGACCGCCAGGCGATGGGCTTGCGCCTTCGTCAGCACGGCATCGGTGACGATGGCACCGATGGTCGTGGCCGTGGTGTTCATGCCCTTGAGGCGCATGGTGGTATCGCGCGCTTCGATCCGCGGCGGCAGGCCGAGGCCGCCGAATTCATTGTCCTCTTCGAAAGGCGCCGACCAGAAATGCGGCCCCTCGCCCGCCGTGGCGGAACCGAGCGCATTGACGGCGACGATGGCGGCGATCGTGTGGCCGGCCGACGAGCGGGCGCTGGCCGAGCCGAGGCCGCCCTTGAAGGTCGCCGTGGTGGCGCCGGTGCCGGCGCCGACCGTGCCGAGCGCGAAGTCGCCTTTGCCGGCAGCGCGGAAGGCTTCGTAGCCGAGTTCGCGATAGGGCGATTGCAGGCCCCAATCCTTGTCGCCGCCATTCAGGAGATCCATCAGGATCGCTTGTGGAACGATGGGGACGCGCTGGTTTCCAACAGGAAAGCCGCGACCCATGGCGCGCAGGCCGGCCTGGACGCCACCGGCGGCATCGAGGCCGAAGGCGGAGCCGCCCGAGAGCACGAGAGCATCGACCTCGGCCACCGTCATCGACGGGTCGAGCAGCGCGGTGTCACGGCCGCCGGGCGCACCGCCGAGCACGACGCCGGAGGCGACCGCCGGCCGATCGAAGACGATGGCGGTGACGCCGGAGCCGAGGCCGAGATCCGTGGCGTGGCCGACAGAGAGGCCCTCGATATCGGTGAGCAGGTTGAGCAAGTGCTGCGTCCTCTTCGTCAGTGGGCTTTTCGCAGATGGGCGATCAGCAGGAGGCGATAGGACGATATGGACGGCCAAAAAACAAGACCGGCCCCGCTATAGGCGGGACCGGTCAGATATCCTCGAATTGTTTTCGCCCGGCGATTTCAAGCCGGCATCGAACCATGCCCTCAGGCATGGATGGGTTTGGGATGACGGCGGGTCATCAGGTCGTGGATCGCGTGCTTGACCTCTGCCGGCGAGCTGAAGTGCTGCTCGTCGAGGTCATGGACGTGATACTTCACGGCGATGAATTTCAGCCGGTTTTCATCCGGAATGACGATGCCAACGGGCACGCCTGCGTATTCGATAACTTCTTTTTTCATGCATAGAACTCCTGCCGCGCGGAGTGCGTCGGCGATGGCGAATTGACTTGTCTTTTACCGTTTAAGGGGGGACGAAGGTCACATTCGACAGTTCGGGCGGGAGAGAGCGCCCGGACGGTCACTGCCAAGCACCGGGCGCATCAGGAGCGTGGCAAGAATTTCAAAGTCGTTCATGTCTCATTCCTTTCTTCTGCGTCGTGCTTGCTTCGGGCCCCGGGGCATGCCGGGACCGGCGGTTTGCGTTCCGTATAATCTACTTTATTTGTAGAGAATACATAACGAACTGTCGGAAACATATTCCGAAACGTGTCAAAATGTCGGCGATTAGGAAAATATCATTCCGCCAAACCCGAATTCACGAGAAGACCATTAGCAGGTCTTTGTGCACTTGGTATGACGATACGGAACTCTCCGTCGCTCGCAGCCAGAGATAGGGAGTGCGTCTGATTCCGGCAATGGGGCTTTTGATTAAAAGTCGGTAAGCCGCGAAATGACCGAAATGGTTAACGGGCACCGGCAAGCGATTAACGCTTGAAAGTCAGGTGGATCGTGCCGCTGGGCGCCGTTTCCGATGTGACCGTGTAACCCGCTTCGAGGCCGCGCAAATCATCCCACAGGCGGATGCCGCGACCCAAAAGGATCGGCGTGATCGCGACATGAAGCTGATCGACGAGACCAGCTTTCAGAAAAGCTCGCGCGACCGTCGGTCCGCCGCCGATGCGTACATCCTTGCCGTTGGCGGCCTTCGTCGCCTGCGCCAGCGCATCGACGGGATCAGCGCTGAGAAAGTGGAAGGTCGTGCCGCCGGACATCTCGATCGACGGGCGCTCCCTGTGCGTGAGGACAAAGACCGGGCAACCGAAGGGCGGCTCGTCACCCCACCATCCGCGCCAGTCCGGATCATCGGGAAAATTGTGCAGGCCGAACATGCCGGCACCCATGATCTCGGCGCCTATATTCTCGAAATAGGCCCGCGCATAGTCATCGTCGAGGCCGGTGGTGCCGCTGCCGCTTGTGTCCTTGAAGACGCGCTCCCGGAAGGTCCGCGTGGCCATGTAAGCGCCCACGAGCGGTGGCCAGTCCTCGCCGAACGGGACTTCTGATGTCTGGTCGGTCGTCGTGGCGAAACCATCCAGCGAGATCATGAGATCGATACGGACTGCCATCGTGCCATCCTCCTCACAGATTAAATACTAAGGTCATTACCTTTGTATCAGATCAAAATACTAAGGCAAGTACCTTTCTAATATTGACCCGTAACCCGCCCTGCCGTAAAAAACGACATGCCCTATCATTCGACCCCGCTCGACCTCGCCTTTCACGCCCTCAGCGACCCCACGCGCCGGGCGGTCGTCTCGCGGCTGGCCGAGGGCGAGGTATCGGTCAGCATTCTGGCGGAGCCCTTCGACATGGCCCTGCCCTCCTTTGTCCAGCATCTGAAGGTGCTTGAGGATTGCGGGTTGATCGCCAGCGAGAAGCGCGGCCGCAGCCGCTGGTGCCGCCTGGTGCAAGCCCGCTTCGACGAGGCCGCGGACTGGATGGCATCCGAGCGGCTGCGCTGGAGCCAGCGGCTGGATCGCCTGGAAACTTATCTGGACAATACGCAAGATGAAGTGGGAGGAGATTGAAGCACATGGCAGATCCGTTTGGCAGCTGGTCGCTGGACCGCGAAATCGTGCTGGTGAAGGTCATCAATCATCCCCGCCACAGGGTCTTCGCGGCCTGGATGGACCCCAATGCCTTGGCGCAATGGTATGGCCCCACAGGCCTTGCGATCGAGAGCATCGAGGCCGATATCCGCGAAGGCGGCGTGTGGCGGTTCGACATGGTGGGCATGTTCGAAGGCCGGGAGCAGCGCTTCCCCAATCTCATGCGCTTTCTCGAGATCGTGCCCGACGAGCGGATCGTCATGGACTACGGCACGCCCGACCCCGAGGACCCCGATCGCTTTCGGGTGACGGTGACCTTCGACGAGCAGACCGACGGCAAGACGGTGCTCACCATGCGCCAGCTGCATCCGACCCGCGCGCGGCGTCAGTTCGTCATCGGCTTCGGCGCGGTCGAATACGGGCTGCAGACGCTTGACGGACTGGTGGCCTGGCTGGATGGCCAGGCAGGTGGGGCGGCCGAGTAAGGCCGCTCACCAGCCCTCGGACAGCACCTTTTCCAGCATGTCGGCGAAGAAGTCGGCGCTTTCGGCGGCAAGGCAGAGCGGCGGCTTGATCTTCAGCACGTTGAGGTGATCGCCGGTCGGCTGCATAATGACGCCGAGCTCGAGCAGGCGCGCACAGATCGCCGCCGTCTCCTCGGTCGCAGGCTCCAGCGTTTCGCGGTCGCGGACGAACTCGACGCCGAGATAGAGCCCCATGCCATGCACCGCGCCGATGAGCGGATGATGATCCATCAGCGCCATCAGCCGGCCCTTCAGCCGATCGCCGATCTCGCGGGCGTTCTGCTGCAGCGCCTCGTCGGCCATGATGTCGAGCACGGTGATGCCGACGACGGAGCTGACCGGACTGCCGCCGGCCGAGGAGAAGAAATAGCCCTCCTTCTCCAACGAGTCGGCAATGGCGCGCGTGGTGATCACCGCGCCGAGCGGGTGGCCGTTGCCCATGCCCTTGGCGACCGTGATGATATCGGGCACTACCTGCTGTTCTTCGAAGCCCCAGAAATGATAGCCGAGCCGGCCATAGCCGACCTGCACCTCATCGGCGATGCAGACGCCGCCACGGGCGCGCACCTGGCCATAGACGGCGGCGAGATAGCCGTGCGGCAGCGCGATGCCGCCGGCGTTGCCGTAAACCGGTTCGGCGATGAAGCCTGCCAGCCGCTCGCCGCTGGCGTCGATCAGCTCCAGTGCGGCAAGAACGCTCTGCAGATAGTCGCCGGTCGAATCGGGACCGCGGAACTCGCCGCGATAGGTGTTGGGCGCGGCGACGGGGTGGACCCAATCGGGCCGCGTCGTCAGCGCCTGCGGGTTATCGGCGATAGAGGTGGAGACGGCATCGCTTGCCACCGACCAGCCGTGATAGGCCTCAAGCAGGCTCAGCATGTTGCGCGCGCCGGTGTGCGCCCAGGCGAGCCGCAGCGCCAGATCGTTGGCCTCCGAACCGGAGTTGACCAGGAAGACGGTGTCGAGACCTTCGGGCGCAAGGGCTGCCAGTCGTTCGGAGAGATCGGCGACGGCGGCATAGTGAAAGCGCGAATTGGTGTTCAACCGCAGCCATTGTTCGCCGACAGCGTCCGCCAGACGGGGATGGCCGTGGCCGAGGATGGTGACGTTGTTGACCATGTCGAGATAGGCGCGGCCCTCGACATCGAACATGTGCTCCTTCCAGCCGCGCTCGATGCGCGGCGGGGTCTCGTAATAATGCTTCTGGGCGGCGGCAAAATGGGCCGTGCGGACGGCGAGGATTTCCGCATCGACCGGCTTCGGCGCCTCGACGCCCTTGCCGAGCAAGGCTGCCGGCGACGGGCAGAGCGCCGACCATGCGAAGACTTCGGCGGGCGTGCAGAAGAGCGGCGGCTCCGCGCCCTTCAAGGTCGAGAGCTGCACGCGCAAGCCGCCGAGCGAACCCTGCTCGCCGGAGACCACGCCGATCGCCTGGCCCGATTCAAGCTCGGCGCCATCCTCGACCGATGGATCGAGACCGTCGAGATGGAGGCTGATATCGGCACCCTCGAGCACCAGATGGTGGTTCTGCCAGCTGATGCGGCCGGAAAAAGGGGCGGCGATCGTGTTGCCGGCGGCGAGGCAGATATCGGCATGCAGGGCGTAGGTGGCCGACGGCCTGGCGCTCAGCAGGCGGGCACGCGACAGCCTGTATTCGCCGTAGCGGGTGGCGGCGGCATCGGCCTCGGAGGCGGCGCGAGCAAGCAGGCGCCAGTCCATGTCGCCCTGGCCCCAATTGCCGGCGGCGAAGTGCTGGCTTTCCACGCCGAGGTCGACATAGAGCATGTTCTGGAGATCGAGATCGGGCAGCAGCGGACGCCAGTGCTCGGTCGCAACGGCGGGAAGTTCGATGCCCGCCGTCTTCAGGATCGCCGTTTCCATGAGATCGAAGGGCGCGGCGATGGCGGTATCGAAGATGCGCTGCTCGAGCACGAGGTTGGCGCGGACATATTCGTTTTCGGGATCGATTGAGATCTGCTGCTCGCTGCTCGCCACCAGAATGACGGCACGGGCGACGACCAGCGGCCAGAGCGCCCTGAGCTCCTCTTCCTTTAGTGGATAGACCTCGTGATAAGCCTTGACGGCGGGCAGCACGAAGAAGGGATCGCCATCGGCCTGGTGCAGCAGCGAGGCGCAGGTGACGGCGAGATCGCCGACCAGCCAGCCGCGGATGATATCGCCGAAATCGATGACGCCATCGGGGATGAGGCGACCCTTGTCGTCGCGGCGGCTGACGACATTGTCACCGGTGACGTCGTGGTGGACGGCCTGCAGGCGCAGCGCCGGCGCGAAGGGCTGCACGCGGCGGACGGCGGCGACCATGTTCTTGGCGATGCGGTCGCGCGCGGCGCCATCGGTGATCGCCGACAAGAGCTGGACGGCGACCGGGCCGGCGCGGCGCAAGTCCCATTGCAGGTTGCGGTCGAGGCCGGGGTGATCGAAATCGGCCAAGGATTTGGCGAGATTGGCGCAGAGCGCGCCCAGCGCCGCCACGGATTGCCGGGGGAGATACGAAGGCTTGGTGAGGCCCTCGCCTTCGAGATATTCGAGCAGGCGAACCTGGTAGGTCTGGTCGCGGACGACGACGGCGACGATGTCCTGGCCATCGGTGGAGGCGACCACGCGCGGCACGCGCGGCGCGCCCTCGATGCCGGCGAGGTGTCGGATCGCGGCATTCTGCGCCTCGAGCTCGATCGTCTCGTAGATCATGTGGCAGATCTTCAGGACATATGTCTGATCGCCGGTATCGACGCGGTAGTTGCGGTCCTGCTGGCTTCCGAGTTCGCTGAGCTGGCCGGACAGACCGTAACGCGACTGCAGGATGTCTCCCGCTTCCTCTGCCGTCACATCTGGACGCGGAAGCTCGAGACGCTGAGCGAGCGTTTCATCGGTCATGGCATTCCCCCACCGCACGATTCGATCCTGCACAATAAGCAGATAATCGACAGCTTGCTATCGGCAAGCAAGGGATCGGGCGTCATCACTAGGAATTACCGCCTTGGGTATTAGAGGACGCCCGATAACTGTGTCAGCCCATGCGCTCGGAGGCATAGCTGCCCGGGCTTGCCGGGAAGACCACGGTGCGGTTGCCGTTCAGGAACACGCGGTGGTGGATGTGGGCGTGGATGGCGCGGGCGAGAACCTGGCTCTCGACATCGCGACCGATCGAGACGTAATCGTCGGCCGACTGCGCGTGAGTGATACGCGCCGTGTCCTGCTCGATGATCGGGCCTTCGTCGAGGTCGGCGGTGACGTAGTGCGCGGTGGCACCGATCAGCTTCACGCCACGCTCATAGGCCTGCTTGTAGGGGTTTGCGCCCTTGAAAGACGGCAGGAAAGAGTGGTGGATGTTGATGATGCGGCCGGACATCTTCTTGCACATGGCATCCGAGAGCACCTGCATGTAGCGGGCGAGCACGACGAGCTCCGTGCCAGTCGATTCGACGATCTGCATGATCTGCGCTTCGGCCTCGGGCTTGTTTTCCTTCGTCACCTTGATGTGGTGGAAGGGAATGTCGTGATTGACCACGACCTTCTGATAATCGAAGTGGTTGGAAACGACGCCGACGATATCGATCGGCAGCGCGCCGATCTTCCAGCGGTAGAGCAAGTCGTTCAGGCAGTGACCGAAGCGCGAGACCATCAGCAACACCTTCATGCGCTGGTCGCCGTCGTGGATTTCCGCGGTCATCTCGAATTTCTCGGCGATCGGCTGGAAGCCTTCGCGGATATCAGACAGCGCCGCACCCTCTTCGGAGATGAAGCTGACGCGGGTGAAGAACATGCCTGTAGAGAGGTCATCGAACTGCGAGCTGTCGATGATGTTGCAACCCTTGTCGGCCAGATAGGTCGAAATCGCCGCCACGATGCCGCGTGTCGATTTGCAGGCTACCGTCAATACATATTGCGTCATGCGTCACGTTCCTTGTTTAAGCGTCTGCCTTGTTTAGCCATTGGCCTTGTTCAAGCGTCGGCCTTTTAAGCGTTAGTCTGGGGCGACCGTCGAGCCTGCTTAGATCAAAGCGACATGGCCGATCAAGCACGACGCTCACGCCGCTGCACCAAGTTTATCGAGAAGATCGGCCTTAATAGCCGGAACATCCCATCGACCGTCAGCTTACGGCGTTTCCTATCGGAGTCCGTTCACTTTGCGTCGTGGAACCGCGAATCCCCGCCGTTCACGTCAGGTCGCGGCGAGCGCCCTTTTGCGCGGCGTGGTAATTTCGTGGACGGCAGCGCCCACCAGCGAAGACAGGAGCAGGCAGAGGATGATGAAGGAGACGGGATTGTGCAGGATGCCAATAGACAGATGGCCGCTCAGGATGCGCAGGAAAGCAAGGGAAAAGGCATGAGTGATGTAAATTGCGTATGAGCAATCACCGAGATAGCTTAGCCACCCGATGACCCGCCGCTTCGAGAGATCGATGGAGACGGCGCCGTAGACGATGAAGATCGCCGGCACGCCCCAGGCATAGAACCGGCTGCCAGCCCCTGTCAGCCGCTCATTGACCAGAAGAAATACAGCGCCGACAATCAAGACCAGCCACGCGGTCTTCTTTGGCAGCAGCACTTTTTCAGTATAGAGCCAGCCGATCGCGACCCCGGCCAGGAATTCCAGAATGATCGGCTCGCCATAGAACTTGGTCGCCGTGGTAGCAGGCGAGAGATGGCACAGCGTAAGGATCGCCGCGAATGTGGCCGCAAGCGCCGGAATGCGCCAACGCTCGGGCAAGGGCAGCAACAGGGCGAAGACAAGATAGAAGAACATCTCGTAATTCAGTGTCCAGCCAGGAACGACGACCGGAACGATCATGCTCATGTCGGCCGGATTTCTCCAGGGGAGGAAAAAGAGCGAGGCAAACAGATGCTGGATGTCGAATTGGGTCGATTTCAGCAACTGTGGTGCGGCGAATGCGATGGCAGCCGAAAACAGCGTCGCAAGCCAGTAGAGGGGGACGATGCGCTTGATACGGCGGCGGTAGAACTCGACCGGGGTTATGGCCCTACCCGTCGTGGTCAGCCACATGACGAAACCACTCAGAACGAAGAACACATCCACCCCGGTCTCGCCCAACGTATAACGCTGCGGATCAAACCCGGCATCGACCTTCTGGAACTGCAGGACGGCATGGAAATAGACAACCAGAAGCGCGGCGATTGCTCTTAGATATTGAAGCTGGAACAGCATTGCGCCCAGCGCTCCCTTCGATCTCGTGGCGCCTGCCCCTTAGGGGGCGGCACCGCACCTCAACTCGTGACACCAGCGACGACGCGGTCCTGTGTCACACGCGGCCGATCGACGAAACGCATATAGCCGATCACCAGCCATAGCAGCCCCGAGATCTTCATGGAGAAGATCGCGGTTCCACCGATCATCATATTCAGAAAAATGAAAAGACAAAGTGAATGCCCGGCGCGGCGTTGTGCCGGTGTGGCACCCGCAGGATACAGGCATACGAACAGCCAGAATGCGATCACGCCGAATATGGTCGACCCATACAGGAGATAGACGTATCCGCTATCGGCGAATTCGAGAATCCGGTCCACGGCAAGGCCGAGCGGCGCCAGCGGCTCGATCTCCATGAATTTGTGCATGGTCAGATTGATGCGCCCGGTGAAATTGTCTCCCGTCGCATTGGGATTGATGGAGAAAATGAGAAAGCCGGCGGCCAGAATCAACGGCATCAGCAGGAGATTGCAGAGCTTGGGAATGAGTGGGAAGACAAAGTAACCGACGATACAGGCCAGACTGAAGATCAGCATGGTTCGGGTGTCGTTCGTGGTCAGGATGAGCAGCGCGGTGGCGACCATCAGCACGCGATCGCCACGACCAAGCCTATCCCACATCGAGATCAAGTAGATCGCGATCACGCCGCAGAAATTGGCAAGTGATACCTGCTCCAGGAAAATCGACGACGATCGGTGGTCGATGATGCCGAACGAGAAACGGCCGGGGAAGCCGAGTGCGTTCTGAAACAGGCCTGTCTTGTTGAAGCTATAGGGTTTCAGTCCGCGTGTATTGGCGAAGTAATCCGACGGATGCACGAGGCTGACGTAGAAATTGGTGTCAACGATCTCGAACATCAGGAAGATGAAGACGACCATCGCGGCAATGCGGAATGTCAGCTTCAGCGTTCTTTCGTTGCACCAGCTTCCCAAGCCCGCGAAACAGAAGATGATCAGCACGTTACGGAAATGGTCGATGAACGCGATCTTGTTGACGACGCTGATGTAGACCGACACGAACAGCGTGAACAACATGAACAGCAGCGTCGGCAGATCATCCTCATAGAAGCCTTTCTTGAGGAGATAGGCGACCGACCAGACGATGATTATCCCCTCCATTCCGGCGACATGCGTCATCGAAAGAGGCATTATGTTGTGGTTTATGTAGGCCAGCAAACCGTTGTAGAGTACGGACAGCAGGCCGAGCACCAGGATGGGATATGCAATGCGCTGTTTCGCCACCGACCCGACCGGTCCCAACGCGGTTGCGGAATAGCCGGCGGCATCCTGGCTGGCGAGTGATGCTGATGCCATCATCAATCTCCGCCCGGTGTCGGGCCGGCGCAGCTTGCCGGCGGCTTGCCTTCGCTAGCCGTCGCGCGCGCCAGTGCCGTCATCTGAGGGCGCTCAGAACCCTCGCGCGGCTGCACGTTGAAGGGCTCCTTTTCCGGCCACCAATCGCCGGCCGCCCAGTATGACCAGCCGAGCCAGACGTCGCTATTGTCGGACATCTCCTTGAGGATCACGTCCAGCGCCTCGACACATGGCTTCATGGAGGAGACGCCGAACTCTCCTAGAAAACCGCGCTTTCCGTTTTTCTTGAGCCAGGACGTCATGCGGGCAATCGCATCGATGGCGGAACCTGCGCCTTCGCAGGTTGCGTGTGTTCCCGATGAGTCCAAATCGAGGTACTGATGCACCTCATAGGCATAGTTGTTGGCGGGGTCGCGAACGCCGAGCATCACCCGGCCATTTGCGCCGCCGACGACATCGTTCTCCCATGACCACGCGCCGCTCCACGAGGTGCCGGGCACCAGCACGAGATTCTTGGCGCCGGCCGCGCGGATGCCGCGGATCGCCGCGTTGGCAGCTTTCAGCCAATCTTCCGAGGTTATGTCATAGGGCTCGTTCATCAGCCCGAAAACGACACCCTTTTGGTTGGCGAATTCGACGGCAAGCCGCACCCAAAAATCGGCGAAGGCCGCGTTGGTGACAGGGCGATTGCCGATCCGTGTCTTGTCGTAATAGGCGAAATTATGCGGATCGATGATCACCGCCATGCCGGTGGCGCGGATCATCGCCACCGTGTCGGTCAGCCGCTTCAGCTCGTCGGCATCGAGCGCCGCGTTAAGCGTGGGCTGTAGATGCTCCCAGCGCACCGGCAAGCGGATGACGGTCATTCCCTTATCGGCGAAGTAGCGGATCGTGGCTTCCGGTGGATATGTATAATTGGTGCCGATCACGCCGGTGCGGTCGCCGTACTCGGCGCCGGACAGGTTTACGCCGCGATAGCAGAGCGGCACGCTCGGGGATGCGACGGTCGCAACGGGCTGCACGATCGCCATCGTGGCGAGCGCGATTACCGGAAAAATCCGTGATTTCAGGCGGGAGATCATGCGTCGCACTTCTTCCAGAGACCGTTTCCCGCACCTTAACGGTCCGTTAGCTAAGAATTTCTAAAGTCTCGCGAGCGCAGCCGACGTTGGCAGCAGCGCCAGAGTGTATTTATGAGCCAATACGACCGATCCAAGGCCAGCCGGCTGCCACAGTGGCGCAGCTATGAGACGGATGCCGACGGCCCCGAATCACGGCCCGCGCGCGCACCTGTATTGCGGCCTGGCGATTTCGCGAAGGCGCGCCCTGTCGTCGTCACACCGACGCAGACGCCCGCTGCAGAACCAGCTGCAGAGATAAAGACCGAGGCGCCCGTCGTCGTTGAGGAACCTGTTCAGCCGGCGTCGAAACCGACGATCCCGGACGCCTCCCTGTCCTCTATCGAAGCGCCACCCGCGCCGCATAGCGGGCCGCTTCTGGACGTCGGATCCGCGATTGCAGCCATCTGGCGCCGACGCCTGATCGTGCTCGGCCTTGCTGGAGCCGGCGCCGTCGCCGGCGGTGTCGTGGTGCCGACACTGCCACAGAAATTCACCGCCACGGCCAGCCTCTATTTCGATCCCAACCAGATCGTCAAAGCCGATAACTCCTCTTCATCGGGGCCATCGCCAGAGATGCTGTCCGCGCTGGTGGATAGCCAGACACAGATCCTGACGTCGGGAAACGTCCTGCGCCGGGTGGCGGAGGCGATGAACCTCTATCAGGATCCGGAATTTACCGGCGGGCGACCCGACGGCGCCGCCGTGATCAGCGCCCTGCAGAAGGCCGTGGTGATCACCCGGCAGACGACCACCTATGTGGTGACGCTGGCGGCCACGACGCGTGATCCACAGAAATCCGCCAAACTGGCCAATCAGGTCGTGGCATCCTTTCTGACGGAGGAAAACAGCGCCTCCAGTGGCCTTTATGAGAATGCCACCAGTACGCTGGATGCGCGGTTGAACGATCTTCGCCAGAAGGTGCAGGAAGCCGAGCAGGCCGTCGAAACATACCGTGCCGATAACGACATGGCATCGACGCAGCAGGGACTGATCTCGGACCAGCGCCTGACCTCACTCAACGCGCTGCTGGTCACCGCGCAAGACAAGACAATCCAGGCCAAGGCCAGGGCGGACGCCGCCTCCAACCTCAGCTTCGAGCAGGTGGTGGCGACAGGTCCACAGGACCAGAACGCAACCTCGACTGCGCTTTCGAGCCTCAGGCAGCAATACGCGGCACAAGCCGCGCTGATCGGCAACCTGCAGAGCCAGATGGGCGCTCGTCATCCGCGCCTGCAGGCGGCTCGATCCTCATTGCAAAGCATTGCCGGCGAAATCCGCAGCGAGCTGGAGCGGATCGCCGTGTCGGCACGCGCGCAATACGATCAGGCCAGGAAAGCCGAGGAGTCGATCTCCAAGGAGCTTTCCGTGCAGAAGGCGCTGCAAGTGACCACCTCCGACCGGCAGGTGGAACTGAATGAGCTCGAGCGCAAGGCCGCGGCCGCGCGCGACATATACGCATCGTTGCTGAAGCGCTCCGACCAGACGACCGAGGACCAGAACCTTTCGCGCAACAACATGCGCGTGATTTCCGAGGCCGAGGCGCCGGTGAAGGCCGATGGCCCGAGCAAGAAGATGCTGCTCGTGGCCGGCATTATCGGTGGATTGCTGGCAGGTTTTGCCGTCGGCGCCGCCTTCGCCATTCTCACCGCACTTTTCACGCACCCGACGATCAGAGGCTACTTCCGCAAGCCGGCCTAGGCTCGCATGAGGTCACGTTTGCGGGAGCGGCGCGTGCTTCCGCTTGATGCGTTAGAGTGGCATGCTTACATCGAGCGCATTGATAGAGAGACCGGCAAACGGCCGGAGGGAATTGATGCGGCTTGGTAATTTCGAAAAAATCGTTCTCGTGGCGCTGACGCTGTCGAGCGGCGTTCTTCCCGCGCCGGCGTTTTCGACCGACTGGGGCCGCGCCGGCCAGGGCCGGGTGCAATCGGCCTATCCCTATCCCAACCTGCCCGGCGTCAAGGCGCCTACCGACCCTTCGCTGGAGCCTAAACTGACCTGCCGCACCGAGACGCAATTTGTGCGCCGGCGCTACGACGAGATCTTCCGCTCCGGCGGCATGCCGATGACCGTTTATGTGTGCGATCGAGACGGCGTGATTTCCACCGGCAGCCAGGTTCCTTTGCGCGGCCATTACCAGCCCGTCCGCTGATCGGCTCTTTCCCTTCCCCACGGAATTCGATACTCGTCGCCGACGCTTTTTTAAGCGATGCAGCCTTGCGAGGTCGGCGAAATATTTCCAAGGTCCGGTAACAATTGCATGTGCCCGTTCGTAGAGGATGATGTCGGGTGAATTATTCGGCGCGTGAAGAGGAATGGGCAGACTGGATGCGCCGCGCGCTTGATGGCGACGCGCAGGCCTATCAGCGCTTTCTTCTGGCGGTGACGCCGCATCTGCGCGCCATGGCGCGGCGGCGTTGCGAGCAGTTCGGCGCGCCGGCAAGCGAGGCGGAAGACGTGGTGCAGGAAGTGCTGCTCGCCGTGCACCTGAAGCGCGGCACCTGGGATCCGGCGCGGCCGATCGGCCCGTGGCTGTCGGCCATCGTGCGCAACAAGCTGATCGACAGCCTGCGCCGGCGCGGACGGCATGTGAGCGTGCCGATCGAGGATGTGATGGAAACGGTCGCCGCTGACGATGAGGCCGCCGATGCCATGGATCGGCTGGACGCGATCCATCTGCTGGAACGGCTGAAAGATCCTCAGCGCGACATCGTTCGATCGATCTCGATCGGCGGCGCTGGGATTAGGGAAACGGCGGAGCGGCTGAAGATGAGCGAGGGTGCGGTGCGCGTTTCGCTGCATCGGGCGCTGAAGAAGCTTGCCGGCTTTTATCGCGGCGAGACGGACGATCGGAGTGGACGTGTTGAAGACGAATGAGCTGATCAGCCTGCTGACCGAGGATACGCCCGTGCGGATGCGGCTGGGGCGCGCGCTGAAGACCGCGCTTGTCTCGGGCATCGTCGTTTCTGCGCTGATTCTGGTGTTCGCGATCGGCATCCGCCACGACATCGCGAGCATGGTCGGGACCACCCGCGTGCTCTTCAAGGTGAGCCTGATGCTTGTGCTCGCCATTCTCGCATCGACGATCGTGTTTCGCATCGGTCGCCCTGACGTTCCCGTCAGCACCCTCGCATGGGCGCTTCTGGCGCCGACAGGCGTGCTTGCGGCCGCCGTCCTGATCGAGCTCCAGGTGCTGCCGCGAGAGCTTTGGGAGCCGCAGATGATGGGGCACAATGCGGCCTACTGCCTGATGCTCATCCCGCTTCTGTCGATCGCGCCGCTTTTGGGCTTCATCCTGGCGCTCCGCGCCGGTGCGCCGCGTCGACCGGCGCTTGCGGGCGCTGCCGCCGGGCTTGCCGCCAGCGCGATCGCGTCTGCGCTCTACGCCTGGCATTGCGTCGATGACAGCCCGCTCTTCGTCGCCACCTGGTACACGATCGCGATTGCGCTCGTGACCGCCATCGGCGCGGCACTCGGCCGTCGCTATCTCAGATGGTGATGATCAAACGGCGGCCTGATCGGCCACCCCGCACGCGGGATTGCTAGCCGCCACTGGCGACATCGCCATCGACCGCCTGCTGCTGCGTCGCCTTTGGCCCGACCGGCTGCACGACGTCGTCGATCCTATGCCTGGTGCCATAGCCTATGATGGCGCAGGCGACGATGACGGCCATCAGCAGACAGGCAAGCACGCCCGTCAGATCGACCCTCAGCGCGATGCGGCGGCCACTATCGGAAGAAGACGTCACGTTGGTCATGCAGCACCCGGTCCTTCGAATACTATCGATGAATATCGTCGCCTCCCAGCGGAGTGACCTAAGCATCATTCGAACAGGATGGAAAGAGATTGGGGCTTATCTAAGGGATCGATCGCGCAATAATACTTGGTAGAGTTGCATGAAAACATGACTACGCGGGCAGAGGTAGAAATAGGCTTATCGGCACTTGCGATAAGGCAGTAACGCACGGGCGTTGGCGCAGCAATGACATGCCTGCGCTCAGCGCGCGCCGCCTGCCAGAGCCCTACGTACGGCATCCGGCTCCTTCTCAATTACCCTCAGCAATGCCGCAGCCGGGCCACTGATGCGTCGCTGGCCTTGCTCCCACTTGCGGTAGCCGGAGAGGCTCATGCCCATCAGTGGCGCCATCTGCGCCTGGGTCAGCTTTACCCTCTCACGCACCTCGCGGGGATCGAGAGGAGTGTGAACGACAGCTGGGCCGCCACCCTTTGCATGGGCGAGAGCCTCTCCAAGAGACTGGATAAGATCGTCTGCGAAGCTTGTCATTTTCGTCTCCGTCATTTCGTTTGCCGCGCGGCGGCCTTGAGAGCCGAGGCCAAGGCCGAAACAATCCGTTTCTCGTCCGGCGTCATGTCGGTCTTGGCGTTCTTCTCGTAGGCCAGCAGAGCATAAAGCGGCATCGTTTCATCGAGATAGTAGTAGATGATCCGGGCGCCGCCTCGCTTTCCTCGTCCGGACGTCGCAAAGCGCAACTTGCGAACGCCGCCCGTGCCCGGAATTTCATCCCCGGCAAGAGGATTTTCCGCGAGAAAGTCTATCAGCTCCCGCTTCTCTTCCTCGCTGAACAGTTTCTCGGCTTGTCGGGTGAAGGTCGGAGTCTCTGCAACAGTCTGCATGAAATGTACCCCATTGGGTTATCATTTTCAAGATAATCGACTATCCGTCAGGCACGCGAGGAGCCCGCTCAAATTCGCATTAATCCAAAATGCTGCGGATTGCAGTTGGCATCCGGCAGCGACAGTGCAGAGTCCTGGCTGCACTACGCCCGGCGCGAACAATAACTGAGAAATCTACGATTCTAAAAATGGAATGATGCCAAGAATAGGAAGGAACAATTCCTTTATTTTACTATTGATTTTACTTAATAAATCAGACTTTTCCGAAATGTTCTCGCCTTAGAATTGTGTGAAAATTAAATCGGCAGACCAAGCGACGCAGTTCGCGGCGAATAACACTATTGATAGACCAAAGAATCACGTAGCCAATACAATTCACTCGAAGGTCAGTGCTATGCACCTCCGGACGATCACAAAATTCCTTAAGACCCAAATCGCAAGGGTAACATCTTCCTCACCAAAATTGCTGGCGTGTTCGAATTGCTTTTCAGACCGTGGGCTGAGATTTGATGCCGAACGGTTCGGTCAAAAGTGCTCGTCAGCTTGCCCCAACTGCGGGGCGACCGGCTACGGCCAACTGACAAGCGAGCAATTGCTCGGCCTATCCCATCGCTTTTTCGTGTGGGGCTCGATTAAGAGAGCCGACTACGGCGCCGCGCCTTCGGTCCAGTTCAACGACGTTCAATCGACCTCCATTGAAGTGGAGCCTTGGCTGAGGCCAGATGTTGCGCTTTTGGAGCGCCTACTAGGGATAGGGTTCTTTTATTACGGACCGCGACTGTGGATGGTCGGGGAAGTCGAACCGCTGAAAGACTTGAAAAGGAAGAAGCAGCGCGGTCGCATTTTAAAGAGGATACTTACTGAGTATCCAGTGCGGTCAGTTGGTCCTGCTGACTCCTTCTTCCGCGTCCGCATAAATCCATCGGTTCCAAATGATCCGATGCAGTACGATAGCCCGCCCGTCGCCTTTTCTGGCAATGGGAGACTTGATTCCACGAGGCACCCAATTCTCTACGGTTCTTCAGACCTCGAGATTTGCGTTCACGAATGCCGTGTGTCCGCTGAAGACGAAGTCTTTGCGGCCACTTTCGCCCCACTCAGGGAATTGCGTCTACTTGACCTATCGGCGCTCTTGCCTGAGGAAGATGGCGTTACGGAGTTCGACAGCCTAGATATGGCTGTGCATATGTTGTTCCTTGCTGGCAAGCACGCTTACGACATAACAAGAGCGATTTCCGAAGCCGCGCAGAAAGCAGGATTCGATGGGGTGATCTACCCATCCTACTTTAGCTTGTTGCGTACCGGCGCAATGCCTTTTGAAACTACTTTCGGGATATCGCATCGCAGGATAGAGCAGATGCAAATGCGGGAACAGGACAAGTCAATCCAGAACATTGCCTTATTTGGCCGACCCATCGCCGAAGGCAAGATATCTGTGGGCTGCATCAACCGGGTGATCATCAGTAGAGTCGCTTACGGATTTCATTTTGGCCCGACGCTTCCAGAGAGCTAGGGTGACACGTTTTGGTCGCCGCAACTACCCGCAGTTTTGCGCCGTCTGTACGGTGGCTCACGATATCGATATATGGGATCAGCGCATCAATTTTCAGGTCTGATACCAGCCATCGCCTCAGCCTGAGTAACTGCTTAAATTCACCTTGATCTAGGACGTTGCGGCGCGCTGCCGGTATCCGGCACAACAATCCAAAGACCCGGATTCAATAAGCCGGACGCAAATGAAGACAAGCCCCGTGAGGGCTTCCGGTGAACCGGAAAGCGTATCGAAGATATCTGCTAAGTCTTGAAATAGTTGAGGAATCTATGTTTCTCAAAAATGGAATGGTGCCCAGAAGAGGACTCGAACCTCCACACCCTTTCGGGTACCAGCACCTGAAGCTGGCGCGTCTACCAATTCCGCCATCTGGGCGACGGAGAGCCATGTACGGGGGTGGCCCGTTGGTGTCAACAGGGTTTTTGAAGTTTTTCTGACACCACGCAAAAAAGTCTAAGGCGAAGGCCGGGAAAGGTGGGTTTTTGGGCGTTGGGGGATTTCGGGCGATGCCAAGAAAGCTTGGGCGCACTATATGTCATTCAAGGAAAAGGATGGTGCGATGCGCGTTTTTCAGAAATTGCCGGTTGTTGTGATTCTATCCGTCATGCCGTTCAGCCAGGTTTCGGCCATGCCGATGGCGCCTGCTCCCGAAAATATCGGCAATCGCGATATCATCCGCGTGCAGACCATGTGCGATTTTCGCGGCTGCTTCACCTTCGGCAAGACGCAATCGTTCACGCCATCCTACATACAGCCGAACTACCGGCCGCCGACTGCGACCGGACCCACCTATTATCGCCCGCGCGAAATGGGCCCGGCGCCGCAATACTACAACCCGCAGCCGCCGACGCGCTACCGGCCATCGCAGCCACAGACGCGGACCGCGCGGCCGAACACGCCCGATCGCAACTTCCATGTCGATTGGTGCCGCAATCAATATCGCAGCTACAATCCCAGGACGGATCGCTTCGTCACCTATGAGGGGATCTACAAGACCTGCAACTCGCCTTACGATTAGGAGCGAACTGAGCCTGCCGGGTGTGGCTCAGCTTTCCTTCGAAGTCCTGTCGGTGTGGCCGAGGTCGCGGTCGGGGTCGATGATATCGCGGATGCGCTGCTTCAGCTCCTTGGGGCCGGGAAAGCCGCCGTCGCGCTTGCGCTCCCATATCAGCTCATCATCGACGCGGATCTCGAAATTGCCGCCGGTGCCGGGGATGAGCGCCACTTCACCGAGGCTGTCGGTGAACGTCTGCAGCAGTTCCTGCGCCATCCAGCCGGCGCGCAGCAGCCAGTTGCACTGGGTGCAATAAAGAATGGTCACGCGGGCTTTTTTCTCTGTCATGGGGGCTTTCCGTGAGGCTTCGGGCATGTCGTTCCAGTTGCGCCGAGCTTACGAAGTGACCGGATGCTGCGCAACGGATATTGCAATGCACGATGGCTTGGTGTTCTTCCTGTCGCTCAAAGGAAGACAGGAGATGCCGATGCGGGTTGCCGTGGTCGAAAACATGAAGAACACGTCGCTGGGTTCGCTCGGCATCGCGCTGGCCGAGGCCAATGCCGAGCTCGACATCTACCAGCCTTATCTCGACGGCCGGCTGCCGCAGAGCATCTTCGAGCATGACGCGCTTGTCGTTCTCGGCGGGGAGCAGGATGCGCTCGACGATGTGAACTATCCCTACCTGCCGGCGCTTGCGCGGCTGATGCAGCGCTTTTGCGAGGCGGGCAAGGCGGTCATGGGCATATGCCTGGGATCGCAGATCCTGGCGCGTGCCTATGGCGCGGAAAACCATCTCGGCCGGCAGCTGGAATTCGGCTGGAAACCCGTCGAGATGACGGAGGAGGGAAAGGCCGATCCGCTGCTTTCGGGTCTCGATGCCGATTTCACCACCTTCGAGTGGCACAGCGATACGTTTACGTTGCCTGAGGGCGCCTGCCTGCTGGCGACCAGCCCGCTTGTGCGCAACCAGGCCTTCCGGCTTGGCCGGGCGACTTATGGCACGCAGTTTCATTTCGAGGCCAGCCGCGCGGTGGTCGAAGGGTGGACGACGGGCTTCGAGGCGACGATCGAGCGGATGGAGCCCGGCTGGCTGAAGCGCCATCCCGATCTCGCTCCCGTGGATGGCGCCGCGGCCGATGCCAGCGGCCTTCAGATCGCGCGCAACTGGGTTGCGATGATCGAGGTCGCGACCGCGAAGGCACCGGTCGCCGCCAACGCCTGAGGATAGGGCCGATGGCGTCAGCTATCGGCTTACATCAACCCGCCTTCGTCGGCCGGCTTGCCTCAACCCGCTTTCAAGTCCGGGCTTGCATCGCCGCCCGTGAGCTCCGGCATCAAATCGGCGATCTTGACCACCTTGCCGCTGCGCGCACTCGACAGTGCCGCGATCCCCGTCAGCACCGACATGGCGCCGGCGCGGGTGCCGGCGCGCTGGCCAAGGCGGTCTTCCATGCCGGGCTTGAAGATCATGTTGCGCATGCGGTCGTCGCCGCCATAGTGGCCGCCGGAGAAATGCGGCACGACGATGCGCTCGACCGGCGCCCTGCCCTTCGGAAAATTGCGGATCAGGAGGATCGTATCCTCATCCGGCGTTTCCCATGGCTGCTTTTCGAACTGGCGCAGCTCAATCCGCCCCTCGGTGCCGTTGAAGGCGATGTGGTGGCCTTCGATCGGCTGGAAGGTGTTCAGCGAATAGGAGACGTGGACGTTGTTGCGGTAGCGCAGGCTGACGACCATGGTGTCGGGGATATCGATATCTTCGCGATAGACGCAGCCATCGCGGAAATAGCCGTCGATCTCGGAGGGGTCTTCATAGAGCGCGTCGAGGAAGGGATCGGCCTCGAGATCGAGGTAGTAATCGCATTCCCCGGTGTGCGGACAGAGCTTGCAGCGCGGGCCGCGGAACGGGCCTTTGCGGCCGTAATTCTGCAGGTCGGCAAACGAGGTGACGGCTTCGGGGTCGCTGTCGAGATACCAGTTCAGGAGATCGAAGTGGTGGGTGGCCTTGTGGACGAAGAGGCTGCCGGAATTTTCCGTATAGGCGTGCCAGCGCCGGAAATAATCGGCGCCGTGCTTGGTGTCGAGATACCAATGGAAATCGACGGAGGTGACGCGGCCGATCTCGCCTGAGGAGAGCAGCTCCTTGATTTTGGCCGCCGTCGGCGCGTAGCGATAGTTGAAGGAGACGTCGACGCGCTTGCCGCTGCGCTTTTCGGCATCGAGGATGCGGCGGATCTTATCGACGGCTGTGGTCATCGGCTTTTCGGTGATGACGTCGATGCCCGCCTCCAGCGCCCGCACGACGATGTCGTCATGGGTATAATCGGGCGTGCAGACGATGACCATGTCGACCTGCTGTTCGGCAAGCATGGCGTCGATATTCTCATAGATCGGGGCGTTGCTGCCGATCATGGTGCGGGCGCGTTCGGCGCGCAGCGAATTGGTATCGACGATCGCCACCAGATCCACATGCTCGCGCCAGCCGCCCAGCAATTCCTTGCCCCACATGGTCGTTCCGCGATTTCCGGTGCCTATCAGTGCGAAGCGGCGTTTCTCCATCGAATGATCCTCCTTCATGCGTGCGGAAACGGGTATGTTGTTTTGCCGGCTCAAATCCGGCAGCAGTCGTGGAAGCGCTCGACGCAGGTGCGGAGCACCTCGTCGGCCGGGCGTTTCCACCAGTTCTCCGCCGAGAATATCTCGACCTCCTGCGCGCCATAAAACCCGGCGTCCTCCACCATCCGTCTTATGCCCTTCAGGTCGATGACGCCATCGCCCATCATGCCGCGATCGGTCAGCATGTCCCGCGTCGGGACCAGCCAATCGCAGATGTGGTGCGCGAGAATGAGCTTCAGCTGACCCGCGCGGGCGATCTGGCGTGCGAGATCGGGGTCCCACCAGACATGGTAGACGTCGATCGCAACGCCCACCCCCTCGCCCAGCGTCTCGCACATGTCGAGCGCCTGTCCGAGCGTGTTCACGCAGGATCGGTCGGCGGCATACATGGGATGGAGCGGCTCGATCGCCAGCGGCACGCCGCTCGCGCGGGCATGCGGCAGCGTGGCGGCGATGCCATCCGCCACCATGTTGCGCGCCTCATCGATATTCTTCGAGCCGCCGGCGAGCCCGCCAACCACGAGCACGAGGCAATCGGCGCCCAGAGCGGCGGCCTCATCGACAGCGCGCTTGTTGTCGTCGATCGCGGATTGGCGATCCGCCGCCGTGGCTGCAGGAAAGAAACCGCCGCGGCAAAGGCCGGTGAGCTTGATGCGGTTTTGGCGGACGATGCGCACCGCCTCGTCGAGCCCCACCTTGGCGACCTGATCGCGCCAGGGGGCGATCGAGGTGATGCCGTGTTTCAGGCAGAGATCGACCGCTTCGGCGAAGCCACATTGCTCGCGTATGGTCGCGAGATTGATGGATAGATCGTCTACCATGCTTGCCGTGCCCCACTTACATGCGGGGCAACAGGCGCGATCACCATCAGTGCATAGCGCGCTATATCGGGCATGGCTCAGAACTCCAGCGCGGGCACATCGAGCCAACGGCGTTCGGCCCAGGATTTCAGCCCGAGTTCGGCGAGCTGCACGCCCTTGGCGCCGGCTTCCAGACCATAGGGCCAGGGCGCATCCTCGGCGACATGGCGCAGGAACATCTCCCACTGCGCCTTGAAGCCGTTGTCGAAGGCCTGCGTGTCGGGCACCTCGTCCCAGGTCTTGTAGAAATCGATCGTCTGCGGCTGGTCGGGGTTCCAGACGGGCTTGGGCGTATTGACGCGATGCTGGGTCCAGCATTTCGTCAGCCCGGCGACGGCCGAACCGTGGGTGCCATCAACCTGGAAGGTGACGAGATCGTCGCGGCGCACACGCACTGCCCAGGACGAATTGATATGGGCGATCGCCCCGCCTTCAAGCTCGAAAGTGGCATAGGCGGCGTCATCGGTGTCGCAATGATAGGGCTTGCCCTGTTCGTCGACGCGGGTGCCGATATGGGTGGCGCCGAGGCAGGAGACCGACTTGACCTCGCCAAAGAGATTGTCGAGCACATAGCGCCAGTGGCAGAGCATGTCGAGAATGATGCCGCCGCCATCGGCCTTGCGGTAGTTCCAGGAGGGGCGCTGCGCCGGCACGCCCCAATCGCCCTCGAAGACCCAGTAGCCGAACTCGCCGCGCACGGAGAGGATCTTGCCGAAGAAGCCACTGTCGCGCAGCAGCGCCAGCTTGCGCAGGCCGGGCAGGAAAAGCTTGTCCTGCACGACACCATGCTTGAGCCCCGAGGCGCGCGCCTTGCGGGCAAGCGCGATGGCGACTTCGAGATCATCCGAGATCGGCTTTTCGCAATAGACGTGCTTGCCGGCGTCGAGTGCACGCGACAAAAGCTCGGCGCGCATCAGCGTGGTGCCGGCATCGAAGAAGATCTGGTCGTCGGGATTTTTGAGGGCCGCGTCGAGATCGGTCGACCAGCGCTTGATGCCGTGGCGCTTTGCCAGCTCCTCCATCTTGGCGGCGTTGCGGCCAACGATGATGGGGTCGATCTCGAGCTTTTCGCCTGATTTCAGCGTCAGGCCACCCTGATCGCGGATCGCCAATATCGAGCGGACGAGGTGCTGATTGTAGCCCATGCGGCCCGTTACGCCGTGCAGAATTATTCCTAGACGTGCCATGTCTGCCTCCCTGCAAAACCGTGTTGCAATGCCGGACGCGCGATGCCGCGCGGCTCCTCCCGGCCAGTAACCAAACAGTTACTTGATGGCAGAGGAGAAGCGGCGCTGTCAATAGCCGGGGCTAAATTTCAGCGATCAGGCTTTGATCGAGGCAAGCGTGACGTGAACGATATGGCGTTCCCAGGCGTCGAGATTGCCCTTCTCCGCAAGGTCGCGGCCGAAGATGGTCGAGAGCGTGTACTGATTGGAAATGTAGAAATAGCCGAGCGAGGCGATGGTCAGATAGACGTTCAGCGGATCGGCGGCATCGATGAAGACGCCCGTCTTCTTGCCGCGATCGAGCACCTCGGTCAGTTCGACGATCAGATGCGAATGAAGCTCCTTCAGTCGCACCGACTGGCGCAGCCAGCGGGCGCGGTGCAGGTTTTCGGTGCCGAGCAGGCTCAGGAATTCGGGGTGCTTGAGAAAATAGCGCCAGGTGAAGAGCGCAAGCTCCGCGATCCCCTCCTCCGGGCTGCGGTCGCCGATATGCAGCTCGCGCTCGGCGGTGCGGATGCCGACATAGGCCTCCTCCAGCACATGCAGATAGAGCTGCTCCTTGTCGCCGAAGTAATGATAGAGCATGCGTTTGTTGGTGCCGGCACGCTCGGCGATGGCATCGACGCGGGCGCCGCCCATGCCGTTTTCAGCGAACTCCCGGGTCGCGGCTTCGAGAATGGCGGCGCGCGTTCGCTCGGGATCGCGCTGCAGGACGCGTTCTTGGGAACGCCGCTTGGCCGGTTTCTTCTCTCCGCTGCCATCCATCCCTATTACCCTTTCCTTTAAACCTCGCGCTCATAGTTGTTTATGAACAGATTGTAAAAAACCAAGCCTGACGATCCCGCCACCACATGTCGCTTGACAGTCCCGGTGCTTCTTCATAGCTTGTAACCAAATAGTTATTTGTTGCAAGAGAAACCAGCCGGGAGCGTGTGGAGGCGCTCCCCAAGGGAGGAGGAAAAACAGATGACGTTTCGTGTGAGCAGACGCAATTTCGTTGCGGGGGGAGCCACGCTTCTTTCGCTGTCCGCACTGGGGCCAGGGGCTTTTGCCGCCGATGCCCGACTGCGGCTCTTGTGGTGGGGTTCGCAACCGCGCGCCGACCGCACCAACAAGGTTTCGGATCTCTACAAGGCCAAGAATTCAGGCACGTCGATAACAGGCGAGTTCCTCGGCTGGAGCGATTACTGGCCGCGCCTGGCGACGCAGGTCGCCGGCCGCAACGCGCCCGACGTGATCCAGATGGATTACCGCTATATCGTCGAATATGCGCGGCGCGGCGCGCTTGCGCCGCTTGAATCCTACATGCCGTCGAAGCTCAATCTCGACGATTTCGATCCGGCACAGATCGAGGGCGGCAAGGTCGACGGCCATCTCTATGGCGTCAGCCTCGGCGCAAACTCGGCCGCAACCGTCGTCAATACGGTGGCGCTGCAGGAAGCCGGCGTCGAGATGCCGACAAACAAGACGACCTGGGAAGAGCTCGGCAAGATGGGCGCCGAGATCACCAAGGCGGGCAAGCGCAAGGGCTTCTTCGGCTTTGCCGACGGCAGCGGCGCGGAGCCGCTGTTCGAAAACTACGTGCGGCAGCGCGGCAAGGCGCTCTACACGGCGGATTCGAAGATCGCCTTCGGCGCCGACGACGCCTCCGAATGGTTCGACATGTGGGCCAAGTTCCGCGAGGCGCAAGCCTGCGTGCCGCCCGATGTGCAGGCGCTCTACAAGGACACGATCGACACCGCGCCGCTGACGCTCGGCAAGGCTGCGATCGACTATGCGCACAGCAACCAGTTCGTCGGCTTCCAGGCCGTGGTCAAGGACAAGCTGACACTCAACAACTACCCGCTGATCAAGGCGGATTCGAAGGGCGGTCACTACCGCAAGCCGTCGATGTTCTTCTCGGTCTCGGCGCAGTCCAAGGCACTCGAACAGGCCGTCGACTACGTCAACTTCTTCGTCAAGGATCCGGAAGCCGCCAAGGTGCTCGACGTCGAGCGCGGCATCCCGGAATCCAAGGCGATGCGTGATGTCGTGGCCGGCATGCTCGACGATGTCGGCAAGATCCCGCTGAACTATGTGGCCAATCTCGGCGATCTCGCCGGGCCGCTGCCGCCGCCGCCTCCTTCAGGTGCCGGCGAAGGCCAGACCGTTCTGCGCCAGCTTGCCGAGCAAGTCGCCTTCGGCCAGGTCACGCCAGCCGATGCCGGCAAACAGCTTGTCGACGAGATCACGCGCCTTCTCGCGCGGGGTTGACCGACATGAGCAATGCGATGCGCGCGACGGCTGACCGGGCCGCGACGGCGGAGCAGTATCAGGGAGTGGTCGCCGACAGCCGTTGGCGACGCCTCCTTGCCGCCAACGGACCTGGATATCTCTTTCTTCTTCCATGGCTGCTCGGCTTCCTGGGGTTGACGCTCGGGCCGGCGCTGGTGTCGCTCTACCTGTCGTTCACGGATTTCGACATGATCCGCTCGCCCGAATGGGTGGGGGCTGCGAACTATGTGCGCATCACCACCGCGGACCCGAAGTTCGCGGCGGCGATGAAGGTGACGCTGACCTATGTGGTGCTGTCGGTGCCGTTCAAGCTGATCTTCGCGCTTCTGGTGGCGATGGCGCTCAACAAGGGGGTGCGGGGGCTGACGTTCTACCGCGCCGTCTTCTATCTTCCGTCGCTGCTTGGCGGCAGCGTGGCGATCGCCGTGCTCTGGCGGCAGCTCTTTGCCGGTGACGGCCTGGTCAACGCCGCGCTCTCGCATATCGGCATCCAAGGACCGAGCTGGATCTCGCATCCGAGCTACTCGATCTATACGCTTGTCGCGCTCAGCGTCTGGCAGTTCGGCTCGCCGATGATCATCTTCCTCGCCGGACTGAGGCAGATTCCGACCGACATGTACGAGGCGGCCAGCCTCGACGGGGCCTCGAAGTTCCGGCAATTCTACAAGATCACCCTGCCGCTGCTGACACCCGTCATCTTCTTCAACGCCGTGGTGCAGACGATCGACGCCTTCAAGGCGTTCACGCCGGCCTTCATCATCTCCGGCGGGTCGGGCGGGCCGATCAATTCGACGCTGTTCTACACGCTCTATCTCTATCAGGAGGCGTTCGGGAACTTCCGCATGGGCTATGCTTCCGCTCTTGCATGGATCCTGGTGCTGATCATCGCCGTGTTCACCGCCTTCTCGTTCCTGTCCTCACGCTACTGGGTGCATTACGATGACTAACGGGATCACATCCGCGGTCGCCGCGCCGCCATCCGACATCACCAAGCGCAGCCTGCCGGCCTCGATCGTCGTTCACACGCTGCTGATCATGGCCTCGCTGCTGATGCTCTATCCGCTCTTGTGGATGGTGTCGGCCTCGGTGCGGCCGGAGAACGAGATCTTCTCGTCGACCTCGCTCATCCCGTCGTCGATCGATTTCACATCCTACGTACGCGGCTGGAGCGGGCTCGACATCACCTTCGGGCGGTTCTTCTGGAACTCGCTGGTGATTTCGCTTCTGACGGTGACCGGCAATGTGGTCGCCTGCTCGCTGGCGGCTTACGCCTTCGCGCGGCTGCGCTTTGCCGGGCGGAACTTCTGGTTCGCAATCATGCTTGGCACGCTGATGATCCCCTATCACGTGACGCTGATCCCGCAATATGTGCTGTTTCTCAACCTCGGCTGGGTGAACACCATCCTGCCGCTGGTCGTGCCGAAGTTTCTCGCCAGTGACGCCTTCTTCATCTTCCTGATGGTGCAGTTCTTCCGCGGCATCCCGCGCGAGCTCGACGAGGCGGCGATGATGGACGGCTGCAGCGCCTGGCGGATCTACTGGAAGATCATGCTGCCGCTCTCGCTGCCGGTGCTGGCGACGGCGGCGATCTTCTCCTTCATCTGGACCTGGGACGATTTCTTCGGGCCGCTGATCTACCTCAACGACATGGACACCTACACGATCCAGCTCGGCCTGCGCACCTTCGTCGATTCGAGCAGTACATCGGACTGGGGCGGGCTGTTCGCCATGTCGACGCTGACGCTGGTGCCGGTGTTCTTCTTCTTCCTGTTCTTCCAGCGGCTGTTGATCGACGGCATCGCCACGACGGGCATGAAGCGTTGAGACCGGCCGCAATGAACATGCCAAAGAGACCTGCCCCATGAGCATAAAGAGAGTTGCGATCATCGGCTGCGGCATCGGACGCTCGCATATCGTCGAAGGCTACCTGCCGCATCCCGACAAGTTCGAGGTGGCTGTTCTCTGCGACCTCAACGAAGCACGCCTTGCCGAGGTGGCCGACGAGTTCGGGATCGCCGGGCGCACAACATCCTTCGCCGAGGTTCTCGCCGACGAGAGCATCGACATCGTGGACATCTGCACGCCGCCAGGCATCCATCTCGAGCAGGTGGTGGCGGCCCTTCAGGCGGGCAAGCATGTGATCTGCGAGAAGCCGCTGACCGGGTCTCTCGCGGGCGTCGACGAGATCATGCGCGTCGAAAAGACCGCCAAGGGCGTGCTGATGCCGATCTTCCAGTATCGCTACGGCGACGGCGTGGAGAAGGCGAAGCGGATCATCGAGGCGGGGATTGCGGGCAAGCCCTATATGGGCTCGGTCGAGACCTTCTGGCTGCGCACGCCTGCCTATTACGCCGTTCCATGGCGCGGCAAGTGGGCAACCGAGCTTGGCGGCGTGCTGGTGACGCATGCGCTGCACCTGCACGACATGCTGCTGCACCTGATGGGACCGGCGACACGCGTCTTCGGCCGCGTCGCGACCCGCGTCAACGACATCGAGGTCGAGGACTGCGCCTCGGCGAGCCTGCAAATGGAAAACGGTGCCTTCGTCTCGCTTTCCTGTACGCTTGGCTCGCAGCAGGAAATCAGCCGGCTGAGGCTGCATTTCGAGAACGTCACCTTCGAGAGCAACCACGAGGCCTATTCGCCGGGCAAGGACCCATGGACGATCCTTGCCGCCAATGACGAGGTGCAGCGCCGGATCGACGCCGTGATCGGCGACTGGCAGCCGGTGGCGCCACGCTTCACCACGCAGATGGCGCACTTCCACGCCCATCTCGAAGGCAACGGCCCGCTGCCCGTCAGCACGCAGGATGCGCGGCGGGCGCTGGAATTGGTGACCGCCATCTATCAATCGTCGGACAGCGGCCAGGACATCGCCCTGCCCGTCGGACCCGACAGCCCGAAATACGCCGACTGGCGCGCAAGAACCCGGTAATGGACAGACAAGAACGAGATAAGGAAAACCAAGAGATGGCAACAAGCGTCGTTCTTCAGAAGGTCGAGAAACGCTATGGCGCGCTTGACGTCATCCACGGCATCGATCTCGCGATCGATCCCGGCGAATTCGTCGTCTTCGTCGGCCCTTCCGGCTGCGGCAAGTCCACGCTGCTTCGGATGATCGCCGGGCTGGAGGAAATCTCCGGCGGCGCGCTGATGCTCGACAACGAGCGGATGAACGAGGTGGCGCCGGCCAAGCGCGGGATCGCCATGGTGTTCCAGTCCTACGCGCTCTATCCGCACATGTCCGTCTACAAGAACCTCGCCTTCGGGCTGGAGACGGCGGGCTACAAGAAGGCCGATATCGAGCCGAAGGTGCAGCGGGCAGCACAGATCCTGCAGATCGAGAAGCTTCTGCAGCGCAAGCCGAAGGCGCTTTCGGGCGGACAGCGGCAGCGCGTCGCGATCGGCCGCGCCATCGTGCGCGAACCGCGCATCTTCCTGTTCGACGAGCCACTCTCCAACCTCGACGCGGAACTGCGCGTGCAAATGCGCGTGGAAATCTCGCGGCTGCACCGCAGCCTGGGGAATACGATGATTTACGTCACCCACGACCAGGTGGAAGCCATGACCATGGCCGACAAGATCGTGGTGCTGAATTCCGGGCGCATCGAGCAGGTGGGCGCGCCGCTCGACCTCTACAACGACCCCGCCAATCGCTTCGTCGCCGGCTTCATCGGCAGCCCGAAGATGAACTTCCTGCAGGGCAAGATCGAAAGCGTCGGCGGCAACGAGACGACGATCAACGTCTGCGGCAACAGCGTGCGGCTGCCGCGCCGCGTGACCGCGCAGGCGGGAGAAAACGTGACCTTCGGCATCCGCCCGGAGCATCTGTCGCTGATCGACAAGGGCGGTATCGCGCTCTCGTCCGTCAACATCGACCTTCTGGAAAACCTCGGCGGCGCGACGATGCTCTACACGACGACGCCGGACAAGCAGCAGCTGACGATCGCGCTCGACGGGCAGCAGAAGGTGGAGCGCGGCGCCAACGTCACCGCCTATTTCGACCCGGCGCGCTGTCATGTCTTCGACGGCGCGGGCTCGACGATCTAGCTCGGCCATTTACCCCGCTTGACAGCACAGCCCGCTCTGGCCAAGATTTCAATAGGATAAGGCCGCGAGGGGGACAGCGTGACGCCTGAAGACCGGATACATGCGCTTGGCATATGGAATGGTCCGATCGATATCTCGGCGATCACGGGAGGCATCACCAACCGCAACTATCTGGTCCGCGACGGCACGCTGAGGCGGGTCGTGCGGCTGGGCGACGATATCCCCGTCCACCACATCAGCCGATCGAACGAACTGGCGGCGAGCAAGGCGGCGCATGCGGCCGGGCTTTCGCCCGCGGTGATCCACCACGCGCCGGGCGTGCTGGTGCTCGACTATATCGAGTCAAAAGCGCTAACGCCCGAGGACTTGCGCGACGCCGGGACGCTGCAGCGCGTGATCCCGCTGGTGCGCGCCTGCCATCATGATATCGCACGCGAATTTCGCGGCACGGCCACGATCTTCTGGGTGTTTCATGTGGTGCGCGACTATATCGCGACGCTCGATGCCGCCGGCAGCCCCTATCATCAGCTGTTTTCCGATCTCCTGATCAAGGCGGAGCGGCTGGAGCAGGCGGCCGGGCCGTTCGAGATCGCCTTCGGCCACAACGACATGCTGGCCGCCAATTTTCTCGACGACGGCAAAAGGCTCTGGCTGATCGACTGGGACTATGCCGGCTTCAACACGCCGCTCTTCGATCTCGGTGGGCTCGCCTCCAACAACGAATTTTCCGAGGATGCGGAGCGGGCAATGCTGGAGGCCTATTACCAGGCACCGCTGACGCCCGATATCTGGCGGCGCTACCAGGCGATGAAATGCGCCTCTCTCTTGCGCGAGATGCTGTGGAGCATGGTGTCGGAAATCCATTCGACCATCGATTTCGACTACGCCGCCTATACTGCCGAAAACCGCGCGCGCTTCGAGCGCGCCTATGCCGAACAGGATCAATGACATGACGAAGGAATTGCCCAGGACCGCCAAGGTTGTCGTCATCGGCGGCGGCATCATCGGCTGCTCGACGGCTTATCATCTCGGCAAGCTCGGCTTGACCGACACCGTGCTCTTGGAACGCAAGAAGCTGACCTCTGGCACCACCTTCCATGCCGCCGGCCTCGTCGGCCAGTTACGCACCAGCGCCAATATCACCCAGCTGCTCGGCTATTCCGTCGATCTCTACAAGCGGCTCGAAGCCGAGACCGGGCTCGGGACCGGCTGGAAGATGAATGGCGGGCTGCGGCTTGCCTGCAACGAGGAACGCTGGACAGAGGTGAAGCGGCAGGCGACCACGGCGCAATCCTTCGGGCTCGACATGCAGCTCCTGACCCCGCAGGAAGCCTTCGATCTCTGGCCGCTGATGACGATCGACGACCTGATCGGCGCCGCCTATCTCCCAACCGATGGCCAAGCCAATCCTTCCGACATCACGCAGGCGCTCGCAAAGGGCGCGCGCATGGCCGGCGTCTCGATCTTCGAGGATACCGAGGTGCTCGACCTCGAGATCGACAAGGGCCGCATCCGCGCCGTCATCACCGGGCAGGGCCGCATCGAATGCGAGCGCGTCGTCGTCTGCGCCGGGCAATGGACGCGCAGTTTCGCGGCCCGCTTCGGCGTCAACGTGCCGCTGGTCTCGGTCGAGCACCAGTACATCATAACCGAATCCTTCGGCGTGCCCTCCAACCTGCCGACGCTGCGCGATCCCGACCGGCTGACCTATTACAAGGAAGAGGTGGGCGGCATCGTGATGGGCGGCTACGAGCCGAACCCGATCCCCTGGGCGACATCTGGCATCCCCGATGGTTTCCACTACACCCTGCTCGACAGCAATTTCGATCATTTCGAGCAGATCATGGAGCAGGCGCTCGGCCGCGTGCCTGATCTCGAGAATGTCGGCGTGAAGCAGCTGTTGAACGGGCCGGAGAGCTTTACGCCTGACGGCAACTTCATTCTAGGCGAAGCGCCGGAACTCAGGAACTTCTTCGTCGGCGCCGGCTTCAATGCCTTCGGCATCGCATCTGCCGGCGGCGCCGGGATGGCGCTGGCGGAGTGGGTCTCCAAGGGCGAGCCGCCCTACGATCTCTGGCCGGTCGACATCCGCCGCTTCGGCCGCCCGCATTTCGACACCGACTGGGTGCGCACCCGCACGCTGGAAGCCTATGGCAAGCACTACACGCTGGCCTTCCCCTTCGAGGAATATGCAAGCGGCCGCCCGTGCCGCAAATCGCCGCTCTACGACCGGCTGAAGGCGCAGGGCGCCTGCTTCGGCGAGAAGCTCGGCTGGGAGCGACCGAACTGGTTCGCCGATCTCTTCGCCAACGAGGAACCGAAAGACGTCTACAGCTACGAGCGGCAGAACTGGTTCGAGGCGGTGGGCCGCGAGCACAGGGCGGTGCGCGAGGCAGCGGTGATCTTCGATCAGACCTCGTTCGCCAAGTTCACGCTGAAGGGCCGCGACGCGGAAAAAGCACTGTCCTGGATCGCCGCCAACGATGTGGCCAAGCCGGTGGGCTCGCTCGTCTACACGCAGATGCTGAACGACAAGGGCGGCATCGAATGCGACCTCACCTGCGCGCGCATCGCCGAGGACGAATATTACATCGTCACCGGCACGGGCTTCGCGACCCACGACTTCGACTGGATAGCCCGCAATATTCCAGACGACATGCATGCCGAACTGGTCGATGTGACCTCGGCCTATTCGGTGCTGGCGCTGATGGGGCCGAATGCGCGCGCGGTGCTGGAGAAGGTGACAAGCAGCGACGTCTCCAACGCCGCCTTCCCCTTCGGCCGCGTGAAAACCATCGGCATCGCCGGCTGCCCGGTCAGGGCGCTGCGCATCACCTATGTCGGCGAACTCGGCTACGAGCTGCATGTGCCGATCGAGTACGCCACGACCGTCTATGACGCGCTGATGGCGGCGGGCGCTCCGCTGCATCTCGTCAATGCCGGCTATCGCGCGATCGAAAGCTGCCGGCTGGAAAAGGGCTACCGCGCCTGGGGCTCGGATATCGGGCCCGACCATACACCGATCGAAGCCGGGCTCGGCTGGGCGGTGAAGACGAAGAAGACCACGCCGTTCCGCGGCCGCGAGGCGATCGAGCGGCAGCTGGCATCGGGCGTCAAGAAGATGCTCGCCTGCTTCGTGCCTGATGATCCCGACGTGGTGCTGCTCGGCCGCGAGACGATTTACCGCGACGGCAAGCGCGTCGGCTGGCTCTCTAGCGGTGGCTTCGGCTATACGGTGGGCAAGCCGATCGGCTACGGCTATGTGCGCAACGCCGAGGGTGTGAGCGAGGATTTCGTGCTGTCGGGCCAGTATGAGCTCGATGTCGCACGGGTGCGGGTGCCGTGCAAGGTGTCGCTGACGCCGCTCTATGATCCGGGGATGGAAAGGGTCAAGGCGTAAACCTTCTACCCGCTCCAATCAGAACAGCGGCAGCTTGTTGTCCTGGATGAGGATGTCGAGCTTGTTGGCTACATCCTCGGTCCAGGCGAGGTTTTCGGTGAGCGCCACCGGAAACAGCCCAGGGAGCGTGAACAGCGCGGCGGCGACGGCGCCGCCGTTGCGGGGGACGTCGGCCAGCAATGCGGCGATCTCGGCGGCTCGGGGGTCGCGGAGTTCGTAGGCCTTGCCGTTGCGGTCGATGCCGAGCGCGTAGCGCATCCAGGCGGCGACGGCGATGGCGTAGGTTTCGGCCTTGCTGCCATCGGCGAGCGCTTCCGTGGCCGGTTCCAGCAGGCGCTGCGGCAGCTTCTGGGTGCCGTCCATGGCGATCTGGTAGGTGCGGTGGGCGATCGCCTTGTTTGCAAAGCGGGCTGTCAATTCGTCGGCATAGGCTTCCAGATCGATGCCGGGAACCGGATCGAGCGTGGCGGCGGCGGCGTTCATGTGGCGGCGCGCGAGGGCGGCTAAGCCGGTATCGTCCATCACGTCGCGGATGAATTCATAGCCGCCGATATAACCGAGATAGGCGAGCAGCGAATGCGCGCCGTTCAGCATGCGCAGCTTCATCTTCTCATAGGCAGAGACATCCTCGACCATCAGCGCGCCGGCCTTTTCCCATTGCGGGCGGCCATTGGCGAAGCTGTCCTCGATAACCCACTGCGTGAAGGGCTCGGTCTCGATCGCGACAAGATCGACGCGGCCGATGAGCGTTTCGGCGTCGCGATAGGTGGCCTCGGTGCTGGCGGGCGTGATGCGGTCGACCATGGTCGAGGGGAACGGGACGTTGCTCTCGATCCACGCCTTGAGCTCGGGATCGACGCGGCCGGCGAAATCGAGGACGAGGCGCTTCAAGACGGCGCCGTTGCTTGGAAGGTTGTCGCAGCTGAGAGGAGTGAAGGGTGCTGCGCCCTTGGCGCGGCGGCGGGCGAGGCCCTCGACGAGATAGCCGATGACGCCGCGGGGCGCGTGGCGGTTTTGAAGGTCGGCTGCGACATCCGCATGCTTGAGATCGAGACCGCCGGTGGCGGCATCGAAGCCATAGGCCTTTTCCGTCACCGTCAGGCTGACAATGCGGATGGCGGGGTCTTCGAGCCGCGCCAGCAGTTCGTCGGGATTGCGGGTCGCGACATGCGCCTTGAGGATTGGCCCCATGACATGCGCGACCGTGCCTTCGGTGTCGCGCACCAGCATGGTGTAGAGGCCGTTCTGCTCGTTCAGATGATCGGCGACATCGGCGGTGCGCAGGCTTGCCACCTCGATCCCCCAATCGCCGCCGCCAAGCGCCAGCGCCGCATCCGTATAGGGCGTGAAGTGGGCGCGGAAGAAGGCGCCGGGGCCGAGGTGCAGGATGCCCGGCTTCAGCACATCCCGGTTGAAGGCGGGAAGCTTGGCTGTATGTGCAAGGCCGGTGAGGCGCGTCAGTCGTTCGGTCACAGCTTGTAGGCCTTCTTGGCGTTGCCGTAGGAGAGATCGGCGGCGGCGATTGCCGCATCCTGGCGCGAGATCCGGTGCTCGGCGGCCAGCGTCGCGAGGAAGCCGCAGACTTCGCGGCGCCAGACATCGTGGCGGGCGGGGATGGAGAGCAGCGCGCGGGTATCGTCGTTGAAGCCGGCCATGTTGGCGAAGCCTGCGGTCTCGACCACCTGGTCGAGATAGCGGCGAATGCCGGCCGGGCTGTCGTGAAACCACCAGGGCGGGCCGATCATCAAGCAGGGCCAGTGGCCGGCCATCGGCGCCAGCTCGCGGGCATAGGTGGTTTCGTCGAGCGTGAAGAGCAGGACGCGGAGACCCGGCGCATGGCCGTATTTCGCCAGAAGTGCCGAGAGCCCGCCGACCCAATCGGTCGGCGTCGGGATATCGGCGCCCATGTTCGGCCCGCGCGTCTGGAAGAGTTCGCGGTCGGTGTTACGGCGCGATCCGGCGTGGATCTGCATGACCATGCCGTCTTCCGCCGAAAGTCCCGCCATCTCGGTCAGCATCTGACCACGGAAAAGCTCGGCCTCGCCAGCCTCCAGCGTGCCCTTGTGCGCCCGGTCGAGCAGCCGCTGCTTGTCGGAATGCGGGAGATCGGCGGTGAAGGCGGTGGGGACGCCGTGGTCGGTGGCGGTGGCGCCGAACTGGCGGAAATAGGCGCGGCGCTTGCGATGCGCCTCGATCAGGCCATCCCAGCTTGCGACGTCGCAACCGGTGAGCTCACCGAGCTTCGCGAGATTTTCGCGGAAGCCGACGGCATCGGGATCGGTGACACTATCGGGGCGATAGGTGGTGCGCACACGGCCGATCCAGCCGTCCTCTGCCATCTTCTGGTGGTGCGGCAGTTGGTCGAGCGCGCCCTCGGTGGTGGCGATCGTTTCGATGCCGAAGCGCTTGTGCAGCGCGCGCGGGCGGAACTCCGGCAGGGCCAGCTGCGCGTTGATGTGATCGTAGAGCGCATCGGCATTCCCTGATGTCAGCGGCTCCTCGCAGCCGAGCACGGCCGACATGGCGTGATCGACCCAGAGGCTCGACGGCGTGCCGCGGAAGAGATGATAATGCGCGGCGAAGGTGCGCCAGATGTCGCGGCCGGACGAAACGGGCTTGCCGTCGAGGCGGGGAACGCCGAGCTCGTCGAGCTTGACGCCGACGCTGTGCAGCATGCGGAAGAGATAGTGATCGGGAATGACGAGCAGCGAGGCGGCGTCCTCGAAGGGCTTGTCGTCGGCGAACCAGGAGGGTTCGGTGTGCCCGTGCGGGCTGACGATCGGGAGCCCGCTGACGCTCTCGTAAAGCTCGCGCGCTATGCTGCGCGTTGCCGGATCGGCCGGAAAGAGCCGGTCCGGATGCAGAAATCCATTGCCGATATCCATCTGTATTCCTCCCTGGTGCCTATCGGCCTAGCGCACAAAAAAAGATGCGGCAAGGGCTTTTAGTAACCAAACGGTTCACTTTGTGAATCGGCAGCGGCCCCTCTCGAAACGATTGACCTTGCGGCCTATTTCCGCTTTGGAGAGCGCAATCACATGACCGGTTCATCTGGCCGGTCGTGGCAAGGAGAGCCCGATGTCTGATCAGACCGATCGTATCACCCAACTCGAGGAAACCGTCGCCCATCAGGCAAAGACGATCGAGGAACTGTCCGATCAGCTGACGGAGCAGTGGAAGGTGGTCGAGCAGACGCGCGCTAAGCTGGACCGGCTGACCGAGCGCTTCCTTTCGCTCGAGGAACAAGCGCTGGAAGCACCCGCGATCACCCGGCCGCCGCACTACTGATCGTCCCGGCCTTGCCCTTTGCGGGCGAGATCACTATATCAGCGCTGCGAGGACGACCTCCCCCTTCTGGGCAAAAACTCGGGACGACCCGAACTATCCCACAGGGGTTATTCATGCGATCCACATCCGACCGTATTCGTCACGCCGTCAGCTTCGAACTCATTGGCCTTGCCCTTGTCACGCCTCTCGGCGCGCTGGCCTTCGGCATGCCTGTTGCCGATATCGGCGTCGTCGGCGTTGCCGGCGCCACGATCGCCACGGGCTGGAACTATCTCTACAATCTCGGCTTCGACCATGTGATGCAGCGCCTCACGGGCGGAACGAAGAAGAGCCTTGCCGTGCGCGTGCTCCATGCCGTGCTGTTCGAGGGTGGTCTGCTTGTGGCGCTCTTGCCGCTGATTGCCTGGTATCTCGGCGTCAGCCTGCTGCAGGCCTTCATGATGGACGTGTCCTTCGCGCTTTTCTATCTGGTCTATGCCTTCGTCTTCAATCTGGCCTATGACCGGATTTTCCCGCTGCCGGACTGGCAGGAGAAGGCGCCGGAGGCCGCGCGCGGCTGATCGGCGACACGCCGCGCCAAATGGCGTGGTTTGCGATCGCGGATTTCGGGTCTATATAGCGCCAGACCATCATTACTCAGCGAAAGACGACAGCATGGCCGCGACGATCCGTTACCACGAAGGCGACATTTCCGCCGCCGATGCAGCCCGCTACACCGGCGCGATCGCGATCGATACCGAAACGCTCGGCCTCGTACCGCGCCGCGACCGGCTCTGCGTCGTCCAGCTTTCGCCGGGCGATGGTTCGGCCGACGTGATCCGCATCGCGGCCGGCCAGACGGAGGCGCCGAACCTCGTGGCGCTTCTTTCGGATCCGACGCACGAGAAGATCTTCCACTATGGCCGCTTCGATATCGCCGTGCTCTTCAATGCTTTCGGCGTCACGACGACGCCGGTGTTTTGCACCAAGATCGCCTCGCGCCTCTGCCGCACTTATACGGACCGGCACGGGCTGAAGGACAATCTGAAGGAGATGCTTGAGGTCGATATCTCCAAGACCCAGCAATCCTCCGACTGGGGCGCGGAGACACTGTCGCAGGCGCAGCTCGAATATGCAGCGTCTGATGTGCTCTATCTGCATGCGCTGCGCGACAAGCTCACCCACCGCCTCATTCGCGATGGGCGGTTCGAGCATGCCACTGCCTGCTTCGCCTTCCTCCCCACCCGCGCCAAGCTCGATCTGCTCGGTTGGGACGAGACGGATATTTTCGCGCACAGCTGAGATTGCTTGCCAGCTTCTCACCGTCCAAAGGCTGAGTGTCCCGCCACGCACCGAAAGATTAGTGCTTCGTTAACAGTGAATCACTAGGATGCTCATTAACTTCTGAGCATTCCGTGGCGCGATGCAGCGTCCTCCAGGCACGCGAAACCGCCGGAGAATGCGAACAGCCCGATGAACGCGGCTTTCCTGTAACCTGCTTCAGCGCATTTTACGAAAGAGGAAGCATGCCATGTTGTCTCCGGTTCGTGCAGCGTCAAGCTCAAGCTTTCCCTCGCAGGGCTCCACCTCGGCGCTGAGCGCCAGCGACATCGTGCGCGGTGTCACCGCGGTTGCGCCCGTCAACCAGGTCGAGAGCCCGGACCTGACATCCGGCGCCACCGCCAAGCTCAACATCCTGCTGCTTGCCGTTCGCGCCCGCATGGTCGAGGCGCTGCTCAACGTGCTGACCGCCACCGGCGAGGCGCTTTCGCAGCCGCGCGACGATAACGAGCCGGACCTCGTCTTCGCATCGCGGCTTGCCGACGCGATCCAGAAACTGCCGGCCGCCAAGATCGAAATGATCGAGCGCCAGCTGGCGGCCCAGGGCCACGCCATCCCGCTGCGGCTGCTTGCCGAAGCGCTGCAGAACCCGGCCGGCCCCGCCGCGACGCGCATTGCCGCCTATCTCGAAACCATCGGCACAAGGGATCGCGATCTTGCAACGCGCGCCGTTCTCAAATCCTACAGCCAGAACGACGGTTCGCCGGCGCGCCCGGAACAGCGGCCCGAGATCAGCCTGCATCGCGATACGGTCGCGTCAGCGCCGCGCGCCGCGACGGCAACGTCCGAGAGCGCTGGAGCCAGGAACGCGGCGGCACCGGCTTCAAGCGGGACGATCGGCCACGAAAGCGACGTGATCGCGCAGGCCGCCGTGACCGACGAGGCACCCGCGGCTCCCGTCGCCGAGCGGGCGGAGCCGAAGGCTGCGATGACCGCCGCAAGCCCCACGCTTTCGACCGACGAAGCGGCGGAAGCGCCTGTAGCAACGAAGGCATCCGCTCCCCCTACCGAAGCGGAAGCAACCGAGGTCGCGGCTGAGCCGGCAATCACGCGCGACACCAAGGCCGATCCGATCATCCCCAAGAGCTGGGTCGGCATTCCGGCTTCGCTGTCGAAGGACGAGACCGACATGATCGTGGTCATCATCCGCGATCAGGCGACCGAGACACTGCTCGAGGCGACGGATGTCGAGCCTGCGGTCGATATCGACGTTCTGCTCGACGACACGCTGATCGCCGACACCCCTGATAATCTGAAGCGCCCCGCCGAGCAGATGCTGATGGCGAACGGGCTTGCGAAGCCGATGACAGCGCAAGCAGCCCCCTCTCCGCTAGAGGCTGTGGCGGCACAGGCTGCGGCGCGGCAGCCGACACAGGCGGATACCGACACGCCATCGGCAACGCGGCAGATGATCGACGCGACCTACGCGCCGGTTCTGATGAAGGTCATCGAAGGCGTGCCCTATGCGCCGCAGCCCTACGACTTCGCCAAGGACGAGACCGACGATGCCGGTTCTCGCGAAATGAACCGCGAGGACCACAACGGCAATATCGACCAAGGCGACGAGAACGAAGACGGCGACGAACAGGATGGCGCAGACGAGGCGGAGACGCCTGAGGCGCAGGTGCTTGCAACTGATGACGACGCTGCATTCATGGCCGCGCAGCAATCCGCGATCGCAGCACCCATGCTCGATGACGCGGGAGAGCCTATCCTGATGTTGCCGGGTCCCGGCCTGCCGATGGCGCCGGCAAGCGATGAGGCCTATGCGCGCTACCGGCGCATGGTTGGCTGGGAATAGCTCGGCCCGGAACGGGCGCGAGCCGCAACGACCAATCCTTCAAAACAAAGAACCCGCCGGAGCGATCCGGCGGGTTCTCTTTTTCTTCAAGCCTTGAAGGCTGGCGATTATTCGCCGCGGTTCTTCAGAGCCGCGCCGAGGATGTCGCCGAGCGAAGCGCCAGAGTCGGACGAACCGAACTGAGCAACGGCTTCCTTCTCTTCAGCGATTTCCAGAGCCTTGATCGAAAGCATGACCTTGCGGTCCTTCTTCGAGAAGTTGGTGACGCGAGCGTCAACCGTCTGGCCAACCGAGAAGCGCTCCGGACGCTGGTCGTCGCGATCGCGAGCGAGGTCAGCGCGGCGGATGAACGAGGTGATGTCTTCGTGGTCCACGAGCTTCACTTCGATGCCACCGTCGTTGACGGCGATGACTTCAGCCGAAACAACAGCGTTCTTGCGCAGGTCGCCGGAAGCGGCGGCTTCGCCGACCGAGTCCTTGCCGAGCTGCTTGATGCCGAGCGAGATGCGCTCCTTTTCGACGTCTACATCGAGAACGACAGCCTTAACGACATCGCCCTTGTTGTATTCTTCGATGACCTGTTCGCCCGGACGGTTCCAGTCGAGGTCAGAGAGGTGCACCATGCCGTCAACATCGCCGTCGAGGCCGATGAACAGGCCGAATTCGGTCTTGTTCTTGACTTCGCCTTCGACTTCAGTGCCAGCCGGATGGTTGCGAGCGAATGCCGCCCACGGATTTTCCAGCGTCTGCTTGAGGCCGAGCGAAATACGACGCTTGGACGGATCGACTTCGAGAACGACGACTTCGACTTCCTGGCTCGTGGACAGGATCTTGCCGGGGTGTACGTTCTTCTTGGTCCAGGACATTTCCGAGATGTGGATCAGGCCTTCGATGCCCGGCTCCAGCTCGACGAACGCACCGTAGTCGGTGATGTTCGTGACGGTACCGGAGATCTTCTTGCCTTCCGGATACTTGGCCTGGATGCCATCCCACGGATCCGACTCGAGCTGCTTCATGCCGAGCGAGATGCGGTGGGTTTCCTGGTTGATGCGGATGATCTGAACCTTGACCTGCTGGCCAATGGACAGGATTTCCGACGGATGGTTCACACGGCGCCATGCCATGTCGGTGACGTGCAGCAGGCCGTCGATGCCGCCGAGGTCAACGAACGCACCGTAATCGGTGATGTTCTTGACGACGCCGTCAACAACCTGGCCTTCTTCGAGGTTCTGAACGATTTCAGAACGCTGCTCGGCACGGGATTCTTCCAGAACCGTACGACGCGATACGACGATGTTGCCGCGACGCTTGTCCATCTTGAGGATTTCGAAGGGCTGCGGGTTGTGCATCAGCGGGGTAACGTCGCGGATCGGACGGATGTCGACCTGCGAACGCGGCAGGAAGGCGATGGCACCGTCGAGGTCAACCGTGAAGCCGCCCTTGACCTGGTTGAAGATAACGCCTTCAACGCGCTCACCAGCTTCGAACTTGGCTTCGAGCTTGACCCAGCTCTCTTCGCGGCGAGCCTTTTCGCGCGACAGAACAGCTTCGCCGAGAGCGTTTTCGATGCGCTCAACGTAAACTTCGACTTCGTCGCCGACCTTGAGCGTGCCGTCCTTGGCCTTGGCGCCGAATTCCTTGAGCAGAATGCGACCTTCGACCTTGAGGCCAACGTCGACAACGGCGGAGTCCTTCTCGATTGCCGTTACGATACCCTTGGTTACATAGCCTTCAGCCAGATCGTTCTTGGCAAAGGATTCTTCCAGAAGGGCCGCGAAATCTTCGCGAGAGGGAGTAGCTACTGACATGAAATCTCCTGCGTGTCCGAATCTTTGGACACGTATGCGCCGGTTGGTTCGTGTTGAATGAGCCTGATCCCCGTCCGCCCTCTCATCGAAGGCAATCCGGCGCTTGGACGGAATTTCAGGCTGTCGTTCAAGGCGGTCAGGGCAAAGCCTGGCGGAACGCCTCAAATCCTAGTTTCTGTTCAAGGCGGCATCGATGACCGATTTCGCGGCTTGAAACGCGGCTTCTATACTCATTTCCGACGTATCAAGCAAGTGCGCGTCTTCGGCTGGTTTCAAAGGGCTGTCGGCCCGTCCCATGTCGCGTTCGTCGCGTCGCTTGACGTCTTCGAAAATCGCCGCGAAATCGGCAGCGATCCCCTTGGCCTTGATCTCGTCGAAACGGCGCCTCGCGCGCACTTGCGCCGATGCCGTCACATAAAGCTTCACCGGCGCCTCAGGGCAGACCACCGTTCCGATGTCGCGCCCATCAAGCACCGTGCCCGGCGTACGCTGCGAAAACCTGCGCTGCGCCTCGACCAGCGCACGGCGCACCGACGGCATCACCGCGATCTTCGAGGCGGCTTCGCCGATCTCGTGCTTCGACAGGATATCGCGATCGAGGCCGGCGAGTTCAACCTCGCGGGCGATTTTTTCGGCCGTCGCCTCGTCATCCAGCGCCAGGCCGGCATCGAGCAGCGCCTTGGCGGTGGCGCGGTAGGTCAGCCCGGTGTCGAGGTGGTGGAAGCCATAGGTCTCGGCGATGCGACGCGACAGCGTGCCCTTGCCGGCCGCAGCCGGTCCATCGATGGCGATGACAAAATGGTCTGAACTGGTCGGCATGCTCGTCTTTCTATCCCGCCCGATCGTCCCGGGCCATTGCTGTCGGCCAAATTCGATCGGCCGGTGTCTCAATTATTTCCGGCTTCAGGCAAGCCGCCATAGCGGCGCACGAGATCCGTCATCTCGTCCTGACCTGCCGTTTCGCCGAGCCCTGCCGCGACCCCTTCGCGGTCGGCGATCGGCCGGTTCTGGCTGACCTTCCACTTGCCCTCGATGGCGGTGATCTCGATTTCCACGCCGACGATGCCCTTCATCTGCGCCTTCACATAGGCATCCGGCGCATCGCTGACGGCCCAAGGCTTTTCACGCGGCGTCTCGTGTTGCGTGGTCAGCGCGGTGATCTGAGCGAGCAACCAATCGGCGTCGTCGATGACGCGGGCGGTGCCGCGCACCTGCACCACGGCGTAGTTCCAGGTCGGCACCACCTTGCCGGTCTCGCGCTTGGTCTCGTACCAGGAGGGCGTGACATAGCTGTCGGCGCCCTGGAAGACGGCAAGCAGCTCGGCGCCATCTGCGAGATCGCGCCATTGCGGATTGGCCTTGGCCAGATGCAGCCGGAGCGTTCCCTTCTCGGACGCCGCCGCATCGAGAAGAAAAGGCACGGAATTGGCCATCAGGCCGGAGGCGCCGGTCGTGATCAAAAGGCCGAGCGGATGCGCCTTGATCAGCGCGTGCTGAACGCCGAGATCGTCTTCCCTGAAATGCGGTGGCTGATACATGTCGCCCATCCGTCTTGCCGCCGGAACCGGCCGGCGTCATGTTGCCCATCGAGTATTCGCGGCTCACTAGCACAAAGCAAAGGCCCGGTCATCTGCCGCGCAGGCGCGCGCTTGCGTTGGCGATACGTGAAGTTAGGCTTTGACATGGCGGCCCGCAACGATTATGGGGACCGGCTTATAAATTCCGAACAGAACGCCGGTTTCAACGGCATTTGCCGAACTCAGGTTCGGCCATTCTCACGATCACGAGGCTCAACAGTGGCGAAAGCTGAACTTGGAACCAAGCGTACCGATCCGGAAACCGGCAAGAAATTCTACGACCTGAACCGGAACCCGATCGTTTCTCCTTACACGGGCAAGACCTACCCGCTCTCCTTCTTCGTCGAAAGCTCGGCTGCGGCCGCTGCTGAAGCCGCGCAGGAAGAGGAAGAAGTGGCCGAAGTCGATACCGAAAGCACGGAAGTCGAACTGGTCTCGCTCGAAGACGCAGACGGCGATGCATCCGGCGACGATATCCCTGACATGGGCGACGACGACGTCGAAATCGAAGGCGATGACGACGACGATACCTTCCTCGAAGCCGACGAAGACGACGACGATGACGACATGAGCGACATCATCGGCGTGACCGGCGACGAAGAAGACGTCTGATTTCGAACAAGGATCGGCCCGGGCGAGAAAAATTCACCGGGCCGTTTTTTTTGGCTTGCCATCTGCGAAAACCGCACGTATTAAGCCGCCACTTCCCGAGGACAAGCGCTTCGCGAAGCATCCCAGGCCCGGCACAAACCGGTCCACCCTGATGGGGCTATAGCTCAGCTGGGAGAGCGCTTGCATGGCATGCAAGAGGTCAGCGGTTCGATCCCGCTTAGCTCCACCAAGTTTTTCTCCACACGTGATTGACCTGATCAAGGGCAAAGAAGCCTACCAAAGTCCGATGATCTTGACGGCACCTGCAGCGATTGATGCTAGCGCAAGATAGGTTACCGCAAGTTTTCCGGACGCGGCGACTTCGATCAAGCCGATCAGCTTAATACGCAAAAATTGTTCATTCGATTTCATAAAAGCGCTTCCCAACCATAGATGACATGATCGGCTTAAACGCACGGATATCACAGAAAAAGACAGTCTGATTTGATGTGACGAAAACCTATCACATCAAATCAGCGCTGGTTTGCCGTGATGGAGAAACTATCCACGAACATAGACATAAATTGCTCCGGCGATACCTGCGACCTAACGGCGTCGTAAAGAGCCATAAGCGGATTTTCCGACTTGTTGGTGGCTTTGACCAAACGGTTTTCGAGCGTCCTTTTGTCAAAGCTACTCCATCGGCTTGCAAACCTGGACGAGGTTGCCAGTATCGAACATGCTTCGCTATCCGAACGGTTTTTCTCGCTTTTTAGTAGCGTCACATCAGCGAGCAGTTCAGTGTATTTTATCGCATCCCATATCTTCTGGCGCCCTTTTTGGCGGCGCGTGGATACGTTCTTGACCTTAAAGCCGGGAACAAATTCCATTGCCATCTTCAAAGAAAGCAGCACGTATGCGCTGTGATCGTTGGGTGTTGGATCTATCTCGTAATGCTTGAGCAGATCACCTAGTTTCTCCACGCTCTCGTGCAGGGCGCGCCCGATTTCTTCCTTGTTATGTTTGTCAATTTCAGCACGGCCCTCGGGCGTGTCTGTTAACAGCGTGACACTACGAGTTTTTATAAGAATGGGGTCTGCCAAAGACCCTTCGAATTTTTTCGCGGGCATGTGCTGTCCTTTGTAGGGTTTAGTGGCGTGCCTACTTAGAAAGCATGCTGTTTGCTTTCAAAGATCGGCGAATCTAAGCTAACCTCATTTGATACAAACATACTCGGCCTCATTCATCCATGACACGACAGAGACGACGGCGGATCATTCATACCAGGCGCACCGCGACCGGGCTTGCACTCGCCGGAGCGATCTCGTTCTTGGCGGGGATGACGGATGCGACCGGGTTGGTGCTGAGCGGCGATTTCGTGTCGTTCATGACCGGGAATACGACGCGCGCCGCACTTTCGCTTGGAGCAGGCAATTTCGGGCATGCGGCCGTGCTGATTGCGGCGATCACCGTCTTCGTGCTCAGCAATGCCGCCGGGATCGTGCTTGCGCATTTCGCGGAGCGGCGGGTTTTCGTGGTGCTTGGCTGCGTCGGGCTGATGCTGGCAGGCGCCTCGCTGATGAGCGAGCCCGGCCTTGCGCTGCCCCGTTTCTATTTGATCGTCGCCTCCATGGGGATGGTGAACGCTGCGGTGGAGCATATCGAGGGGTTGCCGATCGGGCTCACCTATGTGACCGGGGCGCTGTCACGTTTCGGGCGCGGCATCGGCCGCTTTCTGATCAGCGATCGGCGGCTCGACTGGACGATCCAGATCGTACCCTGGCTCGGCATGCTGCTCGGCGCCATAGTCGGCGCGCTGCTGACGCAGGTTGCGGGTGCCTCAGCGCTTTGGGTGGTCGCCGCCTTCGCGATGTTGATCGCGCTGGCCGCTCTGCTGATCCCGAAGCCGCTGCAGCGGCGGTTCAACCAGTCGGCTGCCACGCGCGCGTCGGTCCAGCGCGCGAAGTGATCGTCGCACCATCGTCAGCGCGAATCAGCTAGACGTCGTTCCAGAACCGATGCAGGAACGGAGGCCCCCGCGTGTTTGTCTTCTCGAAACTCGTCTGGATTTTCGGCCAGCCCCTGTCGCTGGCTTTCCTGCTTGTCCTCGTCGCACTGATTGCGGGACTGATCCGCTTTCGCATCATCGGCCTGCTCGCGGCCGCCTGCGCTGCGCTGGTGCTCTTCCTCACGCTCTATACGACATCAGGCAATTATCTGTTGCAAGGGCTGGAGGATCGTTTCGCCAAGCCGCAGGATCCGGCTGAGCTCACATGCATGATCGTGCTTGGCGGCGGCTTCGAAAACGAGGTCAATACGTCCAGGCACGGGATCGAGATGAATGCCGGCGGAGACCGGTTCATCGAGACGCTGAGGCTGGCGCAGAAATATCCGCAGTCGCGGATTCTCGTCTCGGGCGGCGATGGGTCGATGTCTGGTGTCTACGAGGGCGATGCGGTCATGGCGGAGCGGTTCTTCCCGCTGTTCGGCGTGGCGAAGGAGCGGCTGGTCCAGGAGACGACCTCGCGGACCACCTTTGAAAACGCCATCAACACCAAGGACCTGCTCGCGAGCCAGGGGCTTTCCAACTGCCTGCTGATAACCTCGGGCTATCACATGCCGCGCTCGGTCGGGATCTTCCGCAAACTCGGGATCGACGTGACGCCATGGCCGACGGATTACCGTACAGACGGCCACGAGCACCTGGCGCTCGATTTCACCCAGCCAAACCGGAACGCGCAGAACATGACGACGGCGATCCGCGAATGGTTCGGCCTCGTCGGATATTACTTCGCCGGGCGCACCTCGGAGCTCTATCCGCGCTGAGCCCGGCCGTTCTCGGTTACTTCTTGGAGATGGTGACGAACTTGGTGCCGCGCACGCGGGTGGTGATGACGCAGGGATCTGTCTTCGGATCGCTGTCGGGACGGTCGCAGAAGCGCGGATGCATCTTCATGGCCAGCACCTTGTTGCCGAAGCGCTGCACGAAATCGTAGCCATAGGTCTTGGCGGTGGCGATCATGAAATAGCCGCCCTCGGCGACCTGCAGATAGAAATTGTAGACGCAGCCATCCTCGTCGCACTGCGGGCCCTTGGTGCCGTCGCAGGTCATTTCGCCCTCGTTGACGACGACGTCGACCAACCCGTCATTGTTGATGTCCTGATGGGTGACGAAGCCGTCGGAGAACTCGACCTCGGTGCATTGCTGCTTGAAATGATCCTTCTCGTAAATCTCAGGATCGGGAAGCAGCGACTGCTGGGCGTAGGCCGCGGTGGATACGGCCAGGGCCGCAACGAGGTTCAAGGCGATCAGCAGCGTTTTCACAGGTTCTCTTTTCGTCGGATAAGGACGGCATTGGTTCGCGAGTTTGGCTGATCCGCCTTGCGCCGCCCTTGCGGCCATGATTATTCGAGGGAAAGATCGCCATTGGAGCACGCGATGTCGCCATTCGTCTATCTCGACTATGCCGGCGTTGCCCTGTTTGCGGCAACGGGTGCGCTTGCCGCTTCGCGCAAGCAGCTCGATCTGATCGGCTTCCTGTTCTTCGCGGTCATCACGGGCATCGGCGGCGGCACGGTGCGCGACATCGTCCTGGGTCGTGTGCCGGTCTTCTGGGTTCTGAACCCCACCTATATCCTGGTCTGCTGTGCCGCCGGCGTTTTGGTGTTCTTCACCGCGCATATGGTGGAATCGCGCTACCGGCTGCTGATCTGGCTCGATGCCGTCGGGCTGTCGGCCTATTGCGCCATGGGCGCGGCAAAAGGGCTGGCCGCCACCGGCTCGCCGACCATCGCGATCGTCACTGGCATGCTGACGGCGACCTTCGGCGGCGTGTTGCGCGATCTTGTCGCCAACGAGCCCTCGGTGTTGCTGAGGCCGGAGATCTACATCAGCGCGGCGCTGGTCGGCGCGGCGATCTTCACCGGCGCCAATGAATTCGGGCTGCCGCTTTATGCAGCATCGGCCGCAGGCGTGCTTGCGGCATTCGCGGTGCGCGGCGGCGCGCTTTACTACGGCTGGACGTTTCCGACATACAAGGCAAAGCCCGGGCGGCATCCTGACGATGTAATGTGAAAATCGATCTGGATCAGGTGCTGATCAGGAGCGCTTGGGACGCAAGCGGATCACCACGTCGACATGGGCGATTTCCATGCCCTCCGGCGGCTCCGGCAGATTGTCGATGGTGAGGTTGCTGACTGGAATATCGAGCACATCGTTGTCGCCTTCCACGAAGAAGTGGTGGTGATCGGAGACATTGGTGTCGAAGTAGGTCTTGGCGCTTTCGACCGCGAGAACGCGGATCATGCCGGCTTCCGTGAACTGATGCAGCGTGTTGTAGACGGTGGCGAGCGATACAGGCACGCCGGCGACAACAGCCTCTTCGTGCAGTTCCTCGACGGTCAGGTGGCGATCGCCCTTTGCAAAGAGCAGGTCGCCGAGCGCGACGCGCTGGCGCGTCGGCCTGAGGCCAGCGCCCCGCAACCTTGCTTCAATGGTAAGAGGGGCTTCAGCCGCCATCAACAACTCCCGCTAATCTAGCGTCTCGCAATCATGTTTCTATTAGCCATATAACTTTTGCACGAATGGCTTTCAATAGTTTCAATGGGGACAACAGGTGCCAAAGCGCCGCGAAATCGGGCTTTTCGCGTAATTAGTGCTGGTCGGGGGCTTGGCCTTCCTGTATGCGACCACCAAATAAGGCGCGCAGCCGGTCCTTGGACGTGGGTGAAGCTCAGTCATGCTTATGCTTCATTTTCCGTCGAACTTGGATTAAACGTTCACATCCATCAGCTTAGTTGCGGGGGGAATTAGAGTTTTCATGGCGACGAAACAATCCAGCTTCAACTATGAGGAAATCCTGGCATGCGGCCGCGGCGAGCTTTTCGGCCCCGGCAACGCGCAGCTTCCTCTGCCGCCAATGCTCATGGTTCACCGCATCACCGACATCTCCGAAACCGGCGGCGCCTTCGACAAGGGCTATATCCGCGCGGAATACGATGTGAAGCCTGACGATTGGTATTTCCCCTGCCACTTCCAGGGCAACCCGATCATGCCGGGCTGCCTCGGCCTCGACGGCATGTGGCAGCTGACCGGCTTCTTCCTCGGCTGGCTCGGCGAGCCCGGTCGCGGCATGGCGCTGTCTACGGGTGAAGTGAAGTTCAAGGGCATGATCCGCCCGACCACGAAGCTGCTTGAATACGGCATCGACTTCAAGCGCGTCATGCGCGGCCGCCTGGTGCTCGGCACCGCCGACGGCTGGCTGAAGGCCGATGGCGAAACCATCTACCAGGCCTCCGACCTGCGCGTCGGCCTGTCCAAGGACAAAGACGCCTGATTGCACCGGGCATCCGTGCCCGGTTTTCCAAGTTAGAAAAAACGAAAAGGTCGAAACACATGAGACGGGTAGTTGTCACGGGTCTGGGCGTCGTTTCCTCGATCGGCAATGACGCCGCCGAGGTCACCGCTTCGCTGCGCGATGCCAAGTCCGGCATTTCCTTTTCCAACGATTTCGCCGAGCACGGCTTCAAGTGCCAGGTCTGGGGTCGCCCTTCGCTCGATCCGACGGACCTGGTTGATCGCCGCGCCATGCGCTTCCTGTCGCAGGGCGGTGCGTGGAACCACGTCGCGATGAAGCAGGCGCTCGCCGATTCCGGTCTTGAGGAAAAGGACTACAGCGAAAACGAACGCACCGGCATCATCATGGGCTCGGGCGGTCCTTCGACGCGCACGCTGATCGAAGCCGCCGAGATCACCATCAAGAACAACAGCCCGAAGCGCATCGGCCCGTTCGCCGTGCCGAAGGCGATGTCTTCGACGGCCTCGGCCACGCTCGCCACCTGGTTCAAGATCCACGGCGTCAACTACTCGATCTCGTCTGCCTGCTCGACGTCGGCGCATTGCATCGGCAACGCGGCGGAAATGATCCAGTGGGGCAAGCAGGACATCATGTTCGCCGGCGGCCACGAAGATCTCGACTGGACGATGTCGAACCTGTTCGACGCCATGGGCGCCATGTCTTCGAAGTACAACGACACGCCAGAGACGGCCTCGCGCGCTTATGACGCGACCCGCGACGGCTTCGTGATCGCCGGCGGCGCCGGCGTTCTGGTTCTCGAAGAGCTGGAACACGCCAAGGCCCGCGGCGCCAAGATCTACGCCGAAATCGTCGGCTACGGCGCCACCTCCGACGGCTACGACATGGTCGCTCCGTCGGGCGAAGGCGCGATCCGCTGCATGCGCCAGGCGCTCTCGACGGTGAAGGGCGATGTCGACTACGTCAACACGCACGGCACCTCGACGCCCGTCGGCGACAGCAAGGAAATCGGCGCGATCCGCGAAGTGTTCGGCAACAAGATCCCGCACATCCAGTCCACGAAGTCGCTGACCGGCCACTCGCTGGGCGCTGCCGGCGTGCAGGAATCGATCTATTCGCTGTTGATGATGCAGGCTGGTTTCATCGGCGAAAGCGCTCATATCACCGAGCTCGACCCCGAGTTCGACGGCGTGCCGATCGTGCGCAAGCGCATCGACGATGCCAAGATCGACATCGCGCTTTCCAACTCCTTCGGCTTCGGCGGCACCAACGCCACGCTCGTCTTCCAGCGCTACAACGGATAATAACATGACGGGAATCATGCAGGGTAAGCGCGGGCTTATCATGGGTGTCGCGAACAACCACTCCATCGCCTGGGGCATTTCCAAGGCGCTGGCGGCACAGGGCGCGGAACTTGCCTTCACCTACCAGGGCGATGCGCTGGGCAAGCGCGTCAAGCCGCTTGCCGCCGAAGTCGGCTCCGACTTCGTGCTGCCATGTGACGTCGAGGATATCGCTTCCGTCGACGCCACTGTGGACGCGATCGAGGAACGCTGGGGCACGCTCGATTTCGTCGTGCACGCAATCGGCTTTTCCGACAAGAACGAGCTCAAGGGCCTCTACGCCGACACCACGCGCGAGAATTTCAGCCGCACGATGGTGATCTCCTGTTTCTCGTTCACCGAGATCGCCAAGCGTTTGGCGCCTTTGATGAACGAAGGCGGCTCGATGCTGACGCTGACCTATAACGGCTCGACGCGCGTCATCCCGAACTACAACGTCATGGGCGTCGCCAAGGCCGCTCTCGAGGCCTCCGTGCGCTACCTGGCGGCCGATTACGGCCCACGCGGCATTCGCGTCAACGCGATCTCCGCCGGCCCGATCCGCACGCTCGCCGGCGCCGGCATTTCGGACGCCCGCGCCATCCTGTCATGGAACCAGCAGAACTCGCCGCTGCGCAAGACCGTGACGATCGATCACGTCGGCAACTCGGCGCTCTACCTGCTCTCCGACATGGCGGCAGGCGTGACCGGCGAAATCCACTTCGTCGACGCCGGCTTCAACATCACCTCGATGCCGGCGCTCGATACGCTGCGCAAGGCCGACGGCGAGTAAGCGGCAGCCAGCCAGAACCGAATGCAAGGCCATGCGCATTATATTGCGCATGGCCTTTTTCGTTTTCGATACTATTCTGCGGACCCGCAGATCAACACAGGCCCAGCCTTCGAGGCTGGGCGAGTAGGGAAAGCGATGATGAGATATTTCTTCGCGCTCGTGCACAAGGAGCCGGATAGCGCCTTCGGAGTCAGTTTTCCCGATCTGCCGTCTGTGTTTTCGGCAGCAGACGTCGGGGATCATCTGACCGCCAATGCGATCGAAGCTTTGCGGCTGTCGGCGGAAGACGAGGCTTTGCCGATACCGTCGTCCTTCGACGAGATCAGCGCACGTCCCGAGGTGCGGAGTGAGCTTGCGTCAGGCGCCTTCCTGGCGCGGATTCCGGTCAGGTGCGTGGCAAGCGCAGGTGGTGCGTAAGCGTCATGAAGCATTGCATGCCAAGCTTCTCGGCAACGCGAATTGATGCGCTGTTGTCGGCGCTGACTTGATAGCGCGGGAGCATGTTTCTCTTGGCAAGTTCGGCCAGGGCCGTGCGGACGACTTTGCCCGCGAGACCTTCGCCCCTCGAATTCTCGGCGGTATAGACGCCGCCAATCTCCCAGACCGCCCCATAGTTCCGGAAGACGAAGCAAAGCGATTGCGGCCGGTCCTGGTCACCGAGGATGCAGACAAAAGCCTCACCGGCATCGAGGAGGGTTTGCAGCCAGCTGCGGGCGTGCCCTTGCTTGTCAAGCGTGTCGAGAACGGCGTTTCCAGCTGCGACGGTGACAGCCACGTCGATATCGCGCTCGACGCTGCCCTGCCCGGTGTAAGATAGATAGCAGGCTCTCTGTTCTGTTGCGTAGCGCGTTGAAATGAGCCGTCGGTCGGCATCATTGGCCACCTTGAACACGACGCCGATATTTTCTGGCACGTGCTCGAGAAGCCGTTCTGTAAGGCGGGAGCGTCGCTTGAGACGAAAGCGACCCAATCCGCCTCGGGATAGACGTCCCGATCATAGGGGCTGGCGGAGACCTTGAGGAGTACGAGAGATCCCGATCCCGTGCAATCCGAGACGCGATGCGCAATGGTATCTTCGGGGAAGAGCGAAAGCTGCTTCAGCAGAACGATATTACGCAGAAGCTGCCGCTCAAGGTGGACGGCAGTCTCATGATGACGCTCTAAAGCGGGCAAGGTGACCTCGGACGCGACGATGCGGATCGAGATACCCCTAGGCCTTATTTCTTCGCCCACAAGACCTTGAAGCGGGCGTTGCGGCAGGTTTCGCCGCTTTCGCGGAAGCTCGCCGCCAGTACCGGCTCGTAGGGCAGGCCGCGGTTGGCGACCAGCAGGAGACGGCCGCCGGAGCGGAGCGAGGATGCCGCCGTCTTGATCATTGCCTGGCCGAGCGCCGGCTCGGCGGCGTGGCTTTCGTGGAAGGGCGGGTTCATGATGATCAGGTCGTACTTGTCCTTGACCGGCTCGCCCGCCAGATCGTGCCAGAAGAAGCGTGCCGGTACATTCGGGCAGTTCTCCTCGATGTTGGCCTTGGCGGCCTCCAGCGCGGCGTAATTCGCCTCGTAGAGGTCGAGGCGGCTGACACCGGGGGAGCGTTCCGCCATTTCGACAGAGAGATAACCCCAACCGGCGCCGAAATCGGCGACGTCGCCGGTGAAATCGACTGGCAAGCGCGAGGCCAGCAGTTCCGAGCCATCGTCGATGCGGTCGTGCGAGAACATGCCGGCGGCAGCCTCGAAGCGGCCGTCGACGCGCACAGCCGGCTTGGCGAACTTGGCGATGATTTCGGACGGATCGGCGGGCGCGCCGAACCAGAAAGCAACGCCGTGGTATTTCGGCATGTGCTCGAGCGACAGGCCGAAGGCTTCCATGCGCTTGCGCAGCGGCTGGATACCGTCTTCCTTGCCGCCGGCGACGACGACGAGGCCGCCCATCTTCACGCGGGTGAGTGCTTCGGCGATATTCGCCTCGTTCTCGCCCTTGTGCTTGTTGCAGAGAACCAGAACGGCATCGTAGTCCTCGCCTTCGACCTCAGGCGTGGTTTCGATGCGCTGGGCGATGAGCTGGCGGTACAGCGGACGGAAGCCCTGTACGGCGCTCAGCGCGGCGGCAAAGCCCTGCGGCAGGGCGAAGCCAGCCTCGGCGCCGAGGAAGAGCACGCGCTCGCCCTCGCCGGGCGCCTCGACGGTGCCGCTTACAAAGGGGTGGAACAGTGTCTTCAGCGTCTCGCTGCTCATCGTTTTATCTCGATCCTGAATAGAAAAAGGGCGCGAGAAGATTCCCGCGCCCATGAAGTCTTCGGAAGGCGCAGCTTACTCGGCTGCTTCTTCCTTCTTCTTGTCGGCAGGGATTTCCTGGCCGGTTGCCTGGTCGACAACCTTCATCGACAGGCGGACCTTGCCGCGCTCGTCGAAGCCGAGGAGCTTGACCCAAACCTTCTGGCCTTCCTTGACGACGTCCTGGGTCTTGGCAACACGCTCGGAAGCGAGCTGCGAGATATGGACGAGGCCGTCGCGGGCGCCGAAGAAGTTGACGAAGGCGCCGAAGTCGGCGGTCTTTACAACCGTACCTTCGTAGATCACGCCGATTTCAGGCTCGGCAACGATCGAGTGGATCCACTTGCGGGCCGCTTCGATTTCCTTGCCCGAGGAAGATGCGATCTTCACGGTGCCGTCGTCTTCGATGTTGATCTTCGCGCCGGTCTTTTCGACGATTTCGCGGATGACCTTGCCGCCGGAGCCGATGACTTCACGGATCTTGTCGACCGGGATGTTCATGACTTCGATGCGCGGAGCGAATTCGCCGAGCTGCGAACGGCCTTCGGAGATCGCCTTCGACATTTCGCCGAGGATGTGCGTGCGACCGCCCTGTGCCTGGCCGAGAGCGACCTTCATGATCTCTTCGGTGATACCGGCGATCTTGATGTCCATCTGCAGCGAGGTGATGCCGTCGGCAGTACCTGCAACCTTGAAGTCCATGTCGCCGAGGTGGTCTTCGTCGCCGAGGATGTCGGAGAGAACGGCGAAGCGGTCACCTTCGAGGATCAGGCCCATGGCGATACCGGCAACCGGCTTAGCCAAAGGAACGCCTGCGTCCATCAAAGCGAGCGAGGTGCCGCAGACGGTTGCCATCGAGGACGAGCCGTTGGACTCGGTGATCTCAGAGACGACGCGCAGCGTGTAGGGGAACTGTTCAGCCGAAGGAAGCATCGGGCGGATAGCGCGCCATGCGAGCTTGCCGTGACCGATTTCGCGACGGCCAGGCGAACCCATGCGGCCGGTTTCGCCAACGGAGTAGGGAGGGAAGTTGTAATGGAGCAGGAAGCGCTCCTTGTACATGCCCGTGAGCGAGTCAACGTACTGTTCGTCTTCGCCGGTGCCGAGCGTGGCAACGACGATCGCCTGCGTTTCACCGCGGGTGAAGAGAGCAGAACCGTGGGTGCGCGGCAGGAGGCCGACTTCCGATACGATCGGGCGAACGGTCTCGAGGTCGCGGCCGTCGATGCGGCTCTTGGTGTCGAGGATGTTCCAACGAACGATCTTGGCCTGCAGGTGCTTGAAGATCGCGCCGATGACTTCGGCGGTGTACTTCGGCTCTTCGCCCTCAGGGAAGAAGTGCGCCTTGACCTTCGCCTTGACGGCGTCGACGGCAGCGTAGCGTTCAGCCTTCTGCGTGTTCTTGTAGGCGGTGCGCAGCTCGGCTTCGAAGTGCTTCAGCATTTCGGCTTCGAGTTCGGAGAAGTCTTCCGGCTGGAAGTCGCGCGGCTCCTTGGCAGCCACTTCGGCGAGCTTGATGATCGCGTCGAGAACCGGCTGGAAGCCCTTATGGCCGAACATGACGGCGCCGAGCATGACTTCTTCGTTCAGTTCCTTGGCTTCGGATTCAACCATCAGAACGGCGTCGTGCGTACCGGCGACAACGAGGTCGAGGATCGACTCGTCCATCTCGTCGAGATGCGGGTTCAGGACGTATTCGCCGTTGATGTAGCCGACGCGTGCGCCGCCGACCGGGCCCATGAAGGGAACGCCAGAGAGCGTCAGAGCAGCCGAAGCGGCAACCATCGACAGAACGTCCGGGTTGTTTTCCAGATCGTGCTGGACAACGGTGACGACGACCTGCGTGTCGTTCTTGTAGCCTTCAGGGAAGAGCGGGCGGATCGGGCGGTCGATCAGGCGCGAAACCAGCGTTTCGTTTTCCGACGGACGGCCTTCGCGCTTGAAATAGCCGCCGGGGATCTTGCCGGCTGCGTAGGTCTTTTCCTGGTAGTTGACGGTCAGCGGAAAGAAGTCCTGGCCAGGCTTCGGCGCCTTGGCGGAAACGACGGTGGCGAGAACCACGGTTTCGCCGTAGGTCGCGAGAACGGCGCCGTCAGCCTGACGGGCGATCTTGCCGGTTTCGAGCTTCAGCGGGCGGCCTGCCCACTCGATTTCCACGGAATGAGTGTCGAACATATGTCTTGTCCTTCAATGCGGAGGCGCGCCATTGGCCCTGAGGCACGGCGCAGACGACCGCAATTGTTGATGACGCATCATGGGCAAGACAACGGGAGGCTTTGCGGTCTCGATTTCCTCGTCGAGAAAATCGGGCCAAGGTGTGCGCCTTGGCCGAAAGCATCCGGCAATCCTGCCCCATGACAGGTCAACGGTTGGTTTTGCGGATCCGGCCCATCCGGGTCCGCGGGCAGTCCCGCAAACGCCTGCGGCGTCTTGCGGTGTCGGAGAAACGTTCCCCGGAAACAAATGCGGCGGGCGTCCATAAGGAGCGCCCGCCGGCAAAGCCTTAGCGGCGGATACCCAGGCTGGTGATCAGCTTGGTGTAACGGCCTTCGTTCTTCTTCTTGAGGTAGTCAAGAAGCGAGCGGCGGCTGGAAACCATCGTCAGCAGGCCACGGCGGGAATGGTTATCCTTCTTGTGGCCCTTGAAGTGTTCCGTGAGGTTGTTGATGCGCTCGGTGAGGATCGCAACCTGAACTTCGGGCGAACCGGTGTCGCCTTCGAACGTTGCGTATTCCTTGATAAGTGCCGTCTTGCGCTCAGCAGTAATCGACATCGGATGTTCCTTTCGATGAGAGGAGATAAGGTCGCCAAAAGCCGGGATGTCGTCCAGCTTTGGCCGCGAATGCATTCAAGCAATGCCTGATGCTGGCGCTGCCTATAAACCATTCAGGCAGCAAAGGGAAGAGGCGTGCCCGGCGCGTCGGCGCCGGGTTCAAAACATCAGCCGAAGACGCGCTTGGGGCGGAACTCGCCCTGGCCGATTTCGCCGATGGCGATCAGCTTGCCGCGGGCCGTGGCATAGGCTTCGCTTTCTTCCACCGGCGCATCGCGGCCGCGCACCAGGATGGGGTTGCCCATCTTCAGGCGGTGGGCCTGGTCGTCGTTGACGATCAGATGCGGCAGTGAGGAGAGCGCTTCGCTGGTGTCGATCAGAAGCGCATCGAGTGCCGCCAGGCGTTCTTCGTCATCCTGAATGTCTTCCAGTGCGACGAGCTCGGCGAGCGGGATCATCGTATCCTCGGCAAACGGTGCAACGAAGCTGCGGCGCAGGCCGGAGATGTGGCCGAAGCAGCCGAGATCACGGCCGAAATCGCGAGCGAGCGCGCGGACATAGGTGCCCTTGCCGCACTCGACTTCGAAGTGCGCGGTGTTCTCATTCTCGCATTCGAGCAGCGTCAGGCGATAGATCTCGACCTCACGCGACGGGATTTCGACCGTCTCACCCTCGCGGGCAAGGTCATAGGCGCGCTCGCCGGCGATCTTGATCGCGGAGAACTGCGGCGGGACCTGGCTGATCACGCCGGTGTAATTCGGCAGCAACGCCAGGATCTCGTCTTCCGTCGGACGCTTGTCGGAGCTCTCGATAACCTCGCCCTCGAGATCATCGGTCGAGCGCTGTTCGCCCCAGGTCACGGTGAATTCGTAGATCTTGCGGCCGTCCATGACGTAGGGAACGGTCTTGGTCGCGTCGCCAAGCGCGATCGGCAGCATGCCCGAAGCCAGCGGATCGAGCGTACCGGCGTGGCCGCATTTCTGCGCCTTGAACAGCCACTTGATCTTGGAGACGGCTTCGGTCGAGCCGAAGTCGACGGGCTTGTCAAGGATAAGCCAGCCCGAGATCGGGCGGCCTTTGGGCTTGCGTGGTTTGGACATAAGGCTCTTCTGTTACTTTTCGTCGGTATCGCCGTCCTCAAGGTCGCGCATGACCTCGGGCGAGCGCAGCAGCTCGTCGATCTTCTTGTAATTGTCGAAGCTCGTATCGTCGCGGAAGCGGATCTCGGGCATGAATTTCATCTGCCGGAGATGCGGGCCGAGACGGCCGCGGATGAATTTGGCGTGGCGGTTGAGCGCCGTGATGACCGTCTCGTGATCCGACACGCCGAGCGGCGTGATGAAGGCGGTCGCGACCTTGAGGTCGGTCGACATGCGCACTTCGGACACGGAAATGACGGTCTTTTCCAGGAGGTCGTCGCGCACTTCGCCGCGCTGCAGGACCTGGGTGATCGCGGCGCGCACCTGCTCGCCGACGCGCAGCATGCGCTGCGACTGTGCTGTCGAGGTTTTTGTTGCCATTGTTCTTTGCCTCAAAAATCTGGGGCCTCAAAAGTCCGGGGCCTCAAAAGGTTCGGGCGCCGGCCTCATATGATCCGGCGCCCGTCCACAACTCTAGTCTCGCACGATCAGAGCGTACGGGTGATATGCTCGACGCGGAAGCATTCGATGACATCGCCCGCGCGGATGTCTTCGTAGTTCTCGAAGGCCATACCGCATTCCTGACCGACCGGAACTTCCGAGACTTCGTCCTTGAAGCGCTTGAGCGTCTTGAGCTTGCCTTCGTGGATGACAACGTTGTCGCGGATGAGGCGGACGCCAGCACCACGTTCGACCTTGCCTTCGGTAACGCGGCAACCCGCGACCTTGCCGGTCTTGGTGATGTTGAACACCTCGAGGATCTCGGCATTGCCGAGGAAGGTTTCGCGGCGCTCCGGCGTGAGCAGACCCGACATCGCTGCCTTAACGTCATCCACCAGATCGTAGATGATGTTGTAGTAGCGGATCTCGATACCTGCGCGTTCAGCAGCGACACGCGCCTGTGCGTTGGCACGAACGTTGAAGCCGATGATCGCGGCGTCGGAGGATTCGGCAAGCGCCAGATCCGATTCGGTGATGGCACCGGCGCCCGAATGGACGATACGGGCCCGCACTTCGTCGGTGCCGAGCTTGTCGAGAGCACCGATGATCGCTTCGATGGAACCCTGCACGTCGCCCTTGATGAGCAGCGGGAATTCCTTGAAGCCGGTGTTCTGCAGCTTGCTCATCATCTGTTCGAGCGAACCGCGCTGGCCGGTCTGGCGGGCAACCGCCTTGTCGCGGGCCAGACGCTGGCGATATTCGGAAATCTCGCGCGCACGGCTCTCGTTTTCGACGACGGCGAACTTGTCACCCGCAGCAGGCGTGCCGGACAGGCCGAGCACTTCGACCGGCATGGCCGGACCCGCTTCCTTGACGTGGTCGCCCTTGTCGGTGACGAGCGCGCGAACGCGGCCCCACTGATCGCCGGCAACGATGATCTGGCCGGGCTTCAGCGTGCCCTTCTGGACGAGGACGGTCGCAACCGCACCACGACCACGGTCGAGCTGGGCTTCGATGACGATACCTTCGGCAGTACGCGTCGGGTCGGCCTTGAGGTCGAGGATTTCGGCCTGCAGCAGAACGGCTTCGAGCAGCTTGTCGAGGTTGGTCTTGTTCTTCGCCGACACTTCGACGTCGAGCACTTCACCGCCGAGCGATTCAACGAAGACTTCGTGCTGCAGAAGCTGCTGACGGACCTTGTCCGGGTTGGCTTCGTGCTTGTCGATCTTGTTGATCGCCACGATGATCGGAACACCAGCCGCCTTGGCGTGGCTGATGGATTCGATCGTCTGCGGCATGACGCTGTCGTCGGCCGCGACCACGAGGATCGCGATGTCGGTTGCCTGCGCACCACGGGCACGCATGGCCGTGAAGGCGGCGTGGCCGGGGGTGTCGATGAAGGTGATCTTCTGGCCGTTCTGTTCGACCTGATAGGCACCGATGTGCTGGGTGATGCCACCGGCTTCGCCCGAGACGACGTTTGCCTGACGGATGGCGTCGAGCAGCGAGGTCTTGCCGTGGTCGACGTGACCCATGATGGTGACGACTGGCGGACGCGAAACCATTTCACCGGCATCGTCGGCCCGGTCGAAGATACCTTCTTCAACGTCGGATTCCGAAACGCGCTTGACGGTGTGGCCGAATTCGCCGGCGATGAGTTCCGCGAGGTCGGCGTCGATGACGTCGCCCGGCTTCATCATCTGGCCTTCCTTCATCAGGTACTTGATGACGTCGACGGCGCGTTCAGACATACGCTGCGACAGTTCCTGAATGGTGATGGTCTCAGGCAGGATGACTTCGCGAACAACCTTTTCGCGGGTTTCCTGGATCTGGCTGCGGCGGAACTTTTCCTGGCGACGGCGCATTGCTGCCATCGAGCGGCCACGGTTGTTGCCGTCGTCATCCGTGCTTGCAGCCGTGATCGTCAGCTTGCCCTGGCGGCGACCATCGTCACCCTTCGGACGCGCGGTAACCGGCTTTGCCGGTTCCGGACGCACGACGCGGCCACGCGCCGGAGCGCCACCGCGCGGTGCACCGCCGCGATCGTCTTCATCATTTTCGCGGCGACGGACGCCGGGGGCAGCCGGTGCGCCACCGGGAGCCGGACGGGCCGAAGACGGCGCATCGGTGCGGCGAACGGCGGGTGCCGCGGCCTGGGTGCGCGGTGCTTCGGCAGCGGCCGGAGCGGGAGCGGCTGGTGCCGGCGGAGCGGCAGCGGCCGCAGCGGCGCGTTCGGCTTCCTCGGCGGCAAGGCGCTTGGCTTCTTCAGCGGCGGCGGCCTGGCGGACGATCTCTTCGGCGGCGCGGCGCTTTTCTTCCTCGGCGCGGCGAACCGCATCCTCGGCGTCACGAACCTGGGCCATGGCGAGCGCACGGCGGCGCGCGTCCATTTCTTCCGGCGACAGATGGTTCAGAACCACCGGGCGCGGACGATCCTGCTGGCGCGAAGGCTGCTGGGATTGCGGACGGTTATACTGCTGGCCGCTCGGCTGGTTATAGCGCTGCGGCTGCTGGGGCTGCGGCGGGCGGGCCTGCTGAACAGGCGCCGGCGCCGGTGCTGCCGCTGCCTGTGCTGCGGGCGCAGGAGCGGGTTCGGCGGCGCGTACGGGCGCTGCCGGTGCTGCCACCGGGGTGATCGGGCGCTGTTCGTCTTCCGGGCGCATCGGGCGCCGCTTGCGGGTCTCGACAACGACCGCCTTGGTGCGACCGCGGCCCATATCCTGGCGCACGGTGCCCTGGCTTACGCCCGACGGTTTCAGGGTCAGAGTCTTCTTGCCCGGGCCGTTCAGTGTCTTGTCGTCATTGCTATCGGTCATTCGTTCCCGTTCCTTCGGACAGGGAGCGATGACGTCATCAGTCCCTGTCAATCAAAATGTCGATCAATGACATCGGGCCGGACAAGTCCGGTGACCGTATCATTGTTTTTGCCGGCCAGCGCCGCCCGCTGCCCGGGACTGACCGCCATTGCGGTACTGTTCGAGCATCTTTGCGCGCTTCACTACACCCTCACCCGCCTGCCCTGCAAGCACTGCAGCATGGATAAAAGCGTTCTGACCCATCAGGCCTTCCATTTCGCTCTCCGAGAAGAGTTTGTAGGAAGGTATTTCCTCCTCGGTCTCCATTCCGAGGTGCCAGGCCTTGCGGGCCTGGTCGATCTTTCTCACGCCGTCGGCCGCCGCGTCCGTTGCATGGAACACGGCAAGCGCCGCGCCACTGCGGATCGCGGCATCCACCTTCGAGGCGCCGGTGATGAACTGTCCGGCCTTGCGGGCCATGTTCATCATCTGCATCAGTTGCTGCATCAGCAGCTTGTCGACGGTCTCGCCGAGATCGGCGGCCGCCTTCACATCCGTTTTCAGGGCGCGGGCGAAGGATTTCTTCGCCACCGCCTTGTCGACCAGAGCGCGGTCGATCTTCACCCAGCAGCCGCGACCCGGAAGCTGACGCTTCAGGTCGGCCACCACCGTCCCATCGGGAGCGGCGACGAAGCGGATCAGCTCATCCGGCGATCCGCTTTCGCGCGTCACGATGCACATGCGACCATTCACGTCATAACCTGCAAGATCGTCGTCCTCAGGAGAAACGGTAGGCTCACGCGCAGACATTAAACTTCCTGCTCGGCCTCGGGAGCTTCTTCAGCTTCCGCTTCCTTCGCAAGGTCCTCTTCGGTGATCCAGCCAGCCGCGAGGCGGGCCTGAACGACCATCTGTTCAGCTTCGACGCGCGAAACGTCGAACTTCGAGAACAGGCCCTCGAACTTCTTGGTCTCGCCGTTCTTGCGCTCGCTCCAGCCGACGAGATCGTCGGCTGCGCAGCCGGCGAAGTCTTCCATCGTCTTGATGCCGTCCTCACCGAGGGCAACCATCATCTGGGCGGTCATGCCGTCGATGCCACGCAGTTCGTCGGAAACGCCGAGCGCCTTGCGCTTCTCGTCCATCTCGGCTTCGAGCTTTTCGAGATATTCGCGGGCGCGGGTCTGGATTTCCTGCGCGGTGTCTTCGTCGAAACCGTCGATCGAGGCGATTTCGTCGAGTTCGACGTAAGCGAGCTCCTCAACGGCGGCGAAGCCTTCGGAGGCCAGAACCTGGCCGACCATTTCGTCGACGTCGAGCGAATCCATGAACAGGTTGGTGCGCTCGTTGAATTCCTTCTGACGGCGTTCCGATTCTTCGGCTTCCGTCATGATGTCGATATCCCAGCCGGTCAGCTGCGAAGCGAGGCGAACGTTCTGACCGCGGCGGCCGATGGCCAGCGACAGCTGCTCGTCCGGAACCACGACTTCGATGCGCTCCGCATCTTCATCGAGAACGACCTTGGCGACTTCAGCCGGCTGCAGGGCGTTGACGACGAAGGTCGCCGGGTCCTGCGACCAGGGAATGATGTCGATCTTTTCGCCCTGAAGCTCGCCGACAACGGCCTGAACGCGCGAACCACGCATACCGACGCAGGCACCAACAGGATCGATCGAACTGTCGTTCGAGATCACGGCGATCTTGGCGCGCGAACCCGGATCGCGGGCAACCGACTTCACCTGGATGATGCCGTCGTAGATTTCCGGCACTTCCATGGTGAAGAGCTTGACCATGAACTGCGGATGCGTGCGCGACAGGAAGATCTGCGGACCGCGCTGTTCGCGACGAACGTCATATACGTATGCACGGACGCGATCGCCATAGCGGACGTTTTCGCGCGGGATCATTTCGTCGCGGCGGATGATGCCTTCGCCACGGCCGAGGTCGACGATGACGTTGCCGTATTCGACGCGCTTGACGGTGCCGTTGACGATCTCGCCGACGCGATCCTTGAATTCGTCGAACTGGCGATCACGCTCGGCTTCGCGGACCTTCTGGACGATGACCTGCTTGGCGGACTGGGCGGCGATACGGCCGAAATCCATCGGCGGCAGCGGATCGGCGATGAAATCGCCAAGGGCTGCGTCCGGGTTACGGTCGCGGGCCAGCTCGAGCGGGATCTGCGTCGAGTAGTCCTCGGCAGCCTCGACAACCTCGAGAAGACGCTGGAGGCGGATTTCGCCGGTCTTCGGGTTGATGTCGGCGCGGATGTTGGATTCAGTGCCGTAGCGCGAGCGCGCCGCCTTCTGGATCGCGTCCGCCATCGCGGCGAGCACGATCTCGCGGTCGATGACCTTTTCGCGGGCGACTGCATCTGCGATCTGCAGAAGTTCGAGCCGGTTCGCACTGACTGCCATGTGTTTTGTCTCCGTCTAGGCGTCCAGGCTTCCCTTGCCCGGCGCCACAAGTTGATCGGTTTATTCTTCGTCTTCCGCTTCGTTCTGGTTCGCGGCCTCTGCCTTCGCCAGCTTGTCGGCGCGCAGGGCATCACGGATCAGATCGTCGGTCAGAATGAGTTTCGCATCGGCAAGCGCCGTGAACGGAATGACGATCGCCTTTTCCTCGCCGGCCGGAGCTTCGTCACGCTCGAGCGTGAAGCCATCGACGTCGCTGGAAACGATCTTGCCGCGGAAGCGCTTGCGACCACCGACGATGATCGAGGTCTCGCACTTCAGGAGATGGCCCTGCCAGCGCACGAAATCGGACTTGCGCACCATCGGGCGATCGATGCCGGGCGACGACACTTCCAGATGATACTCTTTATCGATCGGATCTTCCACATCGAGAACAGGAGAAACGGCCACCGAGACCTCCTCGCAGCCTTCGACATCCATGGTTCCGTCGTTGCGCTCGGCCATGATCTGCATGGTGGCGCCGTTCTGGTTGAGCATGCGCACGCGGATCAGGCGGTAGCCGAGGTCGATGAGGACAGGCTCGATGATGGCGGCGAGGCGCTGGTCGAGGCCAGTCTCGGTGATCAGCCGCGGCTCAAGTTCATTGTCTGCGTTCGTCGAATCCGACAAGCGATGCGCTCCTAAGCGATATTTTCGGGCGATCGCGGTAATAAAAAAGAGCGGGTCCTTGCGGCCCACTCCTCATCAATGCGATCAAGATTTGAGAGCCATATAGGCCCGTTTCCGCGAAATAGCAAGCTCCATCGGCGGTGCGGCGCGGTTGCGGCAGGCACTCGGTGGCCTTGATCGCCGTTTCGCTTATATAGCTTGGCGCAGCGCATGGCATTCGACGGGAGGAATCGTGGCCTATACTTCATCGACACTGGCACCGCTCAGGCACGAGACCTACCGCACCATCTGGTTCGCCAGCATCGCCTCTAACTTCGGCGGCCTGATCCAGGCGGTCGGCGCCGCGTGGATGATGACCATGATCACCGCGTCGGGCGACATGGTGGCGCTGGTGCAGACCTCCACCGCTCTGCCGATCATGCTCTTCTCGCTGGTTTCGGGCGCGCTGGCCGACAGCTTCGACAGACGGCGGGTGATGCTGACGGCGCAGTGTTTCATGCTGGCGGTCTCGGCGCTGCTCAGCATCTTCGCCTTCTTCGGCATCCTCTCTCCCTGGCTTCTCCTGTTCTTCACCTTCCTGCTCGGCTGCGGCACGGCGCTCAACAATCCCTCCTGGCAGGCGTCGGTGGGAGACATGGTGCCGCGCGCCGATCTGCCCGGCGCGGTGACGCTGAACAGCGTCGGCTTCAACATTACCCGCAGCGTCGGGCCGGCGATCGGCGGCATCATCGTCGCGGCCGCCGGCGCTGCTGCTGCCTTCGCCGTCAATACGATGAGCTATTTCGCGCTGATCTATGCGCTGATGCGCTGGAAGCCGACCTATCCCGCGACCACGCTGCCGCGCGAGGCGCTCGGGAGCGCCATCTTCGCCGGGCTGCGCTACATCTCGATGTCGCCCAACCTGCAGAAAGTCATGCTGCGCGGGCTGATCTTCGGCATCAGCGCCAGCTCGATCCTGGCACTCCTGCCGATCGTGGCGCTGGAGTTGGTGGTCGGCGGCCCGCTCACCTACGGCCTGATGCTCGGCTCCTTCGGCATCGGCGCTATCGGCGGCGCGGTGCTGAACGCAAGGCTGCGCGAGCGCTTCTCCAGCGAGACGATCGTGCGCCTGTCGTTTGCCGGCTTCGCGCTCAGCGCCGCGATTGCCGCCTTCAGCCCGGTTTCGGCGGTCACCTGCTTGGGATTGGTGATCTCGGGCGCCTGCTGGGTGCTGGCGCTGTCGCTGTTCAACACCATCGTGCAGCTGTCGACGCCGCGCTGGGTGGTCGGCCGGGCGCTGTCGCTCTACCAGACCGTGACCTTCGGCGGGATTGCCGGGGGCAGCTGGATCTGGGGTATCGCCGCCGACAATTACGGCGTCGCCAACGCGCTGCTGATGTCGGCTGTCGTCATGCTGCTCGGCATCGTCATCGGGCTGAAATTCGCCATGCCTGCTTTCGAGACGCTCAACCTCGATCCGCTCAACCGCTTCACCGAGCCGTCGCTCGGCCTCGATATCACGCCGCGCAGCGGGCCTGTGGTCATCCAGGTCGATTACGAGATCGACGATCTCGACGTGCCGGAATTCCTGAAGCTGATGGGCGAGCGGCGGCGCATCCGCATCCGCGACGGCGCCCGCAACTGGGCGCTGATGCGCGATCTGGAAAAGCCGGGCTCCTGGACCGAGACCTACCACACGCCGACCTGGGTCGAGTATATCCGCCACAACCAGCGGCGAACCCAGGTGGACGGCGAAAACACCGACCGGCTAAGGGCGCTGCATCGCGGCGAAGCGGGGCCGCATGTGCACCGGATGATCGAACGCCAGGCCATTCCGCCCAGCGACGACCTGTTCTTCAAGGCGCATATCGACCTGCACCACTAGAATTTACTTGAGCTTGCCGATCATGTGGGCCTCGGGATAGCAGGTCGGCTTCATGCCGTTCTTTTCCTGCCACTGGCCGATGGAGCGGCGCGTCTTGTAGCCGGGCAGGCCATCGGAACCGCCGACATCGTAGCCCTTCTTTTCCAGCGCCTTCTGCATGGTGGCGACATCCGAGCGCAGCATCTTGCCGACATCGCCCCAGGCGCCTTCGAACGCGCCGGAGCCATAGGCGATGCGGTCCGCGAGATTGCCGATGTAGAGCGCGTAGAGATCGGAATTGTTGTATTCCTTGATGACGTAGAAATTCGGCGTCACCAGGAATTCCGGCCCGTCGCGGCCGGCCGGCACCATCATCATGCCCGTCGCGTTCTTCTCGCCCGAGGGGAAGGCCTTGCCGGAGATGCGGTCGATGCCGAGCGAATTCCAGTGGGCGATCGGCTTGCCGAGATCGGGCCCTTCCTGCGCACAGGAGACGTTTTCGGGGATCGTCACCTCGTAGCCCCAGCTGCGGTTTGCCTGCCAGCCCTTCTTGACCAGGAAGTTGGCGATCGAGGCCAGCGTATCGGGAACCGAGGTCCAGATGTTGCGGTGACCGTCGCCATCGAAGTCGACGGCGTATTTCAGATAGCTCGTCGGCATGAACTGCGGCTGGCCGAGCGCGCCGGCCGACGATCCCTTGAAATCGGCCGCCGCGACATCACCGCCGTCGATGATGTGCAGACCGGCAATCAGCTCGGTGCGGAACATCTCCTTGCGGGTGGACATGAAGGCCTTGGTGGCCAGCACCTCGATGCCCGAATTCGGAATCTTGGCAGCGCCGAAGCCGGTCTCGCGGCCCCAGATGGCGAGCACGATCGAGCCGGGCACGCCATAGGTCTTCTCGATCTTCTTCAGCGTCGAGGCGTACTGCGTCTGGAAGCTGCGGCCGGTGACGGCCAGGCGCTTCAGCCGGTCATCGTTGAAATAGGGCGCCGGCGAGGAGAACTCGGCCTGCGTCTGCTTCTGCTGCTTCGGCGGCGGAAAGCCGGGAGGGGCGAGGTCGTTCAGCGACCAGTCGAGCGTGACGCCTGCGAATGCAGCCTTGAAGGTCTTTTCGGATATGCCGCCCTTTTGCGCTTCCGGCCAGAGGTCGGTTTGCACCCAGCGCTCGAACTGGGCTTCGACTTCGGCTTTCGAGGGGGCGGCGTGGGCGGTCGCTGCGAGGCTGAGGAGCAGGGAGAAGGTGGCAAGGGCGTACCGTGCAATACCCCCATCTGTCCTGCCGGACATCTCCCCCACAAGGGGGGAGATTGGCTGGGAGCGACCGCTCGCTCTACTCTCATTGTTTGACTGGAAGCCCGCAACTTGCCGATCTCCCCCCTTGTGGGGGAGATGCCCGGCAGGGCAGAGGGGGGTATGGCGGATCTCCAACGGCATCAAATCTCCCCTCATATCGTCGTCCGCGCCCGAAGCGCCGCGGTCAACGTGCCCTCGTCGAGATAGTCAAGCTCACCGCCTACAGGCACGCCATGCGCCAATCGCGTGATCTTCACATCGAGCCCGGCCAGCTGATCCGTTATATAGTGTGCTGTGGTCTGCCCCTCGACGGTGGCATTGACGGCGATGATCAGTTCCTTGATGCCGCCGGCCGTAACGCGTTCGATCAGGCCCTTGATGTTGAGATCATCCGGGCCGACGCCATCGAGCGGCGAGAGCGTGCCGCCGAGCACGTGATAGGCAGCGTTGAGCGCGGCGGCGCGTTCCAGCGCCCAGAGATCGGAAACATCCTCGACGACGATGATGACGGACTGGTCGCGGCGATCATCGATGCAGACGGTGCAGGGATCGGAGGTATCGACATTGCCGCAGCGCGAGCAGATCTTGACCTTGTCATAGGCCTCGCCCATGGCGCTGCCGAGGGGCCCGAGCAGCTGATCCTTCTTCTTGATCAGATGCAGCGCGGCGCGGCGCGCGGAGCGTGGGCCGAGGCCCGGCACCTTCGCCAGCAGCTGGATGAGTTTTTCGATTTCGGGGCCGGTGACTCGCTTTGCCATATCGGGTTCTTAGCCCATATGTTTGAAAAACGGAAACGGACAGAAAAGCGGGCCTTATGAAAATCCTCGCCGTCTGCATCGGCAACGCAGAGAGGCTCCCTGGCAAAAGCTACAAGACCGGCATCAACAAGCACGCCATCAGCGGCGGCGTGCTGGTCGACGCCGAAGGGCTGCTTGGCGACGCGATCTGCAACCGCAAGCACCATGGCGGTGTCGACCAGGCCGTGTATGTCGAGGGATCGCTGACGCTCGACTGGTGGTCGGCGGAGCTCGGGCAGACGATCACTCCCGGCACCTTCGGCGAAAACCTCGTCATCGAAGGGCTCGACAACACGATGGTCGCAGTCGGGGATCGGTTCATAGCCGGCGATCTTGTGCTCGAGGTGACCTCCGCGCGCATTCCCTGTGCCACCTTCGCGGCGCGCATGGGCGATCCCTTGTTCGTTAAACGCTACACCCGCGCCGGCCGCCCCGGCATCTATTGCCGGGTGATCGAACCGGGCACGGTGGCGGCCGGCGAGACGGTGGAATGGCAGCGGTTCGTTGGAGCGCGGGTGACGATGCCGGAGATGATGGCGACGTTCGGCAGGCGGCTGTCAGCCGAAGACCGCGCCCGCTATCTGGCCGCGCCGATCCACTACAAGCTGCGCGACAGCCTTCTCGCCGAGAATTAAGCCCGTGCGGGTCCCAGCACCGAGATTCCGGCTTCATGATCACTTGCTGATATCGGGACGTCTCCTAATTTCCTTCGGACGGTATGCCAATCCAAGGAGGCCTGCATGTCCGTCTTCAAATTTACCTCGTTCGCCCTTGCCGTTGCCGCCGCGACGGCCCTTTCCGCTCCGCAGCCGGCGGCGGCGGCCAATGTGCATGCGGGGTCGCTGACCTGCGATATCTCGGCGGGAATCGGCATGATCATCGGCTCGAAACGGGAGGTGGACTGCATGTTCACGCCCTCGCAGCCCGGGCATGTGGAGCACTATCGCGGCGCGATCACCAAGATCGGCGTCGATATCGGCGTGCTCAAGGGCGGAACGCTGATCTGGTACGTCTATGCGCCGGCGAACCATCCCGAGGGCGCGCTGCAGGGCAGTTATTCCGGCGTCGCCGCCAATGCGACCGTCGGCCTCGGTCTCGGGGCGAATGCGCTGGTCGGCGGCCTGGAGGGATCGGTGGCGCTGCAGCCGCTGTCCGTCGAGGGCACATCCGGCCTCAACGTCGCGGCCGGCATCGCCAACATGAAGCTGACCTTCGTTCCGCCGAAAATGGCAAAGCCCGCCAAACACCACACGCAAAAGCACACGAAATAAGCGTTCTCAAACGACAAGCGCCGGCCACCCGATGGGCGCCGGCGCTTGCAAATCCAAGTTTGATCGAATGATCAGAATGGCATCTTGAAGCCGGGCGGGATCGGCAGGCCTGCCGTCAGCGCCTTGGTCTTTTCGGCGGCAACCGCGTCGGCCTTTTCCTTGGCATCCTTGTGGGCGGCGACGATCAGGTCTTCGAGGATCTCGACGTCATCTTCCTTGAAGAGCGACGGATCGATCTTCAGGCTCTGCATCTCGCCCTTGCCCGTGATGACGACGGTCACGAGACCGCCACCGGACTTGCCTTCGGCCGTGAGCGAGGCGATTTCCGCCTGCATCTGCTCCATCTTGGCCTGCATTTCCTTGACTTTGCCCATCATGCCCATGATGTCGCGCATCGTCTTCTCCCTTCTTGGTGTCTCAGAATTCTATGTCGTCGCCGGGCAGAATATCGCCCTCTTCGGATTCGGCGGTCGCCGGCGCCTGCACGGGACCTTCCTCTTCTTCCGGTTCCGGCGCGCGGACGCGAACGTCGATGATCTTGGCGCCCGGAAACTGCGAGAGGATGGCCGCCACATCAGGATCCTGCCTGGCGTCGCTCACCTGCTGCGCCTTGGCGTTGGCTTCGGCTTCCACCATGGTCGGCTGGCCGGCCTCGCGGCTGAGGCTGACGATCCAGTGGATGCCGGTCCATTCCTTGAGCTTCAGCGCAAGTTCGTTGAGCAGCGTTCCCGGCGCGCCTTCCGTCAGGTTGACATCCAGGATGCCGGGCTGGACGCGAACCGGGCGCACGAAATTGCGCACCAGCGCCTTGATCTTCACATCGCGCTTTTCGCCGGCGAGGTTGGCGATATCGCTGACCGAATTGACCCGCACCAGCGGCTGCGGCGCATCGGCGGCCTTCGCCTCGGTGCGGCCGACGGCGAGGCTCTGAGGATCAGAGTTCTGGACGACGCGCAGCATGGCGGTCGGGCCGGCGGGCTGCGGGCGTGGTGCCGTGGCTTCCGCGGCGCGGGCCATGACATTGCCCTGATAGCTGACGGTCGCGCCGCCATTTCCACCACCATTGCCCGATGGTGAGGCCGAACGCGCGCCACCGTTGTTCTCAGAGAATTCCGCAAGCCTACGGGCTGCGTCCTCGGGGGCCGGGAGGTGGGCGGCGTGCGCCAGGCGGATCAGCACCATTTCGGCGGCACCCGAGGGGCGCGAGGATGCTTCCACCTCGGGAATGCCCTTCAAGAGCATCTGCCAGATGCGCGACAATGCCGTGACGGCGACGCCTTGCGAGAATTCCGCACCCTTGGTGCGCTCGATTTCGCTGAGCGAGGGATCATTTGCGGCATCCGGCACGTATTTCAGACGGGTCACCAGATGCGTGAAATCGGCAAGATCGGTCAGCACCGCCACCGGATTGGCGCCGGCCTCGTACTGGCTTTCGAATTCGCCAAGGGCTGCGGCCACGTCACCCTTGATGACGTGCTGGAAGAGATCGACGATGCGGGCGCGGTCGGCGAGGCCGAGCATCCCACGCACCGATTCGGCCAGCACCGCGCCGCCGCCATGGGCAATCGCCTGGTCGAGCAGCGACAGGCCGTCGCGCGCAGAGCCCTCGGCGGCACGGGCGATCATCGCCAGCGCATCGGGCTCAGCCTCGATGCCTTCCTTCGATGCGATCGTGGTGAACAGGCCGACGAGATCGGACGCGCTGATGCGGCGCAGGTCGAAGCGCTGGCAGCGTGACAGGACCGTGATCGGCACCTTGCGAATCTCAGTCGTGGCGAAGATGAACTTCACATGCTCCGGCGGCTCTTCGAGCGTCTTCAGCAGGCCGTTGAAGGCCTGCGTGGAGAGCATGTGCACTTCGTCGATGATGTAGACCTTGTAGCGCGCAGACACCGGGCGATAGCGCACCTGCTCGATGATCTCTCGGATGTCGTCGATACCCGTATGCGAGGCGGCGTCCATCTCGATGACATCGACATGGCGGCCTTCCATGATCGCCTGGCAGTGGTCGCCGGGGATGCGCAGATCGATCGTCGGCTTGTCGATCTCGGCTGTCTTGTAATTCAGCGCGCGCGCCAGGATGCGGGCGGTCGTCGTCTTGCCGACCCCGCGAACGCCGGTCAGCATGTAGGCTTGCGCGATACGGCCGGTCTCGAAGGCGTTGGTCAGGGTCTGGACCATCGGCTCCTGGCCGACCATCAGATCCGTGAAATCCTTGGGGCGGTATTTGCGTGCCAGCACCCGGTATCCGGTGCCCGTCGAGGCGGCATCTTGTGATTGTCGCTCGGTGTCGCTCATCGCCCTGCTTAACGCCCGAACTCTTCGGGCAAAGGATGGAGAGAAGGGTGGGAGGCTGGCACGATGACCCGTGCCTGGCTCGTTAGGGCTGCTTCCTTCCGGACCTGACCCGGTTGGCGAGTGGCTCGTCCACCACCAACCTCCCGAAGGCACATATCGGCAATATCGCGATCAAAAGCAAGCCAAGCTCCGAAAAAACTGCTAGCCTATGGAAAACTCTGGAGGAATACCCGTTGGACGCTTTCAAACTCGACCACCGGCTGGCCAATGACAGCATCAGTATCCTGAAAACGGGCCTCTGCGACTTCCGGCTGGCCAGGGACTGTCGCTGGCCATGGCTGATCCTCGTGCCGCAGCGCGCCGATATCACCGAGATTTTCGAGCTGACGCCGCTCGATCAGGTGATGCTGACATTCGAGACGGAGCTGGCCTCGACGGCCTTGAAGAAGGTGACCGGGGCGACAAAAATCAATGTCGCGGCTATTGGCAATATCGTCCGCCAGCTTCATGTTCATGTCGTCGCGCGCTTCGAAGGCGATCCGAACTGGCCCGGCCCGATCTGGGGCTACGGCAAGGCGGAGGCCTATGAAGACGCGAAACGAGAGCAATTCATTAAGACGATGCGGGAAGCCCTTTCATCATGAGCCGTTCGCTTTTCGAGACGGATGTACCCCATCCCGAGCCCAGCAATCTGACGGCATTCGCCGCCAACGACCTGATCCGCGATTCCGAGCATCGCAACGAAAACTCGGTGGACGAGGCGCTCGCCAAGGATGGAACCCATATCTTCGCCTTCACCGGCGACAAACTTGTATTGAAGCATGACGGCCAGGTGCTCGACCCGCTGTTCGCGCGCTACGAGCTGACCGATCTCAAGCCCAACTGGGACGAGACGATCCTGCTCGGCTACCGCAAGACGGGCGAGCCGAGACTGGCGGTGCCGGTCGCCGTGCCGGAAGAGGAGTTGTCCAGCCAATACAAGCCCGCCGACGGCCGGTCGCTCTATCGCGACATGCTGCTCGACGACGTGCTGCTTGGCGAATTCGCGCAGGGCGCCAGCCTGATACGCTGGAACGGCGACAACCGGTTTTGCGGCCGTTGCGGCTCCGCCATGGAGATGCATATCGGCGGCTACAAGCGCGTCTGCTCCGCCTGCCAGCACACGATCTTCCCGCGTACCGACCCTGTCGTCATCATGCTCACTATCGACGAAGAGCGCGATCTCTGCCTGCTCGGGCGCGGTCCGCATTTCGCGCCGGGCATGTATTCCTGTCTCGCCGGCTTCGTGGAGCCCGGCGAAACCATCGAGAATGCCGTGCGCCGCGAGACGCTGGAAGAATCCGGCATCCGCACCGGCCGCATCCGCTACCACGCCTCGCAGCCCTGGCCGATGCCGCACACGCTGATGATCGGCTGCTACGCCGAGGCCAAGTCACGCGACATCACCCGCGACGAGCAGGAGCTCGAGGATTGCCGCTGGTTTACCCGCGAGGAGACGATCGAGATGCTCGAGCGTCCCGGTGCCAACGGCAGCGCCCCGCCGCCGAAGGGCGCGATCGCTCATCGCCTAATGCGCGACTGGGTGGAGTGGAAGAACCGGTAGGCCAATAGAATGGCTCGCTCAGAACGCTTGCTTACATTGCTGCAGACGCTGCGCCGCTATAGGCGGCCGGTAAGCGGCGCGGTGCTCGCGGAAGAAACCGGCGTCAGTATCCGCACGCTCTACCGCGACATCGCCAGCCTGCAGGCGCAAGGCGCGTTGATCGAGGGCGAGCCGGGGCTTGGCTATATTCTGAGGCCCGGCTTCATGCTGCCGCCGATGATGTTTTCGCAAGACGAGATCGAAGCGCTGGTGCTGGGATCGCGTTGGGTGGCGCGGGCGGCAGATCCGAGGCTGGCGGCAGCGGGCGCCGACGCGCTCGCCAAGATCGCCGACGTGCTGCCACGCGAGATCCGCGACGAGATCGAAACGTCCCCCCTCCTCATCCACATGCGCCCGCCGATATCGAGCAAGGCCGACATGGGCGTGATCCGCAAGGCGATCCGCGGCGAGCGGGTGCTGAAGCTGACCTATACCGACGAAGGCGGCGCGGTCTCCATCCGAAATGTCTGGCCTTTCGCCATCAGCTACACCGAGCAGGTCCGGATGATCGTCGCCTGGTGCGAGCTCAGACAGGATTACCGGCATTTCCGCACCGATCGGATCGTCGAGATGATCCCGCAGGAAACGCGCTATCCGCGCCGCCGCGCCGTGCTGCTGCAGGAGTGGAGCGACCGCGAGATCGTGCCGCGCGAACAGAAAACACTACTGCCATAAACTGACAGCATATGAGTCTAGTATGGGTCCTATCGAAACAGGAGGACCTGCCATGACGAGCCTGAACACGTCCCAGACCATGGGCCAGACGACACGCGGCAACCACCGTTCCGACGAGGCCAGCTCCGACACCTGGTATCCGCAATCGCTGATGCTCAGGATGATGCAGAATGCATCGCGCAGCATGGCGCATAGCATGGGCCGCAACCTTGGGCGAACGGGCGCTCCGCGTCTCGATCCGCAATCCATGTCGGAAAATCTGAGGCGCGATATCGGCGTCATCGACTGGGGCAGCTGCGACCGCGAGCGGTAACCGACACTCTAACATTTCAATCACGCTTTTGACCGCTGCCGGAGAACCCGGCGGCGTTCTCATCATCACGTCATTTTCACGCAGAGGGACACCATCATGAATAGCCCCAATCTCATCATTCTCTATGTCCGCGATCCCGCCGCGAGCGCCAGCTTCTACAAGGCGCTCTTGAACCGCGAACCGGTTGCCGACGCGCCCAATTTCGTGGCTTTCGCGCTCGATGGGGGCTTCACGCTCGGGCTGTGGCGGCTGAGCAGCGTCGTGCCGCAACCATCGGCGATCGGCAGCCGCGCCGAGATCGCCTTCATGGTGCCGGGCGAAAACGGCGTCTCCAACCTCTACCGCGACTGGCGCGACCGCCACCTGCCGATCGCCCAGGATCTGACCGACCTCGACTTCGGCCCGACCTTCGTGGTGCTCGATCCGGATGGGCATCGGCTGCGGGTTTGTGAGCCGGATAAGTAAGCATCGCTGCAGAGCATTAAAAAGGGCGCCTCGGCGCCCTTTGTCGTTACTTCTGCAGCAGGCCCCGCATCGGGTGGCCCTTGTAGACGCCGAGGATGCGGACCTTCTCGGAGAAGAACTGCAGCTCTTCCAGCGCGCGGCGGACGTTGGCGTCGCCGGGGTGGCCTTCGATGTCGGCGTAAAACTGGGTGGCGACGAACTTGCCGCCGAGTTGGTAGCTTTCCAGCTTGGTCATGTTAATGCTGTTGGTGGCAAAGCCGCCGAGCGCCTTATAGAGTGCTGCCGGAATATTGCGAACGTTGAAGACGAAGGTGGTGACCAGCTTCTCTTCGGCCGCGCCACGCTCGGCCCACTTTTCGTCGCGCGACAGGATGACGAAGCGGGTGACGTTGTCTTCGGTGTCCTCGACGTTTTCGGCAATGATATCCAGCTTGTAGAGGTCGGCTGCCAGACGCGGCGCGAGCGCTGCCATCGAGCGGTCGCCGGTTTCCTGTACCAGCTTGGCGGCGCCCGCCGTATCGCCGGCAACCACGGCCTTCCAGCCATTGGCGCGGACGATCTTGCGGCACTGGCCGAGCGCGTGAATGTGGCTATGGACGGTGCGGACCTCATCCTTGGTCACACCGGGCAGCACCATGAGCTGGAAGCGGATCGGCATGAAATATTCGCCGATGATGTGCAGGCGCGATTCCGGCAGCAGGTGGTGAATGTCGGCAACGCGGCCGGCGATGGTGTTTTCGATCGGGATCATCGCCAGGTCGGCATCGCCGCTTTCGAGCGCCACGAAGGCATCCTCGAAGGTCTGGCACGGCAGCGGATCCATATCAGGAAACATGTCGCGGCAGGCCATGTCGGAATTGGCGCCGAAGTCGCCCTGGAAGGCGATTTTGTTGGTCTTGATGCTCATGGGAGATCCGTTACTTCGATTGTGCGGAAAGAATGCGCCGCGCCTTTTCAAGGTCGGCGGGAGTATCGACACCGAGCGGAACGGTGTCAACGATCTCGACATCGATGCGCATGCCGGCTTCCAGCGCCCGCAGCTGCTCCAGCGATTCGCGCTTTTCGAGTGTGGAGGGCCCGAGCGATACGAAGCGCTCCAGCGCCGCGCGGCGATAGGTGTAGAGGCCGATGTGATGATAAAGCGGGCCTTCGCCATAGGGTGCCGTTGCCCGGGTGAAGTAGAGCGCCCGCATGCGGGTTTCCGACAGCGGCGAGCCAACCACCTTGACGATATGAGGTGCGGTCTTGTCTTCCTCGTTGTCGATGGCGATGGTCAGCGTGGCGATATCGACCTCGGCGTCTTCCAGCGGGCGCAGCGATGCGCGCACCGTTTCCGGCTCGATCGTCGGCAGGTCGCCCTGGACGTTGACGATATATTCGATGCGGCCTTCGGGATCGACCTTGGTCAGCGCCTCGTAAATGCGGTCGGAGCCGGATTGATGCGCCTTGGCGGTCATGACGACCTCGAAACCGGCGGCGGCGACCACGTCGAACACTTCCTGCTCGTCGACGGCAACGACCACGCGGCCGATCGCGGCCTCCTTCGCCCTCAGAGCCACCTGGATGACCATCGGCTTGCCGCAGATGTCGGCGAGCGGCTTTCCGGGCAGTCGGGTGGATGCCATGCGGGCCGGAATGAGGACGAGTACGTTGTCTAAATTTGGACTTGCCATTGCTCAGGCCTTCATTTCCGGGCGGAAAGGTGTCAAAAAGTCTCATGCCGCCGAGGCGTTCGGCTGTTGCAAGAACTAGCCAAAAGACATAGGTTTCGCTCGATTTCAAGTGACAGACCGGTTTTATGTCTGCCGGCTGTGAGGGGGGAGCATCACAGATGAATTCTTACGTGAATACGGCGGTGGGAGCGCTACTTGGGACGGTTTTCGTCCTGATGTCCGTATCCATCGCTTCGGAAAGCCTGTTTCATTCGGAAAATCCGGAGAAAGAGGGCTTTACCATTGTAGCCGAGGAAGCTTCGGCCGCCGATGCCGGTGGCGCTGCTCCGGCTGCCGCCGTGCCGATCGCGCAGTTGCTTGCGAAAGCCGACGCCAAGGCCGGCGAAACGGTCTTCAAGAAGTGTCAGGCCTGTCATGACGGCACGAAAGGGGGACCGAACAAGGTCGGGCCGAACCTCTTTGGTGTCGTAGATCGTCCCATCGGCGCGCATGAAGGTTTCGCCTATTCCGCCGCCATGAAGGATTTTTCCAAGGGCGCCAGCGAGAAGTGGACCTTCGATCACCTGAACCACTTCCTGGCCGCGCCGAAGAAGTACATTGCCGGAACGGCAATGGGCTTTGCCGGCCTCCAGAAGGACACCGACCGCGCCAACGTGATCCTCTATCTGCACACGCTGGCCGATGCGCCGGTGCCGCTGCCCGATCCGAACGCGCCTGATTCGGCGACGCAGTAAGTTCGGACAGATCTGAATACGTTTGAGCCCGGCCGATGCGCCGGGCTTTTTCATGCGTGTTATCCGAGGAGGTAGGCCCAGAAGGAGACGGTGATGGCGCCGAGCGCGGTCGTCAGCGTGATCGTCGAGGCGGCCAAGCTGTGGCCGACGCCGAAGCGGTTGGCGATCAGCCAGGCGTTGACGCCTGTGGGAACCGCCGAGATCAGGACGAGTGCCGCGGTCCAATCGCTTTCGAGACCGAGCAGGTGGCTGGTCGTCCAGACGCAGGCAGGCAGGAGCAGCAACTTGAAGGCGGAGGTGACGCTGGCGATGCCGACATTGCCCGAGGTGCCGTATTGCTGCAGCGCCATTCCGAGCGAGATCAGGGCGACGGGGCCGGACACGCCGGCGATCTGATCGACGACCAGTTCGACCGGCATCGGCATCGTCCAGCCGAGCAGATGCATGAGGGCGCCGCCGGCGAGCCCGATGACGAGCGGATTGCGCACGAGATTGCTGGCGATCTGGCGCAGCACCGCGACAATGCTGCGACCCTTGCCACCGGCGATCTTGTGCTCGGCGCGCTCCATCAGAATCGTGCCGATGATCATCATGACCGGCAGGTGCACGGCGATCAGGATCGACAGCGGCACGAGGCCCTTGTCGCCGACGGTGCGCTGAACGAGCGGCAGGCCGATGAAGATGGTGTTGGCGAAGGCCGACGACACGCCGGCGAGCACGCCGATGCGGTCGTCACGACCGAAGAAGCGCGTGGCGGCGATATGGGCGGCGGTCCAGGTGATGGCGACGCCGGAGAAATAGGCGATCCAGAGCCGGAAGGGCGAGGCGCCCTTGAAATCCGCTTCGGCGATGGTGCGGAAGAGCAGCAACGGCACGGCGATCTTGAAGACGAAGTCGCTCAGCGCATCGCCGACCTCCGCCTTCATCAATCCCACTTTGACGATCAGCCAGCCGATCAAGATCATCACGAAGATGGGAAGAACGTCGAGAAAGATGGCGGACATCGGGGACGGATTGCCTATTGCATGGAATATCAAAGGTCTAACAGCAAACCGTTCGCGCTGACAAACCGGAATGACATCGGCCATGGCGCAAACGCAAAAAAAGCGGGGTTCGGCCCGCTTTTCCGCATCCGGTCCTGCCGGATTGCCGGTTGGTCATGCTGCCAGTTCATCCGTGGTCAGCGTCGCACCGGTATCGTCGAAGGGCATCGTTTTGTTTGTCGGGCCCTTCTCGATCGGCGACTGCCCTAAAGCCGTCCATGCCGATCTTGTTGATGAGAGATATAGCCAGCCAAAATGACAGGCGAATGACGTCGGCGCGGCATTTTTGCGAAAGGATTGGCCGCAAATCCGGCATTTCTGCTTCCCATGGGCTGAAAATCCGCTAAGACCGACTACCGGCTATCACCAAAACCGGGACCTCCCATTTCATGACCAAATTCGATGTACTGACTGTCGGCAACGCCATCGTCGATATTATCGCGCGTTGCGACGACCAGTTCCTCATTGATCACAAGATCACCAGGGCAGCGATGAACCTGATCGATGCCGAGCGCGCCGAACTGCTCTACAACCACATGGGCCCGGCGCTGGAAGCCTCGGGCGGCAGCGCCGGCAACACGGCGGCCGGCATCGCCAATTTCGGCGGCAAGGCTGCCTATTTCGGCAAGGTTGCCGAAGACCAGCTCGGCGAGATCTTCGCCCACGACATCCGCGCCCAGGGCGTCCACTACCAGACGCAGCCGAAGGGCAAGTTCCCGCCGACCGCCCGCTCGATGATCTTCGTGACCGAAGACGGCGAGCGCTCGATGAACACCTATCTCGGCGCCTGCGTCGAGCTCGGACCCGAGGATGTCGAGCCCGAGGTCGTGGCGCAGTCGAAGGTCACCTATTTCGAAGGCTACCTCTGGGATCCGCCGCGCGCCAAGGAAGCGATCCGCGATTGCGCCCGCATCGCCCATGAGAACGGCCGCGAAATGTCGATGACGCTTTCCGACAGCTTCTGCGTCGGCCGCTATCGCGACGAGTTTCTCGACCTGATGCGGACGGGTACCGTCGACATCGTTTTCGCCAACCGCCAAGAAGCACTGGCGCTCTACGAGACCGAGGATTTCGAAGAGGCGCTCGTCAAGATCGCGCAGGATTGCAAGATCGCCGCGGTGACGATGAGCGAAGAGGGTGCCGTCATCTTGAAGGGCAGCGAGCGCTTCTATGTCGGCGCCATCGAGATCAAGGAGCTTGTCGACACGACCGGCGCCGGCGATCTGTTCGCGGCGGGTTTCCTCTATGGCTACACGCAGGGCCGGACGCTCGAGGATTGCGGCAAGCTCGGCTGCCTGGCGGCCGGCATCGTCATCCAGCAGATCGGACCGCGTCCGATGAAGTCGCTCACTGAGGCCGGCAAGCAGGCGGGTCTCGTCTAAGGCCTGACTTACCCCTAGCGTATCTGCCCTCTGACTTATCTGGAAGCCTTCAATCCGTTGAAGGCTTCTTTTACTTGAAGGCCTCACTTACTTGAAGGCTTCGCCTGGATCGGCCTTACTTGAAGGCCTCTCCGGGATAGGCGCCCCAGATTTCCGACTGCGCCACCCAACCTTCGGCGCCGTCAATCTTGGCGAGGCACCAGTCGCCGGTGCATTCGCCGATGTTCATCATCACACCGGGCTCCAGCTTGGCGACGACGGTCGCGGATGGCTGGGCCTCGCGGCGCACGTTGACGAAGACGCTCTTGCCCTTGCCCTTCATCCAGGGGGCGGCAATGGCGGCGCGGGAGCCAGACAGTAGCGACTGGTTGACCCAGCCCTCGGTGCCATCGGCATCGCGCACCTGGCGCCAGTTGTCATATTCCTGGATGATTTCCACCGGCAGGCCGGCTTTCAGATACATCCACGACGCGGCATAATCGGTGCCGGGGCCGATGCGCAGGTTGACGCGCTTGGATTTCAGCGTGACGAAGCGCGGCAGCGGCAGGCCGCTCGGACCCTTCGCCGCCTGGGCATAGCCAAGCTCGGCGGTGCCGGCCGAAAGCACAAAGCCCAACGCGAGGGCGAGGCATGATTTCAGGACTGTGCTGCGCATGACGATTTCCGTTCGCTATGATCCAGGCGGTTCCTCCGCCTGATTTCCGGACCTCGACATTCCACGCACGCTCAACGAGTTTTGTTTGTCTTCGCGTACGGGTCTGGTAGAAATTCCCCGGAACGGGAAAATTATCCCGCGTCTTGGTTAAGGACCTCTGAACAAGGCAGCAGCTCCAGGATATGACGACAAAGAAAAAAACGAAGGTCTACATTACCCGCAAGCTGCCGGATGCCGTCGAAACGCGCATGCGCGAATTGTTCGACGCCGAGCTCAACATCGACGACACGCCGCGCACCGCAGCACAGCTGGCGGCTGCGATGAAGAGCGCCGACGTGCTGGTGCCGACGGTGACCGACCGGATCGACGCGGCGCTAATCGACGAGGCCGGGCCGCAGCTGAAGCTGATCGCCAGCTTCTCCAACGGCACCGACCACATCGACGTGGAGGCCGCCGCCCGCAAGGGGATTACCGTCACCAACACGCCCAACGTGCTCACCGAAGATACCGCCGACATGACGATGGCGCTGATCCTCGCCGTGCCGCGCCGGCTTGGCGAAGGTGCGCGTGTGCTGACCGACCGGCCCGGCGAATGGGCCGGATGGTCACCCACCTGGATGCTCGGACGGCGCATTCACGGCAAGCGGATCGGCATTGTCGGCATGGGCCGGATCGGCACCGCCGTTGCCCGCCGCGCCAAGGCCTTCGGCCTCTCCATCCACTATCACAACCGCAAGCGGGTGACGGCGACGACCGAAGACGAGCTCGAGGCGACCTATTGGGAAAGCCTCGACCAGATGCTGGCGCGCGTCGACATCGTCTCGGTCAACTGCCCGTCGACGCCGGCGACCTTCCATCTGCTCTCGGCACGGCGCCTGGCGCTGCTGCAGCCCACGGCCTATCTCGTCAACACCGCGCGCGGCGACGTGATCGACGAGGCGGCGCTGATCAAGTCGCTCAGGGAAGGCAAGCTTGCCGGCGCCGGGCTCGACGTGTTCGAGAACGAACCGGCGGTCAATCCGAAGCTGATCAAGCTCGCCAACGAGGGCAAGGTGGTGCTCCTGCCGCATATGAGCTCGGCAACGATCGAGGGCCGTATCGACATGGGCGACAAGGTGATCATCAACATCCGCGCCTTCATGGACGGCCACCGCCCGCCGAACCGGGTGCTGCCGGGGCGTTAAGCCCAGGGCGCTAGAACGCGAGGCGCTTGCGCATCTCGATGGATGTGGTGCGGGTGAAGCCAGGATGGGCGTTCTCGGCGGTCTTCTCAAAACCCCAGCGGCCGAAGACAGCGTGGTTTTCGGTGAGCTCGATGCGTGTTTCCAACCGCAGCTCCGGCAGCGAAAGTGCGCGAGCGGTGTCCTCGGCAATAACAAGTAGCCGCCGACCGATGCCGCGCCGTTCGGCAGTCGGCGCCACCGCCAGCTTGCCGACATAGAGGCAGTCCGCTTCCGGTCGCAGGAAGATGCAGCCGACAAACGCGCCCTCTTCGATCACGACATAGGCGATCTCGGCTTGCGCCTTGGCGGCCAGCGATTGCACCGTCAATCCGAGCGCCGAGGATGGCGGGTCGATGCGGTCGTTCATGTACGCGAAGGACGACAGGATGAGCGCGAGAAGCTCGTCCCAGCGGGAGAAACCGGCATCGAGGCGAAGGATGGTCACGATGCCTGGCTCTGGCTCTGTCGGGCGCGCCGACGCTTGTAGCGGATGGTGTCGAAGCGCGCCGCAAGGGCATCATAAAGCAGCAGGCGGCCGACCAGCGGCTCGCCGGTGCCTGTGATGAGCTTGATTGCTTCCATCGCCATCAGCGTGCCGATGACGCCCGTGAGCGCGCCGATGACGCCGGTTTCGGCGCAAACGGGGATGAGGCCCTCCGGCGGCTTTTCCGGGAAGAGGTCGCGGTAGGTGGGATTGAGCACGCCATCGGCTGTTGTCTCATAGGGCTTCAGCACGGTGACCGAGCCATCGAACCGGCCGACCGCGCCGGTTACCAGAGGCAACTGAGCCGCTTCGGCGGCATCGGCCGCGGTGTAGCGCGTGTCGAAATTGTCCGAACCGTCGATGACGAGATCGAAGCCGGAGAGATGGCGGCGGGCGCTGTCTGCGGAGAAGCGCTCCTCGAAGCGGATAACGCGGACATGCGGATTGAGCCTTGCGATGGCGAAGGCCGCACTTTCCGTCTTCAATTCGCCGATCGTGCCGGAATCGTGGATGACCTGGCGCTGCAGATTGGAGAGCGATACCCGGTCGTCGTCTGAAATGCCGAGCGTGCCGACACCGGCTGCCGCGAGATATTGCAGGATGGGAGCGCCGAGGCCGCCGGCGCCGATGACGAGCACACGCGCGGCCTTCAGCTTCTGCTGGCCGGCGCCGCCGATCTCCGGCAGCAGGATGTGGCGCTGGTAGCGGGCGATTTCTTCCGGGCTCAACGGTTCCATGGGCGCGATGCTAGCATGGCCCTTGGCGGCGGGGAAAGTGTCGGTCATTCGAATATCTTTCCATCGGCAACGGTGAAGAATTGCGCCCGGTCGCCGAGTGCTGCGAACATCGACCGGTCGGTGCCGGTCATGAAGGCCTGGCCGCCGAGCGCGTCGATCAGATCGAAAAGCGCGGCACGCCTGTTTTCGTCGAGATGGGCGGCGATCTCGTCAAGCAGCAGGATCGGCGCATGGCCGGTGAGATTGGCGACGAGGCGGGCGTGCGCCATGATGAGACCAACCAGCAGCGCCTTCTGCTCGCCGGTCGAACAGCGCGCGGCTTCCATGCGCTTGTCGCGGTGGCGGACAAGCAGGTCGGCGCGGTGCGGTCCCTCCAGCGTGCGGCCGGCGGCGGCGTCGCGATAGCGGCTTTCGGCGAGCTGTGCCGCGTATTCATCCTCGAGATCGACGGCGGGGCGATCGAACTGGCCATCCATGAAGCCGGCGAGATCGAGCGATGCCGACGGGAATGGCGAGGTCTCGCGGGTTTCCTCGATGAGGCGGACGAGGAGGCCGAGCATCTCCTGGCGGGCCATGGCCATCGCAATGCCGAGCGTTGCCATCTGCTCCTCGATGCCTGACAGCCAAGAGGGATCGAAGCGGCGCTCGTCGAGCAGCTTGTTGCGGCTGCGCATGGCGCGCTCGAAATCGCTGGCGCGGCGGCCATGGGCGGGATCGAGCGACAGCACGAGGCGATCGAGAAAGCGGCGACGCTCGGACGAGCCGCCGGTGAAGAGGCCATCCATCGAGGGTGTCAGCCAGAGAAGGCGCAGGTGATCGGTGAGTTCGTCGGCGGTCTTGGCCGGCGTGCCGTTGATGCGGAGCCGCCGCGACGTGCTCTCGTCATTGCCGTCGACCCCGGTGCCGATCTCGACCTCGCCATCCATGCCGTCGAGCGCCGCGAAGATCGTAAAGCCGCCATGGGCGCCGACGCGGGTGACATCGCCATAGGTGGCCCGGCGCATCCCCCGGCCCGGCGACAGAAACGACACCGCCTCCATCAGATTGGTCTTGCCGGCGCCATTATCCCCCACCAACACCACATGCCGGCCATCCAGCTGCAAACCGGCCGACGCATAATTGCGAAAGTCGGTGAGCTTGAGACGGGACAGGGAAACCTTGTGGGGCATGCTTTATCCGGATTCGTGACGGCTGAGAGCTAAGCGCTATGGGCGCGGATGGCAAGGGTGGGGGTGGGGTGTGGGGAGTGTGAGGCTTGCGAATGTGTAGCGCGGAATGAGTGTTAGCGGTCTGCGGTGTCGCGATCAGGTATTGAGCGTTGTGCCGTGTGATACCCCCCTCTGCCCTGCCGGGCATCTCCCCCACAGGTGGGGAGATTGGCTGGGCGCGGCCGCTCGCTCAACGCTCATTGTTTGGCGAAAGCCTCACCACGAGTCGATCTCCCCCCTTGTGGGGGAGATGCCCGGCAGGGCAGAGGGGGGTAACTCACGGCACCGCCTCACGACCATAAGACCGCACTTGAAAGACACACCAAATCCCCACGCCGCCCGAAAGCCCATGTCTCCACCATGCACTTCACTCGGACGGGGCGCTGGAAATCACCTCGGTTGAGTAAGTAGAATATGGCGCTTCCCAGCGCCCCGTTCGGCGGTTTTTATCCGCGACTTCGATCTCTCTGCCTTCTCGCCCAACTTCGCGGCGAGACCATGTGTGCCTCACAGGCACGTCCGGGCTCAACTCGGCCCCTCTTGCGAGGGAAGCCGCCGTCACCGGAGGGAGATCATTTTCCGCGGACCCGGGTCATGAGGTTTTGCGTCTGACCCTCACGCTCCGCGCCGATCCCGCCTCGCCGGCACGCCTGCCGGTGTATCCGATGACGGGACGCCGATAGTGTAGGGCGGCGTTTCCGACGCGGGGAAAATCAGCGCCTGGATTTTGCGTAAGTGCTTGATCATCAATACTCGCATCATCTCCGACATCCCCTCGCTCAAGAAGCCGCATCATACACGGCGAGGGCATTGCGTCGCAGCGGGTTTCGCAGCAGCGGGCGAGCGCTTATATCAGGCGTGCCGCAGGAACGCGGTGAAACGGATTTTGCGATGGATAGCGAGATACAGGGACGGGCGGCGCATTCGGCGGCGATCAGGGAGCGGGCAGAGGCCGAGATGGCGGGCATGGGGGTCGATGGGGCGTTTATCGATCGGCTCGTCGAGACGTTTTATGGGCGTGTTCTGGAACATCCCGCACTGGGGCCGGTGTTCGACGCCAGGCTTTCCGGGCGGTGGCCGGAGCATATGGAGAAGATGAAGAGCTTCTGGTCCTCCGTCGCCTTTCGCAGCGGCGCTTATGGCGGCAAGCCGGTGCAGGCGCATGTCGGCGTGGCCAACATGACGCCAGAGCTTTTTCCGCAATGGCTGGCGCTGTTTTCCGCGACGCTTGACGATATCGCCCCCTCCAACGAGGCGAAGGCATGGTTCATGGCGACGGCCGAGCGGATCGCCAGGAGCCTGACGCTGTCGCTGTTCTATAATCCCGCGCTCGACGATCCCAGGCTGAGGAAGAGCTGAGATCGCCGGGCCACCCGAAATCAGGCGATGCGCTTGTAGAAGAAGGTGGAGGCGCAGAAGCCGCCTTCCGGCCAGAGCGCGTAATCCGGGATGACGCCGACGCGCTCCCAGCCCAATCGCGGATAGATCGCCTCGGCATCGCTGCCGGTCGCGGTGTCCAATACGAGAATGGTCTTGCCGCGACGCGCGGCTTCCTCTTCGGCGGCGTGCATCAACAGACGCGCCAGGCCCTTGCCGCGCGCGGCGCGGTGGACGAGGAGCTTCTTCAGGTCGGCTCGATGCGGCTGGTTCGGCATCTGGGCGGCGCCGATCTGCACGGTGCCGAGCACCCTGCCCTCAAGCTCGGCTGCGAAAAGCAAGGTGGCGCCCGAGGCGACGCTCTCGGCGACGGCCTGCCAGTAGGGTTCGGCGTCTGCGCGCGTGTATGGCTGCATGAAGCCGACGGAGGCGCCGCCATCGACGCAATCGACGAGCACATCGCAAAGATCGGGTATCGCGGCGCGAGCCTCTGTCGCGTCGAGCAGGCGGATGGTTGTCATGGGGTCTCCTGAGATTGACTAGAGCACCGTACGTCCGAATGGACGCATAAAGGACGCTCTAACTCTTTGAATCGACGCATCGAGCTTTCCGAAAATCGATTCCGATTTTCGGGCCGATGCGCTAGCGGCGGCGGTCGAGCACGACGCAATAGCGGGCCGGCGCGGGGCCGGGATTATGAAAGACATGGCCTTCGGCCACGGGCATGAACAGGCAATCGCCGGGAAGCAGGCGATGCACGGTGTTGTCGCCCGTCGTCATCTCCATCTCGCCATCGAACATCCAGATATGCTGGGTCATGCCGCTGGCGGCCGCATGCGGCGGAAAGCTGACGCGGGCGCCGGCCGGGAACTCGACATCGACGATATCGACATCCGACGTGGTGCCCGGCGGCGAGACGGCGCGCCTGATGTAGCCGGTTTCCGGATCACGCCAGACCTGCTGGTCCTGCCGGCGCGATAGCGACGCGGCCTCGCCCTCTTCGGCGAAGAAGGCCGAGAGCGACAGGCCGAGTGCGGCGCAGACGCGGGCGAGCAGGGCCGCAGTCGGGCTCGCCTCGCCACGCTCGATGCGCGAGATCATCGCCCGGCTGACGCCGGAGGCGGTGGCGAGATCGTCGAGCTTCAGGTTTCTGTCGGTTCTGAGCCTTCGAATCCTGACGCCGATCGCCGTTTCGAGTTCCTGTTCCATTATCCGATCCATATTTCCACTATAATAGAAATGCATGGTTCAATCGTGGAAACAAGCGCTATTTTCGCCGCATGATGGCGCGACTTATCGTAAACGAAACCCTGCTTTTCCGCTTTGCGGCAAGGGGATGCGCTGCTATATGCGGCGCATGAGCACCAATTCGACCCGTACGCCCCTCGACCATATCCGCAACTTCTCGATCGTGGCCCATATCGACCACGGCAAGTCGACGCTGGCCGACCGCCTGATTCAGTCGACCGGCGGCCTTGCCGAGCGCGATATGTCGGAGCAGGTGCTGGATTCGATGGATATCGAGCGCGAGCGCGGCATCACCATCAAGGCACAGACCGTTCGCCTGCACTACAAGGCCAATGACGGCGAAACCTATATCCTGAACCTGATCGACACGCCCGGCCACGTCGACTTCGCCTATGAAGTGTCGCGTTCGCTGTCGGCCTGTGAGGGTTCGCTGCTGGTCGTCGACGCCTCCCAGGGCGTCGAGGCGCAGACGCTCGCCAACGTCTACCAGGCGATCGACAACAACCACGAGCTCGTCACGGTCCTGAACAAGATCGACCTGCCGGCGGCCGAGCCCGACCGAATCAAGGAACAGATCGAGGAAGTGATCGGCATCGACGCTTCCCAGGCCGTGCTGATTTCGGCAAAGACCGGTCTCGGTATTCCCGACGTGCTGGAGGCGATCGTGCACCAGCTGCCGGCGCCGAAGAGCGAAGCCGGCGAGAAGGGCCCGCTGAAGGCGCTGCTCGTCGACAGCTGGTACGACACCTATCTCGGCGTCATGGTTCTGGTGCGTATTCTCGACGGTGTGCTCTCCAAGGGCATGACCATCCGCATGATGGGCACGGACGCCAAGTATCAGGTCGAGCGCGTCGGCGTGCTGACGCCGAAGATGCTGGCAGTCGATTCACTCGGTCCGGGCGAGATCGGCTTCTTCACCGGCTCGATCAAGGAAGTGGCTGACACCCGCGTCGGCGATACGATCACCGAAGACAAGAAGCCGACGGCGACGGCGCTGCCGGGCTTCAAGCCGGCGCAGCCTGTGGTGTTCTGCGGTCTCTTCCCTGTCGATGCCGCCGATTTCGAGGACCTGCGCGCTGCCATGGGCAAGCTGCGCCTCAACGATGCGTCCTTCTCGTTCGAGATGGAAAGCTCGGCGGCGCTCGGCTTCGGCTTCCGCTGCGGCTTCCTCGGCCTGCTGCATCTCGAGATCATCCAGGAGCGCCTGGAGCGCGAGTTCGATCTCGATCTGATCGCCACAGCCCCTTCGGTCGTCTATCAGCTGACGATGACCGATGGCTCGGAGCGCGAGCTGCACAACCCGGCCGACATGCCCGATGTCGTCAAGATCTCCGAGATCCGCGAACCCTGGATCAAGGCCACCATCCTGACGCCTGACGATTATCTCGGCGGCATCCTGAAGCTCTGTCAGGACCGTCGCGGCATCCAGACGGAACTCACCTATGTCGGCAAGCGCGCCATGCTCACCTATGAGCTGCCGCTCAACGAAGTGGTGTTCGATTTCTACGACCGCCTGAAGTCGATCTCCAAGGGCTATGCCTCGTTCGACTATCACCTGGCCGATTACCGCGAGGGCAACCTCGTGAAGATGTCGATCATGGTCAATGGCGAGCCGGTCGATGCGCTCTCCATGCTGGTGCACCGCACGGCTGCCGAAAAGCGCGGCCGCGACATGTGCGAGAAGCTGAAGGACCTGATCCCCAGGCACATGTTCAAGATCCCGATCCAGGCTGCGATCGGCGGCAACGTGATCGCCCGCGAGACGATCTCGGCGATGCGCAAGGACGTGACCGCCAAGTGCTACGGCGGCGACGCGTCACGCAAACGCAAGCTGCTCGACAAGCAGAAGGAAGGCAAGAAGCGCATGCGGCAGTTCGGCAAGGTCGATATCCCGCAGGAAGCCTTCATTGCGGCGCTGAAGATGAAGGACGACTGAGGCTCTTTGCTTCTGCCTGATATGCGCATATCGTATGCGCATATCAGGAGACCGATCATGCCTCAGACCCGTCGCAAGGCCGCCAACCTGTCGCTCGACAGCGAGCTGGTCTCGCAAGCGCGCGAACTGAACCTCAATGTTTCCAAGGCCGCTGAAGACGGCCTCAGGCGCGCCATCAAAAGCGAGCGCGAACGGCTGTGGCTGATCGAGAACGCCGAGGCGATCGCGGAAGAAAACGCCTATGTCGAGAAGCACGGCCTGCCCTTTGCCAAGTACCGGCAGTTCTGAATGGCGCGCTTCCATGTCTACCGGCTGCAGGGAGATGACGTTCTCGCGATCGACCTGCAGAGCGACTTTCTTGATGGCCTCCCATCGCGGGTGATGGCGCCGCTTCACAATATCGAAGGCATGTCCTGGGCGATTTCGCGGCTCAATCCACGCGTTACAGTCAATGGCCGAACCTATGTGATGGCGACCCAGCGCATGGCGTCCATTCCGCTGTCGGAGATCGGCGCGGAAGTGGCTGATCTCTCGTCGCGAAGCGACGACATTACCGCAGCGCTGGATTTCCTTTTCCAGGGCTTCTAGGCGTTTTTTGCGATATATCTTTCATGATCCTGCATCGGCAGCAGGTCGGCGGACGCTTAAGGTCCGCCGGTCTTGTTATTTGTTGTTCTTCTCTTGATCGCGGTGCCACTTGATGGCGAAGAACATGCCCGTTCCCAGCACGATGATTTTGAACGGGAGGAAGATTATGAGGAACCAGTCCATCGTTTATATTTCCAGGCTATTACTTGACGCTATCCGTCGTGAGGCAAACTGCCTCAAACCGATGTCGTGCATTGTATAACCGCTCGCTGTCCTCGAATACCTTCTAGCCCTGCGTCATATAGTCTTTTGTCAGCCGTTCGTAATCCTGCATCTCCGGCAGCGCTTCGTAGCTATGCACGGCACCGGTTTTGGCGAAGGGCAGCTTTTCGCGGGTCCAGGTCTCGATGAAGGGTGTGAACCAGCTAACATCGTCGAGCATGGTCGGGCGCAGATTGACGAACCACTCCATGCCTTCCGTCTTCGTGAACATCCAGGTCATGCAGTGCGGGCAGAAATAGTGGTGCGACATGGCGCCGTGGAGGCCGCCGATGACAGGTTCGCCCTTGGTCACCTCGAAGCCTTCGGAGGGGATCGCCGCGCTCAGCGAATAGGCGCTTGAAGACATGGTCTGGCAGCCGGTGCAGTGGCAGGCCATGGTCAAAAGCGGCTTGGCGCTGATCTTCAATCGCACGCGACCGCAGCGGCAGCCGCCCTCGCTCGGCAAATTCAACTGGCTCATTTCCATCTCCCTTATTCCCGTTGAGATGATAGCGCCCGGCGCGCGGAGATGAAGGGGCTCGTTCGAACAAATGCGGCTTTGCTACAAATTCTCAACCTGCGGGACGAGACGGTGGTTAGCATGCTGCCCATCCCGCCCCATTGAAAACGCGAAATAATCGGTCGTGCCCGCGACATATCCGTACCGACGGGAGTGTTAGCGACGACAAAAGCATACTCAACCCCTAATTGCTTCGTTGCTAACTTAGAGATGGTCGAATTTTGCGACCGATTTATTCAAGTCGACGCTATGCTTGGCGCGATATGTCGACATTTAACCGGCTAATAGGCAGTCTTTTCACCCGGTTTTCCCCACTATTCGCAGCTTTCGTTTTGGGGGTTGCAACGGCCGACCTTTACGATAGGTTGCGCGTTGACTTGCACGTAACAGGTCGCCAAGGGAACAACGACGAATAAAAGGCGCTAAAAAGCCTAGAAAGGTGGGCCCCCACATGAACTTCCCCACAAAGAAAATTCTTGCCTCCGCAGTGCTTGGCTCGCTGCTGGCATTCTCCGCCCACGCGGCGACGATCAACATCCACAATGGCGGCGACCCGCAGTCGCTCGATCCGCAGAAGCTCTCCGGCGACTGGGAGAACCGCATTGCCGGCGACATTTTTGAAGGTCTGGTGACCGAGGATGCGCATGACAATCCTGTTGCCGGCCAGGCCGCGAGCTGGACGATCTCGGACGACCGCAAGGTCTATACCTTCAAGCTGCGCGACGGCATCCAGTGGTCCGATGGCCACCCGGTGACCGCAGGCGACTTCGTGTTCGCCTTCCAGCGCCTGATGGACCCGAAGAACGCCGCCGACTACGCCTATCTGCAGTTCACCATCAAGAACGCCGAGAAGATCAACAAGGGCGAGATCACCGATTTCAGCCAGCTGGGCGTCAAGGCGATCGACGACAAGACGCTCGAGATCACGCTTGAAAACCCGACCCCCTACTTCCTCAACGCGCTGATGCACTACACGGCCTATCCGCTGCCCAAGCACGTTGTGGACGCCAAGGGCGCCGACTGGGTGAAGATCGGCAACATCGTTACCAACGGTCCGTACACGCCGACGGAATGGATTCCAGGCTCGCACGTCACGACCAAGAAGAACGACAAGTATTGGGATGCCGCGAACGTCAAGATCGATGGCGCCAAGTTCTTCGTGCTCGAAGACCAGGAAGCCGCGCTGAAGCGCTACCGCGCCGGCGAATTCGACATCCTCACCGACTTCCCGACCGACCAGTACGAGTGGATGAAGAAGAACCTGCCGGGCCAGGCACATGTCGCGCCGTTCTCCGGCCTCTACTATTACGTCATCAACTCGCAGAAGGGCCCGACCGCCGACAAGCGCGTGCGCCAGGCGCTTTCGATGGCGATCAACCGCGAGGTCATCGGACCGCAGATCCTCGGCACCGGCGAACTGCCGGCTTACTCCTGGGTACCGCCGGGCACCGCCAATTACGGCGAACCGGCCTACATCTCCTGGAAGGACGAGCCTTACAAGCAGAAGGTCGAAGAGGCCAAGAAGCTGTTGACGGAAGCCGGATTCGGACCGGACAAGCCGCTCACCCTGCAGCTCAAGTACAACACCAACGACAACCACAAGCGCATCGCCGTTGCGATCGCCGCAATGTGGAAACCGCTCGGCGTCAATGTTGAACTCATCAACGCCGAAACCAAGGTGCACTACGACCAGCTGCAGCGCGGCGACGTGCAGGTTGGCCGCGCCGGCTGGCTCGCCGACTACAACGATCCGGACAACTTCCTGAACCTGCTCGTCACCGGCGTGCAGATGAACTATGGCCGCTGGTCGAACGCCGACTACGACAAGCTGATCAAGGACGGCAATGCCGAAACCGATCTGACGAAGCGGGCGGAGATGTTCAAGAAGGCCGAACAGATCGCACTCGACGACAGCGCCGCATTGCCGATCTACTACTACGTTTCCAAGAACGTGGTCTCGCCGAAGATCGAAGGCTTCGTCGACAACATCCAGGACATCCACCGCACCCGCTGGCTGTCCATCAAGGAATAAAGAGAGGCATTGTCTTCACCCTGCCCGGGGGTGATTGCACCTTGAGAAAGACCCTCTCTGGCCTGCCGGCCATCTCCCCCACAAGGGGGGAGAAGACCTGCCGCGCCAACCCTGCCCCAATCACGCTTCGGCGGATCGGCTGGGTTAAGCCCTCCCCTTGTGGGGAGGGTTGGGAGGGGTCTTTTCCCACACTATTGCCTTCGCATCCGCCCGAACCAGTTTCGACTGGTCGCGATGATGCGAAAGACCCGGCGCAGGAAAGACCGTCACCACCATGATCAATTATGCATTCCGTCGATTGCTGTCGACGATCCCCGTTATGTGGATCGCCGTGACAGCCTGCTTCTTCGTTCTGAGACTGGCCCCGGGCGGGCCGTTCGATGGCGAAAGGCCGTTGCCACCCGTGATCCTCCAGAATCTGGCGGCCCACTACAATCTCGATAAGCCGCTGATCCAACAATATCTCTATTACGTCGGCGACCTGCTGAAGGGCGATCTCGGTCCCTCCTTCGCGTCCGAAGACTTCACCGTCGCGCAGCAGATCATGATCGGCCTGCCCTACACCTTCATCATCGGCACGGCGGCCTTTCTGCTGGCGATCGTCATCGGCGTCGCCGTCGGCTGTCTTGGGGCGCTCTACCAGAACAAGGCGCCGGATTACATCCTGGGCGCGCTGATCCTGGTGGGCGTGGTGCTGCCGAACTTCCTGATCGCGCCGATCCTGCAGCTGGTCTTCGGCATTCACCTGCAGTGGCTGCCTGTCGGCGGCTGGGGCAATGGATCGCTGAAGTACCTGGTGCTGCCCGTGGTCGTCCTGGCGCTGCCGCATGCCGGGCGCATCTCGCGCATCACCCGCGGCTCGATGATCGAGGTGATGGGCCAGAACTTCATCCGCACCGCCAAGGCCAAGGGCATCGGCCCGCGGCTGACCGTCATGCGCCACGCGCTCAGGCCGGCGATGATGCCCGTCGTTTCCTATCTCGGCCCGGCAGCCAGCTATCTCTTGACCGGCTCGCTGGTCGTCGAAAGCGTCTTCGGCCTGCCCGGCATCGGCCGCTACTTCGTCAACGCCGCATTGAACCGCGACTACGGCATGGTTCTCGGCACGGTCATCTTCTACATGGTGCTGATCGTGTTCCTGAACCTTCTAGTCGACATCGCCTATGCCTGGCTCGATCCGAAAGTGAGAAACCGATGATCCTCAACCCCGCAAAGAGAGAGCTGCTCGCCGCCGAACTGCTGGAGGCCGAGGGTCTCAGCCCCGTCAGCCGTTCGCTCACCCGCGACGCGCTGCGCCGCCTCTGTCGCAACAAGGCGGCCGTGGCATCGATCATCGTGCTGACGCTACTCGTGCTTGTCGCCTTTATCGGCCCCTACCTCATTCCCTTCGGCTACGAGGATCCGGATTGGGCCGCCTTCCGCGCACCGCCTTCGTTTGCCGACGGCCATTATTTCGGGACTGATCCGAATGGCCGCGACCTGCTTGCCCGCGTGCTCTACGGCACCCGCGTCTCGCTGGCCGTGGCACTTACGGCAACGCTTGTCTCCGTCGTCATCGGCGTGCTCTACGGCGCCATCTCCGGCTATATGGGTGGACGCGTGGATGCCGTCATGATGCGCTTCGTCGACATCATGTACGCCTTCCCCTACATCCTCTTCGTCATCCTGCTGATGGTGATCTTCGGCCGAAACGTCTATCTGCTCTTCGCCGCGATCGGCGCGCTGGAGTGGCTGACCATGGCGCGCATCGTGCGTGGGCAGACGCTGTCGCTCAAGCAGCGCGAATTCATCGAGGCGGCACGCGCCTCCGGCCAGAAGCCGCTGAAGATCATTACCCGGCACATCATTCCCAATCTCGTCGGACCCGTCGTCATCTTCGCGGCGCTGACCGTGCCCGAAATCATCGCGACGGAGAGCTTCCTCTCCTATCTAGGCTTCGGCGTGCAGGAGCCTCTGACCTCATTGGGAACGCTGATCTCGGAGGGCACCGATGCCATGGAGAGCATGCCCTGGCTGCTCGTCTTCCCCGCCGGCTTCCTCGTCGCCCTGCTGCTCAGCCTGCTGTTTATCGGCGACGGCCTGCGCGATGCATTCGACCCAAGGGACCGTTGAAGGGATCGCTGACATGCAAAAAGACATCAAGAACGACACCCTTCTCGAATTGAAGGACTACTCGATCAGCTTTCGCACGCCCGAAGGCGAGGTGAAGGCCGTTTCCAACATGAACCTCACCGTCAAGCGCGGCGAGCGCATCGCGATCGTCGGCGAAAGCGGCTCCGGCAAGAGCCAGACCTTTCTCGGCATCATGGGCTTGCTGGCGAAAAACGGCCGGACCAGCGGACAGGCGCTTCTCGAAGGGCGCGACGTGCTGGCGCTGAAGCCGCGCGAGCTCGACCATGTGCGTGGCAAGGACATGGCCATGGTGTTTCAGGACCCCATGACCGCGCTCAATCCATCGCTCAAGATCTCCCGGCAGCTGACGGAGCAGCTCGAGGTGCATCGCGGCTTTACCGCACGCGCGGCCTCGGCCGAAGCACTGGACATGCTGAAGCGTGTCGGGATCCCCGACCCATCCAGACGCTTCAACCTCTATCCGCACGAGCTATCCGGCGGCATGCGGCAGCGCATCGTCATTGCCATGGCGCTGCTGACGAAGCCGAAGCTCCTGATCGCCGACGAGCCGACCACCGCGCTCGACGTGACGATCCAGGCGCAGATCCTTGATCTCTTCAACGATCTGACCGCCGAGATGAACACGGCGCTTGTGATGATCACCCACGATCTCGGCGTCGTCGCCGGGCTCGCCGACCGGGTGGCCGTCATGTATGCCGGGCGCATCGTCGAAGAGGCGCCGGTGGACGAGCTGTTCGAGAACCCGGCGCACCCTTATACGGCGGCACTCCACGCCTCGATCCCGCGACCGGACCAGGATGTCGACCAGCTCGCCGTCATTCCCGGCCGGCCGCCGAACCTGCAGCATCTGCCGAAGGGATGCAGCTTCTCGCCGCGCTGTCCGCTGGTGCAGAACGACTGCATCGACGCCGCGCCACGCCTCGACGTGCAGGCACCGCGCCATCTCGCGGCCTGCTTCCATGCCTTTCCACGCCTCGAGGAGGTTCTGACCAATGGCTGAACGATCACTTCTCAGGGTCGAGAACCTGACGACCCAATTCGATGTACCCTCCAAGGGCTTCTTCAAGCCACCATTGACACTGACCGCCGTGAACAATGTCAGCTTCGATCTCAGCGAGGGCCGTACGCTCGGTATCGTCGGGGAATCTGGCTGCGGCAAGTCGACCCTCGGGCGCTCGATCCTCAGGCTCCTGAAGGCGCAGAAGGGCCGCATTCTCTGGCAGGGTCGCAACCTGCTCGACCTCTCGGACGAAGAGATGCGGGCCGCACGCCGCGACATGCAGATCATCTTCCAGGATCCGATCGCCTCGCTCGACCCGCGCATGACGGTCGGAGACATCATCGCCGAACCGCTGACGGTGTTCGAACCGAAGCTCAACCGCGCTCAGCGCGCCGAGCGGGTGCAGGAGATCATGGCCGCCGTCGGCCTCGTGCCTGAAATGATCAACCGCTATCCGCACGAGTTCTCAGGCGGCCAGGCGCAGCGCATCGGCATTGCCCGGGCCGTCATCACGCGGCCGAAGCTGATCATCTGCGACGAGCCTGTCTCGGCACTCGACGTGTCGATCCAAGGACAGGTGATCACGCTTCTGCGCAAGCTGCGCAAGGAGTTCGGCCTGACGCTGATCTTCATCAGCCACGACCTCTCGGTCGTGCGATTGATCTCCGACGACGTGCTGGTGCTTTATCTCGGCAAGGTGGTGGAGGCCGGCGATTGCGCAACGGTGTTCGACAAGCCGGCGCACCCCTATACGCAAGCGCTGTTTTCGGCAGCACCGATCCCGGATCCGAAACTGGCGCGCGGACGCCAGCGTATCCGCTTGCAGGGCGATCCGCCATCGCCGCTGAACCCGCCGAAGGGTTGCGTCTTCTCGCCGCGCTGTTGGAAGGCGACCGACATCTGTCGGACCGAGATGCCTCTAAGCGAAGAGGTCAGGCCCGGCCAGACGGCTGCCTGCTACCATATCGAGCGCTGATACAGCGGCGGCCACGACCGTTATCGTGGCCGCCCGCTTCCCGCAAAGCGTGTGAGTCCTGCAACAGCGCGCATATCATCACCTTCTCAAGCACCATACTGTGGTCATTGCGTAGTCTTGCGGGCTTCCCTCCAGCGCCGGTTGCTCTATGGTGCGTCCATCAGACCGGAGGGGTTCATGCGCGTACGGTTTCTCGTTGTCATGCTGCTGCTGACCAGTTGTGGCCATCCGAGCGGCGTGATGACGCCCGTGGCGCTGACGGCGGCGACCCCGAAGACGACCCGCGTCGACATGCTGGTCGCGACCACACGCGAACCATCCGGCGATCCGGCGACGCTGTTTAACGGCGAGCGCAGCCCCAAGCCGTCGCTGACAGCCGTCGAAGTCTCCATTCCGCCAAACCGCAAGGCGGGTACCGTGCAATGGCCGAAGCGCCTGCCGCCGAACCCGGCCACCGACTTCGCCGTCACCGGCGTCCAGCAGATCGCCACGGTTCCGGAAGGGCGTACCTGGCTCAGCCAGCACATGCATAACGGCCACGCGCTGGTCTTCATCCACGGCTTCAACAACAAGTACGAGGATTCGGTCTTCCGCCTGGCGCAGATCGTCCACGACAGCAAGATGGACGCGACGCCGATCCTCTTCACATGGCCGTCGCGCGCGCAGATCACCGCTTACGAATACGACAAGGAAAGCACCAATTATTCGCGCACGGCGCTCGAGCAGGCGCTCCGGACGCTGGTCAACGATCCCAATGTCAAGGACATCACCATTCTCGCGCACTCCATGGGCACGTGGCTGACGATGGAATCGCTCAGGCAGATGGGCATTCGCGACGGGCATCTGAACAGCAAGATCCGCGACGTCATCCTGGCCTCGCCAGACATCGATATCCAGGTCTTCGCCAAGCAATATGCCGAGATGGGCACGCCGCGGCCGAAGTTCACGATCTTCGTATCGCAGGACGACCGGGCGCTGGCTTTCTCAAGCTTCATCACCGGCCGCGTTTCGCGCCTGGGCGCCATCGACCCGACGGTCGAACCCTATCGCACCAAGCTGGAAGAGGCCGGCATCACGGCGATCGACCTCACCAAGGTCAACAGTAACGACAGGCTGAACCACGGAAAATTCGCCGAGAGCCCCGAGATCGTGCAGCTGATCGGCCAACGCCTGATGACCGGCCAGCCGCTCACCGACAGCAATATCACGCTCGGACAGGGCATCACCGCCGTCGTCGGCGGGACGGTCACCAATATCGGGACGGTCGCGGCCACCGCAGTCGCGGTTCCCGCGACGATCATCGAGGCGCCGATGATGCATCCGCAGAAGAAGAAGAAGCCGACCACAGCCGACGAGACGCTGCAGGGCGACCTCAGGGAACAGCAGCTGACGCAGTAGGCCCTGGCGCAAAGCGTGACGGCCTAGTGCCTTGGCGTGCTTGTTCCAAGGTTGCCGTGGGCGACGTGCCGAAGCGCGCTCACGTCTGCGCCGGCACGAGAGAGCTAGTCGATAATGTGGTATCCGCCGTCGATGTAGATGGTGTCGCCGGTGATGAGCCGCGCGGCGTCATGCGCCAGGAATGCCGTTGCCATCCCGACATCGTCTATCGAGACAAGGCTGCGCGTCGGCGCCGTTTCCTGTGCCTTGTTCAGCAGCTCGTCGAACTCGGGAATGCCGGAAGCTGCTCGCGTTGCAAGTGGACCGGGCGAAATCGCATGCACGCGAATGCCCTTCGGCCCCAGCTCTGCTGCGATATAGCGGACGGCGCTTTCCAGTGCGGCCTTGGCAACGCCCATGACGTTGTAGTTCTTCACCACCATCTGGCTGCCGTAGTAGGTCATGGTGAACAGCGTGCCGCCCCGCTTCATGAGCGGTTCGGCAAGATGCGCCATCCGGATGAACGACCAGCAGGAAATGTCCATGGTCTTCAGAAATCCGTCGTGAGGCACGTCGACAACGCGCCCCTGCAAGGTATCTTTCGGTGAGAAGGCGATGGAATGCACCACGAAATCGAGCTCGCCCCATTGCTGCGTGATACGCTCGAACACCGCTTCCAGTTGGCCGGGCACCGAAACGTCGAGCGGCATGACAATCGGCGCCTCCAACGCCTGCGCAAGTGGCTCGACATAGGGCTTGGCCTTGTCGTTGAGATAAGTCACCGCCAGTTCGGCGCCGAGAGCGCGGAATGCGCGCGCGCAGCCCCAGGCGATCGACTGATCATTGGCGATGCCAACCACCAGTCCGCGCTTTCCTTCGAGAAGCTTAGCCTTCACCGTCGGGATCATCTGCAGCCCTTTCTTCCGTCCAAATAGCTAGTGCGTGTCGGCAGGCTCAGTCCCGCCAGCGGCGATAAGCGCCAGCGTGTGCCGAGCGATCATCAGCTCCTCGTCGGTCGGAATGACGAAGACTTTGACCTTGCTCTCATCGCTCGACACCAGCAGCTCGCCAGCATTGTTGCGCTCCGTGTCGAGCGATACGCCGAGCCAGCCGAGTTTCTTGGCGATCCGCTCGCGCATCGCCGGCGAATTTTCGCCGACGCCGGCGGCAAACACAAAGGCGTCCAGCCCGCTCAGCGCGGCGGCAAGCGCACCGGTATTGAGCCCGATGCGATGAACGAAATGGTCGAGTGCCAATGCAGCACCGGCCTCCTCGCTATCCAGCAGATCGCGCACATCGTTGCTGATACCGGACAGCCCCTTCAGCCCCGATTCCTTGTAGAGCAGATCCTGGAGCTGTTTTACCGACATGCCATGCTGATCGAGCAGATAGAGCAGCACTCCGGGATCGATCTGGCCACATCGCGTGCCCATCGGCAGGCCGTCGAGCGCCGTGAAGCCCAGCGTGCTCTCCACGCTTCGGCCTTCATAAAGCGCGCACAGCGACGCGCCGCTGCCGAGATGAGCAGCGATGACACGCCTGCTGGCAATATCAGGCGCAATCTCCTCCAGCCGTCCCGCCACATATTCGTAGGACAGGCCGTGAAAACCATAGCGCCTGACGCCCTCCTCAAAATAGCGCGTCGGTATAGCATAGTGATCCACCATCGGATCATGGCCACGATGGAAGGCGGTGTCGAAACAGGCAACCTGCGCCAAGTCGGGCTGTCGCTCCATCAGCACCCGAATGGGCGCGAGATTGTTTGGCTGGTGCAGCGGCGCAAGCGGCGTGTACCACTCCAATTCCCGCAGCAGGCTTTCATCTACCTTCGCCGGTCCCGCATGGTTCGGCCCCCCATGGACGACCCGGTGGCCCACCGCGATCAGCCGTCCCTCTAGCCGCTCCTGCAGCCATTGCCCGACCACGCGCATCGCCGAAGGCAGATCCGGGACCGCCTCGCATGCATAGTCCTCATTCGCCAGCCGGTCACCCTCAGCGTTCTTTATGGAGAGATGCGGTGCAGTGCCGATCCCTTCCATTTTCCCTTTGATTAGTCGCGCGAGCGAGCCAGCAACAGAGAAGACTTCGAATTTCAGGCTGGATGAGCCGGCATTTACCACCAGTATCGTGTCCATGGCCTCAACCGCCCTGTATCGGCGCCGCACGACGGCGCGCTTGCGCGAGCAAGACGCCGACGGCGCAGGAAGCCAGACGCGTGCGCACCGAATCCGCCCGCGAGGTGAGAATGATCGGCACGCGCGCGCCAAGGACGAGACCAGCTGCATCCGCCCGCGCCATGAAGGTCAGGTTCTTCGCCAGCATGTTGCCAGCCTCGAGATTGGGCACGACGAGGATTTCGGCGTGGCCGGCGACCGGAGAGCGGATGCCCTTTATTCTCGCGGCCTCCGGATCGATCGCATTGTCGAAGGCAAGCGGCCCGTCCAGAACGCCCCCCGTTATCTGTCCGCGTTCCGCCATCTTACAGAGCGCGGCAGCCTCGATCGTCGACGGAATCTTCGACGTTACCGTCTCGACGGCCGAAAGGATCGCCACGCGCGGCGTGCCGAGCCCGATCTGGGTGAAGAGGTCGATCGCGTTCTGGATGATATCGCGCTTGGCATCGAGATCCGGCGCGATGTTGATGGCCGCGTCGGTGATGAAGAGCGTTTCCGAATGGCCGGGCACATCCATCACGAAAACATGGCTGATCCGTCGTGCGGTCCTCAGTCCCGTCGCCGATGATGTCACAGCCCGCAAAAGCTCATCCGTATGCAGGCTTCCCTTCATCAGAAGATTGCCGCCGCCTTCCCTGATGATCTCGACAGCCCTGGCGGCCGCCGCGTCGCTATGCGGGGCATCGACCAGTTCGAACGGCGAAATGTCGAGACCATGCGATCTCGCGACGCCGCGTATTCTCTCAGCAGGGCCAACGAGGACCGGGTGTATCAGTCCGACTTCGGCGGCTTCAATGGCGCCGCGCAGCGATGTCTCATCGCATGGGTGGGCAACGACTGTGGTCATGGCGGGAACCTGCTTGGCCTTGGCGATGAGCCGCTCATACTTCTCGTGCCGGCCGACGTCGCCAACGTTTTCCAAGTTCGACATTTGCACATGCTCCATGCTGGAAGACGCGTTCAAAGCTTGGGTTCTTCAATAATCCAGTCGGCTAGGTTACACGGCGGATGGCCTTGACCGGCGCCGCTTTTGCCGGTGGCGCTGCAGGAGAGACGACCGGCTCTTCGGAAATGTCGAAGATGCCGACAATCCTCTGCCAACGCTGTTCGGCCTCACCGGTCAACGCGCCGCGCGCGTTCAGGACCTCCCGCAGCGAGGACAGCGCCTCACGGCGCACATCATCCTCGGACGGCAACAGCCGGACAATGGCGCTAACGGCCGCCTCCTGATCGATAACAAGCATGAGAAACTGGTCGCGGATCAAGGCCTTGAACTCCGCCAGCGTCATGGCCGGCATCCCATCCTCGACGCGGCGCATCCGGCGGATCGCGGCAAACCCGCGCTCGTCGGCAGCACCATTTGCCATCGCCACGTAGAGCAGGCTACGCGCCAGGCCCTCGCGAACGCCGCCTCGGTCCATCTGCGATTTGAGCTCCTCGATTCGATCTTTCAAGACACGCTGATGCAGTGCGGTCTTGCTGGCTCGCCGCTGCGGTCTGGTGTCCGAGTTGTCGATACCGACCGCGGCCTGCAGGAACGGCGAGCCATAGACGGAGAGAAACGTCGCCTCGCTCAGCATCTCCACGCCGTGCCGCCATGCTTCCAACCCCTCGACGATCTGGCGCGACACCGTCTGCTCGACTGCCAGAAAGGGATTGCCTGAAGCGACGGGACGGCGCTCTGCGGCCACCTCGGCCGCGAGATCGGCAATCGGCGCCATCAACGGATTGACGTCCGAGAACACCTCGTATTGCAGCCGCAGCGGATGCATCTCGCGAAGGCTGCGGCTCGCCCAATCCGGCACCATGGCGCGCACGACAGGTTGCAGGAAAGCGCGATAGAGCGACAGGTTGATCTCGGAGAGCTTCGCGACGGTGGCAAAGCGCCGGTCATCCTCGGGACCGTTGCATCCGAGCGCGCGGATATCATCCAGCGTTCGCGCCTCGCAGCGCATGATCCAATCGCCCTCAACGAGGTCTCCGCCGACAGTGTCATCGGTCTTAGCCTCGAAAACCGCCTCGTACAGCCCCGGCGGCAGCGCGTCGATCAGGTCGATATTGCTAGAGAATTCGCCGTGCTCCTTGCGGGCGACGCTCGCGGACACGAAGATCCCGAGATGGCCGATCGTCTCGTGCACGGTGTAGACGATCGTCTGCCCGTGCGAGCGTATCTCGTTCACATCGTCGTAGAGATCGAGAATCCAGCCGAGCGCTTGTGCCGGCGGGGTGACATTGTCTCCCTTCGAGCAGAAGACGACGATCGGCGCACGAATGTTGCGAAGGTCGATCGCCCCTCCAGTCGATGTCTCGATACGACCAGCAGCAAGATTGTTGCCGACGAAGAGCTCGTCCACGATGAACTGGATCTCTTCGGCATTGAGGCTGACGTGACCGCCCCACCATTGCTCGAAGCCGAGATAGCGCGGCGCCTCGGTGTCGATCTTCGAATACAGATTATACTGCTTGGTCCAGAACGTATTGGCCGGGTTCTGGTTTTCGAAATTCTGCACGAGCCAGGCACCGTCAAACAGACCATGGCCGAGGTCGCTCGTGAGCGCCGTCAGCCAGGTTCCGCCAAGCAGGCCTCCCGTATAGCGCATCGGATATTTGCCGCGCTCGCCCGCCCAGTAGGACAGCGGCGCACCGGCAATGATGATCGAGCCGAAGAGTTCGGGCCGCATCGCGGCGAGCATCATCACGGCCCAGCCGGCCTGGCAGTTTCCGATGACGCAGGGCTTGGCGTCCGCCTGCGGATGTAGCGCGATGACTTTCTCAAGAAAAACCGCTTCAGCCAGCGCGATGTCCTCGATCGTCTGGCCGGCGACCGGCTCCGGCAGGAAGCCGATGAAATAGCAGGGGTGTCCGGCTTTCAGCGCGACGCCGATCTCGCTATCCGCCTTGAATCCGCCGATGCCCGGCCCATGCCCGGCGCGCGGATCGACCACCACGAAGGGCCGGCGTGCGTCGTCAACCGTCATGCCCTCCGGCGGGACGATGCGGACCAGCGCGTAGTTGACTGGCCTTTCCAAGGTGCGGCCATCCAGCACGACCTCGGGTGTGAAGTTCAGGACATGCGGCGCGGTTGCCTTGGCATGCTCGCGATATTGATTTCCGCGCTTTCGCATGACATCCCAAAACAGAACGCCACGCTGGACCGCATCCAGACCATAATCGAATGCAAGTCCGGCAAGACCGAATTGAGCGCCGAAATCTGGTGTGGGGAGATGGGAAGAATACCGCATGCCAAATCTCCTGGTTCATCGCCTTTGGCGATCATTCAAAGACCTAATGCAGCCATGAGAGTATCTTTGTTCTGCATCCGCTCTATGAACGCGCCCTGATCTTGCAGAGCACTCAGCTATCTCGCAGATGCAGCATAGGCAGAACTGTCCCTGCAACCAACGTATCATACGGTAGCATACGGGCGTTTTCGACGAGTGGGGGAGGGGCGCTGGATCGGCGCGGGCGGCTGATCCCAATGCTTTTTGAATCGCAAGGCAGGCGAAACCGTGAGCCGGCTTACAATTCGCGCGCAAGGTGGCCGATGTCACATTTGATGCACGACCAGGTATAAATCTACTTCAAGGTTCGTCTGGGAAAGAAGATTGGTTGCGGGGGCAGGATTTGAACCTGCGGCCTTCAGGTTATGAGCCTGACGAGCTACCGGGCTGCTCCACCCCGCGTCCTCAAGGTGAGGCGCTTGCGCCTCATCCTGACATCGACGAACCGCGT